>Ga0210402_10001453_pt1 | contig 24410 bp, 21 predicted proteins | sample IncBWC7MmetaG_FD_161055 | JGI IMG/M metagenome (GOLD analysis project Ga0210402, IMG submission 161055) | Forest soil microbial communities from Barre Woods Harvard Forest LTER site, Petersham, Massachusetts, United States - Inc-BW-C-7-M | ecosystem: Environmental > Terrestrial > Soil >... | reverse complement strand
CGTGGGGAGGGGTTGGGGGTGGGGGTCGTGCGATATGACCGCCAGCGTCGAGAGCCGCACCACCCCCCTCCCCAACCCTCCCCCACAAGGGGGGAGGGAGTTGACGGAGTCTGCCGCACGTCCTGAGTATATGTCAGCGAAGTCCGCTGTGGCCCTCATCACCGCGCTCCCGCTGCTACCTTCGTTGCCGTGCCCGAAACCGCCAGCTCGTTGTCTTCAGGCGAAGGCCGCAGACCAAGCAGATGACAGACGGCGTACACGAGATCCGCGCGGTTCATTGTGTAGAAGTGAAAAGTGGTGACGCCGCGGTCCACGAGATCGAGAACCTGCTCGGCCGCGACGGCAGCGGCGATGAGCTTGCGTGTCGCCGCATCATCGTCGAGTCCTTCAAACCGTTGGGCGAGCCAATCCGGCACCGAGGCGCCACAACGCGCGGCAAAGCTTTTGGTCTGCTTGAAATTCTGCACCGGGAGAATTCCCGGCACGATCGGCACGTTGATGCCGCGTGCGCGAACGCGGTCGAGATAGGCGAAGTAGAGGTCGTTTTCGAAGAAGAACTGCGTGATCGCGCGGGTAGCGCCGGCATCGACCTTGGCCGCCAGCATGTCGAGGTCGGCTTGGATGGTCGGGCTGTCGGGGTGCTTCTCCGGATAAGCCGATACCGAGACCTCGCCGTCGGTGAGCCGTTTGATGCCGGCGACGAGATCGGCGGCATTGCGATAACCTCCGGGGTGCGGCGCGTAACGTTCACCGATGCCGCCGATCGGATCGCCGCGCAGCGCCACGATGTGACGCACGCCGGCAGTACAATAATCGCGGATTACGCTGTCGATCTCATCGCATGTCGCCGCAACGCAAGTGAGATGGGCCGCAGGTATGAGTGCGGTCTCGGCCAGAATGCGTTTGACCGTGCTGTGGGTGCGCTCACGAGTGGAGCCGCCCGCGCCATAAGTCACGGAGACGAAATGCGGCCGCAGCGGCGCCAGCCGCGTAATCGATTCCCACAGTGTGCGTTCCATCTCCTCGGTCTTGGGTGGAAAGAATTCGAAAGAGACCCGAATGCGGCGCTCGTCGGGTGCATGCACAAACCGGCTCGGGCGGGGCAAGGTATTCATTCAGGCCACCTGGCTCATGACGGGCTGGGCCAGCGTTACTCGTTGATCTCGCCCCAGCCAGAGCGACACCGCGATGCGGCCTGAAGCCTCGGGCGGTGCAAGCTTCCGGTGCAGCGCGACTTGGAGACCGGCCGCTTGCATCCATTCGCTCACCGTCTCCTCGGCGAAGCCAAGCCGGCGGTGGGCGTGCTCATCGCGCAAGAACTCGAGCTGGTGCGGCGCGAAGTCCACGACCAACAAGCTGCCCGCGGGGCGGAGCACGCGGGCAGCTTCCCGAATGGCGCGCGCGCCATCGTCGAGAAAATGCAGCACCTGATGAATAATGACGGCGTCGAAGGCGTCATTGGCGAGCGCGAGGTCGTAGATATCTCCCTGCCGCACGCTGCAATGGCGCAACCCCGCGCGGTCGAGCCGCGCACGCGCGAACGCCAGCATGTCCAAGGAGAGATCGAGCCCCAGTCCGCGGTCGATGATGGGGCCGAACAATTCGAGCATGCGCCCGGTGCCGGTGCCGAGGTCAAGCAGCGCGCGCATCGGTGCTTGCCCCATCGCGGCATTGATGGCCTCCTCGACCGCCTCCTCAGCGACGTGCAGATTGCGGATGCGATCCCACTCCGCCGCATGCCGGCGGAAATAGCTTTGCGCTGACGCGGCGCGTTGCGCCCGCACGGCCGCAAGCCGTTCGCGGTCCCGCGCGATGGTGTCGTCGGTGACATCGAGGCGCGCTATGAGGATGCGGGCAAGCTCTGCCGCGCCGCCCCGTTCGGCAAGGCGAAAGAACGCCCAGGCGCCTTCGCGGAAACGATCGACCAGGCCGGCCTGCATGAGAAGACGCAGATGGCGCGAAATGCGGGGCTGGGACTGCCGCAGAATCGCTGTGAGCTCGGAGACCGTGAGCTCCGCCTCGGCAAGAAGCGCAAGGACGCGCAACCGCGTAGCCTCCCCCGCGGCCTTCAGTGCAGAATTCAGGGACTCAAATCGCAGTTGCGCAGGAGATGACATTCAGGGGCGACCACCTCGTAATAGCAAGTGTGCGTTCGACGCGCATAACGATATCTTTATACGGTTAAATGGAAACTTCAAGGCAGGAACATCATCGGGTTGCGTAGGGTGGGTTAGCCTTACAAGGCGGCTGCTGGCAGCCGACTTGTAAAGGCGTAACCCACCGCTTGGCGGCCGGCGGCGGGTTATGCCAGAGCGCCCGCTGGAGCAGGCCCGCTGTAACAGGTTACTCTCGACGTCATTCCGGGGCGCTGGCAAGTCGGTTTTGCCGACTTGCCAGTGAGCCCGGAATCCATAACCCCAGAGGGGTGGTGGACGCGCCATGTCGCAACGGCAGAACCTTTGGTTATGGGTTCCGGGCTCCGCTCGCTACGCTCGCGGCCCCGGAATGACGGCGCACAAAATCGCATTCGGAGCCGGGAATGAATAACAACTGGGGTATACGCGAAGGCGAGGTCGCAGTGGAGTTACCGGAGCGCTTCGACGCTTCGCTCTACTTCATCGGCCGGATACGGACCCCTTGGACGGATCGCGAAAATTGTCCGAAGAATGCGCGGGAATCGGACGCGATATGCACCATCGAGGTTGACCCACGATGGGCGCCCGCCCTGCGTGGCGTCGAGACCTGTACGCACCTCGTGGTGCTTTATTGGATGGACAGATCGCGACGCGATCTGGTGATCCAGGTACCCCGTCATTACGGCGTCGGGCGCGGCACCTTTGCGCTGCGGTCCCCCGCACGCCCCAATCCCATCGCAATGAGCGTCGCCCGGCTGCTCGGGGTTGACGAAAGTCGGCTATCCGTGAGCGGCCTCGACTGCCTCGACGGGACGCCGCTCCTGGACATCAAGCCTTATTTTGCCTCGACCGATTCCGTTGCGGAGGCGGTAGTCGGGTGGCACGCCAAGCGCGGCGCTGAAGACGCGGGTTCGTAGCCCGGATGAAGCGCTTCAGCACAACATCCGTGGGTGAACCCCGAGCCCGGCAATCGTAGGGGCGGGTTTCAAACCCGCCCCTACCTGCGTGCCTGTTACACGATTTTGTGCACTGCCGAATTGAACCGGGCGACTCCCCCTATCGACCAATGGGTATCGAAGGGGGAGCGCAAATGACCAAATTCCGGCATCTGCGGATTGCGGGCGTGCTCGGCACGTTAGTCGCGATCGCCTTCTCGGGGGGCGCTTCCGCCGACCCCTTCACCTTCTTCAATCAGCCCAATGTTGCGCAGCCAAGCCCGCCGGCGCAAACATCGGCCTATGCCGACAGCGCGGACGAAGAGGCGGAAGTAGCAGCGGAATTCCGCCGCCAGACTGTGGACTATCGGACCAGCGAAGCGCCCGGGACGATCATCATCGACACCCCGAACACCTATCTCTACCTCGTACTGGGCGGCGGCAAAGCGCTGCGGTACGGGATCGGCGTCGGGCGCGAAGGCTTCACCTGGTCCGGGACGAAAACGATCGAACGCAAGGGCGAGTGGCCGGACTGGACGCCTCCCCCCGAGATGATCGAGCGCCAGCCGTATCTGCCGCGCTTCGTCGCCGGTGGCCCCGGCAATCCGCTGGGCGCACGGGCGATGTATCTGAGCGGCTCGGTCTACCGCATTCACGGCACCAACGCCCCGTCCACTATCGGCAGTCAGGTCTCTTCCGGCTGCATCCGCATGGTCGATGAGGACGTGATCGACCTCTATAGCCGCGTCCACGTCGGCACCAAGGTCGTGGTGCTCCCGATGGTTGCGCATCGCGCATCGGCCCGGCTGTCCGAACCGGCCACTTCCGAGCGCCACGCCGCCACGAGCCTGGGCGGCATCTATTAGCGCTACCCGTCATGCGCGGGCTTGTCCCGCGCATCCACGTCTTTCTGCGGCAGCCAAGACGTGGATGGCCGGGCCAAGCCCGGCCATGACGACGAGTGACTTGAGCCGCTATGCGCCAGGTTGCGTTGACAGCCCCGCCGGCCGGCTTACATTGAGCGGGTGTTCCGAGGGGAGCTCCGGTCAAGGAGCTGAGAGTTCGCCGTCCCCATTCCTGGGGAGCCCGCGAAAAACCCTTTGAACCTGATCCGGGTCATGCCGGCGAAGGGACAGGACAATCCGTGCCATCACTTCCTCGCATCCGGCCAGCAGAGCCCAATGCGGCATTCGTTAAGTGCCGCGACGTCGTCATGGCCGCCCCCGGACTTGATCCGGGGGTTGTCCCGGCCATCCACGCTTTGGCTGCCCGCAGGAAGGCGTGGATGCGTGGGACACGCCCCATTCGCGCTAACTTAAGGCGCAACATCAACCTCTCGGTCGTCATCGTCCGCGCATGCGGACGATCCAGTAATCACGGGAAGTCGGGATTTGGCACGGCCGTGCCTCAACCCGCCCTGCGGGGGTTACCGGATGCCCCGCTTGAAGCGGGGCATGACAACCCGAGAGATCGGCGAGGAAAGCTTAAGTTAGCGCGTATGGGGACACGCCCGCGCATGACGAGGATACAAACGAACGAAATCAATTGTAGCTCAGCAGTTCCCAACGGGAGCAACACATGAACATCCACGATCCCGACTTCGCGATACCGAAGGTGACGACCGGCCCATTGCCAGCTTCGCGCAAGGTCTACGCCAAGCCGGACGCCGCACCCGACCTGCGTGTGCCGGTCCGGGAGATTTTGCTCACCGAAGCTGCGGGCGAGGCAGCTTTCCCGGTCTATGACACGACCGGCCCCTATACCGATCCCAACGTCACCATCGATGTCGAGCATGGGCTCTCGCGCGAGCGCTCCGCATGGGTGCGCGCACGAGGGGAGATCGAGGATTACGAAGGCCGCGGCGTAACGGCCGAGGACAACGGCAATGTGAGCGGCAAGCATGCTGCCCGCAGCTTCCCCACGGCGCATCGCCCCATGCGCGCCGCCAATGGCAAGCCGGTGACCCAGCTCGAATGGGCCCGCGCCGGCGTGGTCACCAGCGAGATGATCTACATCGCGGAGCGGGAAAATCTCGGCCGCAAGCAGATGCTCGAACGCGCAGAGGCGGCGCTGGCGGATGGGGAGAATTTCGGGGCCTCGGTGCCCGCATTCGTCACGCCTGAATTCGTGCGTTCGGAAGTCGCGCGCGGCCGCGCGATCATCCCCTCCAACATCAATCACGCGGAACTCGAGCCGATGATCATCGGCCGCAACTTCCTCACCAAGATCAACGCCAATATCGGCAACTCGGCGGTCACCTCATCGGTGGAAGAAGAAGTGGAGAAAATGGTGTGGGCGATCCGATGGGGCGCCGACACCGTGATGGATCTCTCCACCGGACGGAACATCCACACCACGCGTGAATGGATCATCCGCAACGCGCCAATACCTATCGGTACCGTACCCATCTACCAGGCGCTGGAGAAGGTGCACGGCGACCCGGTCAAGCTCGACTGGGAATGCTACCGCGATACTCTGATCGAGCAATGCGAGCAGGGCGTCGACTATTTCACCATCCATGCGGGGGTGCGACTTCCCTATATTCATCTCACAGCGAGCAGGGTCACCGGGATCGTCTCGCGCGGCGGCTCGATCATGGCGAAATGGTGCCTCTCCCGCCACAAGGAGAGCTTCCTCTACGAGCGCTTCGACGAGATTTGCGACATCATGCGCAAGTACGACGTGAGCTTCTCGCTCGGCGACGGACTGCGCCCCGGCTCGATCGCTGACGCCAACGATCGCGCGCAATTCGCCGAGCTCGAGACCTTGGGCGAGCTCACCAAGATCGCATGGGACAAGGGCTGCCAGGTGATGATCGAAGGCCCCGGCCACGTGCCCATGCACAAGATCAAGGTCAACGTGGAGAAGCAACTGAAAGAGTGTGGGGAAGCGCCGTTCTATACGCTCGGTCCTCTCACGACCGACATCGCACCGGGATACGACCACATCACGTCGGCGATTGGCGCGGCCATGATCGGTTGGTTCGGCACCGCGATGCTCTGCTACGTCACGCCGAAGGAGCATCTTGGGCTTCCCGACCGCGACGACGTCAAGCAAGGCGTGATCGCCTACAAGATCGCGGCGCATGCGGCCGATCTTGCCAAGGGGCATCCCGCAGCGCAGCTGCGCGATGACGCCTTGTCGCGCGCGCGCTTTGACTTCCGTTGGGTCGACCAGTTCAACCTGTCGCTCGATCCCGAGACCGCGCGCGAATACCACGACGAGACCTTGCCGAAGGAGGCGCACAAGGTTGCGCATTTCTGCTCGATGTGCGGGCCGAAATTCTGCTCCATGAAGATCACGCAGGATGTGCGCGACTACGCGGCCACCTTGAACGACAAGGAACAGGGCATGGCGCAGATGAGCCTGAAATTCCGCGAGCTGGGCAACCAGGTCTACGTGGACGCGCAGGCCGTGAAGGACAGCAATCGGGCGCTGTGAGGCGCCGGCCGGCATAAATTCTGCTGCGTCATTCCGGGGCCTCGACAATTGTAGGGGCGGGTTTCAAACCCGCCCCTACGGACGAAAATTTCACCCCTCACGGAAATTCATGAAACCGCGCCGCCCTGCGAGAGTTCCACGTTGGTCTGCATGCGCGCGACGATCAGATGCAGCAGCCGGAAGCCGAACTGCGGATTCTGAAAGTAGAGCTCCTTGAAGCGATCGTAGTCGATCTGCGCAGCATCGACATTGGTCTTGCAGCGTATTGTCATGTTGCGCCTGCCTTGCGGCGCGAACAGGCCGATCTCGCCGACCAGGGTGCCCTTCTCGTACGATTGATTGATCTCGACCATCTCGACCTCGCCCGACGTGATGTAGAATGCCGCGGTGGCGTATTCGCCGCGCTGCATGATGAGATCGCCGGCTTTGAAATGCACCGGCCGCGTGTAGGGCAGAAGCCAATCCACGTTCATGTCGCCCTTGGTGGCTTCATTGATGTTGCGAATGAGGTTCAGCATCGCGCGCAGCCGCCACGCATTGATCGGCAGCAGGATCGCATTCAATGCGAACGTCGGGTATGTCCCGTGCAGGAAGCTGTAGCTCATCGCCAGCGCATTCGCGACGATCGCGGCAATGCGCAGGGGAATCATGGTCCTGGCGTGTGCCGCGTAGAGGCTGGCCGCTGCCGCAGCGATTCCGATCAATTCCGCGTATTCATGTCGCATCGGTCCATGACCTCTCTGTAAACTCCGCAGGGCGGATTAGCGCAGCGTAATCTGCCGGAACGTGGCGGCTTACGGTACCAACATCATAGTCCCCGCAGTGCGCGGCGGCATTCCCGTACTTCCCACATTCAGGCTTTGTTCAGATGCTGTGTGGAACATGAGGGCCAAGGGTGACGTTACCCGCGACCCCAGCTTACATGCGAGGAGATCCCAATGAGGAAAGCTGTCACCGCGCTTGCCGCAGCGGCAAGCATCGCCGCTGCGACGATTGGCGCTTCGAGCACAGCCGAGGCGCGGTGGGGGGGCTGGTGGGGCCCCGCCATCATCGGCGGATTCGCCGCCGGTGCGATCGTCGGCAGCGCATACGCGCGGCCGTATCCGTATGGGTATTACGGCTACTACGCGCCGGCGCCGGTATATTACGACTATTACATGCCTGCTCCGGCCTATTACGGGTACTACGGACCGCGGCCGTACGGTGGCTGCTGGCGCTACCGCTACAGGTACCGCTATCGGGTGTGCTGAGTGACCCAATATCGGCGTGCGGGAACCCACTTCGGACGAAATTCCGACAAATTGCGCGTTCTTACTCGCTGCGGCTCAAACGGGGGTATGGGTCACTTAGGGGCTATCTCACATCACAACCGTTTCGCGTCCGGCGCGCAGCCGGCGCTGAAGGAGACTCGGATGAAGAAGACTCTGACTGCTTTGGTTGCGGCTGCGGGCGTGGCAGCTGCCACCGCCGTTTCACCCACACCTGCGGACGCCGGCTGCTATGGTTGCGGCGTAGGCGCCGGCCTGGTGGGCGGCTTTGTTGCCGGCGCCATCGTCGGCGGCGCTGTCGCCAGCGCCCGGCCGGCCTATGTGGTCGCGCCGGGTCCGGGGTATGTCGTCTACACCGGCTACGCCGCTCCGCTTCCCGGCCCGAATTGCTACTGGACCCGCATGCCGGTCTACGATGCCTACGGCAACATGGTGGGCTGGCGCGGTCGCCCGGTCGCGGTCTGTCAGTAACCTCGCAGGAATTCGTAGGGGCGACCCACTGGGTCGCCCCTCTCCATTCTCGGCGACCTTCGTAGCGACCCACGTGGGTCGCTTTCCATCTGCTCTCGCGCACCAAATAGATCCGGCGGGCCTGTGGCCCGCCGGATTTTTCAGTATTGGCCCGAACGCCTTTGCATGTCGTCGAGCACGGCAGCGGTAGGCCAGCAATCGAGTTTCAACCGATTGGACTTCTGATAAGCGCCGAGCGCCGAGCGGGTTTGCATCCCGGCCTTGCCGTCTATCTTGTCCTTGTAGAGCCCCAGCTTCGTCAGCGTGCGCTGCATGCTCTCGACCTGGGCGGTGCGCAGTTGCGTGTTCTTGCTCCACGGCGTCTCGAATGGACGCGGGTCGGTAATCCGATCGCTCAGATGCCCGACGAACAAGACATAGAGATCGGAAAAGTTATACTCCTTGATCACATAATAGTTCTTGAGAGTGAGAAACGCCGGCCCATAAGTCCCCTCGGGCAGGAGCAGCGAGGCCGGCTCCGCAAGATCGGCAGGGCTTGGCTTGCGGCCGTAGGCGAGCACGAAGCCTTGCTTGAGCCATTCGCCCAGGGGGCGCGTGACCTCCGGCACGGCGATCGTGCAATCGATGGCCTGCGGCGCACGGACTTCGTATGCCCAGTGCGTGCCCCGCTGCCAGCCTTTGCCCACGAGCTGCTGCGCCGCTGACGCAAGCGCATCCGGAATGGAATGCCAGATGTCCTTCTTGCCGTCGCCGTCGAAATCGACCGCGTATTTGTAAAACTCGGACGGCAGGAATTGGGTCAGCCCCATGGCTCCTCCCCAGGAGCTGCGCATGTCCGCGAGCTTTACGTGGCCCTCGTCCAGCATCTTGAAGGCATAGAGCAGCTCCTGCCGGAACATGTCCTTGCGGCGCCCGTAATAGGCCTGGGTCGCCAGCACGGTGATGGCATTCTTCGGCAGCTTGTAGGTTCCGAAGGCCGTCTCGCGTCCCCAGATCGCGAGCAGCACATTTCCAGGCACCCCGAGCTTCTGCTCAATGGCAGCGAGCGTGCGGCTGTGCTCGGCTGCAAGCTTCTGCGCCTGTTCCGCCAGATGAGCAATGTTGCGCTCCTTGATGTAATCGGCGGGGGTCTGCACGAATTCCGCCTGCCCGCGGGGCGGGGCGCCCTCTTTTCCGGGAAGATCGAGGTCGGGAAGGGAGAGATCGGGCTCGACGCTTTGCGTTGCCGCCTCGAAGGTGCGGCGCGAGACCCCGAGCGCCTGCGCCTCCGGCCACAGACCCTGCAGCCAGCGCTGAAAAACGGGATCGGCTGCCTTGGCCGACGTGAGTAGTCCGAAGGCAATGAGCAAGCCCAAGCCGATAAGTGCAAAACCGCGCAATGCGAGCATGTTCACCTTCCCGAGTCTCTCGACTGCAGCTACTGCGTCACAAACTGCTCGATGCCGTCATTCCGGGGCCGCGAGCGGAGCGAGCGGAGCCCGGAATCCATAACCACAGGCCCTCCAGTTAGGACGCGGGGCATCCACCATGACCGCCTGGGGTTATGGATTCCGGGCTCGCTGGCAAGTCGGCAAAACCGACTTGCCAGCGCCCCGGAATGACGCGAAGGGGTAACTTGTAACCCAGTGGAACTCCCGACCCTGTGACCAGGGCAACGACTCGGCATGATCCGGCGTTAACAAACGCATGAAAAGCGCCAAACCTATGGAGATGCAATGTTGCAGGTTCCGCTTGAAATCGCGTTTCACAACCTCGAAAGCTCGCCGGCCGTAGAGGAGGAAATTCGTGCCCGGGTCTCCGAGCTGGAGCGACGCTATGACCGGCTGACCTCGTGCCGGGTGCGGATCGATCAGCGCAACAAGGATCTCACCGGGACCATTCCGCCGGTTGTGCATATTGAAATGGGGATACCCGGCCACGGCGATGTCGTCGTCAGTCACGAGCCTGACCACCTGTTGCGGAAGTACCAGCGTCCCGACTTGCACAAAGCCATCAACGAGGCATTCCGGATCGCCGAGCGCCGACTCCTGGACATCAAGGAGCAAAGGGTCGACCGGGAAAGAGCGCCGGCGCACGACGCCGAAAGCCAGTCGCTCGGCCAGATCGCCGAGGTGAACCCGGATCAGGATTTTGGATATCTCCTGACCAAAGAAGGAGGGCTTTTGTATTTCCACCGCAACTCGGTCCTTTCCGGGGATTTCGACCATCTCTCCCGCGGCGACGAGGTGCATTACAACGATGATATCGGCGATACCGGACCGATCGCCACCAAGGTGCGGGTGAAGGAAAGGCGGTAGCCCTGCTGGTTCAGCGTGTGATCACCACTTTCTGGTAGAGGCCGCCGAAGAACGTTGTCTTGCGCAGGCAACTGGCTCCAACACGCGGCAACCATTTGGCGATCTCGTCGCGCCATAAATCGAGAGCGAATGGTTCGAGCCTGGCAAGCAGCGGACGCCAGATGTAGCGAAGGGGATGCCACGAGCGCGGCAGCGCATAATCCACGACGATGATCTTTCCTCCCGGCTTCACCACGCGGAACAGTTCGCTGAGCGTTCGCTCGCGGTAGTAGCGGGGCTGCTCATGCAGGAGAAAGAATATGAGCGCGCGATCGTAGCTGGCATCGGGCAAATTCAGGCTGGCGGAATCCATTGCCAGCAGTCGCACCGCCGTGTTTCGCGGCAGTTTTTGACGCAAATTGCGCAGCTGGATCGGGAGCACGTCCACAACATCCATGCGCCCGCCTTCGGCAACGCGTGCACCCAATCGTGTGGTCAGGTCGCCGTACACGCATGCGACCTGCAACGTGCGCCCCGGCAACGAGTCTCCCATTTCATCCAGGACAGCATCACGCAGGCGGGCGTAGTTTCCCCAGAGAATGAGGTTGACCAGCCACTGACGTTCGAACAGTTGCACCGCTCTGGGATGGATATAGGCCCACCAATAGTGGGCATTCAAATAATACGGCACCTGGAGGTCGGCCGGGCTCAGTGGCAATGCCATTGCACTGTTGCCGCGGCTCCCGTTGGCCTGATGCGGGCGAGCAAAGATCGAAGGTATCGCCGCCGAATGGCTTTCCGCCGCCAGGTCGCATTGCATCAATCCCTCCCTGAGCTGCCGATGGCGTCGGGTGACACTCAGCATATGAAGAGATATGAACCGGCCAGGAGCGAGCTCATTGATTCAAATCAACCGCGCGCGCAATTGCAGGCGCAGGTCAGAGAAGTTTCGGCCATTCCGGCCGACCGCTTGAAGCGCTCGTCGCCCAACACCCATCCCCCTTGGTGGCGGCGCGCGCTGCCGCTCGGCATCGGTGCAGCCGAGCGCGCGATAGAACTCCGACCCCGTTTGTCTCTCTCCGTTTGTCTCTCTCCGTTTGTCTATGCGCGTGCTCGGCGCTCGTATTCCGGGTCTAGAGTAGATTTACTATCCCGTTTGTTTCTCAACTTAAGCGTCGGCCGGCATGCGCTGCGGCTGCACGACGGTCACGATCGCATCGGCGGCGTCGGCGAGGAATTCACGGTCGCGCTTGAGTTCGTCGAAGCTTCGTGGGGCAGGGATCGTATCTCCGTCCGCGCGCATTAGCGCGAGATGAGCGGCAAGCGCTTCGGCGGCATTGGCGACTGCCTCCTCGAACGTGTCTCCGGCGGAGATGCAGCCGGGCAGGTCGGGAAAGCTCACGCCGTAGCTCGTGCCTTCGTCCTTGTGTACCAGTGCGATGTAGCCTGCCATCGTCTCACCGCTTTTGCTGCAATTGAGCCTGCTTATAGATTGAGCTCAGCGTCTTCGGATGCAAGTCCTTACGCGGGTGCGGCAGCGTGACCTTGCCCGGTTTCGTCGGATGCTTGAAATGATGGTGACTTCCGCTCGCCCCGATGAAATACCAGCCATCCGCCTCAAGCTCCGGAATGACATCACGCGAATCCTTCCCCAACGAACGCTCCTCGCACGATCGCGCCCCACATTATAGTGCGCACCGCCTACCGCATCTATTACGGTGACACGCCCCTATTTCCCTTTACGCAATTGCGGTGACGCCTGCCCAGCTCGCTCGACGACCTGATCGCCCGCGCTCGCCGCCATTCGAGCGGAAGCCGGTCAGCGGCTGAACTTCTTGTATTTGATCCGATGCGGGATGGCTGAATCCGTGCCGAGGCGGCGCATCTTGTCGCGCTCATAGTCCTGGAAATTGCCCTCGAACCATTCGACATGACTGTCGCCCTCGAAAGCCAGGATGTGAGTTGCAATGCGGTCGAGAAACCAGCGATCGTGGCTGATGATGACGGCGCAGCCGGCAAAATCCTCCAGCGCCTCTTCCAGCGCGCGCAGCGTATCCACGTCGAGGTCGTTGGTGGGCTCGTCGAGGAGCAGCAGATTGGCGCCGGACTTGAGCATCTTGGCGAGATGCACGCGATTGCGCTCGCCGCCGGAAAGCTGGCCGACCTTCTTCTGCTGATCGGCTCCCTTGAAGTTGAAGTTGGAGCAGTAGGCGCGTGAATTCATCTCGCGCTTGCCGAGAAGGATGATGTCGTTCCCGCCCGAGATCTCCTCCCATACGTTGTGAGCAGCCTCGAGCGAATCGCGGGACTGATCGACATAGCCCAGATGCACGGACTCGCCGATCGCAATCGTCCCGGCATCCGGCTTCTCCGGTCCGGTGATCATCCGGAAGAGGGTGGTCTTGCCGGCGCCGTTGGGGCCGATCACGCCGACGATGCCGCCGGCCGGAAGCTTGAAGGAGAGATCGTCGATGAGCAGATTGTCCCCGTAGCCCTTCCGCAGATGCGTGAAATCGATCACGTTCTGGCCCAGCCGCTCCGCGACCGGGATGATGATCTGCGCGGTCTGCGTCGACTTCTCCGCGGCCTTCTTCAACAGCTCGTCGTAGCGCTGGTATCTCGCTTTGGACTTCGCCTGGCGCGCACGCGGGGAGGCGGCGATCCATTCCTGCTCGCGGGCAAGCGTGCGCTGCCGCGCCTCTTCCTCGCGCCCTTCCTGCTGCAGGCGATTCTGCTTCTGTATGAGCCAGGCTGAATAGTTGCCCTCGTAGGGAATGCCGCGGCCGCGGTCGAGCTCCAGGATCCAGCCCGTGACATTGTCGAGGAAATACCGGTCGTGCGTCACGATGAGGATGGCGCCGGGATAGTTGCGCAAATGGCCTTCCAGCCAGTTGACCGATTCGGCATCGAGGTGGTTGGTCGGCTCGTCGAGGAGCAACAAGTCGGGCCTCTCCAGGAGCAATCGGCAGAGAGCAACCCGCCGGCGCTCACCTCCGGACAAGCTCGAGACATCGGCGTCGTCGGGCGGACAGCGCAGCGCGTCCATCGCCTGATCGACCTTGGCGTCGAGATCCCACAGGCCCTTGGCCTCGATCTCGTCCTGCAGCTGCGTCATCTCGTCCGCGGTCTCGTCCGAGTAGTTCATGGCGAGCTCGTTGTAGCGATCGAGAATCGCCTGCTGCGGGGCGACGCCCTCGGTCACGTTGGCGCGCACGCTCTTTGTTGCATCGAGCACCGGCTCCTGGTGGAGGTAGCCGACGCTCGCGCCCTCGGCGACCCATGCCTCGCCGCTGAACTCCTTGTCGATCCCTGCCATGATGCGCAGAAGCGTGGATTTGCCGGAGCCGTTGACGCCCAGCACTCCGATCTTTGCGTCGGGATAAAATGACAGATTGACGTTCTCCAGGACCTTCCGGTTGCCCGGATAGACCTTGGACAGGTCTTGCATGTGATATATGAATTGACGGGCCATGAGACCGCCCTGCCTCGCTTTCGGGGCGCGCAACCGAGGCTGGGTGCAGCTCGCGCACGCCTGGCCCGGTCGCCGGTGTGGGGAATTCGGGGCTGATGTAGCGGGGCGCGCGCCGCAGAACAAGGGAGCGCGCCGTGTCCCGGGTGCGGCGCCGCGCGAGCGCATACACAAGCGGTTCACATTCCGGGACGCTCATGCGCGAAGCGGTGCGCCGCTGATCCGGGCCACGCATGTTGGCGCCCGTACCGGTGTGTCATTCGCTTGCCAGAGTGTTAACCGAGATCGTATCTTTTTGGCCACGGTCGCCGACAAATTGAAATCGCAGGCGAATTCCTACTTCTTTTTAACAAATTTGGTCCGATGATGGCGGCGCACCAGGTCGCTCCCTGCGCGAGCGGAAGCGACAGGGGGATCGGGGCCGAGCAGACGAACATCGGAGGGGGTCATGGGAACAAACACCGGGGCGGGGGCCACCCGCGACAAGGCGCCGGGCGTGCTTGCCGATTTTGGCAATCTCGTTCACGACCTCATTCGGACCTTGTTCGATCCCTACCGGCCGGAGCAGCATTACATGCGCGGACCCGGCCCCAAGTGGCATGCAAAGCATTTCCGCCCCGTCCCGGAGCTCGTTCGGGTGCGCGTGAAGCGCTGATACCTGCTCAGCAATGGCACGGCGTTCCTGCGCCATCCTGGACGACTATCAGGATGTCGCGCTGAAGCTGGCGGACTGGTCGAAGGTCGCAAGCGACCTCGACATCAAGGTTTTCAACGCGCATCTCGGAGCCCAGGACAGGGTCATCGAGGCGTTGCAGGGGTTTGAGATCATCTGCGCCATGCGGGAGCGCACGGGCTTTCCCCGTGCGGTGATCGAGAAGCTCCCCGCTCTCAAGCTCCTGATCACGACCGGGGCGCGCAATGCTTCCATCGATGTTGCGGCCGCGCGGGAGCGCGGGATCGTGGTGTGCAGCACGCCGGCGGTCGGCAGTCCGACGAGCGGCATTGCCATCGGGCTGATGCTGGAGCTCAGCCGGCGCATCGGCTACGAGAATGCGCGCATGAAGGCCGGCGTGCCCTGGCAGAGCACCATCGGGCTTGACCTCGAAGGACTGACGCTCGGGGTTCTCGGGCTGGGCAAGCTCGGCACCCGCACTGCCCGCATTGCGCAGGCGTTCGGGATGAAGGTGCTGGCGTGGAGCCAGAATCTCACACCCGAGAAATGCAGCGAAGCGGGGGCGGAGTACGCGAGCAAGGACGAGCTTTTCCGCCGCTCGGATTTCATCACCATCCATCTCGTCTTGTCAGGGCGCACGCGCGGGCTGATTGGCGCCAATGAGCTGCGCCTGATGCAGCCGTCGGCCTACATCATCAATACGTCGAGGGGTCCCATCATCGACGAGGCGGCGTTGCTGGTGGTGTTGCGCGAGAAGAAGATTGCGGGTGCCGGGCTCGATGTCTTTGACGTCGAGCCGCTGCCGATCGATCACCCCTTTCGCAAGCTCGACAATGTCGTGCTCACGCCGCATCTCGGCTACGTGGCGGTCCAGAATTATCGCGCGTATTTCGCCGGCGTGGTCGACGACATCCGGGCGTTCCTGGACGGCAAGCCCGTGCGGGTGCTGCAATAACCTTGATGTGATGCCGAGCCGGTAATTGGCGCGCTGCGGCCACCTCTGGTGTGTCAGCGCGCCATCGGCGGAGGCCCGAGCGGCGCTCCGGTGATCGCGGCACCCGGTCTTACCGCGGCGGGAGGAGCGGCTGCATTGGCGGCCGCCGAGGGAGGCGGCACAGGCGCGCCGAGCTGCATCGCGGTGGAAGCGGGCGGAGCCTTGCCCGGCAGCACCACGACACGCGTGCCCACTTTCACTCGGGTATAGAGATCGGACACGTCCTCATTGGTCAGGCGGATGCACCCGGAGGACACGAACGTGCCGATGGTCGAGGGCTGATTCGTGCCGTGGATGCGGTAAACCGTGCTGCCGAGATAAAGGGCACGCGCGCCCAGCGGGCTGCCGGGTCCTCCGGCCATGAACCGCGGCAAATATGGCTGGCGCTCGATCATTTCCTCGGGCGGATGCCAATCCGGCCATTCCGCCATGCGTGATACGCGTTCTCGGCCGGCCCAGGTGAAGCCCTCGCGCCCGACGCCGATGCCGTAGCGCATGGCCTTGCCCTTCTCGAGCACGAGGTAGAGATACGTGTTCTGGGTGTCGACGATCAGCGTGCCGGGCGGCTCCTTGGTCTTGTAGTCGACCAGCGTGCGCCGGAACTGAGGCGGCAATTCCTTGCGCGGACCGGTCTCGGGCTGCTCCTCGGGCGGCAGCGCGGCAAAGCGCGCGTCGGGCCTTATGCCTGGGGCCGCGGCCGGCGGTGCATCCGCCTGAGCGGGCCCAATGACCATGGGCGGCCGCACTCCGTCCTGCTCGGACGGGAGGGCACCGGGCACACCCGTTGCGGGAACGGCAGGGTTGGGCCGTACAATCCGCGTGCCGGGTTGCGACGACAGCTCATAGTCCTGCGGCCGGTCGCGATGGAAGTAATCCGGGGGTGGCGGCAGCAATTCGATCTCGTTGTCCGGGTCGACCGGGGCTGCGCGCCCGTAGCGCATATTCGCGGGCGGCACCGGATCAGCGGCCTGCGCCCCGCCACCGCCGGGCGGTGGCGGAAGCGGCCTCGCCTGCACCATCGACGGGTCGTAGAACGGGCCGTCGTCGTCATCGATGCCGGGAGCAGATCGCGAAGGGGCAGGATAGGCATGCGATGCCGGTGGCGGCGGTGGATAATATTGTGCCCATGCGAGGTCGCCCGACCCCACCATGCCGACGAGCAGCGCCGCAAACGCCCCCGCTGTGCGCAAATTCATCCCCCACCCCCTCATTGCAGTCCCTCCCGCATGCAATCGCGCATGAACAAGGCACATTCAAGACAGCCTGCAAACCACCCCACGCCTGCCCGGGACCCCGCCGGCAGGGGGGTTTTTACAAAGGCCATACAATTCAGGCATTTGCACGAAAAATACTGGTTTTTTCACCCGGATGAGGCCGAACTCGACGGTATCATAATACCATCCCTCAATACGCGTATTCCTGGAATACGGGGGCGACGCTGCCATGCCAGTCGTTGGCGTATTTGTCGAGGAGCTCCTCCGCGGGGGTGAAGCCGCGCGCCACATAGTCCCTGATCGGCGCGAGATAGCGCCGCTCGTCGCGGCCGCCGCGATCGAGCCGGCGACGCCTTGCGAGCCCCTCCTCCGCCAGCGCCAGGGTCGCCTTGGCGAGATCGAGCACGCTCCTCCCCGCGATACGCGCGGCGAAGCCCTGCTTCGGCACGTCATCGCGCAAGGCTTGGCGTGCCTGCGCGCTCCAGCCCTTCACCAGATCCCAGGCGGCATCGAGCGCAACGTCATCACAGAGAAGGCCGACCCAATAAGCGGGCAATGCGGGAAGCCGCCGCCACGGTCCACCATCGGCGCCGCGCATTTCCAGGTACCGCTTGAGGCGGACCTCGGGGAAAATGGTGGACACGTGGTTGGCCCAGTCGGAGATGGTCGCATGCTCGCCGGGGAGCGCCGCGAGGCGCCCCTGCATGAGATCGCGGAAGGATTGCCCCGCCACGTCGATGTATGTCTCGCCGCGCTTGACGAAATACATCGGCACATCGAGCGCGTAGTCGACGTAACGCTCGAACCCCATGCCCGGCTCGAAGGCCCAGGGCAGCATGCCGGTGCGGTGGGGATCGGTGTCGCGCCAGATCTCGGAGCGAAAGGAGAGGAATCCGTTGGGCGCGCCCTGCGTGAACGGCGAGTTGGCGAAGATCGCGGTCGCGACCGGCTGGAGCGCGAGGCCAACGCGGATCTTCTTGACCATGTCCCCCTCGCTCGCAAAGTCGAGATTGGTCTGCACCGTGCAGGTCCGGTACATCATGTCGAGCCCGTGCCCGCCGACCTTGGGCATGTAGGCGGTCATGATGCGGTAGCGACCCTTGGGCATGACAGGGATCTCGGCACGGCTCCAGTTGGGAGTCATGCCGAGGCCGAGAAAGCCGATCCCGAGCGGGGCTGCGATCTGCTTGACTTGCGCGAGATGCGCCATCAGCTCCGAGCAGGTCTGATGCACGTCCTCGACCGGCGCGCCGGAGAGCTCGAACTGCCCGCCGGGCTCGAGCGAGATCGCCCCGCCGCCGGTCACGTCGAACAGCCCGATGATGTTGCCGTTCTCGATGATCGGCTCCCAGCCGAGGAGATGCTGCATGCCCTCGAGCAGCGCGCGGATGCCGCGCCGGCCCTCGTAGGGAACGGGACGGTTGCCGTCGAGGGTGAAGGGGAATTTCTCGTGCTCGGTGCCGATGCGGAACGCGGATTTCGGCTTGCACCCCGCCTCGAACCAGGCGACGAGCTCGTCGCGGCTCGCAATCGGCGTCATGTCGATCTGGTCGCGGGCCATGCGTCGCTTCCGGCAAAAGGGCCGCGAACTTACACGTCGTGCGCAAGCCAGCGCAAATCCCGAGCGGTGGCGGCGCAGCTCATAGGGGCGGGTTTGAAACCCGCCCCTACAAACGAGAGAAGCCCTTCGTAGGGGCGACCCATTGGGTCGCGCCCGGCCGGCGGGTATTGTCCTTGCCGCAATGATCGTCGCCGAACCCGCCCGCGTCCGCGTCTTCATCTCCTCGCCCTCAGACGTCGCAACCGAGCGCGACATCGCCGAGCAGGTGGTCGCGCGGCTTGCCGGCATCTGGAAGGCCCATGTGCGTATAGAAAGCGTCCGGTGGGAGCGCGCTCATTACGACGCAGGAAAGAGCTTCCAGGAACAGGTCGGGGAGATGGCGCAGTTCGACGTGGTCTGCGGCATCCTGTGGAAGCGCATCGGCCAGCCGCTGCCACCCGATCTGTTCCACCGGCCCGACGGATCCGCTTACGAAAGCGGCACCGTGTTCGAGATTGAAACCGCGATTGCGTGTGCAGGCAAGCCGCGGGTCTATATCTTCCGCAAGACAGCGGAGGTCATGTTCGCAGCCGAGAGCGTCGCGGAGGACAAGCGGCAGCATGACGCTCTGCTCGAGTGGTGGAAGCGAACCGTTCGCGATCCGCAAGGCCATTTCCGCCGCGGTTATCAGGACTTCGCTACTTCTCCGGAGTTCGAAACAAAGCTCGAAAGCGTGCTCGAATCCTGCCTGCGTTCCGCCGGCCTCATTCCCTCCGGACCTGCTTGGGACATTGCAGCGAAAGGCGCGCCCTATCCCGGTCTCGTTCCCTATGACGGCGGGTACAGCACCGTCTTCTTCGGTCGCGGGCTGGCCGTCGCGGAGGCGCTGCGCGAAATCCGCGCCGCCGCCCAGCGCGAGCTACCGGCCCTGTTCATTGTCGGCCCGAGCGGCTCCGGGAAGTCCTCGCTGATGCGTGCTGGCATAATGCCCGCGTTCAGCGGGACCCAGATCGCCGGCGTCGATGCCTGGCGCACGGTGCTGCTCGAGCCCGCGCAGACACCCCTCGATGTGCTCGCCGACCGCCTTTATCGCAAGGACGTCTTGCCCGAGCTTGCCAGCGGCGCTCAGGCGACGCCCAGGCATTTTGTGGACGTCGCGCGCGAATCGCCGCAAGCCGCGGCGCATGCTGTGAAATGGGCGCTCGAGCGCGCAGCAGATGCAATGCGACAGCGCACCGGCACCCAGGCGCCCCGGGTGCACCTGCTGCTTGCTCTCGACCAGCTGGAAACCCTCTTCGACAGCGCGGATCGCAAAGCGGTCGCGGCCCTGGCGCGCGCGCTGGTGGAGGATGGCTCGACCTGGCTGATCGCGAGCCTGCGCACCGACCGTTATGCCGACCTCCAGCTCGATCCCGATTTTCTGCACCTGCGCCGCGGCAACGCGCTCTTTGACCTGCCGCCTCCAGGCGCGAGCGAGATCTCCGAAATCATCGCGGGGCCGGCGCGCGCGGCGGGTCTCGTGTTTGAGGAACGCGATGGCAAATCCCTGGCAAAAACCATCGAAGCCGCGGTGGGTGGCGCCGACGCATTGCCGCTCCTGCAGATGACGCTCTCGCAACTGTTTGCCGCGCGTGAGGGCAGCACACTCACCTTCGCCGCCTATGAAGCGATTGGCGGGCTCGAAGGCGCGATCGCCGCGCGCGCCGAGGAGGTGTATCGTTCCACTTCGTCTGCGGCGCAGGGCGCGCTCGACTCGGTGCTGCGCTCGCTTGTCGCCGACATGGACGAGAATGGCCAGCTCACCATTCGCACGCCCGACCGATCGGCTTCGCCAGTGATGCCGCAAGCTCCGAGCTCGTGGACGCGATGACGGAAGCGCGCCTGCTCGTGAGCGCGGAGACGGGCGTTCGCGTCGCGCACGAGGCACTGCTGAGGAGATGGCAGCGCGCGACCAAGAGCCCGGCGCTACGCTCCGAGGCGATACGACTGCGCCGGCAGATCGGGCCCAATTTCGATATCTGGTGCAAGACCAAGGTCGATGGCGATCTGCTCCAGGCCGGCACCGCGCTTTCCCAGGCAACTGGGATCGTGCGCGATCATCCCGGCGCCTTCCCTCCGCAGCTCGAGGATTACGTCAAGCAATCCGCCGATGCAGTGGCCGCCCGCCTGGCTGCCGAACAGAAGCGCGCCGAGGCCGACGCGCGCCGCTCGCGCTGGCTCATGCGCGCGGCCGTGATCATCGCGCTCGCCTTCATGGGTCTCTCCGGGCTGATCTACGCGTTCTACAATCGCGCTCAGCAGAGCGAGCTCGAGACGCGCCGCCAGGCGGCGGCGGCAACCTATCGCACTGCTCTACAGCAGCAGCAGCAGGGCTTTGATGAAGCATCCCTCGCTTATCTCGCCAAGGCGGTGCGGCTCGAGCCAACCGACCCGGGCATCTCCACCGCGTTGCTGATGCTCTTGTCCAATCGTTACTGGGCGCGCATGAGCAGACCCGATCTGGTGCATGCAAGGACGGTCAACAGCGCGCGCTTCAGTCCCGATGGCACTCGCGTGGTCACTGCGTCGGCCGACGGCACTGGCATGATCTGGGACGCGCGCACGGGACGGGCGCTCACGCAGCCTCTGCGCCACGATGACGTGGTGTTCGGGGCGCAATTCGATCCGACGGGAACGCGCGTTGTAACGTGGTCGAACGACAACACCGCGCAGGTGTGGGATGCACATACCGGCGAGCGCATCGGCAAGCCGCTCAAGCATCGCGGCTGGATCACCAGCGCGCAGTTCAGTCCCGACGGGACGCTCGTCATCACCGGCTCGTTCGACTGCTCCGCGCAAATTTGGAATGCACGCACCGGCGAGCATGTCGGCGCGCCGATGCCTCACCTCGGATGGGTCGACAGCGTCGCGTTCAGTCCGCACGGGAGCCATGTCTTGACCGCCGCCGATTCCCAGGCAAGGGCCGATCCCGAAATCTGCCCGACCGTTCCTGATGCTGCGCCGGAAAACGCTGCGCAGATCTGGATGACGCCGAGCGGAGAACGCGCGGGCAAACCGATGCCGCATGGGAGCGGTGTGCGCGCCGCCTGGTTCAGCTCCGATGGCACGCGCGTGCTGACCGCCTCGAACGACGGCACCGCGCGCTTGTGGAAGGCGCGAACCGGCGATCCCATAGGGGAGCCCATGGTGCATGAAGCGCGTACCTATACCGCCGAGTTCGATCGGGAAGCCCGCCGGGTGGTGACGGCTTCGACCGACAAGACCGCGCGCGTCTGGGACGCAATGGACGGCAAGCCGCTCACGCCTCCGCTTGTGCATCAGCGCGAGCTCAAAAGCGCGAAGTTCAGTCCCGACGGCAAGCGCGTAGTGACCGCCTCCGAGGACATGACCGCGCAGGTGTGGGACGCAGAGACCGGCAGGCCGCTGGGCGGCCCGCTGCGCCATCACGGCGTCGTGTTGAGCGCGGAGTACAGCAATGATGGCCGCACAATCGTCACCGCCTCGGACGACCACAGCGCCCGCGTCTGGGACGCGCGCACGGGAGCGCCGCGTCCGCAAGTGCTGGAGCACGCCGGCCCGGTGCGAGGCGCCTGGTTCGGCCCGGATGGCGCTCGCGCTGTCACGGTCTCGAGGGATCGCACTGCGTCGCTGTGGGATGCGCAGACCGGGAAGCGCATCGGCAAGCGCCTGCATCACGCGAGCTCCGTGAATACCGCGGATTTCGATCGTGACGGCAAGCGCGTTGTGACTGCCTCCGACGACGGCAGCGTGCGCATCTGGAACGCTCTGACCGGTGAGCCGATCGGGGCGCCCTTGCAGCATGAGAAGGCGGTCAAGGGCGCCTGGTTCAATCCAGACGGGACGCACGTCCTGAGCGTGACCGCGAACGGCTACGGTTTCATCTGGGACGTCGCAACCGGACGCACCATCGGCAAGACGCTGCGCCACATCGATGCGATCAATGACGCAGTCTTCAGTCCCGACGGCTCCCGCATTGCGACCGCGCCCAACGATCACGGCGCGCGCATCTGGGATGCCAATACCGGTGAAGCCATCGGCGCCGTGCTTCAGCACGACAAAGGGATTCACACGGCGCGTTTCAGCAGCGACAGCAAATGGATCGTGACCGCCTCGGACGATCAGACCGCGCGCGTTTGGAACGGCTTGACCGGCGCGCCGCGCGGGGCACCCTTCCAGCACCAGGGTCCGGTCTTCGACGCCGAGTTCAGCCATGACGGTAAATGGATCGTCACCGGGTCCAAGGACGGCAATGCGCGGGTATGGGATGTCGAGAGCGGCCGACTTGTGGGCGCGCTCATGCGCCATGACGCACCGGTCATGACAGCCTTTCTCAGCGATGACGGCAGGGTCGTGCTCACCGCATCCGCTGACGGCACTGCGCGGCTGTGGGATGCCGCTACGGGCCAGTATTTCGGAATGCTTCTTTCCCACCGCGGTCCCGTCAACAGCGCGCGCTTCAGCCCGGACGGTCGCCACGTCGTGACCGCATCTGATGACGGCACCGCGCGGCTGTGGAGCATTCCTCACCCTGTGCCGCCGGCCGAGGCTGCGCTCGCCGCCGACCTCGCCGAGGCCGTTGGCCGGCTCACTGTCGGCACGCTCGGCGATCTTCTCACCGTGCCCGATGCGGAGGCGCTTGCGCAAAAGCTGCGCGCGCAAGCTCGCGAGAGCGACGATGAAAACGACTTCCGAGCTATTCTGCGGCAACTGGTCAGCGCCGCGCCGGCTCATTAGTTAAAGCCGGATGCATGGATGACGCGTACAGCTTGTAGGGGCGGGTTTGAAACCCGCCCCTACCGTAGGGGCGACGCATGCGTCGCCCGGATATGCGCAACAAAGAATGTGGAAAGAGGGCGAGGCATGCCTCGCCCCTACGGAAGCAGCCGTAGCCCGGATGAGCGCGTCAGCGCGATATTGTAGAACCCATCGACGTTGAGAGTGCCGGTCACGGTCACCGTCGATGTCAATGCGACCAGTATTGCTCAGGCCCTGCGCGGTGACCGTGGTCGCTAGGTTGTTATTGCCGACCTGCAGGAAATTGCTGTTGGTCAGCGTGCCCCCGATGCTGAGGCTGGCGCCGCCGAGGCCCCCGTTGTTCACGTAAATCGTGCCGCTGTTGTTCAAGCCGCTGGTCGTGCTCAGCGTTGTCCCGCTCTGCAATTGCAGCTGCCCGGCATTGCTCGACAGGCCGGCCAGCGCCGTGTTGCTGCTCGTGCCCAGCCCGGCCGCCGCTACGAAACCTTGCGAGGTGAAAAGGTTGATCTGCGCGCCACTGGCAATGCTGCTGATGCCGCTTGTGCCGGCAAATTCGAGCAGCCCGTAGCCGCTGACATTGAGCGTGCCAACCCAGGTCGAGGGCGCGCCTGCGTTGGTGACGTTCAACAGCGCTTCCTGGCTGCTGCTGCTGGCGCCACCGTCGATGTCAATGCGACCAGTATTGCTCAGGCCCTGCGCGGTGACCGTGGTCGCCAGGTTGTTATTGCCGACCTGCAGGAAATTGCTGTTGGTCAGCGTGCCGCCGATGCTGAGGCTGGCGCCGCCGAGGCCCCCGTTATTCACGTAAATCGTGCCGCTGTTGTTCAAGCCGCTGGTCGTGCTCAGCGTTGTCCCGCTCTGCAACAGCAGCTGCCCGGCATTGCTCGACAGGCCGGCCAGCGCCGTGTTGCTGCTCGTGCCCAGCCCGGCCGCCGCCACGAAACCTTGCGAGGTGAAAAGGTTGATCTGCGCGCCACTGGCAATGCTGCTGATGCCGCTTGTGCCGGCAAATTCGAGCAGCCCGTAGCCGCTGACATTGAGCGTGCCAAGCCAGGTCGAGGGCGCGCCCGCGTTGGTGACGTTCAACAGCGCTTCCTGGCTGCTGCTGGTGCCACCGTCGATGTCAATGCGACCAGTATTGCTCAGGCCCTGCGCGGTGACCGTGGTCGCCAGGTTGTTATTGCCGACCTGCAGGAAATTGCTGTTGGTCAGCGTGCC
>Ga0210402_10001452_pt1 | contig 24423 bp, 23 predicted proteins | sample IncBWC7MmetaG_FD_161055 | JGI IMG/M metagenome (GOLD analysis project Ga0210402, IMG submission 161055) | Forest soil microbial communities from Barre Woods Harvard Forest LTER site, Petersham, Massachusetts, United States - Inc-BW-C-7-M | ecosystem: Environmental > Terrestrial > Soil >... | reverse complement strand
CCGGGATCCTTTCCCAATCCGAACCAGCCGGAGTGGCTACCGCTCGCGCCGGAGGTGGACGGCCAACAACAGGTGATGACGGCGCGCGATGTGGCGCTGACACCGCCGCAGTGCCCGACCACCGAGGCCGGCCAGAAAGACGCGAACGGCAATCCGGTACCGTACTTTCAGAAGGCGTTCTTCCACAACGGCTACATCAAGAGCTTGAAGCAACTGGTGCACTTCTATAATACGCGCGACTCGGTGCCGAACCCAAACGGGAATACAACCTTTGCGTTCCCAGTCACGTCCGGTCACTGCCCGGCCGGAACGGTGGAAAAGGTGACCTGCTGGCCGCAACCCGAGGTCCTGAACAACATCGACATGACGACCGGCGCCCTCGGCTTGACGGATACGGAGGAGAACCAGATCGTAGCGTTCCTGCAAACGCTGACGGACGGTTTCAACCCGGCCAACCCTACCGTCAGCACCTACAAGAACATCGATACCTTTACCGGATCGGTTGCTGGCGGTCAGTGCACGATCACCCCGGCCGGTGTTACGGCATCGAACCAAGGTAATGAGACCTTGATCCCCACCTGGAGTCTGGCGCAATTCCCCTGCGCGACGGATATCTGCGGTGTCCCGCCGCTGCCCACGAAGCCGATCCCATAGGACGGACCATGTATGGGGGCCGCGGGCGGCCCCCATACCCCTCTCCAAGGGAACAGCAATTGGGGTTTTGTGCGATGAATAGACTGCTCGTGACACTGGCGATCACCGCCGCCGGCAGCCTGCTCTGCTCCAGCCCAATCGGTGCTCAGAACCCTCCTCCGCAAAAGAGCGCCGAGCATGTGGAGATCACCAAGGCGCCAGCGCTCGAGATTGCCCACGACGACCTCGCCATCATCAGATGGACCACCACCAATCCCGGCGGGGATGACGATCATTTCGCGGTTGCACACTACGGTACAGATCCCAACGATCTGAGCCAGACCGCGAAAAACCACATTCGGCTCAACCGCGGCCACGCAGAGACAATTTTCCGGGTGCGCCTGCAAGGTCTGCAACCGCAGACCACCTACTATTATAAGGTGACATCGACGGGGTCCGGTGGGCGGAGCGATGGGGTGGAGAGCTCTGTCAACCGCTTCACCACCCCCGCCCCGGGTCAGGTCACCAGCGCTCACCCGCCGCCCCAGTAACCGCAGCAGCCAGCAGGGGCCACCATGGATTACGAGGGCTTCTTTAGTTATGCGCCTCGACGCGTTGCGCGCCGAAGGGCGGTACCGTGTCTTCGCCGATTTCGAGCGACGCTCGGTTCACAGAATTGCCCGATTGACAAATATAATTTAATCGATTAGCATCGCTTGCCTTTGACCGAAGAGATGCCAGGGACGGGATCGCAGCTGGGCGAAAAGCCTCTATTCGGCGATCGATGGAGGTTTCAACCTGAAGGGGAGTTCCCGCTGTTGATTTGCTGTAGATGCAGCGACCGTTAATTGTCCACGCAACTGTTTGTTGCGGCGAACAGTCCGGATTGCTGGCTTGCGCCGATGGGGGATCTTGGTCGTGATACGGCTGAGCGCTGATGACTTGGTCCTCCGGGGCAGGACCGATGGCAAATCGTCATACGGGCCCTATCTTGAAACCGACATTGGGCGGGGCGTGCCGGTGATGGACTACGAAGGCTTTTTTAACGAGCGCCTCGACGCGTTGCGTGCCGAAGGGCGGTACCGTGTCTTCGCGGATCTCGAACGGCGCTGCGGCCGGTTTCCGCGCGCTTTCGATCACCGCATCGGTGCCGAGGTCACTGTTTGGTGCTCGAACGATTATCTCGGCATGGGTCAGCATCCCGCGGTGCTGGCGGCCATGGAAGAGGCACTGCGGGAAATGGGCGCCGGCGCCGGCGGAACCCGTAATATCTCGGGCAACAACCATGTGCATTTGCTGCTCGAGCGCGAGATCGCCGATCTGCACGGCCGCGAGGCGGCGCTGATCTTCACCTCGGGCTATGTCGCCAACGATGCCGCACTCTCGACCCTGGCGCGCGAGATGCCGGGGACGGTCGTGCTGTCGGACGCGATGAACCACGCCTCGATGATTGCCGGCATCCGCAACAGCCGGGCCGAGAAGCACATCTTCCGCCACAACGACCCGGCCGATCTCGCGCGTCTGCTGGAACGCGTACCGCGCGAGCGGCCCAAGCTCGTCTGCTTCGAGTCGGTCTATTCGATGGATGGCGACATCGCGCCGATCGCCGCGCTGTGCGACGTCGCTGATCGCTTCGGAGCGATGACCTATCTCGACGAGGTGCACGCCGTCGGGCTTTACGGGCCGCGCGGCGGCGGCATCGCCGAGTGCCAAGGGGTCATGCATCGCCCGACCGTGATCCAGGGCACCCTCGGCAAGGCCTTTGGCGTGATCGGCGGCTATGTCGCGGGCTCCGCCGCACTCGTCGATTTCCTGCGCAGCCATGCCCCGGGCTTCATCTTCACGACCTCGCTGCCGCCGGCTCTCGCCGCCGGCGCGCTCGCCGCGATCCGCCATCTGAAAGAGAGCCAGGTCGAACGCGAGCGCCACCAGGAGCGCGCGGCGACGTTGAAGCGCCGCCTGGTAGAGGCGGGCTTGCCGGTAATGCCGTCGCCGAGCCACATCGTCCCGGTGCTGATCCGCGACCCGATCCTTTGCAAAGCCGCCTGCGACGAACTGCTGCTCCGCCACCGCATCTACGTCCAGCCGATCAATTTCCCGACCGTACCACGCGGCACCGAACGGCTGCGGCTGACGCCATCGCCATTGCACAGCGACGAGGACATCGAGGCGCTGGTAACGGGTCTCGGCGAGGTGTGGACCCGGCTCACCTTAGGCCGGGCGGCCTGACCCCTCCGGGGAACCGGCTGAATAATCGGCGCGAGGGCGCGGCAACCAAATTTTAAGCAAGATCGGCAAAGATCCGGTCATGCAGAGGGATAGGCAAACGTTAACGGCGTTCGGCGGGATCGCGGCCATTCTCATCGGCTCAGCGATGCTGTTGGAGGACGCAGCGGTGTCCTTTGGGCCGATCACGGCGATTATCGGCGGCATCGCGGCACTAGCGCTTGCCGGTCTCGATCGGCTCAAAGAGCGCGTCACGACCTTCGAGAAACACCTGAGGACCTGGGCTACCCAACCCGCCCGCGGCGGTCGCCGTGCCATCCGGTCGAGACGCCGGCCCGCCGCTGGTCGAGCCATCGCCAGACCAGGCCGGAAACGCAGAGTGCGCCGAGGTCGGCGGTCGCCTCCGTGCCGGCGAGCACGCGTTGCTTGGTCATCACCAGCAGGGGCCAAACCTCGAGCGTAACGGCGAACGCTGCGTGGGATGCGGGCCTTCCGGATAGCGCCTGTGGATCACCGGCGCGAAGTCAGCAGCTTCGTTACCTTTAACGAGATCGGGTGGGGCGCGAACCGGCCACCCAGTGCGACGATGCGGTTGAGGAGACCGGTGATCACGACGCGGCGTCCGCCCTTGAGGCCGTGATAGCCAAGGCGCGCGACTTCGGCGGCACTCATGACGTGGCGCATGGCGATGTTAAAATACGGGAGTTCGTTGCTCCCGGAAATTTGGGCGAAATTGGTGGCGGTCGGGCCAGGACATAATGTCGTCACCGTGACGCCGGTGCCGCGCAATTCCTCGGCGAGCGCCTCGCCGAGGCTTAGCACGTAAGCCTTGGTCGCGAAATAGACCGCCATTCCGGGGCCTGGCTGAAACCCAGCGGTCGAACCCACCAGCATGACCCGGCCGCGACCGCGGCCAACCATGCCCGGCAATAACAGGCGGGTCAGCTCGGTCAATGCCACGATGTTGACCTGGAGCATCTCGCTGATCCGCACGGGATCCGTCCGGTCGAACCGGCCGATGGCGCCGAGCCCGGCATTGTTGACCAGCACCTCGACCGCCAGTCCGCGGGCCTCTATTGCGCTCACCAACTCGGCCGCGGCGCCGGGCTGGCTGAGATCGGCCGCGACGACAACGCTCCCGGCGCCATATGCCTCCAGCTCGGCGGTGAGCGCCTCCATCGGTGCCTGCCGGCGCGCGGTGAGCACCAGATCGTGGCCGTCGCGCGCCAATTCGCGGGCGAGATCGGCGCCGATGCCGCTCGACGCACCGGTCACGAGTGCGACGGGGCGGGTGGGACTGGTCATTGTCGGGCCTCCGGGGTGGAGATCCGAACATCCGGCAATTGGCGCACGGTGCGCAAGCGGCGCTTCCTCAGGAAAATTCAGAATGAATGTCGAAATGTCGGGAGGTCACGCGTCGTGCTCGCAATCTGGCATTTATTCGACCTGTTGCCCGAAGGTGCAGCCGACCGGCAACCCCAATACAAATATCCCCCAGGTCATGATGCAAAGTCACAAGGTCGTCTCGCGTGAGGAATGGCTCGCCGCCCGGCGGCAACTGCTCGCCGAGGAGAAGGAATTTGCCCGATGCCCGCGGTCTCGACATGCTGAACGGCGCCTATCACTGGCTCGACCTGATGCTCAAAGAACGCGACGAGACCGGACCCCAAAAGATGGCGTGGGTCCGCCTGCACGACGAATATCAAAGGTAGCGCGATCACCAACTGGCATTCCCGCGAAAGAGCCTGTGAGGAAATCCGAAAATAGTCGTCATTCCGGGGCGCGGGCGCAGCCTGCGCGCCCGGAACCTATGCACACAACATGGTGATTACTGGATGGGTCAGTGTTCATAGGTTCCGGGCCAGGCCCGCTGGGCCATCCCGGAATGACGTTCCTGCGTGTGAGGGGACGCGCGTTAATCCTTAGACTAGCGCGGGGCCATCGCCAGCCGGTTGGCGACGGTCTCGCCTCCCTTCAAGACCAGTGCAATATGTGCGTGGTCCTGCAGCACGGCGACGTCATTGAGCGGGTCGCCGGCGACGACGACGAGATCGGCGAGCTTGCCCTTTTCGACCGTGCCGACATCTCGTTCGAGCCCAAGGCACTCCGCCGCCCAGCCGGTCGCCGCCCGCAATGCCTGCAGCGGCGTCAACCCGGCTTTGACCAGGCACTCGATCTCCATTGCGTTGCTCGGGTGACCGTGCCCGCCGGCATCAGTTCCGGCGGCGATCTTGACCCCGGCGGCGAAGGCCCGCCGCAGGCTCTCGGCGTGATGTTCCTGCAGGTGTTGGGCCCGCTCGCGGACATGCGCCAGGGCCGATTTGCGGTGGTATTCGTAGACTGCAAAGGTCGGCACGAAAAAGGTGCCACGCTCGGCCATCATGTCGAGCAACTCGGGCTCCTCGTCGAGATAACAGCCGTGCTCGATCGAGTCCACGCCGGCCTCGATCGCGATCTGCAATCCGCGGCCGCCCAGCGCATGACACATCACCCGGCGATCCAGCGCGTGGGCCTCCTTGGTCAGTGCCTGCATCTCGTCGAGATTGAAGGCGCCGTCGCGCGGCCCATGACCGGGGCGCGAGCTGGCGCCGCCGGTCGTCGCGCATTTGATCACGTCGGCCCCGGCGCGCACGATCCGCCGGACGACCGGGCGCACATCGGCGAGGCTGTTGACGACACTGTCCGGGAGCAGCGGGTCGTTGGGCAGGCAGCAGGAGAACCCGGACGGGCTGACCCGGTCGCCGATCCCACCGATCGGCGACACGATGCACAACGAGATCACAAGCCGCGGCCCGGCGATCAGACCCTCGTCGATCGCCCGCTTGAAGCCGGCGTCGAGGCCGCCCGCGTCACGCACCGCGGTGTATCCTACCGCGAGCGTGTCTTGCAGCACCTTGGCGGTGCGCAGAGCGCGCGTGCTCTGCGGCTCATCGATCCCCCAGCGCCGCGCCAGATCATAGCCGTGCATCGCCAGGTGATCGTGGCAGTCAATCAGCCCCGGCAAGATTGTCATGCCGGAGACGTCGATGACCTCGGCCTCGCTCGGCAAGTCGCCGCCGGCCCGGGTCGTGACCGCCTCGATCCGCTGATCGCGGACAACGACGGTGGCGCCCGACACCGGGCCTGCGCCGGTCCCGTCGATCAAGGTTCCGCCCTTCAGCACCTTCATGTCAGCCGCCCTCTCTCTATTACCACCCCGCGCCTGATTTCACTCCAGGTGCTTGACGCTGTCGAGGAATTGCAGCCAATAAACCGGCAGCCCGTTGGCCCGCGCTCCTTCGCGCAACAAGGTCAGATAGCGCAGCGACGGGGTGCCGTCGGTCTCCTTCCCTCGGGCGATATACGCGACGGCCGAGACCGGGCGCCCGTCATTGTCCTCCGCCACGAACCATTGCGGCCGGTAGCCGCGCCCGGGAACACCCTCGGTCGAATCGAGGCGGAGGAGATCGCGGCGAGTGAGCTTGTAGAGCACGCCCCACACCTCGGCCTCGGCGTCCGGGCACAGATTGGCCGGCGCAGAACGGCCCCTGGGGCGGCCTTCGATGTTGAAGCGGAGGCGATAACCGCGGATGCGGCCGACGCGCTGCTCGACCGGCCGCATGCGGCGCCGCTCGCGGAAGGCCCGGTCGTGCATGTTGGCGCCATAGGCGAAGTACCAGACGTGTTCACCGGGGCGCCCGGCCAGAGGCAAGCCGTGCAGGCGGTAATAGAACCACGACAGGGTCCAGGATCTGGCGACGAGCCGGCGGGCCCTTCCTCGCAATCTGATCATGTCTCGCGTCGGCCCGGATATGGCTTGCCGCACCGCCTGTCAACCAACGCTGTTCAGCATCACTCGCCAGGATTACTTTCGAGGCGCACAGTTTGAGGAGGAGATCGTGGCAGGCGAAGGCACGGTCGAGACGGTTGCGATCATCGGCGCGGGGATCGGCGGGGTCTATCTCGCCGCCGAACTGGGTGTGGCCGGGTTCAAATTGCGGCTGCACGACATCGACGATGCCAGGCTTTCGGATATCCGCGCGTTTGGTGGTATCGATGTCGAGGGCGAGCGGGGCGGCTTCGCCGCCGTCGAGCGCGCGACGAGCGATCTGCGCGCAGCGGTCGACGGCGCCGAAATCATCATCATCGTGACCGGCGGCAACGCCCAGGCAGCAGTCGCCCGATCGCTCGCGCCCTTGCTGCGCGACGGCCAGATCGTCCTGCTGGTCCAGGGCAACACCGGGGGATCGTTGATCGTCCGCCGGGCGCTCGACGCGGCGGGCTGCCATGCCGAGGTCGCTGTCGCCGAGATGGACAATTACCCCTATTCGTGTCGGCGGCTCGCACCGACGCGCATCCGACCGATCATCGCGAAGCGCTGGCTGCAGATCGCCACATTCCCCGGCAATCACATTGCCGCGGTGCGTCGGCGCTTGGCGCCGTTGTTTCCGCAAGCGGCCGCTGCTCCCAATGCGCTCTATACCGGGTTCACCAATGCCAACGCGATGCTGCATGTAGCGAATTGCGTCGCCAACGCCGCGCGGATCGAGAGCGGCGATCACTACAAATTCTATGCCGAAGGCGTCACCCCGGCGGTCGCCCGCCTGTATCAGGCGATCAATGCCGAGCGTGTGGCCGTTGCTGCTGCGCTGGGCGCGACCGTCCCGAGTTTGGAGGACTGGTTCGATCGTGTTTACGGCGTGCGCGAGGCGAGCCTCGTCGAGACCTGCCAGCGGCTGACCTACAACAGCGACGGACCCTATCAGGCGACTGGAACGCCGAGCTCGCTCGAGCACAAATTCATCACCGAAGACGTCCCGACCGGCCTTATCCCGATGAGCGCGCTGGGGGCTGCGGCCGGGGTGCCGACGCCGGCGATTGACGCGCTCGTCGCGATCGTCCGCAGCATGACCGGAAAGGATTTCGCCGCAGAAGGGCGCATGCTCGAGCGCTTGGGTCTAAGCGGAATGAGTGTCGCCGAGATCATCCGCGTGATGAACGAAGGCTTCGCTTAGGTACAGCAGCGGGCCTATGTTGGGTTTTTCCGAGGAGGGACGCAAATGCGCATACACAATCTCTATACCGATGCCAGCGGCCAATCGCATTTCCGCGACATCGACGTGGAATGGGTCGAGGAGCGGCGCGGCAGCAAGTTGTCCAAGCGCCTGCCGGCCACCGGCATCATCTTTCGCGAGACCCAGGCCGAGCACGACATCGACTGGCACCCGGCACCGCGCCGGCAATACATCATCAATCTCGACGCCGGGGTCAAAATCACCGCCAGCGACGGCGAGAGCCGGGTCATCGGCACCGGCGAGATAATCCTCGTCGAGGACACGACCGGCAAGGGCCACTTGTCGCAGCATGTCGAGGGGAAGATCCGGCATTCGGTTTTCATCCCGGTCGACTAGCCCGCCACTGGAACCTGACGAGTAGGAGCGAGGAAATGCATTTTGGCGTGTCGATGTTCCACACCGATTATTCGATCCCGGCGGTGGAGCTCGCCCGGGCGCTTGAGGCGCGCGGCTTCGAGTCGATGTGGGCGCCCGAGCACTCGCACATCCCGGTGCCGCGCAAGACGCCGTTTCCGGGCGGCGGCGAATTGCCCAAGCCCTATTACGAGGTGATGGACCCGTTCGTCGTGCTGAGCGCCGCAGCGGGGGTCACCAAGTCCCTGAAGCTCGCGACGGGCGTGTGCCTCGTCGTGCAGCGCGACCCGATCCAGACGGCAAAGCTCGTCGCCTCGATCAATCAGGTGTCGGGCGGACGGTTTCTATTCGGCGTCGGCGGCGGTTGGAACCGCGAGGAGATCGAGGGCCACGGCACCGCTTTCGCGACCCGCTTCAAGCTGATGCGCGAGCGCATCGAGGCGATGAAGGCGATCTGGACAGAGGCGAAGCCGGAATATCATGGCGAGTTCGTGAATTTTCCGCCGATGATGACCTAGCCCAAGCCGGTACAGAAGCCATATCCGCCGATCATCGTCGGCGGCGCATTTCCGCATGCCGCGCGCCGCGCTACGGCGACGGGTGGGTCCCGATCGCCGGTCGCGGACCCTATGGCGATGTCAACGACTATCTGCCGAAGTTCAAGCAGATGGTGAGGGAAGCAGGGCGCGACCCTGCGGCGCTGCCGATCACCTTGTTCGGCGGCACCGAGGGTCTCGACCTGCTGAAACGCTACCGCGACATGGGGGTCGCCCGGGTGGTCACCACTTTGCCGCCGGAGCCCGCCGACAAGACCTTGCCGGCGCTCGACCGCTGGGCCGAATTGATCCGCCGCGTCAACAGCTGAGGGCGTTACCCGGCAAGACCGTTGGACGAGATTGCATGGAGGTGCGGCGCCGCCCCCGCATCGACTGCAACAAAGGCAATCGCAAGACGATCCTCGGAGGTCGTCGCGTCGATCGCGATCCCGAGCGTATCGAGTTCTGTTTCGGTCTGCTGCAGAGGGCTTCCATTCGCGCTGACGAACAAGCTCACGGAGTGAGAGGGCTGGCAGCCGGCGCCGACCAACTGATCGACCAGTCGTCCGATCCGCTCGCGTCGCGCGTCATGCGGCTGCCCGTGATCGACAAACCACACAACGCTCCATCCGTCGCGGGCAAATTGGATGCAGCGATCGAACACCCTGTCGGGCACTCCATCCGGCAATGAGGCGGGCTCGGCGTAACCGCCGAGCGGCAGGTTCGCGGCGACGATCGGATAGAGCGACCGATCATAGATGACGACATTGGCCGCGGTTATCGCATGGTGCCCGAGCGGCGACAAATGCGGGTCCGTCGATGACTGCTCGACAACCCACAGCTGGCCCGGCCGGATGCGGGGCAGCGCCGGACGTTCAGCCGCATGCAGGTTCCCGTATCTCTCGTATTGTCGATCATCGGTGATGCGATGCTTGGATGTCCTCCGGCTGGTGACCGGTTCTTCTGGGATGGTTAAAGTGACGCTATCGCCCGCATCGGGTGGAAGTGGCGCACACAGGCTGGTCATCGCGATCCTTCCCGGGAGCCGCGCCGCTGTGCGCGGAACAGCTCGCTTTAGCTGCACTTGTCGAGCGCCCGCAAGCTGGTTCTCAAATCGGCGCTGTAGATAAGAACTTATTCACACATTGGTGAATGTCAATAGATAAAATTTCAACGATGATTTCACGCTAATTAAGCCGCCGTCGATTGCATTTTTGCGGCACGCCGTCACTAATAGTGGAAGCTCAATGGCGAAAGGAGACAGGCGTGACACCAGCGGACGGCAGCTTGCTGGCAACGATGTTCGATGAGGCCCGCACGTTCTCGCATTGGCAGGCGCGCCCGGTCTCGGAAGGCCTGGTCGAGGCGGCGTTCGCGCTGGCGTGCCTCGGCCCGACGAGCGGCAATTGCCAGCCGATGCGCCTGGTGCTGGTGCACAGCCCCGCCGCCAAAGAGCGGCTCTTGCCTTGCGTTTCGTCGGGCAATTACGAAAAGGTCCGCACGGCCCCGATAACCGCGATCGTCGCCTACGACCGGGAATTTTTCGAATTGCTGCCACGGCTTTATCCGCACACCGACGCGCGCGGCTGGTTCACGACCAATCCGGCACTCGTCGAGGAGACCGGTTTGCGCAATTCGTCACTGCAGGGCGGCTATTTCATCCTGGCATTGCGTGCGGAGGGGCTCGATTGCGGGCCGATGTCCGGGTTCGACGCCGACAAGGTCGACGCGGTGTTCTTTCCCGAGCGTCGATGGCGGACGAACTTTCTGCTGAATATCGGCTACGGCGACCGCGGCAGGTTGCGACCGCGGCTGCCGCGCCTCGGCTTCGACGAAGTCGTGCGCTGGGAATAGCCCTACCGCATCGTCGATTTCGCGGTTGGCATAATGCGGGTCACGACATTGGCGTCGCGATCGAGACAGTCCGGCACCCGCGGCGCGATCTTGGTCTTCCAGTGGTCGCTCTCGTAGACCGCCTTGTAGAGCGCCTCGCGCTCGGCCTCGCTCTCGAAGCGGCGCAGCCACACATAGACGGAAGGGTCGGTCTCGCCGCGGAAGCTGCCGCAAATGACCATGCCCTTGGAGACCTGGAACGGAATGATCTCCTCTTCCATGATCTTGACCCATTCGTCGATCTTGCCGGGCCGAACTTTGTACTGGCGCAGTTCGTAAAAGGCCATCTCACCCTTCCCTCTGGCGGTGTCGTTTCACTGGTCATCGTAGCCGCCGGCCGGTGGCGGCGGAAGCTCCTTTGGGCTCGGCTCGGATTTCGACATAGCGGAGGGCAGAGAATGGCCAATGACGTCGCCACCGCGGAGGCTGGCTTGGCACCCGTCGTCGAAATCGCCGCAGGCAAATTGCGCGGGATATCTGCCGCCGGCATTCACTCGTTCAAGGGCATCCCCTACGGCGCTTCGCCGACGCGGCGCAACCGCTTCATGCCGCCCGAACCGCCGCAGCCCTGGGGCGGCGTGCGCGCGGCGGTCGCCTATGCCGGCCGCGCATGGCAATTGCCCAATCGCCCCGCGCGGCGGCCGGTGCTCGAAACCCTTCTCGGGCCGCCGGACACGAGCCCCGAGGGCGAAGATTGTTTGAGCCTGAATGTGTGGACACCCGGCCTCGGCGACGGCATCAAGCGGCCGGTCATGGTGTGGCTGCATGGCGGCGCCTTCGGTTATGGCTCGGGCAACCGGGCAGTGACCGACGGCGCCAATCTGGCGCGCCGCGGCGATGTCGTCCTCGTCAGCGTCAACCACCGCCTCAACATTTTCGGCTTCCTAGATTTGGCCGATATCGGCGGCCCGGTCTGGGCGCATTCCGGCAATGCCGGGATGCTGGACCTCGTCGCGGCGCTCCGTTGGGTCCGCGACAATATCGCGGTGTTCGGCGGGGATCCCGGCAACGTCACGATCTTTGGCGAATCGGGCGGCGGCGGCAAAGTCAGCGTATTGCTGGCGATGCCGGCGGCGCGGGGGTTGTTTCGCCGGGCGATCATTCAGAGCGGTGCGGCGATCCGCGTATCGACCCGCGAGCGGGCGAATGCGCTCGCCGAGGCGGTGCTCAAGGAGGTCGGATTGCGCCCGGCCGAATGCGAGCGGTTGCAAACGCTTCCCGCCGACCGGCTGCTGGCGGCGATCGCGCCGGCCCCGCGCGCGGTCGGCCGATCGCGCTGGCCGTTGCTCGACCGTTATGATTTCGGCCCGGTCGTCGACGGGAGCGACCTACCGCAGCACCCGGCCGACCCGGGAGCGCCTCCGACCGCCGACGACATCTCGCTGATGATCGGCGGCACAAGGGAGGAGAGCGCCTTCTTCCTCGCCGACGACGACGCCGTGTGGAACGGTAGCTTGACCGAGGTGGAATTGCGTGACCGCGTCGCCGCGGTGGCCGGCGCCGAGGCCAATGCATTGCTCGCCGCCTATCGCGCAGCCATGCTGCAGGCGAGCCCCGCCGACCGGCTGATCGCGGCAGCGACCGGGTCGAATTTCTGGATCCGCACGATCTTGCTGACGGAGCGCTATGCAGCGCGGCGCCGGGCCCCGGTCTACATGTATTCGCTCGACTGGCAGAGCCCGGCCCATGGAGGGCGCCTGAAGGCGCATCATGCGATGGATCTGCCTTTTGTCTTCGACAACACCGAGGTCGCCGACACCACCGCCGGCGCTCCAGGCGCTCAAGAGCTCGCGGCGCGCGTCGCCGCCACATGGATCGCCTTCGCCCGCAACGGCATCCCGGACAATCCGGCGATCCCGTCCTGGCCCGCCTATTCGACCGAGGATCGCGCGACGATGATTTTCGACGCCGCCTGCCGCGTCGCGCATGATCCCGGCCGCGAGATGCGGCTCCTGTGGGACGGCGTCGTTACGCAGCAGCGCTGACGCGGTCACCTCACGTTTGTTGTCGGTGACTATGCCTACGGGCAGAGTTGATAGGGGCGGGACGCTTTTTTGACGATTGCGACCGCGTAATGGCACGGGTTGGCTGCTCTATTCGCTAGAACGGATAACATGCGTGGAACAGGGCGCTAACCCGTTATAGTCCGCCTCCGATAACGCGCGGAGGTCTTGATGAGACTGTTCGTGCGGGGCCGCAGCCTCGGCATTCAGGCACGGCTCACGGTGCTGGCCGTAGCGACCGCACTGCCCCTCGTCGTGCTTGCAGGCTTTGCCATTCTTCGCATGGTGGATGATCAGCGCACGCAGATCAAACAGGACGTCGAGCATCAGGTCGAAAATCTTCTGTGGGACGTCGATCGCCAGATCGGCGCGATCCAAGCCGAACTCCAAGTCCTTGCGGTGTCCCCGAGCCTGCAGGACGGGGATTTCGCGGCGTTCGACCGGCAGATGCGCGCAACCCTCAAGATCAATGGAACCTCGATCGTCCTGCACGACACGAAGGGACAGCAACTGCTCAGCACGAACCGGCCGTTTGGTGAACCGCTGCCTCGCGCGACCAATACCGAAATGCACGACCGCGTCGTTGCAACCGGTCAGCCTCAGATTTCCGATTTGATCATAGGTGCGGTCTTGCGTCGGCCAATCCTCGTGGTGGGGGTTCCCGTTTTCCGAGACGGGCAAGTCTTTTATGTATTGGCAATGGGGCTCGGGCCGGAGATTTTGTCGTCGCTGCTCGGGCAGCAAAATCTCCCGCCGGATTGGACGGCCGGGATCTTCGATCGTCAGGGCATCATCGTGGCGCGCAATCGGGAATTGGATCGGTTTCTCGGTAAGCCGGCCTCGCCGACGCTCTTGAAGGCAATACGGGGCAGCGTCGAAAGCTGGGTTCCCAGCGTCACGAGTGAAGGCATTCCGGTCTACGCGAACTTCCGGCGCTCGTCGGTGACCGGCTGGAACGTAGCGATTGGTCTGCCCAGGGAATTTATCGATGCTCCGCTCCGCCGGGCGCGACTACTGGCCTTCGGCGGCGGTGTCGCAGTCCTCGCCTTGAGCCTTGTCTTGGGCTGGTGGATGGCCCGCGCGATCCGGCAGCCGGTCGAAGCGCTCACGGCTGCCACCAAGGCGTTAGGAAGGGGTGAGCCTATTGGTCAGCTGGTCAGCGGGGTGCGGGAGCTCGACCAGGTCGGCGGTGAGCTTCACAACGCCGCCGCTGCTCTGATGCGCAACCGCGAACAGCTCGAAAGCATCGTGGCGGAGCGCACTAGGGAGATTGCTGCAGCAAATGAGCGGCTCCGTGCCGAAATTGCGGCACGCGAGCAGGCGCAGTCGGCGCTGCTGCAGGCACAGAAGATGGAGGCTATGGGGCAGCTGACCGGCGGGGTCGCCCATGACTTCAACAATCTACTGACTGCGATTTCGGGTTCCTTGACATTGCTCGAGCCGCGGATCTCTGACGCCAGGAGCTTGCGGCTGCTCCACACTGCGCAACGCGGCGCCTCCCAGGGCGCCTTGCTCACTGAAGCCCTGCTCGCATTCGCCCGCAAGCAGCGCCTCACCCCGATCCCGGCCGACCTCAACTCCATCATCGTCGCGATGAGTGAGATTCTGCGCCGCTCCATCGGCCCTACCATCGAGATCCGGCATGCGTTGGCGACCGACCTCTGGCCGGTTCTGATCGATATCGGGCAGATCGAGACGGCGCTCCTCAACATCGCCCTCAACGCGCGCGACGCGATGCCGGGTGGTGGCATGGCGCTGATCGAGACGGCAAACATCGGCGCGACGCGCGAGGAATTGCCGGAAGAGGTCGCGGGGCAGGATTGTGTGCTGGTGTCAGTACGAGACACCGGAACCGGGATGAGCCCGGAGGTTTTGCAGCGCGCGTTCGAGCCGTTCTTTACAACCAAGGAAATCGGCAAGGGGACCGGGTTGGGTCTGTCGATGGTATTTGGCGTCGTCAGACAATCGGGCGGCACGGTGCGGATTTGCAGTCGCTTGCGCGAGGGGACCACGGTAGAGATCTACCTGCCCCGCGCCCACGAGGCTGCGGCATCCGCCGTGGACCGCGTAAGGCCGGCGGGCACGGCGAGAGGAGCTAACATTCTCGTCGTCGATGACGACACCGATGTCCGCTGGATCATCGCCCAGGATCTCGAGGAGTTGGGCTATATTGTGACGGAGGCCGAAAGCGGCCCTGCCGCGCTGGCCATCCTCGAGCGGAACGCGCCTTGCGACCTGATGGTTACCGATCTGGTGATGCCTGGGTTGTCAGGGCTGGATACGCTGCGCTTGGCGCAGCGCAACCGACCCGACCTCAAGGTGCTCTTCACCAGTGGTTATGCGGATCTGTCGCGCTTTGGGGACAAACTGCGCGATCACCCTCTTCTCAGAAAGCCATTCAAGCCGGAAACCCTGGCCGAAGCGGTTCAAACGGCACTTCACGGGGTTTTCCCGGACGAGCCGCACAATGTCGTTCTGCTGCAGCGCGATCGGCGGTGACCGGGCGAACCCAGGTGCATCCATTCTGCATGCCGCGCGATCCGCTGGAGGCGGCGATATTGGGGTGATGTCGACGACCCGAAGATTGCCTCTCTTGCATCCTATAGTGCCGACCTATGGCGGCAAAGAACGGCAGCCGGCTGGACCAACGAGGTCGCGATGGGTGATGGGCGTTGCAACGAATGTTGTAGCTGGATGGGCTATTCAACTGGAGGTCGATAGTAGCCGACAGTTCGATCTTGGCTACCGGAACGACCCGTTCGCACCACCACCGCGCCGATGCAAATCCGTCTCCTAAATTATCACGCGAATTTATGGCTCAGAACACTAGGTTCAGGTAGGTAATTTCAAAATAAATTCCCATTGCACATCGTAAAATAAATCCCATGTTGCAATGTGCGCCAAATGATTTGGCGCAGCCGGTGATTTTTCCCGCAAAATCCGGAGTTCGCCGCACCCGGTGGCATCGTCAAACCCGACCGAGGTTGTGGCTTGCCTTGCAAAGCGGTGGCCGCGCTGCCGATCACGACCGGTGATGGTCGCCGAAAGGACGAAACGACCTCCTCGCGGGTGCTGAACGGGGGCGTGGCCGAGACGGGTTTCTGCGCGATGCTGTTTTGGTCCGCGCGTGAGCTCTCCCGGTTTCTCTAATGTTGAAAGACGGCGGTGCGCACGGCTTTGGGGCAACGGGATTCCACCCGATGGCTAGGGAGCTGCGATGGATACCAACACAATGAGGCACCTCCGGATTGCTGCCGAGAGCGGCGAGGCCGCCGCGCAATTCAATCTCGGCGTCCTCTATGACAGCCGTATCGACGACAACGGGTATGCCATCGAAAGCCACCGAGCGGATGCGATCAGATGGTTGCTGGCGGCTGCTGAGCAAGGCCTGCCGCGTGCTCAGAGCAGGCTCGCCGAACTCTATGCCGATGGTCCGAATGCGTCGGGAAATTACGTGAACGCGTGTGTCTGGTTCCTGCTGGCGACAGCAAGCTCGCGCGGCATATATCGCGACCACGCTCGATCAGGATACGAACGGGCCGCCACCCGGCTGACGCCTGCGCAGCTCACCAAGGCGAAACGCCTGGCAGGACTCTGGCGAGCGCGGAGCCGAGAAACCCCACTACTCAGCGAAGGATAGACGTAATGAAAGCTTGGTTTGTTCCACCCCTCGTCATTCCAATTTTTGTCGTCCTGATGGTCGTGGCGTTCGCGGCCTATCGAGCACTCTAAGCGCGAAATTCTATTCAAGGACTAATCATGGGAGGTCATAAATGCGCGCCGATATCCAACGAGTTGACAGCGCTCTGGTACCAGCCGGCTGATGCTTTGGAGGGCCGTAGAACCCGATGGCACCTCCGGCCAGCCTCGGTAGATAACGGGCCGCGCCCTCGCGGATCATCTTAGCCGCTCCGGGAAAAACCGTCGTAGTGCGGGTAATCGGTCGCCCACACCAGCCTAGTCCCGGAGCTGGTTGAGCACGAAGTGGCAACCTTGGTCAGCATTGCGGGCCGGAGCACGGGGCTCGCCTGCAAGCGCGGGGCTGCATTAGTCATTGCCAGAGTATTCGAACTGGCGACCGCCGTGGCGAAGCTCGTCTGAGTCCCCAACGAGGCGACCATCTCTAACTCGCCAGTGCTCAGACTCGGACAGACGATTCACTAATTCGTTCGTGGCCGGGCTTGTCCAGGCTTGGCCCGGCCATCCACGAGCCATGGCACACGCCTTGCCGATTTCCGTGGATGCCCGGCTCAAGGCCGGGCACAAACGATTGGAGTCGGTGCCGGACTGCACCATTAGAATGAGTCTGAGCACTAGCCGATGTGATGCAACACTTTCCGCCTACGCTTTTTTGAAAATCTGGATCCGTCACCGTACTTTGGGTTCACGAGTGAAGCACCCAAGGGCCAACGTCTCGCCAACTGCGCCTGTGCACGGCTACACCTCCGCTGTCAGGGAGAACCGACGCGCGTCTTGGTGTGTCACTGCGTCGATTGCCAGCGCCGGACGGGAAGCGTGTTCGGCATTGCCGCCTTTTCGAGCGCGGCGCGGTGAGCGTCATACAATTCGGCCGTGGGAAAAGCTGCTGACGTTTCACTTCTGCCCAGAGTGCGGGTCGGCGTTGTTTTGGGCCGGAGCGCATACCGCAGCTCATCGGCGTCGCCATCGGTGCAGTCGCCGACCCCTCTTTCCCGCAGCCGGAACGATCCACGACAAACACGCCTGGCCTAGCCCTCCAGGCGACATCCGCGCCGTCGGAGCTATGCCGCCACCGCGCAGCCCGAGCGGCTGCCGCTTTCAAGGCAGGTAGCCGCGACTCCCGAAGGGTTCGTCGATCAGCGGCGGAAAAGAGTCATGCAATAGGACGATTATTATTCCGTATGAATTCGAGTCTGACACGATTCCTGTTACCCGATCCTTGGGCCGTTCGGCGGCCGGCGAGGGCCACGATTCGCAGTCGGTCGGGGAGCGGGGAGCGGAGCATCTTCGGGGCATGATCCTGCAGCCGGTAGCGCCGGAGCTACGCTCTGCACAGTTGCCGTTTGGTACGGCATAACACCGGTCGGGATGCTGGCGCCGATACTCGCTGCACGAGCCGCGAGGGTCCCTATGTGGGGTCTGATGGACTTGAAATCCGAGGTCCGGGAACGCGCCGGCGTGGCTCAGCTCTACGGACCTTTGCTGCCAGCGCTTCTCGATTTGCAGCATCCTTGTCGGCTGCTTCCTTGGCCAGCCGAAGCGCGCGTAGCCGCGCGGTCTTCTCCGCCTCGGCTCGCTGTGCGGGAGTGCCGGCCTCAGTTTGGTAATTGATTTTCTTTTTTGTCTTGAACTGCTCCTCCGCACGCCGCCGGCTTGCCTCACCTGATAGGGGTTGGGAACGCATTGGCGCGGCCTCCGCTCTACGGGTGGACGATCTCACCGGGCAGCACCTGCTTCCCGGAATATCGTTGGAGCCAGTTTCGAGCTGCGTCCTCGGCAGAGAATCCACTTATGGTGAGGCATCTGACCTGTCGCCCCGCTTTTTGTTCTCGCGGCATGGTGCTATCTCCTTGCTTCACGCGCCTCAGCCGGTGGACTTCGCCACAGCTTCCGGCCAGCTCAGCGGGAGAGCACTCGTTGATTACAATTCGCTCTCGCGGTTGGCCGGCGGATGCGTGGTTGCGCACAGTCGTTCGCCCGGCTAAACCCCCAGACAGAGTCTTCCTTTGAGGCTTCTGTAATAGGTGGGTGCTCGCGTGGGACATTCAAATCAATTGTGAAAGATACATACCGGAGGCTAAAATCATCGGTGTAAGTAAAATTTCCGACCGGTTTACCTCATTTGTGAGACTCCTGGTAAAACTCGCAATCGACACCATATCTAGTAGACCAGAATAGCAAGGGATTTGTCGAATGTATATTTCCTTGGCAGATAGTCGTGCTACGGGCTTTATGAAATGGGCCGAGGCTCACCAGCCGGAACCTGGCGATGCTCGCGCCGGAGCGGGCGACAGCAGCGCGGTCACGGCTCCGGATCTCGCCGAAGGGGCGACGACACCACCCGAACAGCCGCATCGTCCATGGCTCGTGCCCGGGGCAGGTAGACTCTAAAAAGACGCGGCTGGCCAGGGCTTCGAACTCGAGACACGATTTCAGCGGCGCGAGCATAGTCGTGATCGGACACAGGTTTCGGGTCAACCCAACTTGGTCCGTTTCGGTCCACGGCAGGGTCGGCCGATCACCTATCATCCAGGGGGGTTAAATGATCGACGATCGTCCCGCGACCGATATCGAATTTGGTGCGCCGCGGTTTACCAATAAACCAAGGTACGCCGAATGCCACTGCTCCCGGGCAACGCTTGACGACCTTCTGTTGGACGAGGTGATGGCGCCTGTCCTGCGCAGCGCAGGTTACGGACCGAATGAATTTCGCGAGATGATGACGGAGATGGCGTGGACCTTGGCCCGCCTTCTCTAACGCATAAACTGTCACCGTAACCCAACAACCGTAGCACGCGTCCCGCGGAAGAGCGCACGCTTTTCCGCTCGAGGGTTGTGCCTGCGGATCTCTCTCGATCCGGATGGTGCCGCACGCCCCCGAGATTTCCTCGCAATGACACCATTTTTGCTGTCATTGCGGGCAAAGCGAAGCAATCTCGCAACATATGTTGCGGACGATCGTGATCATCAACGGCAGCAGGAGCGGCCGATTACGATCTGTTGGGAGCTGCCTTGAGGTTGCGATTTAGACGACCCTAAAATTGCCTAAGTTGCTCTCTAATATTGCCGATCCTTGCATCTCCGAGCCGCCGCTGGCCTGGCGCCGGGGTTCTATGGGTGGAGGGACCCTATCAGGGGGCGGGACGGGATATTCAACTTTGGGGTGCGGTTTTGCTCCATATCCCAAGTATTTTGCGCAGGTGAGGAACCTCAGTTCAATCGCCGGTTATGGCACGTGCGGGCGCAGCAGCGTCGGCGAAGAAGCGGTTCTCGGGGCGCGGCAGGCCGAGGTTTTCGCGCAGGGTCCGGCCTTCGTATTCGCGGCGGAAGAGGCCGCGGCGCTGCAATTCGGGGACGACCCGGTCGACGAAATCGTCGAGGCCGCCCGGGACATGGGGGAACATGATGTTGAACCCGTCGCAGGCGTCGCTCAAGAGCCACTCCTCCATCTGGTCGGCGATCATTTTGGGGGTGCCGACCAAGGCGTGGCCGCCGTAGCTGCCGGCGATTTGCGCCAATTGGCGGACCGTCAGGTTGTCGCGCCGGGCGCGTTCGATGACACGCGCGCGGCCGCTCTTGCTGGCGTTGCTCTCCGGGATCTCGGGCAGCGCGCCATCGAGATCGAAGCCCGAGGCGTCGTGACCGAGTGCTATCGACAGCGAGGCGATGCCGCTGTCGGGGTGCACCAGGCTGTCGAGCAATGCCCGCTTCTCGCGCGCCTCGGCGGCGGTCTCGCCGACCACGACGAGGGCGCCGGGCAGGATCTTGATGTGATCGGGGTCGCGCCCGACCTTTTTCGCCCGCTGCCTGACATCGGCATAATAGCGTTGCGCGTCGGCGAGCTTGCCGCCGCTGGCAAAGATCACCTCCGCGGTCTCGGCGGCGAGCTGGCGGCCCGCATCGGAGGCGCCGGCCTGGACGATGACCGGCCAGCCTTGGATCGGCCGGGCGATGTTCAAGGGGCCGCGCACCGACAGAAACTCGCCCTTGTGGTCGAGCACATGCATGCGCTCCGGGTCGAAATAGAGGCCGTCCTCGACATCGCGGATAAAGGCGTCCTCGGCCCAGCTGTCCCAGAGGCCGGTCACGACATCGAAGAACTCGCGGGCGCGGCGGTAGCGCTCGCCATGCTCCATATGCTCGGGAAGCCCGAAATTGAGTGCGGCGTCAGGGTTGGAGGTGGTGACGAGGTTCCAGCCGGCGCGCCCGCCGCTGATGTGGTCGAGCGAGGCAAAGCGCCGCGCGATCATGTAGGCCGGCTCGAAGGTCGTCGACGCGGTGGCGATGAGGCCAAGATGCTCGGTCACCATCGCCAATGCCGGCAGCAGGGTCAGCGGATCGAACGAGGTGACGGTGGCGCTGCGCTTCAGCGCCGCCATCGGCATGTTGAGGACGGCCAGATGATCGGCCATGAACCAGGCGTCGAAGCGGCCGCGCTCCAGGGTCTGCGCGAAACGGATCAGGTGTTTGAGATTGAAGTTGGCGTCGGGCCAGGCGCCGGGGTAGCGCCACCAGGCGGTGTGGATTCCGACCGGGCGCATGAAGGCGCCCAAATGCAATTGGCGTGGTCCCGTCATCGCTGCCCCGTGTTTGGTGTTGCCCCATCATGGGCCGGTTGTCGCGGCGACCGCAATATCCGCGGCGTCGGGCGAAAAGGCTGCTACCGTGGTCCGTCATTCAACCAAGGATAAGATCCATTTCATGCCCAGCTCACACGACGCTCCGCCCGCTACCCTCGATGGCGCTCTCGAAGTCGGCCCCGACGACTGGCAGGCGCCCGGCTTTTATCAGCTGATGACGGCCTTGGTCGTGCCGCGGCCGGTCGGCTGGATCTCGACCATTTCAGCGGCCGGGGTGCCCAACGTGGCGCCGTACTCGTACTTCAATTTGATGGGGAGCGATCCGCCCTACGTCGCGTTCGGCTCGTCCGGGGTCAAGGACAGCCTGGCAAACCTCCGCGAGGTGCCGGAGTTTGTCGCGAATATCGTCACGATGCATCTCTTGGAGCGGATGAATTTCACCTCCGGCGATTTCCCGTGCGAGGAGGACGAGTTCGACTGGGCCCAGCTGACCGCCGTGCCGGCGGCAAAGGTGCGCCCCTACCGCGTCGGCGAAGCCAAGGCGCATCTCGAATGCGAGGTCGCGCAGATCGTCACCGACCGCAACACCAACATCGTGCTCGGCCGCATCGTCCACGCCCATGTCGATCCGTCGGTATGGAAGAACGGGCGGGTCGACCCCCGGCTGCTCGACCCGGTGTGCCGCCTCTCCGGCTCGGGTTATGCGGCACTCGGCGAGCTGGTCAACGTCCAGCGCCCGCAGTGGAAGAACATCGAGGGCACCATCGGGACCGACGCGATGCCGCGCGCCGAGCGGCGCTAGCGCCGACGAAATCAACCCTCGATCTTGAAGGGCTTTTCTGAAGGATTATATGGTTGCGTAATTATCAATTATGATGCCGAAAATCAGGTGCGAGATCATGCCGCCAGCGTTGGGGAACGCGCATTCCTCGTCCCAGGCTGAGCCGTCCGCCTGTGCCGCTATGTACGAGAGAGGGTACAGCCCGTCCTCGGGATGCAAACTTTGGCGCTCCCTGTGCACGCGTCCGGCACTGTCGACGTAACCATCTGGTGGGCCGTAGAACTCGGCCGCGTCGGCCTCGAGGGGATGCGCGCTGAATTGTTCGACATAGACTGTGACCGGCGCTGCCAGGCGCTGTGGACGCAGAACGTCGAACCGCGCCGGCTTGCCCTCACGGTCCGTCAGCGAGGGCAGATCGTGCCTCGCTCTCGCCGTGTTGGAGGTGACCAGGGGAGGGGTGTTCTGAATGGTGGCGTTGGGTCCCGCCAGGTGGGCGATCCGAGGTTTGCGATCCATGCTGTTTGACCTCCTTGTTGCCCGCTCTTTACAGCGCCGGCACGCGATCGAACCACGGTTGCGCCGTCTCCGGCTCGGCGGCAAGCGCCAGCAGGGTCGCCTCCTCACCGTAGCGGCCCGCGAAATGCACGCCAACCGGCAGGCCATCTGCCGTCCAATGCAGCGGCACGTTCATCGCCGGCGTGCCCGTCGCATTATGCAGCGGTGTCACCGACAGATATTCCGTCACGCGCTCAGTGAACGTCTGAACATCACCGTTCTGGTCAAAATAACCGAGCTTCGGTGGTGGGCCAGCCAGCGTCGTCGACAGGATCACGTCATAGCTGGTGAGGAACGCACCCATCTTGCGCCCGGCCGCGTGCACGGCAGCAATCGCTTCCACGTACTCGACGCCGCTCACCTTCAGCCCGCGCTGGTACACCGCCCATGTCACCGCCTCCACGTCATCGGCGTTAGGCTCGCGTCCCAGCGCCTTCCAACGCATGTTGAATGATCGGGTGATGTTGGTCGCCGAGATCCTGGCATTCATGGGCCGCAGCGCCACCATGTCGAGCCCGGGATCCGCCTCCTCGACCACGTGGCCGAGGCCGGCGCAGAGTTTGGCCGCGCGTTGCACCGCCTCCAGGCATTCGGGGTGCAACTTCGCACCGCGATGATCCTTCAGCATCAGAGCGATCCTGAGCTTACGCGGCGGACGGGCGATGGCTTCGAGAAAGGCGCGCTCGTGCGCCGGCGCGGCATAGGGGTCTCCAGGCTCCGGTCCGGCGGTGCAATCGAGCATGAGAGCCGAGTCGCGCACGCTGCGGCTGACCACGTGTGCGGCGGATAGGCCACCCCATCCTTCGCCTGCGTCTGGCGCCATAGACACCCGGCCGCGTGACGGCTTGAGCCCAAAGAGGCCGCACTGCGCCGCTGGGATCCGGATCGAGCCGCCGCCGTCGGTGGCATGCGCCATGGGCAGGATGCCCGCTGAAACCGCCGCCGCGGCGCCACCGGAGGAACCCCCCGGCGAGTATTCGAGGTTCCAGGGATTGTGACAGGAGCCGTAGAGCCGCGGTTCGGTATTCGGGTTCAGGCCGAACTCAGGGCTCGAGCTGCGGCCTATCAACACGAGTCCGGCCTTCTTGCAACGCGTCACGTAGGCGGTGTCGTGATGGGCGACAAAATCCTTGAACAGGCTGCTGCCGAATGTCACCGGCTCACCGGTCTCGAAGAAGGCAAGGTCCTTGAGAAGGTAGGGCACGCCCTTCAGCGGCCCTTTGGGAAGCCCTGCCGCGACCGCCTTGCGCGCCTGCTCATACCGCTTGTGGACGATGGCATTGATCGCAGGATTGACCTGTTCGGCCCGCGCGATCGCAGTCTTCAGCACCTCCTCGGCGCTGACCTGGCGCTTGGCGATGAGCCCGGCAAGGGAGACGGCGTCGTGCTTGCGATATTCTTCGAACCTTATGGCCGACCGATCTCCAAATTTAAAGCTCATAGAAATGACTACAGCTGCAGCGATGATGCCACCAGCTCTTTCATGGATGAGCGAGACGTTCAGCCATCAACGTCTGAGAAAATCGGCTAGGTCACAAATGCTGCTCCGTGAGCCAGGCCGACACCGCATCGATCAGCGCCTCTGTGGTGTCAGTGAACAGATGCCCTTCCCTGCTCGGCGGACGACGGTTCGGTACCAGCACATACTTGATGCTCGGGACCAGAGATCCCTCCGCACGTGCGGCGCTGAGCAGCATGTACGGCTCAAACGACAGCACCGAGCCATCGGCCTCATCGCGCAGGATCAGGATCGGACGAGGGATACGGGAGATCCAGTATGTGCCGTCGGCCGCGCTCGTTTGCTCGTCGCGATAAGTCAGGAGTGCTGTGCCGTCACCGGCGTTTCGACGCCACCAAGCCAGCGCATCTTGATCGGCAGGATTTAGGCGGCCTTGCCGGCCCTCAGCGCGCCGACCGAGGTGTCCGCCAAGGCTTTGTAGTTGTCCTCGTCCTGGATCAGGATGTGCCGCGACTTCCACGGCAGCTTTCCGAATGCGCCTGTCAGAACTACCGCCTTGATCGTGGGGTCCCAATCAGTGGCGGCGTAGTATTGAACCTGCACGGCCCCGAGGCTGTGGCCTAGACCGAACTTTGCCCTCTTTCGAGCGC
>Ga0210402_10001451_pt1 | contig 24424 bp, 29 predicted proteins | sample IncBWC7MmetaG_FD_161055 | JGI IMG/M metagenome (GOLD analysis project Ga0210402, IMG submission 161055) | Forest soil microbial communities from Barre Woods Harvard Forest LTER site, Petersham, Massachusetts, United States - Inc-BW-C-7-M | ecosystem: Environmental > Terrestrial > Soil >... | reverse complement strand
AACTGTCCCGGTGACAGTTGCGTTTTGCGCAAAAGCAGTAATTATAGTGAGGGCAAGAAACGTGGCGAGTGACAAGGCGCGATGGATCATGGCGAGCCTCCGAGTCGCCCTTAATGTATCAACAAAACGGCGCGCTCGAAAGCGCGCCCCTCGTATGCCAGTTCTGACTGGAATCAGTATTTCGGCAATTTTGGATCGACGTCGGTTGCCCATGCGGTGATGCCTCCGGCGAGGTTGACGACGCTTTTGAAGCCGCTCTTCTGCAGGAACTCTGCGGCGCGCTGGCTGCGTCCGCCGCTCTTGCAGTGGATGACGATTTCGCGGTTGGGATCGAGCTCGTTAAGGCGATTCGGCAAGTCGCCGAGTGGAATCAGAGGAGCGCCGATGTTGACGATCTGGTATTCGTGCGGCTCGCGCACGTCGAGGACGAAGACATCTTCTCCAGCATCGAGGCGGCGCTTTAATTCAACTGGTGTGATCTGCGGTATTCCGTTTTGCATTGCTGCTGGTTTCTCCTCCGGGACGATGCCACAGAACTGTTGGTAGTCGATGAGCCTCTTGACGGTCGGGTAGGTACCGCAGACCGGGCAGTCGGGGTTCTTGCGCAGCTTCAATTCGCGGAATTTCATGCCGAGCGAATCGACGAGCAGCAGGCGGCCGATGAGCGAATCGCCCTTGCCGAGGATCAGCTTGATGACTTCCGTCGCCTGAATCACTCCGAGGAGTCCGGGCAGGATGCCGAGCACACCGCCTTCGGCACATGAGGGAACGAGTCCCGGCGGTGGTGGCTCGGGATAGAGGCAGCGATAGCATGGGCCGTCTTCGGTGGCGAAGACGCTAGCCTGGCCTTCGAAGCGGAAGATCGATGCGTAGGCGTTGGGCTTGTGGCCGCTAAGCACGCAGGCGTCGTTGACGAGGTAGCGGGTGGGGAAATTGTCGGTGCCGTCCGCGACGATGTCGTAATCCTTGATGATCTCAAGCGCGTTGGCGCTGGTGAGCATCGTCTCGTGCTTCACGATGTTCACGTACGGATTGAGCGCCTTGAGCTTTTCCGCGGCCGAGTCGATCTTCGGACGGCCCACGTCGTTGGTGCTGTGAATAATCTGGCGCTGCAGATTGCTTTCATCAACGACATCGAAGTCGACAAGGCCGAGCGTGCCGATTCCGGCAGCAGCCAGATAGTAAGAGAGCGGTGCGCCGAGGCCGCCGGTGCCGACGCAAAGGACTTTCGCGGCCTTGAGTTTCTGCTGGCCTTCGAGGCCGACTTCGGGCAGGATGAGGTGCCGCGAGTAGCGGGCGATTTCGGCGTTATCGAGTTGTGGCAGCGCCACTTTTTCTTCCATGATGGTTGACATTTGTTTTCCTAATTCTTCTTTAGATCAGTAATTTCGACGCTGGACAGAATTTTTTCCAGGCTGGTTTGAATCTGAGTAGCCTCACTACTGGTGAGAGTGCGCGTGTTGTCTTTTACGCCCGGACAGATGGTGTGCACTGCGAGGTCGAAGAGATAGCAGGTCTGGTTGCGGTATGTCGCATACAAGTCTTCCTGCGTTTGATGACACATGCCGGCGTCTGATGCCTGCGCGTGCACATAGTTGATGGTGCCGATGGTTTTCGCGGCCAGGATTTTGTCTCCGTCACCGTGCAGAGAAGCTGAGCATTCTGCGGTCGAGCTTGCCTTTCGGTTTGCGTAGACAAATTCGGCCTCATCGAAATTCGTGTTCGGGTATGGGTTGAATCCTTCGCTGGCCTTCACAAATACAACGCCCCGCGCCGGGTTGTCTGTCGAGGTGATGCTGGTAGTTGCGTAAAAACCGCTGCTTACGCCGAAGCTCCACTTTGCCGGATAGCGGAAGGTGATTCCCGAGGACGGATCGGTGAACTGCATCAGAGATGGAGTCGCGAGGGTGACCTGCTGCGCCTGCGATGCGAGGGCGGTGGCGAAAAGCAACGAAATGATTTTCAGCCTTAGCAAGTCTTTCCTTTACCCTCGGCGGCTAAAGCCGCGTTGAATATATCTTCTTACGGCACCCCTCGGCTTTCGCTCAGGGCAGGCTATTGAAGCCGTGCCTTCAAAACTTCTCACCGATCAGTCGCCGAAGGCGCGTATCGCTGGACGCGCGGTCTCTAGCATCCGCCGGCGATGGAAGGGATGATGGAGAGCGAGTCTCCATCTGTAACCGTTGTTGCTTCTTTTTCCGGGAGGTAGCGCACGTCTTCGTCGTTCAGGTAGACGTTGACGAATGCGCGCAGCTTTCCTTCGTCGGAGTAGAGGTGCTTCTTCAGGTCGGGATGCTGCGAGGTGAGCGCGTTGAGCGCTTCGCTTACGGTTTGTGCATTTACCTGTACGGCATCCTGCTTGTCGACATATGCGCGCAATGGCGTAGGGATGAAAATCTTCATGGCTGAAATCCTTTCGGTGGTGACGTTCGATTGGGTCAGGCGCCGACGGGTCTCAAACCCGCCGGCAGGGGAGCGGCAAGCCGGCGATCAACATCGCCCTGCTACCAGTTCCTCCACCTGTATCGTTTCGTCTTGAAAGGATTTGTCGTCTTCGCTCGTTCCTGTCAGCAGGAAGGAGTTTGTTTGTTGCGCGACGCCACTGGCGACGGCTGTGATGACGTAGGAGCATCCGAGCCAGTGCGCTTCTGCAAAATCGGTCTTCGACCACTGCGCAGGGTGGTCCGGGTGCGAGTGGTAAAAGCCGACAATGTCGAGCTCGCGCTCGCGTCCCTGGCGCTGGATGCGCACCAGTTCCTGCGGAGCGATGTGGTAGCGATTGTGCGCCGAGTCGGTGCGGGTGTTTCCGGCGCGCACGGCGTCTTCCACTTCGTTGACGCCTTCGGAGAAGCGGCCCAGCAACACACCACAACACTCGTGCGGATAGGTCTCTTCCCCATGAGTCCGCAGTGCGTTGTAGATGGTTTCGCTGAGCTTAAGCATTGGTCTGTTCTTCCTCCCAAAAGCGTTCGCTTAAATACTTGTCTGCCGAATCGGGCAGAACCGTCACGATCACGACTTCACGTCCTGCCGCAGCTTCCTCTTCTGCCACTCGCAGCGATGCCGCGACCGCGGCTGCTGCCGAGACGCCCACGAGCAGACCTTCCTCCCGCGCAAGGCGCTTAGCCATACGATACGCGGCTTCGGTTTCAATCTCCAAGTCTCGGTCTGCAAGGGACGGATCGTAGATTCTCGGCACGATGGCGGTCGCCATATGTTTCAGACCTTCGAGGCCGTTGAAAGGCGAGTCGGGCTGCATGGAGATGCACTGGATCTGCGGGTTCAATTCTTTGAGGCGGCGCGTGGCTCCGACGAAGGTTCCGCTGGTGCCGAGTCCGGCGACGAAGTGGGTCAGTTGGCCTGCGGTTTGCTGCCAGATTTCATTCGCTGTGCCCTTGTAGTGGGCCTGCCAGTTGGCGTCGTTGCCATACTGATCGGCGTAGTAATACTTTTTCGGATCGCCTGCGGCCAGTTCGCGGGCTTTGCGGATGGCACCGTCGGAGCCGTCGTTGGGGTCGGTCCAGATGACGTTGGCGCCATAGGCGTTGAGGATGCGTTTGCGCTCCGGCGAAACGTTGGCCGGCACGCAGAGCGTGACCGGGAAGCCCATCGCCGCGCCGAGCATGGCGTAGGCGATGCCGGTATTGCCGCTGGTGGCGTCGAGGAGGTGCTGGCCTTTTCCGAGACGTCCTTGCTTTATGGCTGCGGAGACGATCGACGAAGCCGCGCGATCCTTTACGGATCCGCCCGGATTGGCCCACTCCGCTTTGCCGAGGATCTGGATTCCCGGCAGATGGGCGGTCAGCCGCTCCAGACGCACCAATGGCGTGTTGCCGATGCGTTCCAAAAGTGTCGAGCCCATAGACTGGGAGAGGACCGAATACGTTGCCATACGATTGCGTTGCAGCCTGCGGCAAAAGTGTGCGACAGTGAAAGCACGCGGCAGCTTACCTCTAAGTGTAGCCTCTGCCGTGCCTTTACCGCTATGCCTAGAAAAACGAAGCAGCTTACCTTCGACGAAATTCTCGCGAACCTTCGCAGCTCTCAATTTGATGTGCAACCGGTTTCCGGGGTCGCAGGGCAATATCGGGCGCAGAAGCACGGTTGTGCGGCGGTAATTGCAAAAGCGACCGACGGAAACGGCGTGGATTTCGTTGCGCGTCCCGGCTTTGTGCTGGGCGGCGAGATTGCTCATCTGCTGGATAGAGGCTTCCAGAAATCTCTGAAAACGAAGCACTTGGAGATCGCCGCGACGGCCGATCACCTCAAGGCGATTCACCGCTTCAGCGAAGAGCTGAAAGAGATTGCTGGCTCAACGAGCCTCTACAATGAGTCCATTGGAACGACGAGCGACGATTATTTCTACGACCGCCTGAAGGGGCGAGACAAGAATCCCATCGCGCGCTCACCCGCTCCGTGGGACACTGCTGGAGCGCATTAAAGCTATGAAGATGCGGTGGGGACTGTCGATTCTGGTGGCAGGGCTTCTCACCGGTACTCTCTTCGCAGATGCCCCAGATCCTGTTCATACGGCTGCAGATCAGCACGATATTGGCGCAATTTATTCCGCGCTGCTACATAACGGCGCTGCCTTTAAGAACCTCGGACGCGGCCAGAACCAGTGCTGGGCGATTGCGGATACGACCGTCAATATTGACGACATGAATCCGTCGCTCGCTCCGGATGCGCAACTCAAGCCTCCCGGCAACAACCCCAAACCGTTTCAGGAAGCGCTGGCAGATTTCAACGCTCGAAAGTATCAGCGCGTGACCCTGCCGCACAGTTCAAACTCGCAATACGTTGTGCTCTCACCGGACGAGGCGAATGCTTTCCGCGCATCGCGAACTTCCGTCGATGGCGGCGATGGCAGCCAGAAGTATTCGAGTTGCGGCGGGATTACCTATTTCAGCGATGTGTACTTCAGCGCGCACCGCTCGGGTGCGCTGGTCTACATGCTGAACTGGTGCGGAAGCTTTTGCGGGCAGGGGGAATGGGTGTATCTCGAAAAGCGCGATGGACAATGGGCGCTGCGGTCGGGACAAGCTGGGATTGTTTCAGGCGCACGGCCTTTTTAGGCAAGTAGTTTTCCGGATAAAACGAAGAAGCCCTGCTAGCTGATGCGTAGCAGGGCTTCTTCGTTGGGACAGGGTTTAGTAGCGGTAGTGCTCGGACTTGTATGGGCCTTCCGGTGCGACGCCGAGGTAGTCTGCCTGCTTTGGCGAAAGCGTGGTTAGCTTGACGCCGATCTTTTCCAGGTGCAGGCGAGCTACTTCCTCATCCAGCTTTTTAGGCAGTGTATAGACATCGACCTTGTACACGTCCTTGTTCTTCCAGAGGTCGATCTGCGCCAGCGTCTGGTTGGAGAAGCTGTTGCTCATGACAAAGCTCGGGTGGCCGGTAGCGCATCCAAGATTCACCAGGCGGCCTTCCGCGAGGACGAAGATGCTGTGTCCATCGGGGAAGGTGTACTGGTCTACCTGCGGCTTGATGTTGATTTTCTTTACGCCGGTCTCGGTGTTGAGGAGATCCATCTGGATCTCGTTATCGAAGTGACCGATGTTGCAGACGATGGCCTGATCCTTCATCGCCTTCATGTGGTCGAGGGTGATGACGTCCAGGTTGCCCGTGCAGGTGACGTAGATATCGCCGCGTCCCAGCGTGTCTTCGATGGTTGTGACTTCAAAGCCTTCCATCGCAGCCTGCAGGGCGTTGATGGGGTCGATTTCGGTGACGATCACGCGGGCGCCCATGCCGCGCAGCGAATGCGCCGAGCCTTTGCCCACATCGCCATATCCACAGATCACGGCTACCTTGCCTGCGACCATGACATCGGTGGCGCGCTTGATGCCGTCCGCCAGCGATTCGCGGCAGCCATAGAGGTTGTCGAACTTCGACTTGGTCACGGAGTCGTTGACATTGATGGCAGGCACCAGAAGCTTGCCCTGCTCCATCATCTTGTACAGGCGATGAACGCCGGTTGTCGTCTCTTCTGAAACGCCGCGCCATTCTTTCACCACGTTGTGCCAGCGCTGCGGGTCTTCGGCATGAACGCGCTTCAGCAGGTCCTTGATGACCTGTTCTTCGTGGTTGGATGAGGGCGTGTTGACCCATTTGTCGCCATTTTCGAGTTCGTAGCCCTTATGAATCAGGAGGGTTACGTCGCCGCCGTCATCGACGACAAGCTGCGGACCCTTATCGCCGTGCTTCAGCGCCTGATAGGTGCAGTCCCAGTACTCTTCGAGAGACTCGCCCTTCCAGGCGAAGACAGGAACACCAGCGGCGGCGATCGCGGCAGCGGCGTGGTCCTGCGTGGAGAAGATGTTGCAGCTTGCCCAGCGTACCTGGGCGCCAAGATCGACCAGCGTCTCGATGAGCACGGCGGTCTGAATGGTCATGTGCAGCGAACCGGTCACGCGGACGCCGGCAAGGGGCTTCTCCGCTGCATATTTGCGCCGGATCGACATGAGGCCGGGCATCTCATGCTCGGCGATCGAAATCTCTTTGCGTCCCCAGTCAGCCAGGGACAGGTCAGCTACTTTGTACTCAGCAGCGACACTTTCGATTGTTGCAGTTGCCATGTTTAAGAACCTCGTTTCAGTAGTAGAGGATACTTTAGTAATTCACGCTGTCCGTCAATAATTCTATCGAAATGCTGTCTATGGGATGCGAATGCGCAAAAGTCAAGACTGACATGCGAGATGGGAGGTCCCGTCGCCGGGAGCATCGCTAGAGAAAGTCTATCATTTTGAGCGCAGCACAAGAGTATGGCATTCGAAATGTTTAATCGGTCAGAATAGGGATAATGTCTGTGCTAACTAGCGTTTGGCGCGCTCGCGTTGCAGCTCGCGATATAGATCGCTTTTCGAGATTCCCCTCTCACGTGCGATGCGCTTTAGCGCATCTCGTTCGTCGAGGCTTTCTGTCTTCTGCAACTCTTCAACACGCGTGGAAATACTTACTGAAGCTGTGTCCTTTTCAAGAACACGCGCTTCGATTAGCAGCGTGATCTCGCCACGAATGCGGTCGCGCTGACTCAGATTCGCCGTGACTTCAGCAACCGTGCCGCGCAGGAATTCTTCGTGCAGCTTGGTCAGTTCGCGGGCTACGACAACGCGGCATTTGCCGCCCCACACTGCCTGCACATCACCTAGCGTCTCCAGAATGCGGTGTGGGGCCTCATAAAAAACGAGCGTCGTGGCGTCTTCGACGCTTTCGGCTAGTCGCTCCAGCTTGGCGCGTCTCGCACCTGCTTTCGCGGGCAGAAATCCGGCGTAGGCAAAGCGCTCGGTGTTGAGGCCGGAGGCGACGAGCGCACTTAAAGCGGCATTCGCGCCCGGGATGGGGTGAATGGTAATGCCTGCTTCAATCGTCGCGGCTGCGAGGTGCATGCCGGGATCGGAGATGCCGGGCATGCCTGCGTCGGAGACGACGGCAATGCGCGCGCCTTTCTGCATGGCGGCGAGAAATTCCGGGATGCGTTCAGCCTCGTTGTGCTCGTGGCAACTGATGGTCGGCGTGGTGATGCCGAAGTGGTTCAGGAGTTTCTGTGTCTGGCGAGTGTCTTCGCAGGCAATGCGATCAGCGGCACGCAGCACGCGGATCGCGCGCAGCGTAATGTCTCCGAGGTTGCCGATGGGTGTGCCAACAAGATATAGACCCGGTGCGAGAGGCTGGTTCGGTTGTTCTTCGAACAGGCTGCCGCTTTCGTCGTCGGGCATCATCCGTTTTCGCGTTTGAGACGCCGGTGCTCGGCCAGCATGCCCATGCTGTGCATTAGATTCTGCAATGTCACAATGCCGATCACGCGGTCATCTTCTGTTACGGGAATGAGCGACATGCGGCCGCCCGCCATGCGGCGAATCATGGAGCCGAGCGAATCATTGGGCTGCGCCACCTGAAACGTCCGCGACATGACGCCCTGCACGTAGCCGTTGCCTTCGCTGCGCAATGCTTCGAGAATCCCCTGCCGCGAGACGATGCCGACGAGGTTTGCGCCGCGTACGACAGGGAACTCGTCCTGCAGGCTGTGGATGGCTTTGTAGAGAGCGTCTTCGAGCGTGTCGGAGGGCGCAAGGGTGGAGAAGTCGGTGAGCATCACGTCGCGCATCGTGACTGTGTCGACGACGGACTGGAACATGACGCCCTGGTCCTCAAGCTGCGCGCCGACAAAGATGAAGAAGCCCGCCATGATGAGCCACGGGCTGAGGCTGCTTCCCAACCCCGCGCTGGGAAAAATAAGCAGCGCAATGCCGCCGAGCACGGCGATCGCACCAAGAATCTGACCCAGTCCGGAAGCTGCGCGCGTAGCCTGAGCCGCGCCGCGTGTGCGGCTGAAGCCGCCGCGCAGGATACGGCCCGCATCCAGCGGATACGCCGGGATGAGGTTCAGGATGCCGAGTATCACGTTGAGCCAGACGGCCGAGCGCATCAGATGCGTGGGCGTGACCCATGGCCGGGCAAACAGAGCCACCTGAGGCGCGGCTCCGGCAATCAACGTTCCGATCGCGATGGCGAATCCGAAATTGGCCAGCGGCCCAACGACAGCCATCCAGGTCTGAATGCTGCCGTTGCTGGCGCGTTCTGCGCTGTCAGGGTTCGCGTAGGAGAAAAGGCCGCCGATGGGCAGCAGAAGGATGCTGCGCAACTGCACGCCGTGGTATACGGCTACGATGACGCGCGCGATTTCCCGGACGACGACGGCAAGCAGCAGGATGAACCACAGCATGATGGCCCGCCATGAGTCGACGTTGACCAGCGTTGTCGAAAGCAGGCAGAGGCCGAGGAGCAGCAGAAAAAAGGTGTGGATGCGCAAATCCACTCCTAGCCAGCGCCCCAGGGGAAATGACCAACCACGCATTTTGCCGTTCGTCCTCGTTCCTTAAAAGCCTACTCAGCCATTGTATGCTGGCGGGACTGTGTACACGCTTGCACGGAAAATCGTTGATGAGAGCTGCGCTAGTATCGAAACGATGCGCGTGATTGCAGGAAAATTTCGTTCCCGTACGCTGGCTGCTCCACGCGGGCTCGATACTCGGCCAACCAGCGACCGTCTGCGTGAGACGCTCTTCAACGTGCTTGCGCCTCGCATCGAGGGTGCCGCATTTCTTGATCTGTATGCAGGATCGGGTGCGAACGGAATCGAGGCTCTGAGTCGCGGGGCGGATCGCGTGGTGTTTGTCGAGAAAGCAGCTCCTGCCGTTGCCGCTATTCGCGCAAATCTGAGTGCTCTGGGAATTCGCGAAGGCTGGCAGTTGGAGGCGCGCAGTGCTGCCGCTTCCGTAAAGCGACTCGTGGAGCAAGGGCAACGTTTCGATGTCGTGTTTCTTGATCCCCCGTACAAAGCCGCTGATGAATATGCGCTCGTATTGGGATTGCTGGGCGGTGAGTGCGCGTCATTGCTGGCTGAGGACGCGGTTGTGATCGCGGAGCATCATCGCAAGCAACGGCTCGAAGACGAATATGGAAATCTGCGCCGCTATCGTTTGCTGGAGCAGGGTGACGCGGCTTTGAGCTTCTATTCGATCAGCCGGTAACGCCGCCGGTGTGTTCTCCGGTCTTGAGGTCGATGGCGAAGGCGACATCTTTGTCTGTGATCAGGTCCCAGCCGAAGCCGCAGAGCGTGTCGCCGACAATGTCGGTAATCTCGATGCCTTCCCATGAGAGCCGGTCTGATTGCCATGCCTGGCCATCGTGCCCCCAGGCGAGGATGGAATGGTGTCCGACGAAGAGCAGCAATTGTTGTCCGGGCAGAGCGCGAATAGTCAGTACGGGGCGATACGGAATCATGGTCCATTGCTGTGGCTGGAGCGTGTGGATGAGGTACGCATATCCGCCTGATGCGGCGCAAATCCAGTCAGGATTGGGACAGCTCCAGACGCCGGTAGCTGCGGTTGGATCAGCGAAGCCGAGAGCGCACGTGGCGAGGAAGGCATCGCCCTCGGCTGGCTTTATCAAAAGCTCAAGCGCACCACGTTCGACCTCTTCCACCTGCTGCGGATAGACGAACTGCCGTACAGGCGCGATCAGTGGACGCTTCTCCAACACGTCTACACCCCAGCTGTGTGGGAAGGTGTGTTCGAGGGTAGGCTTGATCGTTTGGCTTGGCATGTCATCTTTCCGAGCATGGCGTGAAGTGAAGAATCCAGCGTCTCTGCGCTTCTGTATCTGGGACGGGACAACCGCGGGCTTGTTCGATCATGCGCAGGGCATCCATCGCGCTCCAACCTAGTTCCATCAGGACGGCAGCCGTTGTTACTGTGGCCCGTCCGATCGAGCCACGGCAATGCACTCCAATGTGTCTTCCAGCACGAATCTCAGCTGCAAGATGAGAAATAAGCCTACAAAAGCTCTGCCTGTTTTCAGGAGTCGTGCGATCGGCAATTGGGAACGAGACAAACTCGATGCCCGCCTTCTGTGCGAACTCGCTCTCAAGTTGCAGTCCCAGATCCATAGCCTCGTCGGGTTCGAGCAAGGAAACGAGAATGTCAATGCCCGAGGATTTCATCGCCAATAGCTCATCATGGAGCCAGTCTTCGCCGCGCGGCCGGGCAACGATAGCAAGACGTGGTTGGAGGTCGTGTTGGATCCAATAGACGCTCGTCATGGGACTAGGCCAGAAATTGCTCGACGCGTTCACGCACGCTCAGCAGATGCGTGGGCAGCGGCAAGCGGCTGCCTTCTTCAAAAATCGGGACCAGCTTGTCGAACTCCGGGCCGGAATGCGCTCCGGTGAGCGCGATGCGCACTGGGTGGAACAGCTCTTTACCCTTGGCTCCGGTTTCAGTCTTGATCTCGTTCATCCATGCTTTGAACTGTTCCGGTGTAACTGCGCCCTTGTGTTGGCGCACGCGCTGCGCGAAGGCCGAAAGAACTTTCTGAGCCACTTCTGATTGCAGAACGGCCGCATTCTCTGCGTTTTCCTTTGCAGCAGGTGCGTCAAAGCGGAAGACGAACTGCGTTTTCTGCGGCAACTGCTCCAGGCGGTCGATGGAAGGCAGAAAGAGGGCAACGAGTTTGCCGAACCACTGCACAGTTTCCTGATCGGCAGAAGAGCGCGCGGGCAACACCCCTGTTTCCTCGAAATAAGGCCATGCCAGTTCGAGAATTCGCGCCGGATCGGCTGCTTTGAGATAGTGGCGATTGAGCCAGTGCAGCTTGTCGAAATCAAAAACGGCCGGAGACGCGGTTACGCGCTCAAGCTCGAACTCCTTGGTCAGCTCCTGCGGTGTAAAAGTCTCGCTGGTGCCGTCCTTCGCGCCCCAGCCGAGCAGGGCAAGGTAATTCACCAGCGCCTCGGGCAGAATGCCCATTTCGCGGAAGCTGGCAATCGATGTCGCGCCGTGACGCTTGGAGAGCCGCTCGCGGTCGCTGCCGAGAATCGTGGACAGATGCGCAAACTGCGGAACGGACCAGCCGAAGGCCTCGTAAATTGCGACTTGTTTGGGCGTATTCGAGATGTGGTCGTCGCCGCGGATGACGTGCGTGATCTCCATGAGTGCATCATCGACGGTTACGACGTAGTTGTAGACAGGCACGCCGCTTGACCGCACCAGGATGGGATCGCTGACGGTGTCGCTGGCGAACTCTACATCACCACGCACAATGTCATGAAAACGCAGCGGTCGGTCGGGAATACGCAGACGCACGGCGAAAGCTTCTCCGGCTGCGGCGCGTGCGACGGAGTCGGCTTCGGAAATCACGCGGCACTTGCCGGAATAGACCTGCGGGCGATGTTCGGCGACGGCGCGCGGTCGCTCGGCTTCGAGTTCGTCAAAGGTGCAGAAACAGCGGTAGGCTTTGCCTTCATTCAATAGTTGCTGCGTATGTTCGTCGTAAATTGCAAGCCGCTCAGACTGCCGATATGGAGCATGCGGGCCGCCAATCTCCGGGCCCTCATCCCATTCAAGACCTAGCCAGTGCAGGTCCTCGATGAGCTGCGTTTCATGCTCTTCCTTGCTGCGCTCAACATCCGTGTCTTCGATGCGGAGGATGTATTGTCCGCCCGCATGGCGGGCTACCAGCCAGTTGTAAAGCGCCGTCCGGGCATTGCCTACATGCAGCAGCCCCGTCGGCGACGGCGCGAAGCGAACGCGCGTCTTGTTTGTGTGCATACATTCAAAATGCTAACAACAAATGTTCCCGGCGCGGGTTGTGAGGTCGTGCTGAACGCCTACAGCCGTCCACTATTCAATCTTGATATAACTCGATACCTTTGCCTTCAACACTTGTACGAGTTCCGGATCCATGTAGTCATATCGATCTGGTATCCCAAGGACTAGGAGCTTTTTCTTCCTGAGCAGTGAACCGAACCGCTCATTCAGCTTCTGTCTGTGAATGTTCTCCATGACAAAAATAATGTCAGCCCAGGCCAGGAGTTCTGATGAGATTGGGTTGTCGGAGTCAGAACTTGTTCCAGCGGACATAGCTTCCAATCCGTCGATCACGGAAAAGACTGCCTCGGCAGTAGGACTCCGAAGTCGATTTCTGCTGCAAATGAAGAGAAGTTTCATCTGATTCTGCGAGATCTAGCGGAAATGCTCCCAGCCCCCAGCATCGAGCGACGTGAATTTTCCGTCTGATCCGGTCATTTCGATGAGCGCCTTCCCCTTGCGATGCATCTTCATGTGTCCGATGGAGTGAATGGGAACGCCAGCAATTTTTGCAGGGATTTTCGTTCGAGGAGAAGCGGTAAAGAGGAGCTCATAGTCCTCGCCGCCGTGCAGTGCGAGGTGTAGGGCCGAAGGAATCCAGCCTTCGCGCTCGATTTTCTGCGCCATGGGGTGGACAGGGATGGCTGCTGTATCGATCCCAGCGGCCAATCCGGATTCTTCGCAGAGGTGTGCGAGGTCGGTGGAAAGGCCATCGCTTACGTCAATGGCTGCGGTTGCGTTTCGCGTCGCAAGGAGCTTCGCTCCCACAGCCAAACGCGGCTCAGGGTAGAGATGCGGATGCGCCGGCGCTGCTTTTGTCAGTTTACGGAAGGCCTCCGGGTTCCGTCCGAGCGCCAGAAGTTCGGCCTCGGCGCCTCCGAGAGCGCCGGTGACGTAGAGGATGTCGCCGGGTTTCGCCCCTGAGCGGAGCAGCGCACGGCCTTTCGGGGCCGCTCCCAGAAGGACAATGTCCGCTGCCACCATTCCCGTTTGCTTCGAACCTGCTTCATCAAAAAGCGGCGACTGGGCGGTATCGCCACCTGCGAGCGGGACTTTGTATTGATCGGCGAGCGCCAGCAGTCCATTCAAAAAACGGTCCAGCCAACTCGATCCCCGATCCACAGCCGTCAGTTCAATAGGAATAGCGAGTGACAGGAATGCCGCGATGGGCTGTGCTCCCATAGCCGCGAGATCGCTCAGGCCGCGCGCGAGGCATCTGTGGCCGGCCGATTCGGGAGGGTGCCAGTCTCGGCGGAAATGGACCTGTTCGAGAGAAAAATCTGTCGTTACAACAACTTCACTGCCTCCTGGAGGGCGCAGGATAGCGCAATCATCTCCTATGCCGATCCGTACCGAAGGGCTGCGCCGCGCTGTTCGGGCCCGGATCGCGGCGATCAGGGCTTTTTCTCCTTCGGGCGGCAGAGATTTTGGCCGAGCGGACACGCTGTTCAGAATACCCCCGCTGCTAAAATCTGACACCTCTGGCACCATATTTTGTGCGGTTTAATCGGCAGAACGACTTAGTTACTAAAGAGGCTTCGCGGTTAAGGCAATTCGGTGAACTTTGGTTGACCCTTAAGCGTCAACCTGATAGGGTCTTCAGAGAATACCCGAAATCCTGCTTCAGCGGCCTTCACGGATTCGTCGCGTGTGTTTGCCGCAAGCAGTGGGTTTCAGGCGAGATAAGTCTCCCCAGACGAGAAGATTTTGCGTAAACGTTTCTACATTATTTTTGTTGCCCGCGAAGAGGATGGACGGCTCAGGAAGATACCCGTTCCTCTGAACTATGCGTACATCTTTGTGGCAGCGGCAATTGTAGGTGCGTTTACCATCACCGGCATGGCGGGTTCGTATACTCGCATGCTGTTGAAGACCGCTAGCTTCAATCAAGTGCGCTCACAGCGTGAAGCCCTCCGCAAAGACTATGCCCATATGGAGCAGGTCGCGCACGAAAAAGAAGTGCAGGCCGCGTCTCTGGGCTCGCTCGCAAATGAAGTCAGCGCCCTTTACGGTCTGCGGCAAAACAAACTGGCAACAGCGAAGTCAACAGTGACGGCGGCGGTACCGGTGCTCCCCGACAATTCGGACAGTTTCAGCCAGCAAGCCTATGCACAATCGTTCGATCAGCTGGACGCTTTGCGCCGCAAGGCCCTTTCGGGTCAGGTTTACCAGTCGTTCGGTCTTGGCACACGGCATCCGTTCGGCAGCTTGGAAGATGCACTGAGCCTCGCAAACGCGCCTTCATTGTGGCCCGTCGTCGGGCCGGTGACGAGTTCGTTTGGCGAGCGTGAAGACCCGTTCAATGGTGAAGGTGCTTTTCATGCCGGAGTCGATATTTCGTCGACATTTGGCGAGCCGGTTCGCGCGACCGCAGATGGCACCGTTGAAATGGCTGACCGTGCCTCGGGTTATGGACGCGAGATCATCGTCGATCACGGTTTCGGCGTCAAGACGTGTTACGGACATCTTTCCGGCTTTGCAGTGACAGAAGGCCAGCAGGTCACCCGCGGCCAGATCATTGGATACGTCGGCACAAGCGGCCGCAGCACAGGCCCACATCTGCACTATGAAGTTCGCATTCGCAATACGCCGGTCAATCCGCACAAATATCTGCGAGAGACCATGCAGCAGCTTGCCAGCGTGGGCAGTGGAACCGCAGCAGGTGGCGGCGCAAATTAGACAGAATCCGAGATAAATAGAAAGGCCGCCGAAAAAATGGCGGCCTTTTTCTACATTTGTCTTCAATGCCGATAGCTAGTTGCCTGTCGGAATGATCCCGGCATTTTCCATCATCAGTATCACGGTTCGTTTCGGCGCTCGCGTGCGGTGCACAACTCCCTTCGGAACCACAAAGCCCTGTCTCGGCTGAAGGCAGATCGTGCGATGTTCGAGATCGATGAGTAATTCGCCTTCGACGACATAAAAGAACTCGTCGTCATTGTCATGCTTATGCCAGTGGTATTCACCCTCGATCACCCCGAGGCGGACAACAGAATCATTTACCTTGCAAAGTGTCTGATTGAACCACTTGTATGTGCAGCCGCTCGACAGAGCCTTTTCGTCAATGACTTCAAGGGACTCATGCAGAATGTTGAGCCGGGTTTCGTAGGGAAAATCTTCAGTGGTAGCCACGATGTGCTCCTCCCTTCACTATTCTGCGGCGGGCGCAGGATGGAAGGGAAGAGCACGGGAGAAATAGACGTCAGTTGCCGGTGTAGGTGACGTGCCAGATCGATCCGGACCCGTCATCTGTGACGAAGAGTGAGCCATCACTGCCGACTGTCACTCCAACGGGGCGTCCCCAGACGTGGCCGTCAGCCGTTGTGAAGCCGGTCAGGAAGTCTTCGTATTCGCCGGTGGCTTTGCCATCGTTCATCGGCACGCGGATGACTTCGTAGCCTGCGCGGTTCGCCTTGTTCCAGGAACCGTGTTCGGCGGCGAAGGCATCTCCCTTGTACTGAGCGGGGAATTGCGAGCCTTCGTAGAAGTTCATCTCAAGCGAGGCGAAGTGCGGCTGGAGCAAAACATCCGGCGTGGTGACTTTCGCCCTCAACTCCGGATGCTTACCTTCAAGGCGCGGGTCCTGATGCGGGCCCATATACCACCACGGCCAGCCGTAGAAGCCATCTTCCTCGATGTGCGTGATGTAGTCGGGCACGAGGTTGTCGCCGAGCATGTCGCGCTCATTGGTGGAGCACCAGAGCTGTCCGGTGACGGGATTGATAGCCTCGCCGACGCAATTGCGAATGCCGTAGGCGTAGACCTTGATGAATTTGCCTTCGGGAGTGAATTCCAGCACGTCGGCGCGGTGGAATTCTTCCGGATGCGTGTCCGGGTCATCGACGTTCGAATGTGAGCCCACGGAAACGAGCATCTTCGTGCCATCTGGAGTGAAGACGATGTCGCGCGTCCAGTGGCCGCCTCCGCGCAAACGTCCACCACCCGGCAGATCCGTGAGTTTCTCGGCCGGCCCGCTGGCCTTCAAATCGCCATTCTTGTACGGGAAGCGTACGACTGAGTCAGTGTTGCCGATATAAACCCATTTCGGATTCGGTCCTGCTGGGTAAAAGGCAATGCCAAAGGGCTGGCTCAGGCCGTCGGCGAATTTTTCCATCTGCTTCGGCTTGCCGTCGGCGCCTATGCCTCGGAAAACCAGGATCTCGTTGCTGGAACTCATCGCTACGAAGAGGTCACCATTAGGAGCGGTGCGAATCAGCCTGGGCTGTACCAATCCGTCAGCATACAGAGTCACCTTGAAGCCGGCGGGAGCTTGCGGCCACGCGCCATCCGGACGTTTCACCATATCCGCGCCATTATCAACGCCCTTGGTGGCGTAGGGTTCCGGAAGGTCTGCGGCCGTAATTTTGCGGCGGACGCCCGGCTTTTCCTGCGTGAAGTCGGTGAAAGCAGCCTTCCCAGTAATGACGGGCGATGATGGAGGCCCATCGGCATGCAGTGCCGGCACAGATAAAGCAATAGCAGCAAACGTTGCGGCAACGGCAGCAACGCAAAGGGAGTGTCTCCTCATGATTTCCAGTCCTCCAACGATGTTTACGATTTACAGCTGGCGTGAAGCGCTGACCTGTGTGGTCTGACCACTTAGATGCCGCTTGAATCAATCCTAGTCGCAAATTATTTATTGCTGCCACCCGGCAGCGGCACTTCCTGCAGCTTTCCTGGAGGTGTGACGAGTCTTTCCAGCAACTGAGGGGGCACGGTGGCGTGAAGCACGGCGCGGTCCCTGTGGTGTTCGATTTGAACACTGTCGAGTAGGGGCTTAAATTCAGCCCCTGTCACGCCGGGGGCGACAGTCTCAGCATTGCGCACAAAATTTAACAGCATTTTTACCGATTCGGCAGACGCCGTCGCAGCCTCCTCGGTCGGGGCAATTTCTTCGACGCGCAGCCGCAACGAACCTGTCCAGCGAACGGACGCAATCAGCATGGAGTCGAAACTGATGGGCAGACGAAGGCCAAAGACACTCACGTTCCCACTGTCGCCGAAGGGAAGGCCGATTTGGCCGATGCCCCAGGCGAGCGAAAGCAACGGCACCTCTTCGTAGTGGTCGGTCAGCATGCTGGAACCGGCAAAGGGCAGCGCCGCGGAACGATAGCGGTCGAGCATGGAATGGATCTGTTCTTCGGTGGGTGTATTGCTTACCGCCACCATGTCGTAGCCGAGGAGCGTAACGCGGACCGTGCGACCATCGCTCGGGATGCTGTAAATCGTGTGCCCGGCGTAGCTCTCCTGCGCGGTCGAAAGACCTTCGAGATAGTGCATCAGCCTGCGCCCGTCGAAGTGGCCGACGAAGACCTCAGAAAATGCGACGGGGCCGTTGGGTCCGGACGGATTGGGCATGCGATGCAAAGCGAAGGCGACTTCATCCAGATCGCGCTCGAACTGAATACCTGTGGCGTCAATAAAGCTTTGGTAGTCGGGCTGGTGGGCCACAGGGTGCCGGTCGAAGTGGGTAATGGTTCGTATGGGGCGCAGGTTCGTGTATACGATGCCATCAGATTCGGGCAGCAGACGGGCAGCCTCCGGCGGGGCTTTTACGCGCAAATAAAGGGCCACAGCCAATAGCAGGAGAATGACCACGACCACACCAATCGTGATCCTCGTGCGCCGGCGAATTCTCAAGGAGTTCTCCTCAGTAACCTTCCCATCATCTCATCCGCTGAGCATCTATCGCATCCGCGCCTCGCTTAATGATTGCTGGCAGTTCCCTGCTTCAAGCAGAATGGTCTTAGCATCTATGGCATTTGAAACGGGACAACGGGTGGGCGACTACGAGGTCGTCCGCACACTCGGGGCTGGCGGTCTGGGCCAGGTTTATGAGGTGCGCCACACAATTTCTCAACGCAGCGAGGCTATGAAGATTCTGCTTCCCGGCCAGATTGCCACGCCGGAACTGGCGGAGCGTTTTCGCCGCGAGATTCAGCTGCTGGGCGCGCTGAATCACCCGCATATTGCCGCGCTGCACAATGCTTTCTACTTCGACAACCAGCTCATCATGATCATGGAGTTGATCAGCGGCGAGACGCTTCGCGCCAGAAGCGCCCGGATGCGGATGCCCGTGCCCGTCGTCCTGCAATATGCGCGGCAGATGCTCTCGGCGCTTGACTATGCGCACAACCGCGGGGTGGTCCATCGCGACATCAAACCGTCGAACATCATGATCAATTCCGAAAACGAGGTAAAGCTGGTCGATTTCGGCATTGCCATCGGAGAGCACTCGGCCGAGTTGACCGCGCCGGGATTCATGCTCGGGTCGGTGAACTACATGTCGCCCGAACAGATTGCGGGAGACAAGGCGACGCTGCGGTCGGACATTTACTCGGTGGGCGTGACGCTCTATGAAATTCTGACCGGCTGGCTGCCGGTGAAGGGAAACAACAACCTGGAGGTGATGCGTTCTCACCTGAACGACCGGCCTGCCGCGCCAGTTCAGTTGAATCCGCGCCTCCCGGTCGAACTCTCGAATGGTCTTTTGAGGGCGCTGGAGAAAACGCCGGACGACAGATACGCAACGGCGCAGGAATTTCTCGCTTCGCTCGACGCCATCCCAGCAACGGGCATACAGGAGGTTTTTTCCGTCGAGACGACGGCTCTTCACATACCCAGCGGCAGCGCACAGGGCGGAAGCGCGCAGTCTTCTCAGCAAAAAGGGAACGGAACCCAGCAGGCGCCGCAGAAAAGCAGCAGCCAGGCCGTGCAATTTCCGATTGATGACATCAGCAAGAAGCTGGCTATCTATATCGGCCCCATTGCCAGCGTGGTGGTGCGCAAGCTGGCCGCCAAATGCGCGGACCTCAACCAGCTTTATCAAGAAGCCGCGACGCACATAGCTTCGGAAAAAGACAGGCAGAAGTTTTTGCAGTCGAGGCGCAGCTAAGAAGCGATCATTTCCGATTTTTTGCCGTGAAGGATCGTCTCAGCGATCTCTTCGACACGCTGCTGGGTAATGCCATTTCGCTGTTCGATCGCGAGCGGATGGTCCGAATCGGAGACCACGAAATGCGGCCTGCGTCCAACTACCTGCGTTTGCACGGCGACTTCAAGGTTGATCGTGTTGCCGAAGAGAGGCAGTTCCGTGTTCAGCCAGCCGGGAAAGGCCGGTTCGCTCTCACGTCCGGGCACATTCCAGAGATCGTTTGCGCGGATAAAGTATTTCGGGCTGATCTCTGCCCATACGCCCCAGACAAATGGTTCATCGAGCCCGATAACGGGCACAAGAATTCGTCCGCGCAGGTAGAAATCCCTGCCGTCGATAACGCACTGGTCGGGAGTGATGACGACGCGCTTTTCGAACTCGTCAAGTGGAATCGCCGTCACTGCCAGCGGAGCCTTCACGCTATAGCTCAGCGGCAGAACATCGTGCCGCTCTCCGCAGATACGACACTGAAAACCGGTTTTCAACTCACTGCTCACATATTGATTCTTCCACAAAACAAATGAGCAGTTCTGTCAGTCGCCCAGCATCTCCATGGCCTTCTTCAGGCTGGTATGCATGCGGTTGAAAGACGTTGTGACCTGCGCAATTTCATCCTTGCCCTTCACGGGAAGCGGCGGCAGGTCAATTTCTCCGGTACTGATGCGGTCTGCAGAAGTGCTGACGTTGCGCAGCGGGCGGATCACAATGAAGTACATGCCCAGATCGATGATCACGATCGCAGCAAAGAAGATGGTTCCGAGCGTGATAAGCAGATTGCGGAAACCCTCATCGGCGATCTTGACCGGGACAGACATGGGAATCGAAATGATCTGCGCCGCCACAATCTCATTTGGCTTCCACCCGAAACCATTCTGCGAGCCATAGCGTTTGAGCATAGCCTTAGGCGCGACGCTCGGCGTGCTATGGCATGTCAGGCACCCTGTTTCAGCGACGATTGGGCGGGCAAGGTAGAGCGAGGGTCCGACTGAGCTCTGGCGCTCGCCGACCAGTTGCTTCTGTGAGGGATCATTGCGGAAATAGTTGATGATATCGGCCTGCCAGTCCTCGGCGCGATCGACAAGATTTGTAGGATTCAGCGTCGCTTCTTTGTAGGTGTAATCAGGAAAATTCTTGCGCAGGCGATTGAACGTAACCGTCGCCGCGTAGAACGGGATGGTCTGCGGCAGGAAAGTGTCTGCATGCAGCTGCGTATTTTCAAGAATGGGGCTGATCTCTTCTTCGGTATAGCTGCGCGTGGCGCCGGCACTTGCGGCCATCAGCTCGGCCTGATTTAAGACGACCTTCTTGGCGTCGTCCATGAGAAAGCTCCGCGCATTGACAGCGATCAGGGTAAGTCCGAGGCCAAACACAACAATGAGGAGCAGATTGAACTTTGCGAGCAGTTTCATGCGGTGGATTCCTTGTGCGCATTACAGCATAGATGAACGCGCAGATGAAATCTTTGCACGCGGGCTGGCCAGGATAATCTCTAGACGAAACCCGGTAGATACTAGAGGAACTTTGCGGCGAGCTTTGTGCCTACGTCGACTGCCTCCGTGATCGTGTCAATGACTTTGGAGACATTGTTCAGATGCTTCGTGGAGACTTCGATCTTCTTCTGTTCAGTTTGCATTTCTGCTATCAGGGAGACGATCTGGGGGTCGTCATCGTTCAGGCTCGATACGATGGTGACGGTTGATACCATAACGTTGCTCAGCTATGCGTATCGCGGTTGTCTCCGACATTCACGGCAATCTGACCGCGTTTGAGGCGGTTCTGGCTGATTTGCGCCGAGTCTCGCCCGATCTGGTGCTTCACGGTGGCGATCTGGCTCACGGAGGAGCCAGTCCGGCGGAGATCGTGGACCGCGTTCGCGATCTCGGATGGCAGGGCGTGAGCGGTAATACGGATGAAATGCTCGCGCTGCCGGAGTGTTTAGAGAAGTTCGCGAACCAACTGCCCCATTTGCAGGCACTGTTCTCAGTTATCCGGGATACGGCGGCAGCGACCCGTGAGGTGCTGGGAGAAGAGCGGCTCTTGTGGCTTGGTGGTTTGCCGCGCAGCCAGATCCGTGGCTCGATGGCTCTTGTCCATGCCAGTCCTGAAAGCCTCTGGCGAGCACCGGCGCCGGAAGCGAGCGATGGTGAACTGGAATCGACCTACGCTCCTCTCGGCCAGCCGCTCGCCGTCTACGCACACATTCACCGTTCCTATGTCCGTGAGGTCGCAGGACTGACCGTTGCAAATACTGGGAGTGTCAGCCTTTCTTACGACGGCGATCCGCGCGCAGCATATCTCTTGCTGGATAACCTTCAACCGGAAATCCGCCGTGTGGAATATGACGTGGGCCGCGAGATTCAGGCGCTTTCCGTTTCGGGGCTTCCGCATGCCGATTGGACTGCGAAGACACTACGAAATGCCCGCTTTGAGATGCCGTGAGGCGCGCTGTTCAGCGTGCGAATAATGAAATCCAGAATTATGATGTCTTCCAAGCCTTCTGTTCGATTCCGATCGGAACGCTGTTATTTCTACGCCATGCCCGGATGACAATGTCCTGAAAACCTCCGGCAGCCTTTGGCATAAAAGATGCCGTTTCGTAATCGAAGCCGCATCTTTCCAGTCGGCTTAAGAAGGAAAATAGCCCATGATCTTCGCCTGGAAGATGATGATGATATTCAATAAACATGAAGCCTATCAGCGGCATTTTGCCGGAAGCTTCCAACTCTTCAAACGCGGCGGTCTCAGAGCCTTCAATATCGATTTTCAAAAGATCGAGCGGACCATCGATGAAATCAGAAAGAGGCGCGGCTTCGACGGCAGTTTCTTTGCCAACTCCCCGCATAGGATTCATGCTGCTGACGCCCAAACCCGGGACGGCCAATGCAATTTTGCGACGCTGAGGATGTTTACTGGTTGTGGCGAAACGCAATACTTGAGAGAGCGTGATTGCGTGATCGGCGACCCGGGAAGGGAGGTTGGAGGGCATGGTGTTCCTCAGAGTCGAAATTAGTCATTTTTAACACAAAGAACGCGAGGAGAAGATGATGAAAGCAAGCAAAATGCAATGAATTGCAGTACGTTTCGGTGTGTGATAACCTTTCAATCTGTACCCCTCTTTCAGCTGATGCCTTGGTGTCTTTGGAAGGGGTAGTATGAGGCTGTCCGGGCTGGCGTAGCTCAGCTGGTAGAGCATCTGATTTGTAATCAGACGGTCGGGGGTTCAAGTCCCTTCGCCAGCTCCAGAATCCCAGGCCTCGCAAGTAGCGTGAGTTTCGATTGGCGCGAGCCATCCGCAGTCATTCCATCTGACAGCGTCCTCAAGAAGCCGGAGCGGTTTTAGCCTCCGGAAGGATGGCTGGTGTCTGGCGGAAGTGGAAAACTCGCTCCAACAGGGTGTTTGCACAGGTGGCCGAGTGGTTAATGGCAGCAGACTGTAAATCTGCCGCTCCTAGGAGCTACGGAGGTTCGAATCCTCCCCTGTGCACCATGAGATGTAGTAGCACCAGTTAGGATTTAGCAGGGAAGCGGGTTTCATCTATGCAGGTTCGAGGCTGGCAGCGCAAAGCGGTTGCGCTCCTCGTTCTGGGCGTGCTCGCTGCTCTGGCATGGGGCACCATAGATGCCGGCAAGGTTCGTATGCTGGTTTTCGTGCTGCTCGGCGGGTTTGCTCTTCGGATTCTGCTGACTTCGGGTCGGCAGTACGATGAAGAAGAGAATTCGCAGTAGGTTTTTGGCTGATGTAGCTCAGTTGGTAGAGCACTCCCTTGGTAAGGGAGAGGTCACCGGTTCAATCCCGGTCATCAGCTCCAGGATTGGGAAATGCGCCCGAGGCCGACAGTGGAAAATGCTGTCGGCCCTGTAGCGTGTAAGCGGGAGTAACTCAGTGGTAGAGTCACAGCCTTCCAAGCTGTTGGTCGCGGGTCCGATTCCCGTCTCCCGCTCCAGATTTTAAGTAAGCGGAGTTCGTAGCAAGCAATGTTCGAGCAAGCGGTTCTTCCGGTTCAGGACGAGAAAACTTTTGCCGAGGTGGAAAAGGCACTGCATGACGCCTTTGCTCCGGCGAATGCGGCGAAGTTTCTTCGTCAAGTGGAAAAGGCGAAGCTCAGGGCCCGTCAGTTCGAGGCGATTCTGACGCACGGGTTTCTCGGCGCGAAGACGCCGTCGCTGTATGGATCGCTGGGCGATTCGGACCGCGGCCAGGTGCGCGAGCGCTACCTCGCGCTGGTTGAACATGTTGCCCCCGAACTGAGGCAGAAGTATTTGAAGGTGTACGCGTATTACTGAAGAATTTGCGTTTGCGCACGCTTCCGAACCCAATGTTTACGTGGTGATGTGGGAGTTTGAAGTGCGCCAGGGTTGCGAGGCGGCCTTTCTTGAAGCGTATGCCTCGGATGGAACATGGGCCCGGCTCTTCCGGAAGTCTCCGGAGTTCTTGGGCGTGGAATTAGTGCAGAGCGTCAAGCATCCGTTGCGGTATTTTACGCTGGATGCATGGACCTCGCGTAAGGCGTTTGAAGAGTTCCGCATCGAGTATTGCGAGAGCTACGAAACGCTGGATGTGAAATTGGCAGGATTAACGGAATGGGAGCGCCGGATCGGCGCATTTCCTTCCGAGTAAATTAGGAGACTCGCAATGGCGAAGGAGAAATTTGACCGGTCGAAGCCGCACGTGAACGTGGGGACGATTGGGCATATCGATCACGGGAAGACGACGTTGACGGCGGCGATCACGAAGGTGTTGTCGAAGCACAACCCGAATAACAAGTTCCGCTCGTTTGACACGATTGACAACGCACCGGAAGAGCGGGAGCGCGGCATCACGATCGCGACGGCGCACGTCGAGTACGAGACGGGCAACCGCCACTACGCGCACGTCGATTGCCCCGGTCACGCCGACTACATCAAGAACATGATCACGGGCGCGGCGCAGATGGACGGCGCGATTCTCGTGGTGGCAGCAACCGATGGTCCGATGCCGCAGACCAAGGAGCACGTTCTGCTGGCCCGCCAGGTAGGTGTGCCGTACATCGTTGTGTTTCTGAACAAGTGCGATGCGGTTGAAGATCCTGAGCTGATCGACCTGGTCGAGATGGAAGTGCGTGAGCTGTTGTCGAAGTACAACTTCCCCGGCGACGATGTGCCGGTGGTTCGCGGCTCGGCACTGGGAGCCTTGAATGGCGAAGCGCAGTGGGAAGCGAAGATCGACGAGCTGATGGATGCGGTGGACAAGAACGTTCCTCTGCCGGCGCGTGCGATTGATCAGCCTTTCCTGATGCCGATTGAAGACATCTTCTCGATCTCGGGCCGTGGAACTGTGGTGACGGGCCGTATCGAGCGCGGC
>Ga0210402_10001450_pt1 | contig 24434 bp, 20 predicted proteins | sample IncBWC7MmetaG_FD_161055 | JGI IMG/M metagenome (GOLD analysis project Ga0210402, IMG submission 161055) | Forest soil microbial communities from Barre Woods Harvard Forest LTER site, Petersham, Massachusetts, United States - Inc-BW-C-7-M | ecosystem: Environmental > Terrestrial > Soil >... | reverse complement strand
ACACAAACCGATCGTCTGTCCCACCGTCGCGCTGACAGACGACACAAACCGATCGTCTGTCCCACCGTCGCGCTGACAGACGACACAAACCGATCGTCCGTCCCACCGTCGCGCTGACAGACGACACAAACCGAACGTCCGTCCCACCGTCGCGGCCACCTATTACAATGGTCGGTACTCATGAGGCGGGTGATCACGGCACAGGATGTCCCTGCGAGCGGCGAACTGCGGGTTCCGCTGGGGAGCATCGTTACGTCGTCGGCGCGGGAAGCGGCGGCGGAACGCGGGGTACGCATCGCCGAAGTGCCGGAGGCTGACCTGCCCAGCGAGGCGCCGCCGGAGAAGACCATCGCCATCGGGAGCGACCACGGCGGGTTCCGGCTCAAGGAAGCGCTGAAGCCGCTGCTGGCAAGTCTGGGGCTGGAAGCGTGCGACGCCGGCGTGTTCGAAGAAAAGGCGGCAGACTATCCGGACATCGCGCACCAAGTGGCCTGCCTGGTCACCTCGGGCCAGGCAACGCGGGGCGTGATTATCGACGGCGCGGGCATCGGTTCGTGCATGGCGGCCAACAAGGTACCGGGTATTCGGGCGGCCCTGTGCTATGATAAGGCTTCCGCTCGCAATGGCCGGGAACACAATGATTCTAATGTGCTTACACTCGGCGCCAGGCTGCTGACCCAGACCCAGGCGGAGGAGGTTTTGCGCACCTGGATCGAGACTCCATTTGCCGGCGGAAGGCACCAGGCGCGAGTACAGAAGATAATGGACATCGAGCGGGAATACTCGAAGAAGGCCGACGTTAGTCAGAAGGCCGACGTTAATAAGAAGGCTGACGTTTAATAAAAGGCATCGATGTGAATCAGACGGAACTAGACCGGCTGGTGGCGCAGATCGGCGAGGAGATTCTGGCGCGCGTCCCGGCTGTAACAGGTGGAAAAGCGCCGGCGAAGGGCGAAGGGCTCAATCTGCCGGACCAGGTGTGCCCGGGTTGTGTGCAGCGGTGCCCGCAGACCTGCGCCAGGAACACGAAGGAGATTATCGCCGCGGGGGCGTCCCGTGTCTCGGCCAGCGAGCGGCTTACCAAGATCGATCCGGCCATCGCGGCCCTCATCGACCACACCATTCTCAAACCGGAGGCAACGCGGGTGGATGTGGTCAAGGTCTGCCGCGAGGCGCGCGAGTATCGTTTCGCGAGCGTCTGCGTCAACCCCTACTGGGTGCCGCTGGTGGCGCGGGAATTGGCGGGGACGGGCGTCAAGGTGTGTACAGTGGTGGGGTTCCCGCTGGGCGCCACCACCACCGACGCCAAGGTGGCCGAAACCACCGGCGCGCTGCGCAACGGGGCGCAGGAAATCGACATGGTAATCAACGTAGGCGCGCTCCGCTCCGGTGAATTCGACACGGTCAGAAACGACATCGAGCAAGTGGCGAGGGTGGCGCACCAGGCAGGCGCCATCGTCAAGGTGATCCTGGAAACGGCGCTGCTCGACGACAGCCAGAAGACCATGGCCTCGAAGCTGGCGAAAGCGGTCGGAGCGGATTTCGTGAAGACTTCCACGGGCTTCTCTTCGGCCGGCGCAACGGCGCACGACGTGGCTCTGATGCGCGCCGTGGTGGGTCCGCAGATGGGCGTGAAGGCTTCTGGGGGGATTCGGACGTTGCAGGATGTGCAGACCATGACTGCGGCCGGCGCCACCCGAATCGGGGCCAGCGCCAGTGTGAAGATCGTCGAAGCCACAGCCGCTTAGAGTGGTTGAATTTGGGAATGCCATGCGAATGAGTCAAGGTGCTTTTAACCGCAGAGACGCCGGGACGCGGAGGAAGTCGCAGAGAAAACCCACTGAGCCATTGTCTTGCGTACAGGTAGAGGCGCAGCCGTATACGCCAACCCCGGGATTGTCGCAACACCTACGACCGATGCAGAAAGCTACATCAGGTTTGGTCTTCCTCCGCGCTTTCCCGGCGTCCCGGCGTCTCTGCGGTGAAGAGCTCTTTCGGTGTGAAGCGGAGCCTCGCTAGAGCTTAGGATGCAAGCCACGCGCAAAGCCGCGGTCCGTTTCAAAGAGCGATCCGAGTTGCTCGACTTCCTGCTGGAGGTGTCGGCGGCCATCACGCTTACACTGGACCTGGACCAGTTGATGGCCAACGTGGCCGAGATCGTGCAAAAGGTGTTGCCATACGATCTTTTCGCGATCCTGCTCTACAGCGAGAAGCGGCAGGATCTGCGCATCCGCTACGGCGTGGGGCATCGCGAGGAAGTGGTGCGCAACCTCTCGATCGCAGTGGGCGAGGGCATCACGGGAACAGCGGCAGCGCGCCGTGAGCCGGTGCTGGTGAACGACGTGCGGAGCGATCCGCGGTACCTGAATACCGTAGACGCGGTGCGCACCGAGCTGGCAGTGCCGATGACGGCGCGGGGCAAGCTGGTGGGTGTGATCGATCTGCAATCGACGCGCGTCAATGCCTATACCGAATACGACCGCGCGCTGATGCGCCTGATTGCTGCGCGCGTGAGCATTGCGCTCGACAATGCCCGGCTGTACCGCCGCGTGGAGCGCCAGAACCGCACGCTGAAAACGCTGACCACCATCTCGCGCGAGTTCTCTTCGATTCTGGATCTGAACGATCTGCTGAGCAAGCTGATCAGCAGCATGCGGGAGATGATCCACTACGACGCTTTCAGCATCCTGGTGGTGGACCACGAGGCCAAGGCGCTGCGCCACCTGTTCAGCGTGCGATACGACAAGCGCGTCAATATCGACAACGTACCGCTGGGCAAGGGCATAACCGGGGCAGCGGCGGAATCGCGCGAAGTGGTGCGGGTGCACGACACCGCCAAAGACCCGCGCTATATCGCTTCGCATCCCGATATCCGCTCCGAAGTGGCGGTGCCGCTGATCGTGCAGGACCGAGTGGTGGGGGTGATGGACCTGGAGAGCGACCGCGTCGGCTACTTCAGCGACGACCAGGTGCGCACTCTGGCCCTGCTGGCGCCGCAAGTGGCCAGCAGCCTGGAAAACGCGCGGCTGTACCAGGAACTGGCGCTACGCGAGCGCCGCATGGAAGCGGACCTGCAGGCGGCGCGCGAACTGCAGCGGGTGCTGCTGCCGGATGCGGATCCGGAGATTGAAGGCATGGAAGCGGCGGTGCGGCTGCGGCCGGCGCGCGAAATTTCGGGCGATATCTACGACATCTTCGAGCAGTTGGACCGGGAGACTGTGATCGCCATGGGCGACGTGAGCGGCAAAGGCGCGGCGGCGGCGCTTTATGGGGGCCTGATGAACGGCCTGTTGCGCACGCTGGCGCCGCGGCGGCGGCGGCCCGCGGAGTTGATGAAGGCGCTGAATGACGCGCTGGTGGAGCGCAAGGTGGAGGCCCGGTACGTCACGCTCGGTGTGCTGCTGTGGAACGCGGCCAGCCGGCAGATTGTGATGGCCAACGCGGGCGCGATTCCGCCGATGATTTGCCGCGGCAGCGAGATTCTGAAGATCCGCGTGGAAGGGGTGCCGCTGGGGCTGCTGGAAGACCGCGAGTACGAAGAGATCACCTTTCAGGCGGAGCCCGGCGACACCATCGTACTCTACTCGGACGGCATCACCGACCACATCAACGCGGCCGGCACCGAATACGGCCGCGGCCGCCTGGCACAGGTGGTGCGCGCCAACTGCGATAAGAAAGCCGCCGAGCTGATAGCCGCCATCTTCAAAGAGCTCGACAAGTGGTGCACTTCCGCGTTTGACGACCAGACGGTGTTCGTCATGAACGTGCTGTGAGGCGCCGGCCGTGCGATCTTGGTCCAATCGTGTGGCCTGATGAGAACCTCTTCCGCGCGGTACACTATGGATGTGCGTTAAGTACGTTGTTGTGGTACAGTGTGATTATGAAGTGTTCGACCACCGAATTCCGCAAGAATCTCTTCCAGATTGTTGAGCGGGTACTGCAAGGTGAATTGGTCGAGGTGGCGCACAAAGGCCATCTCATTCGCCTGGTGCCCGAAGACAAGCCGAGCAAGATGTCCCGCCTGGTTCAACGCGACACCATTAACGGCACACCGGAAGACCTCGAACGGGGGCAACAACAGTTGGATGACGAAGCGCGAAACTCTTGGGAGAACAAATGGGCCAACAAGTGATTTCGTACCTGGACACGAACGTCGTTATCTTTTTGCACTCCGGCAATGCCGCCCGTTTGTCACGACGGGCGATCGAGCAGATCGAGAGTACCGATCTTCTAGTTTCGGCGATGGTCATGCTGGAACTTGAAATGCTGTACGAGAAAGGCACGATCAACTACCCGGCATCGCAAATTCTCGCCGATCTCAATCAGCAAATTGGCGTCTCCGTCTGTCAATTGCCGATGGCCGCCATCATGAACAGGGCCGTCCAAGTCAAATGGACTCGTGAACCGGGCGACCGCATCATCGTCGCTAATGCCATCGCCAACAACGAGGTTCCGTTGGTTACGTCAGATCGCCGCATCCACGAACAGTATCCGAATGCCATCTGGTAGCGGCCGCCCGGTGGGTCTGGCGCCGGAGCCTGCCGTGCTATCTTGATCCAATCATGAAGTTCTGCACGCTGCTCTATTTGACGTGTGTGGCAACGGCCCAGCCGAGCGCTCCACAGAACGCGCCGACTCCGCTGGCGCGCCTGGAAGGCAACATTCAACGGATCACGAAATCGGTGAATGCCAACTGGGGCATTTACATCAAGTGCCTCGAAACCGGGGAAGAGATCGCGCTCAACGCCGACCAGCAGATGGATACCATGTCGGTGATCAAGATCCCGCTGATGGCGGAAGCCTTTCGCCAGATGGAAGCCGGCAAGTTCGCGCTCACCGACCGGATCAAGCTGACCGACGCCGCCAAACGGCCGGGTACGGGGGTGATACAATCGCTCGACCCCGGCGTCGAGCTGACCATCAAGGATCTGCTCACCCTCATGATCGTCGTCAGCGATAACACCGCCACCGACCTGATGTACGACAAGGTGGGAGGCACCGAACAGGTCAACCAACTGATGCATGGCTGGGGCCTGAATTCCATCCGGGCCACGGGCACGGCCGACGTGTGGTTCAAGGCGCTGCGCGCCGCCGGCACGGCCGAGGCCTTTCACCAGCAGGCGAAAACGCCGTTCGGTCTGAGCTCGCCGCGGGACATGGGCAAGCTGCTCGAAAAAATGGAGAAGGGCGAAGCCGTCAGCCAGAGCGCCAGCGACCAGATGCTGCAGATCATGCGCCGCCAGTTGTACAGTTCCAGGTTGCCGCGCTATGTCTCGGGCTTCCGCATTCCGCACAAGACCGGCGATTTCCTGCCCTACATCGGCAACGACGTGGGTATTCTCGAGAGCAATTCGCGCCGCGTGGTGATGAGCGTCTTCACGGCCAAACATTTCGGCGCCGGCGTGAATCTGGAGGACGCCATCGGACGGATCGCGGAACTGACGGCGAATTACTTCGCGGCGCGACCGTAACGAGGCGAGGCTTGCCGCCCCACAACGCGCGCGGGTCGAACAACCACAGCGAAACCGAGGCCCCGACTACGCTAAACTAGATAGGTTTGGTCAAAATGGGAAATGTAATCATCCTGGGCTCCCAGTGGGGAGACGAGGGTAAAGGAAAAATTGTCGATCTGTTTGCCGAACGCTTCGACATCGTGGCGCGCTATCAGGGCGGACACAACGCGGGCCATACGGTCTTCATCGGCGAAACAAAGTTCGTTCTCAAGCTGATCCCCAGCGGGATTCTGCGTCCGGGTAAGAAGGCAGTCATAGGCAACGGGCTGGTGATCGACCCGGCCGCGCTGCTATCGGAGATCGATGCCCTGGAAGCGGCCGGCGTGCCGGTCAAGGGCAACCTCTTCATCAGCAACCGCGCGCACGTGCTGTTTCCGGCGCATCGCCTGATGGAGAAGATGTCGGAAGGCCGGCCGGGCCGCGTCTCCATCGGCACCACTTCGCGCGGCATCGGTCCCTGCTATGAGGACAAGACCGGGCGCCGAGGCATCCGGGTGGCCGATTTACTCGATACCGAATTTTTCCGCGGGCAGTATGACTCCGTTATGGAGGAGAAGATCGTTATCGCCAAGGCGCTGGGCATTTACACCGACCCACTCGACCTGCTCCAGACCCGCGACCAGTACGAGGCCTTCGCGGAGCGTATCCGGCCCATGGTCCGCGACACCGCGATGCTGCTGAACACCGCCATTGCCGGCGGCAAGACCGTGTTGTTCGAGGGCGCGCAGGGCACCATGCTCGATATCGACCATGGCACTTATCCGTTCGTCACTTCGTCGAGCGCCAGCGCGGGCGGCGCTTGCACCGGCACGGGTGTAGCCCCAACCCGCATCGACGGCGTGATCGGCGTCTCCAAGGCATACATCACGCGGGTGGGCGGAGGCCCGTTTCCCACCGAGGCTTTCGATGGCGCGGGCGACCAGATCCGCAGCCGCGGCAAAGAATTCGGCGCGGTCACCGGACGCCCCCGCCGGTGCGGCTGGTTCGATGTTCCGCTGATGCGCTACGCCACCGCCATCAACGGTTTCGACAGCCTGGTGGTGACCAAGCTGGATGTCCTCGATGCCTTCGACCAGATTCCCGTGTGCGTGGGCTACCGCTGCGGCCAGCAGGCGGTTTCCGATATGCCGCCCACCGTCCGCGGAATCGAAAAGATCGAGCCCGTGTACGAATGCGTTCCCGGATGGGCCAGCGGCACGTTCGGGATTTCCTCGTACCATGAGCTGCCGGTGAAAGCCAAGGACTACATCGCCTTCCTGGAGCACCGCGCGGGGGTGGAAATCGGCTGTATTTCCACCGGACCGGAGCGCAACCAGACCATCGTACGCGCGGGTTCGCGCTTTGCCAAGCTGGTCGGCGGCTGAAACCCGGGCGGTACCGGCATCGTATGAATAGGCAGTGCGACTGATTTCCCTGCTGGTTTTTCTTCCCGCCGTACTGCCCGCACAGGACCAGCGTGATCCGGACCCGCGGGAGATTGTCCGCCGCGCCACTGAAGTAGACCGGCGGAACATCGAAATCGCGCGCAACTACACCTTTATCCAGCGCCAGGAGCAACGCCAGACGGATTCCTCCGGCAAGGTGAAACTGGTGGAAAGCGAGACCTGGGACGTCACCCTGCAGGAAGGCTCCCCATACCGGCGCCTGGTCGCCCGCAACGATCAGCCACTGGCCGCTAAAGAGCAGAAGAAGGAAGAGGAGAAACTCCGGGCCAGCAACGAGCAGCGGCGCAAGGAGACCAAAGAGGAGCGCGAGCAGCGCGTGGCCGATTGGGACCGCCGGCAGCAGCGACGCCGCGAACCGATCAAGGAACTGCCCGACGCCTTCAACTTCACCCTGGTGAAAGAGGAGGCGCTCAATGGAGGCCAGGCTTACGTGATCGACGCCACGCCCAAACCCGGCTACCGGCCCAGGCTGCCGTCGGCTTCCTATTTCCCAAAAGTGAAGGCCCGCCTTTGGATCGATAAGAATGACTACCAGTGGATCAAAGCCGAGGTGGAGAGCCTGGACACCGTCTCCTTCGGCGGCGTCGTGTTGCGCATGGCCAAGGGCAGCAGACTTGTCCTGGAGCAGGAGCGGGTGAATAACGAAGTCTGGCTGCCCAAGCTGGTGTCTTTCCGCGGCGCGTTCCGGATTCTGCTGGTGAAAGGCTATCGCGGCGAATACAATATCACTTTCAGCGACTATAGAAAGTTCCAAGCCGATTCACGGGTGGTATCGGTGCCGTAGCCGGAACGGTGGAATTCGATTCGCCGGGTGGTGACCGGTGATATCCTTTGTACAGCGTTGCCCGAAACATTTCACAAAGCTAGCCGTCTGACTTAAGAAGCTATGAAAAAGCTGCTCGCCATTCATTTCCTGCTCTTCGGCGCTTTCCTGGCCAGAAGCGCAGACGTGTCCATTCCCATCGAGAAATACAAGCTGAAAAACGGTCTGCGGGTCGTCCTTTCCAAAGACAATGCCGTCCCGGTGGTGACCGTTTACATGATTTACGACGTGGGCGCGCGCTCGGAGGAGAAGGGCCGCACCGGCTTTGCGCACCTGTTCGAACACATGATGTTCGAAGGCTCGGCCAACGCGCCTAAGGGCACCCACTTCGCCACCGTGGAATCGAACGGCGGAACCCTGAACGGCTCCACCCACCCGGATTTCACGGACTACTTTGAGATCCTGCCCTCGAACAAGCTGGCCACGGCGCTGTGGCTGGAATCCGACCGCATGCGCAGCCTGGCCATCAACGAAGAGAATCTCAAGAACCAGAAAGAGGCGGTCAAGCAGGAGCGGCGACTGAGCTTCGATAACCAGCCCTACGCGACGGCCATCGTGGACGTCTGGCCCACGCTGATGTTCCGCAACTGGCAGAACTCGCATTCGCTCATCGGCTCATTCGAAGACCTGAATGGCGCCAGCGTGGACGATGTTGCCAAGTTCTTCAAGAGTCATTACGCGCCCGATAACGCGGCGCTGGTGATTGTGGGCGACATTCAGATTCCCGATGCGACGAAGCTGATTGAAACGTACTTCGGCGACATCCAGCCGCAGCCGCTGCCCAAGCGGCCCGATCTGGCCGAGCCCGCGGGCTTTGCGGCCGGGACCCAGGTTTACAAAGACCCGCTGGCGCGGGTGCCCGGCGTGATCATCGGTTATCCCGGACCTAAGCGGCGGTCGCAGGATTACTATGCGCTGCATCTCATCGACGCCATTCTCACCGGCGGCGATAGCTCGCGTTTCCGCATGAACCTGGTGAAGGGGAAGCAGTCCGTGATTGAGTACGAAGCGGAACTGGGGTGGCCGTTTGCCAGCGCGCAGGATTATCGCGATCCGGAGCCGTACGCCATGTTTCTCAAGTACAACCCGAAGTTCACGGGCGACCAGATTGTGGCGCAAGTGCAGGACGAAATCGCCAAGCTGCAAGCCGCGCCCCTCGACGCCAAGGACCTGGATCGCGTGAAAACGCTGGTGCGCGCCGGCGTGGTCAGGGATCTGCAGGGGTCGCTGAGCCGCGCACAGGCGCTGGCGCAGTATGAGCTGGCCGACGGCAATGCGGCGTTGATCAACACGGAGTTGGACGCGGCGATGGCGGTGACGGCCGGGCAAATCCAGGCAGCCGCGAAGAAGTACCTGACGCCGGACAAACGGGCGGTGCTGCAGATTGTTCCGGCGCCCAGCCCGCAGGGTAAGCCGGATGAAAAAAAGGGGGTAGAGTAATGTTTTTAGGCAAACCCTCCCTCACGGTCGGGGCTCTGATCGGTCTTCTGCTGACCGCGGCCGGCCTGGCCGCGCAGACCGTGGACCGCGCCAAAGCGCCGCGGACGCCGCCCATTCCCGGTTACAAGCTGCCGCCGGTTTCCGATACGAAGCTGCCCAACGGCCTGGGCGTGGTGCTGGTGCACGATGGCCGCTTTCCGCTGGTCACGGCGCGGCTCAATTTTCAGGCGGGCACCAAATTCGACCCCAAGGACCTGCCCGGGTTGGCGGAAGCCGTGGCGGCCCTTCTGACGGAAGGCACCAAGACCCGCACCGCCCGGCAGCTTTCCGAGGAGACGGACGCGCTGGGCGGCTCGCTTGCGGGCGGCGCGGGTCCGGATGCGCTGACGGTATCGGGCAGCGCTCTGGCCGAAAATCTCCCGCGGCTGCTGGAGCTGATGGCGGACGTTTCCAGGAACGCCACCTTCCCGCAGGACGAAGTCGATCTGTACAAACAGAACCGCATCCAGAACCTGCAGCAGGAGCGCTCGCAGCCGTCTTTCCTGGCTTCGCAGAAGTTTTCGGAGGTGGTGTTCGGCGCATCGCCGTATGCGCACATCGCGCCCACCGAGGAGGCTGTCTTCAAGCTGGATCTTAAGGTGCTGGCCGGTTTCCGCGATACGTGGCTGGTTCCTAACCAGGCCACTCTGATCCTGGTCGGCAAGCTGCCGGCGGACGAAGAGCTGATGAAGATTCTGGTTCAACGGTTCGGTTCGTGGCGGCAAAAGCCGGTGCCTGCCGCGCCCAAAGCCGAGCCACCCGCGCCGCGGCGCCAGATCGTACTGGTGGACCGGCCGGGCTCCGTGCAGGCCGATATTCATGTCGGCCGGCTCGCCCCCATCAGGACCGGGCCGGAGTATTTCCCGCTGATGGTGGGCAACACCATTCTGGGCGGCGGCACCAATTCGCGCATGTTCAAGAACATTCGCGAGAAGGAAGGCTTCGCCTACGACGCCCACAGCACCTATGCCACCAAACGCGACGCGGCCGTATTCGAGGCGGTGACCGAAGTGCGCAATGAGGTAGTGGAGCCCGCGCTCAAAGCCGTGCTGTCCGAGCTGGATCAGATGGCCAGCGCTCCGGTGGCCGCGACCGAGCTTTCCAACATCAAGAATTATGTGGCCGGCCTTTACCTGCTGCGCCTCGAGACCCAGGATGGCGTGGCCACGCAACTGAACGCCATGAACACGCTCGGGCTACCCAAGGACTACCTGGAGACGTACACGACGCGGGTCCGCTCGGTGGAGCCCGACCAGGTTCTGACCGTGGCCAAAAAGTACATGGCCCCCGGCCAGGCGACGATCGTCGTAGTGGGGGACGCCACGAAAATCGGGGAAGCGCTCAAGAAGTTCGGCGACGTGACCATTACGAAGGCGAACTGAAGGGAGCGGGAGCCTATGTGGCTGGGCGTGGATGTTGGAACCGGGAGTTCGCGCGCGCTTCTGGTGGATGAGCGCGGCACGGTTCGCGCGGGTTACACGGCGCCGCATGAGGACATGCACATGGAGCGGCCCCTGTGGGCCGAACAGCGCCCCGGGAACTGGTGGGACGCGGTGGTGGAAGCCATTCGCGGCGTGCTCGCCAAGGCCGGCGTTTCCGGCGCCGTGGTGCGCGGCATCGGCCTGTCGGGGCAGATGCATGGGCTGGTCATTCTGGATGAAGCCCACCAGGTGATCCGGCCTTCGCTGATCTGGTGCGACCAGCGCAGCCAGGCGCAGGTGGACTTCGTGAATTCCAAGATCGGCCGCGAGAATGTCCTGAAGTACACGGCTAATCCGGTGCTCACCGGCTTCACGCTGCCGAAGCTGCTTTGGGTGCGCGACAACGAACCGCGTAATTTCGAGCGCGTGCGCCAGATGCTGCTGCCCAAGGACTACGTGCGGTTCAAGCTGACGGGCGATTTCGCCACGGAGGTTTCCGACGCTTCCGGCACCGCCGTTTTCGATGTGGTGAACCGGCGCTGGTCGTACGAAATGATGGACGGGCTTAACCTCGACCGCGCCATCCTGCCGAAGTGCTACGAATCGAGCGAAGTCACGGGCCAGATCACGCGCCAGGCAGCGGAACTCACGGGCCTGGCGGCCGGAACGCCGGTGGTGGGCGGCGGTGGGGACCAGGCATCCAGCGCCGTGGGCAACGGCATCGTGGAAGAAGGCATCGTGTCGTGTACGCTGGGCACCTCCGGCGTAGTCTTCGCCCACATGGAGAAGGTGGCGTACGATCCGGCGGGCCGCGTTCACACCTTCTGTCACGCGGTTCGCAACAAGTGGCACGTGATGGGCGTAACGCAAGGCGCCGGATTGAGCCTGCAGTGGTTCCGCAACCAGCTTGCCGCCGGAACGGACTACGACGCGCTGACCGCCGAGGCCGCGAAATCGCCGGCCGGCGCGCAGGGCCTGTTCTGGCTGCCTTATCTCATGGGCGAACGGACGCCGCACCTGGACGCCACGGCGCGCGGCGCCTGGGTCGGGCTGACCAACAGCCATACCCGGGCCGACCTGATCCGCGCGGTGATTGAAGGCGTTTCTTACAGCCAGCGCGACTGCCTGGATATCATTGCAGAATTGGGCGTGACGGTGAATTCGGTGCGGGCTTCGGGCGGCGGCGCCCAGAGCGCGTTCTGGCGTGAGTTGCTGGCCGGAATTCTGAATAAGCGCGTGGTGACCCTGGAGACCCAGGAAGGCTCGGCCTACGGCGCGGCGCTGCTGGCACTGGCGGGCACGGGTGAATACGCGGGTGAATATGATGGAGTGGCGCAGGTCTGCCGCGCCACTATTCGCGAAACCGCCGCGGTGTCACCGGGGGTGGATGCGGTATTCTATGCCCGCGCGCATCGCGTTTACCAGGCGCTGTACCCGGCGCTGAAACCGATCTACGGGATGATCGCGGAGTTGTAGGGTAAGGAGATGACGCCAGCGGCAATCCCACTGGCGCGAAGGCGGGTTGCCAACCCGCCGCAGGTTACCAACCTGCCCCACAAAAAGCTACTTTGCGGCCGCGATCGAGGCTACTGTGATCGTCTTCGTCTTTTCGTCCAACGTTCCCGTGACCGTCACTTTCTTGGCGGCGAATTTCGCGGGGGTCTTCTGGTCGCTCAGCTTGTAGCTGGCCTTGCCGTCGTACAGCACATACTTGCCGTTCATGCCCTTGATGCACTCGGCGACGCACTTCGGGTCGGAGCCCATCTTCATGTCCTTGTGGTTGGCATCGGCGCACATGTCGTCGGTGATGACACCGGTGAAGGTCTGCGTGTCGGCCGCGAAGGTCAGTGCCGCGGCGGCGAATAGAATGGCAATCGTCTTCTTCATTGAATTCTCCCGTTCTTTCTTTCGATTTGAAGCCAGAGTTCGTTATACCTGGTTTCGGTGATTGGTTGCTTGAGTTGAAAATTGAAGGTTTTTTCCCGGGTAGTGATGGTTAACTCGAATGGGCCGGAACTGCTGATGGTGTCGATATCGGTGTAGCGCCAGGTGCGGGAATCGTCCTTCGCCGGAGTCGCGTAGGCGATCGAGTCGGCGCCGAACGCCAGCGTACCCTGAGTGCCGGCGTGCGTGCCGGCGCGTCCGCCGACGATGATTCCGGCGATCGTCCCGAGATGTTTCACCGGCAGTGTGAGGCCGGGCGCCGGGTCCACAGTACCTGGATTAGGCGCCACAGTACCTGGGGTTGGCACCACGGCGGCGACGAAGCGTTGATCCATTCGGTCCCTCAAGAGCCCGTACAGGGCCTGCGCCGGCACCTTGCCGGTGAAACGGTACTGCCGGCCTGCGCCTGGTCGCAGTTTGCTGTCCTCATACGTCAGTATATGAATACTGCCGGGGCTCAGGGTGAGTTGCCGAATGTCCGGGTAGTCCCACGCCCACGCGTGCTTCTTCGTGCCGCTGAACCCGGCGCCGGTGAATCGGACGCCTTGCTCATCCACCGTCAGGGTGCCGGCGCAGCCTTTCCGCAGATGCTCGTGACGCATTGGGAACGCCGCTGGGAACTGCTCGCCCTGCGCCGGCGTGCTTCCAACAAACCAGGCCGCCAGAATCAGGCCGCTTGCCGCTTTACCGAATGCCATTTCCATACCTCGTAAATTGCCGGATAAACTACCAGTTCCAATAAGAAAGAAGTGAAAATTCCGCCGATCATCGGGGCCGCGATGCGCTTCATCACGTCGGCCCCGGCGCCGGTCGACCACATGATGGGCGCCAGGCCCACGAACATGGTCGCCACCGTCATCACCTTGGGCCGGATGCGCTTGACGGCGCCGTGAATGATGGCTTCCTGCAGATCGGCCAGCGTGTGCATGCGGTCCGCCAGAACGCGCTCTGCGAAGGCCAGGTCCAGGTAGAGCAGCATGAAGACGCCGGTCTCGGCATCCACGCCCATCAGGGCGATCAGCCCCACCCAAACCCCGATGCTCATGTTGTAACCCAGGCCGTACAGCAGCCAGATGGCGCCCACCGCCGAAAAGGGCACCGCCATCAGAATCAACATGGTTTTGGCGGTGGATTTGGTGTTGAGATACAGCAGCATGAAAATCAGGAACAAGGTGAGCGGCAGCACGACTTTGAGGCGCTCGCGCACGCGCTCCATGGCCTCGTATTGGCCGCTCCAGGCCAGCGTGTAGCCGGGCGGAAGCTGCACCTTTTCGCGCACCGTGCGTTTGGCTTCGTCCACGTAGCTGCCCACGTCGCGGCCGGCCACGTCCACGTAAACGTAGCCGTTCAGCATGCCGTTTTCGTTGCGCAGCATAGCGGGGCCGGTGGCCATTTTGAGGGTGGCGATCTGCGCCAGCGGGATTTGCATCTTGCCATCCATCGCCGGCACCAGCGCGCGGTTCAGTTCCGCGATCGAACTGCGGTAATCGCGATAGTAGCGGACGCTGATGGGGTAGCGCTCGCGGCCTTCGACGGTGGTGCCGACATTGTCGCCGCCGATGGCGTTCATCACCACCATCTGGGCATCGTCCACGCTCAGGCCGTAGCGCGCCAGTTGGTCGCGCTTGAGGTCGAAATCCAGGAAATAGCCGCCGGCCACGCGCTCGGCGAAGGCGCTGCGCGTGCCGCGGACTTCGGGCAGCAGCCGCTCGATCTCGGTGCCGATGTGCTCGATTACGGCCAGGTCCGCGCCGTAGATCTTGACGCCCACCGGCGTGCGCACGCCAGTGGTCAGCATGTCGATACGGTTCTTGATCGGCATGGTCCACGCGTTGGAGACGCCGGGGATGCGCAGCGCGTCGTTCATCCGCGTAGTCAGTTGGTCGGTGGAGATGTGGTCCGGCGTGATGCGGGAGCAGAACTTCCGGGTCCATTGCGGCCACTTGTCGTACCACGTGGCAACTTTGGGCCACTCCGATTTCGGCCGCAAAGTCACCACGGTTTCCATCATCGAAAACGGCGCCGGGTCGGTGGAGGTTTCGGCGCGGCCGGACTTTCCGAACACGCGCTCCACTTCCGGAAACCGCATCAAAATCCGGTCCTGCATCTGCATCAGTTTCTGCGCCTCTGCCACAGAGATGCCCGGCAGCGTGGTGGGCATGAACAGCAAGTCGCCCTCATCCAGAGGCGGCATGAATTCCGAGCCCAGCCTCTGATACACCGGCACCGTAACCACCACCAGCGCCAGCGCGCCCGCGATCACGAACCACTTCCAGCGCAGGCTCCAGGCCACCACCGGTTCGTACAGCCGCATCAACACACGGCTGATGGGATGTTTGTCTTCGGAGTGGATGGTGCCCACCAGGATGCCGTTGACGACTCCCGACAGCCAGCGCGGCTTCAGCCGGAATCTGTCTTTGCGGAAGAACAGCAGGCGCAGCGCCGGGTCCAGCGTGATGGCCAGCACCGCGGCCACAATCATGGAAAAGTTCTTGGTATACGCCAGCGGTTTGAACAGCCGGCCTTCCTGGGCTTCCAGCGTCATCACGGGCAGGAACGAGACTGCGATCACTAGCAGCGCGAAGAAACTGGGCCCGCCCACTTCCTTGACGGCGTCGACGATGGCCCGCCGATAGTCGTCCAGCGTCCAGCTTGCGTGCGCCCCTTCCAGCTTTTTATGCGTCTGCTCCACCACCACAATAGAGGCGTCCACCATGGCGCCCACCGCGATGGCGATGCCGCCCAGCGACATGATATTCGAGCTCATCCCCATCAGGTGCATCGGGACGAACGCAATCAACACGGCCACGGGAATCGTCAGAATCGGAATCATGGCGCTCGGCACGTGCCAGAGGAAGATCAGGATGACCAGCCCCACCACGATCAGTTCCTCAATGAGCGTGTGCTTCAGGTTGTCTATGGACGCCAGAATCAGTTCCGAGCGGTCGTACACCGTGACAACCTTCACGCCGGCCGGCAGCCCCGGCTCAATCTCTTTCAGCCGCGCCTTCACCCGGTCAATCACGCGCAGCGCATTCTCGCCCTGCCGGATCACCACGATGCCCGAGACCACTTCGCCCTTGCCATCCAGATCGGCCACGCCCCGCCGTATGTCCGGACCGAGTGTGACGCTGCCCACGTCGCGAACCAGGATCGGAACGCCGGAGGGACTCACCGCCAGCGAGATGTTCTCCAGGTCGGCCGTGGATCGCGCATATCCGCGCCCGCGCACCATGTACTCGCGCCCGGTGAATTCCACCAGCCGCCCGCCCACGTCATTGTTTCCGCCGCGCACCGCCGCCACAACCTTGGAGATGGGCAACCCATACGCCGCCAGCCGGTTCGGGTCTACATTCACCTGGTACTGCCGTACGAACCCGCCCAGCGGCGCCACTTCCGCCACGCCCGGCACCGATTGCAGGTGATACCGCAGGTACCAATCCTGCAGACTCCGCAACTCCGCCAGGTTGTGGTGTTGCACGCCAGGCCCGCCGCCATCCACCAGCGCGTATTGAAACACCCAGCCGACGCCGGTGGCATCCGGTCCAAGTTCCGTGTTGACGCCCTGCGGCAGCCGCGGCAGAATCTTCGAGAGATATTCCAGCGTGCGGGAGCGCGCCCAGTAAAGGTCGGTGCCGTCTTCGAAAATGATGTACACGTAGGAATAGCCGAAGTCGGAAAACCCGCGCACGTCCTTGACCTTGGGCGCGCCCAGCATGGCGCTCACAATCGGGTAGGTGACCTGGTCTTCCATAATGTCCGGGCTGCGGTCCCAGCGCGAGTAGATAATCACCTGGGTGTCGCTTAAGTCCGGGATGGCGTCGAGCGGAAGCTGCTGCATCGACCACCAGCCCGCGGTCGCCGCCGCCGCGACAAACAGGAATACGACGAACCTGTGGTGGGCGCAGGCTTCAATGATGCGGTTGATCATTTCAGCCGGCTCTCCGAATCCATCAGGAAATTGCCCGAGATCACAATCCGCTCACCGGCCTTCAGGCCGCTCAGAATCTCGACGCGGTTGTCCATCTGCGCTCCCGTCTTTACGTCGCGCGGCTCAAAGTACCCGTTGCCTTTGTCCACGAAAACCCGCTGCTGCTGGCCCGAATTCAACACCGCCGTCAGCGGCGCCACCAGCTTGCGCGTGCCGCCGGTCTGCAGATCCACTTCGCCGTACATGTCGGGCTTGAGCGCCAGGCCAGGATTGTCGAATGCGATCCGCACCTTGAGCGTGCGGGCAATCGGGTCCACCTGCGGCAGAATGTAGCTCACGCGTCCGTGGAACGTGCGGCCCGGCTGCGATGCCACGGTCAGTGTGGCCGGCTGGTTCAGCCGCACGTTGGCGGATTCAAATTCGAAGACGTCGGCAATCACCCAGACGCGGGAGAGGTCGGCGACCGTGTACAGCACCATCTCCGGAGTGACCCGCTGTTTGGCGAACGCATTGCGCTCCATGACGAAGCCCGATATGGGCGAATACAGCGTGAGATTCTGCAGCGGCTGGCTGGTGGCGGCGACCTGTTCGATCTGGCGGTCGCTGATGTCCCAGAGTTCCATGCGCTTCTTGGCGGCGGCCACCAGGTTCTGCGTGCTGTCCATCATTTCGTGCAGCGGGTTGTCCAGCATCGTGTGCTGTGCCTTGATGGCCAGCAGGTATTCCATCTGCGTGGCCACGGCCTCCGGGCTATAGATGGTAAGCAGCGCGTCGCCCTTGTTGACTTGCTTGCCGGTGAAGTCGACGAACAACTGGTCGATCCAGCCTTCCAGGCGGCTCTGCACCTTGGCGATCCTGGTTTCGTCCAGCGTCACGCGGGCGGCGGCGTGGATGGAACCCGTAACGCTCTCGTATTCGGCCGTGCCGAATTCCACGCCGATGAGTTGCTGCTTCTGGGGCGTGATCTGGACGGCGCCCTGGTTCCCATTGCTTTCACTCTTGGCCCCCGCCTCGGCATACACCGGCACCAGTTTCATGCCATCGGGCGCGGTGCCCGGCTTGTCGGACTTGTGCGAGGGATTCATGGCGTCCACCCAGTAGAGAACCTTCCGGTCCCCGCCGGGCACAGCGCTCTGGCTCGCTTCCTTGGCTGCAGCGCCGGCTGGGGCGCCGGTTTCCGCGCCGGCATACACCGGCACCAGTTTCATGCCGCAATCGGGGGCGGTGCCGGGCTTGTCGGATTTGTACCAGGGGTGCATGGGGTCCTGCCAATAGAGCACCTTGGGGCTGCCGGTGGCGCTGCCAGCAACGGCGGCGGGCTTCGCATACCAGCGTCCGTAACCGTAGCCGCCCACGAAAGCGGCCGCGATCAGCAGTAAGATAGCCGGGGTCTTCATCACTCGATCTCCATGCCGGTCAGTTCTTCCAGCTTGGCCAGCGCCACGTGAAACTGCATAATCTCCTCGTGGTACATCAGTTGGTAATCCACCACGCTCATGAAATTCGTAAACAGGGAAAGGAAATCCAGCGAGCCGGTTTCGTAACTGGCCATGGAGGATTCCAGCGCCAGTTGCGCCTGCGGGATGACGGCCTTCTGGTAGAGTTCCACCAGCTTGCGGGCGGTCTCGGCGAGCGTGTATTGGTTGCGGATTTGCGCTTGGATTGCGACGTCGGCGGCTTCGTAGTTGTGGCGCGCTTCGCTCACCGCAAAGGTCTGTTCGGTGACGGCCGCGCGCTGCTTGCTCAGCCAGGCGGGGATCTTGAAATCCACGCGGAACTGCCACATCGGCGGCATCGCGCCCTGGTTGAAGTAGCCGCCCGATACCGTGTAGTCGGGGTAAAAGCCCTTGCGCGCCAGGTTGGCGGCCAGTTCGTTGCGCTGCACCATTTTCTGCTCGCGCGCCAGCGCCGGGGCCTTGGTGCGGGCGTTGGCCAGCATTTCTTCCAGGGTGACGGGAATCTCGCCCGCCTCCATCTCCTCCGGCACCTCAATGAGCCCGCCCTGGGGCCGGTTCAGCAGCGCGTTGATTTCGATCTGCTGCGTGCTCTGTTCCTGCTGGTAGCGCAGCAACTGTGTTTGGAAAATGGAAAACTGCGTCTGGGCTTTGAAGATGTCCTGCTGCGCGGCGCGGCCCACGGAGTAGCGCGCTTCGGAAATCCGCAGGATGTTCCGCAGCAGGTCCTGGTAGCGGGTAACAAACAGGACGCCGGCGTTGGCGTGGTGCAGTTCGTGGTACGCCTGCTTCAACCGCGAGATTACATTGAGCCGCACCGCCAGGTATTGTTCAAATTCGGCGCCGGCCTCCTTGGCTGCGATCTCGCCGCGGAGTTTGCGCTTGCCGGGGAATGGGATTTCCTGCGAGACCATGACGCCGATGTTGCTGGTGGCGTCACGCCCGAGGCCGGCGCCGGGATACGGCCCGCCATTAGAGCTGTAGCCCAGGCTGGCCATGGGGTCGGGCAGGCTGCTTTCCTGAGCGGGCCGTTGGCGGGCGGCCTCGTATTTCTTCTGCGCCGCCAGAATTTCGCGATTGCCGCGCAGCGCTTCCTGCACCAGGTCCGGCAACGGCTGGGCCTGGGCGGGCAGCCAGAGAGCTGCGGTCCAAAGATATTTTTGAAAGTTCATGTCCCTCACGCATGTGGCCTGTGGGGCAGGTTGTTAACCTGCGGCGGATTGCTAATCCGCCTCTTTTAAGCCGCTGGTGTGCTACGGAATGAACCTAGATTCGAAACGAAGAGTGAAGCGAGAGCAAATCGGGCAGTGTGTGTTTTTCCACACAAACGAAGCTATCGGCCAGAGCCGCCGTTACCGGCAATTCCACGAACCGTGCCACTACCGGCAACGCCGGCGCCGTGACGATGGGTTCCGCCTTCACGAAACTCTTCAACACCTGCGTCTGGCACTCGGAGGACGTGGATTTGGTCTTGTGGCAGCATCCGTGCGCCGGTTGGTGGGATTGCAGTGCGGCCAAAAGTTGCGGGCAGGAGAAGCAGTTCCCCCAGAACAGCGCCACTACCACCAGCGCTGCCATGATCGAATTGGAAACTGTCCGCACCTTAATTTCATTGTACACGGATCGCCGGAATATGCAACAGAATTTCAGATGCTGTTACCTCTTTTAGGCACGGAAGCCCGCGGATGTGCCCGCAGAGTGTTCCAATAGCTAGGCTTACCCAAGTCTCCAGATCGAAGAAAGCTTCACCAGTGCGCCCTCCCTGCACCGAAGGCGTTGTATGGAATGACCCACCCGGCACATGCCACCCAGGCGCGGCGCATTCGGTTCCAGCCGCCATCAGCCATCTGCCGCCCGGCAGTCCGAAGCCGGCCAGTAAGACCAATGTATATGACTTGGATAGGGCACCCGATATAACGTTTCTGGGATATTAGTGTAAAACAGTAGAGTAAACTTGACTTGATTTGTAACGTCGCGGCGCAGAAAGAACCTATCTCAAAAGTCCCCTCCGGGCGCGCAGTTTTCGAGGGAGAGGCGGCATGTGAGTTAACATGAGCCGCCATGGCTTGCCTATGTCTGCGGTGCCGGAATCCTCATGATTACCGTGCCGCGGGGGCTGTCGCGAAAGAAGACATATAGTTTCCAATATTTGCCATCTTAGACGCTTTGGCCGCGGAACTGCTATTAAGAGGGTGAGGAATCACATGAACAAACCTATTTGAGCTTTTCCCCGCCGCGAAGCTTGGTATCGCCCGGGTGAGCCCGGTCAGGGCCGGTCCGTCGCCAACCAGCCACACGGCGGGTGTCACCAGCTTAGTTCTCCTCGGTGCGGCACTCACTCTTTGCCCGGCGGCTAGAGCCCAGCCACAGAAGACGATAGATCTCGGATCGGCCGCGAAGTTCGCGGTTCTGGCCGGCACCACCGTTACCAACACGGGCTTGAGCGTTGTTAACGGGGATTTTGGGGTCTGGCCAGGCACCGCGGTCACTGGGTTTGGGCCTGGAGTAGTGAACGGAACCATAGACGCCGGCGACACCGCGGCGCATCACGCGCAAGCCTCCTTGACCATCGCATATGACGACGCCGCTGGAAGGACCGCGGTAGATATAGTCGGCCTGGCAGGAGACTTAGGCGGGCGGACTCTCACTCCCGGCCTGTATAAATCCACCTCCACTCTGGCGATAACGGGAACTGTTACTCTGGCCGGCAAAGGCATCTATGTCTTCCAGATTGCGTCCGGGCTAACGGTAAATAGCAGCAGCGGAGTTATCCTGAGCGATGGCGCCGACGCGGCCGACGTCTTTTGGCAAGTGGGCAGTTCAGCCACCCTGGGTACAACCTCTTCAATGAAGGGAACCATATTGGCGCTTACTTCGATATCGAATGCCACGGGCGGAACGCTGGACGGCAGAGCGCTGGCGCGAAATGGCGGGGTTACCTTAGAGGCCAACGCTATTACAATCCAGACGGCGCGAAAACCACGTGACTAGCGCCGAACACTGGTTGTAACCGATTGATTTGGTCCGAGCTTACCTATCCGGCCCAGAAAGAGCGTATGCCGTGCCCCGGCATTCGGGCGCGATCGGCAGCGCTCGACAGCAACCGTGAACCCGGCGCGGGTCATGAGTCTTTCGAATGCCGGATCGGGCGCCGCCGACCAGAAGGCCACGCAGCCCGCCGGCCGCAAGGCGGTGCGAGCCCGTTGCAGGCCTGCATAGTCGTAGAGCCGATCGTTGACGGCCGTGCTCAACGCGATCGGCCCGTTATCGACATCAAGGATGATGCTGTCGAAACCGCGCCGCGCCGCGCGTATCACTTCGCCGACATCTTGTTGCAGGACGATCACCCTGGGATCGGCCATGGCGTCCGCGGCAAGATTGAAGAAGGGGTTTCGATTCCAGGTGATGACCGCGGCCAGGATCTCGGCCACAACCACGGTAGCGTCAGCGGCAAGCGCTGCCAGGGACGCCTTCAAGGTGAAGCCGAAGCCTAGCCCGCCGATCAGAACACGCGCGCGGCGTTTACCTCTCAAATGCGCGCAAGCCAACTCTGCTATTTTCTCCTCGGAGGCATGCTGGCGGGTCGACATGAGCTGAGCGCCGTCGACCCGAATGGTATAGCTGCCGTCGTGCTCATGCAACGAGATCGTTTTGCCGTCAGGTGTGAGAGTCTTATCGACCGAAGTCCATTTCTTCACGTGTACCTCTTACCTCTTCCTTTTGGGCCAGGAAGGCCGTCGCTCCCAGGACATAGGGTAGCGCCGTAATAGTCGAGTTGGAAAACGGCGAGGGCATAGCAAATCATGCAGTCTGCCACAATACGGGAATGCACACCGAGGAGGCGCGAGCATATGCGGGTCTTTGCGCGGATTGCTGTTTCGCGCACATGATTCGAAGCGACCGCGGTACCGTCTTCTACCAATGCGGCAAATCATTCGAGGATTCCCGGTTCTCGAAGTACCCGCGGCTGCCCGTTCGGACGTGTACGGCGTACGAACTCAAGGCGAAGGCCACCGATCGAGGGGAATAGCCGCAGGCTGGGCGAAGCGACAGGCGGATTGCCAATCCGCCGCACTCTCGAAAGTCGCTTGCGGAAGTTCGGCTGCGCGCCAACTCCCGGCGGGCGGATTGCCAATCCGCCGCAGCTTGCCAACCTGCCCCCTGGGCGCCCGGCGCACATCGCGAACCCCTTTGACTGACGCACTCTATATCGGATATAGTCGCCTCGATGCACGCTCGTTTCCTTATTTTCTGGCTGGCGTCCTCCAGTGCCCTGCTTGCCCAGGGCGCCGACGCCTCCAAAATGCCGGACACCGTCCTCGCCGATCGCGAGGTTGAATATTCAGCTGTCGGCGGCCGCCAGACGCTCGATATCATTCGCCCGCGCGAGGCCTCCAACAGTCCTCGTGCCGCAGTTTTGCTGGTGCACGGCGGAGGTTTCCGGGCCGGCGCCAAGGAGAGTTACATTCCACTGGCCATCAAACTCGCCGGGCGTGGATATGTCGCGGCCACGGTCAATTACCGGCTCTCACCACGCAATCAGTTTCCAGCCGCCGTGCAGGACGTCAAGGCCGCCGTTCGCTTTCTCCGCGCCAACACGATGAAATACAACCTCGCCCCCAACCACATCGGCGCACTGGGCGGAAGCGCCGGCGGTCATCTCGTGCTGATGCTCGGCCTCACCGCCGGTGTGGAGGAGTTCGAAGGTTCCGGCCCCAATCGCGATCAATCGAGTGCCGTGCAATGCGTTGTGGACGAGTATGGACCGACGGACTTCACCCAGTCATATTCCAAATCGGTCGACGCCGCCGAAGTCCTGCCGAAGTTTCTCGGGGGCGATCTGGACCATGAGCGGCTGGCCCACATTCGCGCCAGCCCGCTCAACTGGGTCACTCCCAATGCCGCGCCAGTCCTGGCGATCCACGGCACGGCGGACAACTACGTAGCCTACGAGCAGTCGTTGTGGATCGTTGAACGGCTGATCGCCGCGGGCGTGCCGGCGGAGCTTGAAACCATCGCCGGCGCGGGTCACGGCTTCAAGGGCGCCGATGCCGAGCGCGCCGACAATCGCGCCCTGGCGTGGTTCGACAAATACCTGAAGCCGAAGCCGGTTCACCACACGCTGCTGATTTCCGATCACGGACCCAACGGCGAGATAGCGGAGATCGAATGGCCATCTGCCAGAGTGCTCTGGAAGACGCCTAACGATCACGGGCATGATGTGCAGGCGCTCCCAAACCGTCATGTGCTCTTCACCATCAATCCACAGAAGAAGGTGGTCGAAATCGACGGCGAGCACCAAGAAGTTTGGACCTATTCGGAGGGGCTGGAACACCCCATCGCCGCGCAACGCCTCCCCAACGGCAACACGTTGATCAGCGACGCCAGACTGGGGAAAGTGATTGAAGTGACGGCCGGCAAGCGAGTTGTCTGGAAATACGAAAACCCGGACCTGGCCAATATGCGGTCGCGCAATGCGCACCGCACGGACCAGGGCACCACGCTGATTGCGGTCGAGGCCGAGGGCAAATTAATCGAAGTCGACCAGGGCGGAAATATCGTCTGGCAATGGCAGGCGCCGAACGGCAAGAACCGCAAGCTTTACATGGGACGCCGGCTGGCGAATGGCAACACCGTAATGAGCCTTTCAGATCCCGGAGAACTGGTAGAGGTCGATGGCTCCGGAAAGATTGTCCGCAGCATCGGGGGTGCGGACCCGGCCGTCCAGATGGGCTGGACTTCGGGATTTGCGCTCCTGCCGGAGGGCGGAATTCTGATCAACGATTATACGGGGCGGCGGATTATCGAAGTCGACGCCAAGGGTAAGGTGGTGAACCAATGGCGCACCGGTTCGCGGACCATCGCCAGCATTGACCTGGTCCAATAGTGCGCGCGCACGCCGCCAACGCCGGCTCGCTTCGCATCGCGGGAGCGGATTACCAATCCGCCGCAGGTTAACAACCTGCCCCACAAGCAGACGGCACGTCCGCTACGGTGCGGCGTGACGTGCCACCACGATGATCATGAATGTGCCCGGCTTCATGGCGGCGCGGCCTCCCGATCCGGGCTTGGGCTCTTCAAATTCCGCGGTGGGCAGATAGATCCTGCGCGTGGTTGGATCAAGGCCCATCGTTCTCGCACCCGGGCGCGTTTTCACGGTCTGCACGATCTCGAACTTTCCGGGCGACGTCTCGCCGGCCACCGTGAGCGTGCCGTCGCGGCAACTTGCAAACGCCTGGCCGTTGTCGATCTTGGTAGCGTCGACGCTCTCGCCGATCGGCAGGTCCGCCAACACCTTGCCGTCGACGGTGCTCATGACGATCATCTTCTGCGGCTTACGGCAGCCGATCACGAGCCTCTTCTTCTTCGTGTCGATCGACATCCCGACCGGCGCGCCACCGGGGGCCACGGGCCAGCGTGCGAC
>Ga0210402_10001449_pt1 | contig 24440 bp, 36 predicted proteins | sample IncBWC7MmetaG_FD_161055 | JGI IMG/M metagenome (GOLD analysis project Ga0210402, IMG submission 161055) | Forest soil microbial communities from Barre Woods Harvard Forest LTER site, Petersham, Massachusetts, United States - Inc-BW-C-7-M | ecosystem: Environmental > Terrestrial > Soil >... | reverse complement strand
CGACCTTCTCGACCGCGAACGCAGCTGCGATCGCCTCGGTCATCTCGGAGAGGCCGAGCTTCAGTGAGTTGAGGGGCGCGAGGAAGTCCTTCAACTTCTCGACCATGCCGCCGATGAAGCCCTCGCCCTCCGTGCCTTTCATCTCCTCCTTGAAGCCGGTGACGTGCTCCTTGGCGTCGGCCAGCTTCGACCCCAGGTCGGCGAGGCGCTGCCCGAGTTCGCTGTCGGTCGCCGCACCGGTCTTGACCATCTCGGCGGCGAGGTTCCGCATCTCGGCGGTGGTCGCCTTGACCGCGGCCTGAGCCTGGGCGAGGCCCGCCTCCAGGCCGCCAGTGTCGGCGCCAAACGCGAGATAGATGTCCGCCGCCATGGGGCAGGCTCCAGAGGTTCGGCGTCAGGGCGGGCAGAGAGCGCCCAGGACAGGCGTTTCGGGGTTGGGTGGGGCGATCCCCCCAGGCGAGCGGGGGACGCGCCTCCTGGGCGATTTCTAGGGCAGCATCGGCAGGCCCTTGGGTTCGGCGGCCTTCGGCTTGATGCCCAGGTAGGCCTGGACCATGAATTGAAGCGGCGGGTGATCGAGCCAATAGCGACAGAGCAGGTCGTAGTCGTCCATGAACATCGCGTCGATCTGGGGGAAGGTGTAGCCCGCGTGCACGGCGAGGTCGCCGTAGATGCGGTCGAAGTCTACGCGGCCGCCGCCGCCGCCTTCTGTTTTCCCAGAAGGACGAAGCCCGCCACATCGATCACCGTCGCCGCCGCGGCGTTGAGTTCGGCGATGTCGGTTTCGAAGTCGTCGTCCAGCTTCACGTCTGGGTGCTTGCGGGCCAAGGCGATCGCGACCAATTGGCGCGACCGCTCGACCACGTTGCTGCTGGCATCGACCACTTCCGTCATCTGCTTGAGCTCGCCGATGGTGAAGCGAGGCCCAACCTCGTATTCGGCGCCATTGAGTTTGATGACAGCCAAGCTCTTCCTCCCCCTGTTGGACTTCGGCGCGCGTCGTTGAGGGCGCGTCAAGCCGGGTCGGGGAAGTTCCACTGGCCGAACTGATTGCTGGCGTTGGCGAACGCCTCGTAATCGTACTCCGGCATGGCGAAGTCAGAGAGCTTGGTCGCCATCGCGAACTTGGCGATCACCGCGTTGTAAATCTGGTAGGTGCCGACCTTGTTGGTGACTGGATCGGTGCACATCACGTTGAGGCCGAAGGTCTGCGTCGGGCCGAGCAGCGGGTTGCCGATCGCCAGCGAATAGCCGGTGGCGACGGTCGTGTAGTTGTAGGAGATCAGCACCGCCTTGCCGGTGTCTGCGGAAGCGAAGGTATAGACGCCGGCGGCGACGCTGTACTGGCCGGTCGTCGGGCCGCTGGCGACGCGGGTGAGCGGGAAGCCGGTGACCGCGTCCTGCACGCCCTGGTCGGCGGTCCAGGTGGTGCTATTGACCACGGTGACGGTGAACGGCGTCGAGGCCGGGACTGCCCCTGCTTCCGCAAACGCGGTCGTGACCTCGCCGGTATTGACCGGCTTGCCGTACAAGAGCGCGCCCATGACGCTGGCGCTGAACCGCGCCGCCTTGATCTTGCCAGTCGCCTTGATCTCGCCCGCGCCGATGGCGACGGGGCGGCGATACTGACCGTAGAGGGTCTTGGTGGTGTACGACTCGTCGAAGCTGATCTCTTGCGCGAGCCCAATGTTGAGTGGAGTGGCGATGCCGCCAGGCGCGTTGTTGACGGTCGCCGTGATGACGCCCGAGCCGAAGATATACATGGCTGTTGACCTTTCTCAGGGGAGAATGATTTCGAGCGGGACCACGGCGAGCGCCTTGCCCTCTCGATCGCCCGGCGCCTTCTCGACCGCCCCGTTGGCGCGGCACGAGTAGACCAGCCCGCCGAGCGTGGTGCGGCCCGTCGCTGGGTCCGGCTTGAGCGCTGCGTCGAGGTTGTCGAGCGCGGCGTTGATCAGCGCCGTCGGCACGCCGTTCAGGTCGGAGCCGACGTCGTTGTAGAAAATAGCGAACACCTCCAGGCAGCGTTTGGGCGGCAGGGAAGGCGAAACGACGTGATAGGTCTCGCCGCGCTCGAACAGGAACAAGGCCGGCGACAGGTCGGGCGTGATGCTCTCCGGCGCGCGGTTGCGGCGCGACACCAGCTTGAAGTCGCCGGTGGTGGTCAGGAGATCGAGCAGCGCCTGGTAGACCGTTTCGCGTGCGCTCACCTGGCGCTCGCGCCTTGCGTCAGCGCCTCCTTGAGCCGCGCTTCGATCTCGGTGCGGTGGGCGTCGATCGCCGGCCCGAACGCCGGATAGGGCGGGATGGTCGCGCCGGGATGTTGCACCGCCTGGCGGAAGACCATCCCCGCGCTGCCTTGGAAGGCGAGCACGCTGGCGGCGCTGGCGGCGATGGCGTGCGCCGGCGGCTTGGCCCCGCCCTCGAGCAGATGGGCGAGCGGATGGCCGGAGCGGACGAAGCCGCCCATGCGCTGGCCCTTGTCGTAGTAGCCCATCGCGATCGAGGCGAGATAGGCGCCCGGCTTCTTGCCGACGGTATGGATGTGGGCGGCGGCGCGGCCGACCACGTCGGCGTGCAGTTCCGGCGTCAGGCTGCGGAGCGCGCGGTCGAGCGCCTCGTGTGTGGTCGGGCCAATCTTCCCCAGCCGGTCGGTGGCGCGATCCTCGACCGTGACGGTGATCGTCGGCATCACTGAACTCCCGCGGCTTCGATCTCGATGCAGCCGGCCATCGCGCGCTTGTTGGCGTCGACGGTGATGATGTTGATGGTGTCGCCGGGGACGAGGACGCGGTCGCTCTTCAAGACCGGCAGCGGAAAGCCGGCGGCGGCGAGATCGTCGGCCATGACGAGGATCTGGCGGTCGCCCTGGCGGATGGCGCCTGGCTTGGACGCCGAGTAGCCGGTCTCGGCGACCGTCACTGTGTCCAAGGCGTACTTCATCACCTTGGCGGTGACGGTGGCGCTGACGATGACGACGTTCGGCGCATAGCCGGTGACCCGCTCGAACGTCACCGGGATCCCGACCAGCATGATCCCCTGGCGGGTGAAGGCCTGCGCGCTGGGATCGATCATGCGATGACCGGCACGCGGTAGCCGTCGAGAGCGCCGTAGACATCCGGCGTCAGCACCCCGCCGGCGGCGCTCCCCGCCGTCGCGTAGGAGGCCGCGTAGATGCCCGACGCGCTCTGGCTCTTGATCGCCGGGTCGCGGGACCGCGCCATGTATTGCGACTTGACCGCGCGCGAGAGCGCGCCGGAAACGTCGGCCGGGATCACCGGATAGCCCGCCCGGTACTCGACGGTGATCGGCAGCGTCGCCCAGCGAGTGGGGTAGAGGTCGATGGCGAACAGCCGCGTCAGGTGGCCGTGCACGTTGTCGACGAGATAATCGACGCCCTCGAGCAGCACGATTCCGTTCTCATTGACGATGGTGGCCGGCGGCGGGGCGATGACGATGTCGGGAGGAACGGCGCCCATCGTGAACGACGCGCCCATCGGCAACGGCGCCTGACCGTTCTGCAGCATTTCCGCGCCAGGAGCGGTCCCGACGTAGACGTTCCACCCGATCGCCGGGCGCTGCGCGCTGTCGGCGGCCGGTAGGGGGGCCGCAACCGTCAACAGCGCGCCCGCATCAACCGAGAGGCTCGCCTCGGCCGATGGCAAGGTCTCACCTTCAATCGTGTCGTAGGTGACGACCACATAGAAGGTGGCGGCGGGCTCCGAGCCGCTCCCCGTCGCCTGGGACAGCGTAGGAGCAAGCGGGGGAGCGAGGGCCGAGCGCGCGATCGCGCCGACGATCGGCCAGCGCGACAGCTGCAGCGGCATGTAGCCGCCGGGAAGCTGCCACGGGTAAGGATCGCGCTGCGCCCAGAAGCTATCGCGCACCGTCTCCATCTGCAGGGTGCGGTTCATATACTGCCGCGCCGCGCGCGAGAGTTCGTCGATGCGCCGCTGCAGGTAGGCGTCATCGGTCGTCGTGGTGATGCCGAGGTCATCCTTGACCGTCTCGAGGTCGACGAGGGCATAGCTGTCCGCCGCCTCGAGGATCGAGGTGAGTGTGACCGGGGCGTTCATTTTCGATCAGAATTCGGCGACGATGCCGGTCGCCGAAGTTCCGGTCGCCCACACCCGCGAAGCACGCACGTTGAGGTAGGTTCCGGCGGGAACGGCGGTGTAGGTCAGCGGATTGCCGGCGGCGGTGTTGATCTTGATGTTGCCGCCGCTGCCGCTCCACAGCCGCCGGGGAAGGACGGCGAGGTCGACGGTGTCGCTCGGCGTCACGGCGACGCCGTCGCCGGACGGCGCAAGCATGTCGCCGCCGAAGCCGGCAAAAGGGTTCACAGCCATGGTGGCCTCACTTGGTCAGGTAGCGGCGGCGCGGCTTGAACTTGCCGTCCGCGTGGCGCAGCGGCTGCATGATCTGGCGATCGGCGATGTCCGGCTCTTTCGGATTGAACGGGCGGGGATTGATCCCCTCGCCGCTCGCCACCAGCTTGTCGGCCAGCTCATCGGGCAAAATAGCGTCGTCGCCTCGGCGCCACGGTTTCAGGTCCGTCGTCAGCTGAACGACTTTCATTGCTTCTCCACGGCTCGCGCCGCGCCGGGATTAAGTACGGGAGACCCGGCGCGGCGTCGGCCCGCCGCCGGGGTCGTCAAGCCGTCGGCAGTCGGTCGAACCCGCCGAACACCAGCATCGGGAAGAGCGACGCGGTGTCGACAGAGGTTGCGTTGAGATCGGGCGTCCAGGTGAAGCGCACGTAGCGACGCGCCGAGCCCAGCTGGACCGAGAAGTTGCCGACGCCGGTGACGGTGCCGCCGGCCGCCGAGGACGCGATCACCGCCGCCGGAACGCTGAGGTAGGTGTTCGGCGTCGAGCCGTCGGCGCTGTCCTCGACCAGAAGCGCCGCTGACAGCGACTTTCCCGCCGCCAGGGTCGCGGTGTAGGCGAGGCCGAACGCCGCCGAGAGCGGCAGCGAGCCGCCGGCGTAGTTCGCGCCGATCGCCTCGCGGTCGATCCAGCCGCCGACCACGGCGGTGGCGTCGCCCGTGCCTCCGGCGGTGGCGGTGGAGGCGGCGCCGGCGCGCGCGAAAGCAACGACCGCGCCGATGTTCTTTTGCACAACGATGTTCATGGCGGTTTCCTCATTGGAGGGATTTTTATGCAGTTCCTATGCGGGCCAGCCCGCGTCAGATCAGGAGATCGCCGGCGCGTAGCGGACGCCCTGGATGACCGCGACGCTCGCGTCGTGGCGCATCTGGAAGTCGTGCTCTTCGATGGCGCGGATGAGCGTCTCGTCGTTCTGGAACGCCGACTGCGTGACGCTGTTCTGGTCGACGTACATGCCCTCGCGGCTGACCGCGAGTTCGAGCGTCATGCTGTCGAGCAACAACGCGTCGGTCATCTCGACCAGCATGATGAAGCTGGTGTCCTTGTTCGTCCCGGTCGCGTCCCAGATGCTAGCGGGGATCTGAGTGGTCTTCTTGAACGGGTAGCCGAGCAGCTGCCCCGCGCGCAGGTCGTCGCGATAGACGTAGACGCCGAGCGAGTTTTGGACGTTGTTGAGATAGTTGAAACTGCGCGGGTGCATGAACCACATCCGCTTGCTGTCCGGCACGTTGGCGGTGTCGAGACGGTTGATGGCGCCGCCGAGTTCGGAGGCTGCGGTCGCTAGCGTGTAGGTCGGGTTCGAGGTGATGAAGTTGCCGCCGGTCGCGAACGCCGAGTTGGCGATCGAGGACCACACCCCGATGGTTCCGCCGGTCTGGACGGCGAAGCCGTTAGCGAACGAGATGAAGCCGCGCGGCGTGTCTTGCGTGCCGTCGCCGAGCATGAACGCCAGGTCTTCGCGCAGCGCGACCACCTTGACCAGATCGTCGCGGACGAACGCGTCGGCCGCCGGATCGGCGTACCTCATCAAATCGTTGCTGATCGGAACGAGCGCGGTCAGCTTCTTGTAGCTGGCGACGATCGCGCCGATCTTCTGCTGGCTGACCTGGATCGGGCGATCCTCCGCGCTATAGCTGGCCGTCGCGGCCGAGGTCTGCGAGGGCAGGCGCAAGGTGCCGCGCGGCATCGGCAGCGCGCGCGGGCCGGCGCTGCGCACCACCGCCTGCGGGCGCAGAAGCTCGATGATCTCGGCCACGTAGTCAGGCGGAACGATGAAGCCGCCGCTGGCGCCGACGCCGGCGAGCAGCGCCTTGGTGACGGGATGGTTCTCGCCGTAGAGTTCCTTCGCCGCCATGCGGGCGTTGTAGATATTGCCGCCGCCCTGGCCGATCATGCGGGCGCAGCCGCCGATGATCAGCGCCTTGTGCGTGGTCAAGCCCTTGGCCAGCGCGGCGCTCTCCGAGGTGTAGGGGTCGGCGTTGACGGTGGCCGGAACGCGATGCGTCTCCTGGCCTTCGACCGGAAGCGCGGTCTTGGCGGCGCGCTCGAGCGCGGCAATCTCGCGGTCGATCTCGGCGTCGTAGAAAACCCCGATCGCGGTCTCGCGCTGATCGAGCCCGGCGATCGACTTCTGGATCTTCTCGAACTCGGGCCCGTCGACGGCGGGATCGAAGTCCGGCTTCCCGGCCAGCGCCTCGAGTTGGGCGACGAAAGACTTCCGCTGAACCTCGATGGGATCGAGGGCGGTGGCGCGCTTCGCGCGAAGTTCATGGATGGACATGAGGGCTCCTTCGGCCGGCGCATCACTGCGAGCGGCGCTGTGGGATTGCGGCCTGTCGTCACGACGGTCGCGGGCAAGCCTTGCCCAAGGGCCAGTTTGGGCAGCACCGCGCTTGCGCGCGGCGATCTCTCAGATGTCGGGGTCTACGGAGTGCTCGGCGCGGCGCGCTTCACGCGCGGCGCAAGCCGATCGCAATGGCGAGGCGCTTGCGCTGCGCGACGGCGAACGACAGTTCGTTGTCCGCGTCCTCCCCCTCGTTGTCACCATCCTCCTCGTCCTGCGGCTTCTTGCCAGCCTCGCCGAGCGCCTTGGCGTGTTCGGCGATGGCGCCGTGCGCGGCCTGGGCCGCGGCCAGCGCGTCTTGCGCCTTGCCGTGCGCGTTCAACGCCTTGGTATGCAGCGCGGCGAGGGCGTCGAGCCCTTTGGTGATCTCTGCGACATGCTCGGCGTTAGCCTGGCTCAAGGCGCGTCCCGTCTTGGCGCGGATCTCGGCAAAGGCTTTGATAAGCGAAAGCGGCTTGGCAGCAGTGTTCGCCTCAGCGACGACGTCGGGGATCGCGCCCGCGCCGGCAAGAAGCTCGGCGGCTTCCTCCTTCGACATGGCGATGAGGGCGTTGGCGAGGCTCCGCATGGCTTCGCCCAGCATGGCGGGAAGATTGGACCCGTCACCTTCCATCTCGGCTTCGAACGCGGTCATCGACTGGAGGTAGCCGAGATCATCGAGGATCGAGGCCAGGCACGCCAGGCCGTACATGCCCTTGGTGTTGAGGACCGGCGTCTCCAATTCGATCGAGCGCGCGATGATCCGCGCGCCGGGGTTGGCGGGAACAGCGACCAGCGACAACTCCATCAGTTCCCATTTGTCGTAATCGTAGCCACCGGCCTTGTTCGGCTTGGACTCGATCGGATCGAAACCGACCGAGACGGCGCGCAGCACGCCCGCCTTGGCGAGGCCGCAATATTCGTCCGCCTTCACGCTGATGCCTGCAGGCGCGAAGTCGATCAGCGCCTCGACCCGGCCGTTGCGGATTGCCGCTTTCGCATTGCCGATCGGCTGCGTCGGGTCGTGGTTCGCCAAAACGATGTTGTTCTCGTGGTAATTGTCCAAGACGCAGCCTTCCGGCCGCATCACATCCTTGGTGCGATCGAGCGTCGGATCTGACGCGACCACCATGATCTGGCGCTCGCCGAGCGCGGGGTCGAGAACGACGGGAACGGAGAGGTACTTGCGCGGCATGACTGACCTCAATTCAAACTGGCGCCAGGGCGCGGCTTGGGCTTGGCGCCTGAGGGCGCGGGCTCGGCGCCGTCGGTGCCGCTGGCTGGGATGGTCCCGCTGGGCGGTCTTCCGGCTCCGTCGCCGGCTGTTCCCTGAACGTCGGAGCCGAGCGCGGCCATGTTGAGCGGATGGTAGACGACGTCGCCGCCGTCGACCGGCTCGAGGCCTTCCGCGGCGCGGACCTCGTTGGGCTTGAGGAAGCCCGACAACAGGCCGACGCGGGCGGCGTTGTAACGAGACGTGATGTCGGCGCGCAGCAGGTTGCTCTCGTCCATGTCGACCTCGAGGCCTTCCGCGTCCAGCTCGAAAGTCTGCTCTAGCTTCTGCTCCCAGCGATGGACGTCGGGCATGATGGTGCCCGTGACGTAGTCTTGGTTCACTTCGACGAGGTTGACGCCGCGCAGTTCGGAGAGGCCCAGCTTCAAGGGCGGCATCCGGTAGAAGCGGGCGATGTCGCCCAGCTGGAACTGGCGCTGGGCGATGTATTCGATGTCGGCGGTGGTCAGCGCGAGCGGCTTGGCCTCGATGCCGTCCTCGAGCACGGCGGTGCGGCCGACGTTCATGATGCCGCCGAACAGGTCGTTCCATTGCGATTTCAGGCGCTCGGCGGCTTCCTTGTTGAGCGTCTTCTTGGTCTGCAGGACCACGCTCGGGCGCGCGCCGTTCGCCATCCACCTGGCGGCCTGCTGCTCAAGCGCCATGGCGACGCCGATCGAATCGCGCGCCAGGCCGATCGTGCTGGCGGCGACGAGCGCGTTGAAGGTGAGGCCGCGCAGGTGCATCACGTCCTCGGACGGGATCGCGACCGGGAATTCGCGCAGCATCGCCATCTGCCAGAGGCCGATGCGGGCGATGTTGTAGAAGATCTCGCCGTCGGAGGCCTCCAGCACCATGACGCTGTCGGGGTTCTGCGGGATCAGCTGGGTCGGCCGCCCGCGGCCGTCGCGCTTGATCACCGCGTAGGCGTTGCCGCGCAGGAGGTAGGCGGCGTTCATTTGCTCGGCGAACTCGAACCAGTTCTGCCGCTCGTTGGGCATGGCGAACAGCTTGGCGACCGGGTGGTTGGTGACGAGGGTGCGCTTCGCGCCCTCGTTGGTCGCTTTCTCGAACAGCCGTGGCGTGCAACGAGCAACGTCTTGGCTGCGGATGTTGACGCAGGCGTAGACGGCGGAGACCGCCATCGCGGTTCCCTGCGACACCAGAAGGCTGGTCGCGCTGGGTGTGGCGCCGAGCGTTGGCAGGAACCCCTGCGACGGAATGCCAGCTGATCCCTGCGACTTCTCCACCGCGGGCGGCGCGAAGGCGGCGCGGAGGCGGGAGAAGAGACCCATGGTCAGTCCTCGACCGGCTTGAGGACGGCGGTCATGACGACCGCCGCGCGTTCGGTGTCGTACGTCTGGGTCAGGATGATCTCCGCCATCTTGCAGTCGGGAACGTCGGGACCGCTGATTTCGAGCGCGAGCACTTCGCCGGACTGGTCGGAGCGCCAAGAGGCGCTGTCGATCTGCGCATTGAGCCCCGGCAGGATAAGCTGGCGCAGCAATTCGGGGGCGATCTCGACGGTCGCCATCAGACGCGGCCGCCGAAGATGGCGTGGAAGTGGGACATGATGCTCATACGCCGCACATCCCTTCGCACTCATTGTTGAACAAGTCGGGTTCGTCGCCGGTCGAGAAATCCACGTCGGCGAGCGGCTTGAGCGACCTATGGACGAAAAGCTCGTTGCGGCGCTTGCGCATGTGGCCGCCTTGCCTGACCAGCTCGTCGACCTCGACGGCTTCGGCGAAGCTCTGCGGATCGTTCTCCTTCATCGCCGCCCACCCGGCGTCGTTGCGGTAGGGGCAAAAGGTGCAGGCGCTCTTGGGCGGCGTCGGGTAGCCTTGCTCGGCGAGCCATTTGAGACAGTCGCGCCGGGTCATCCGCTTTTCGAGCAGTGGGTGACGGTTGACTTGCCACGCCAAGCGAGCGGGCCGCGCTCGCGCCGCCTCATCGAGCGAGATACCGATCCAGACCTCAATCGACTTGGGCGGGATGCGCACGCCGGGCGCGTAGCCAAGCAGGCGACGCTGCTCCTTAGCGAGCGTATCGACCTTGTAGTGCCGGGTACATTGCCGTCGGCCCATCGCCAGCTCGTAGCTCGCGCCGTTGGGCTTCATTCGCTTGATGAAGAACGGCGCCCCGGCGAATCGGCCCTGGCTCCCCACAGTAGACATGCCGCGCTTCAGGTCCTCGGCGATGTTTCCGGCGCTCACCACAAAAACGGGGAACGGCAGGACGCTCCACGACCGCAGCCATTTGAGATGCTCGTAAACTTGCTTCGGCTCCGCGCCCGTGTCGGCGAAGATCGCCGCATCCGGCGTCGGCTGGAGCTCGCCGTGCGCCGCCATGAGCGCCATTGTGGTCGACTGGACCCCGGCGCCGAGCGAAATGACGGTCAGCATCAGACCACCAGGAACCCTTCGGGGCGCACTTTGGCGTCGTTGTAGATGCTGGGCCCATCCGCCTCCGGATTGTTCGACATGAGGGCGACGGCATCGAGCATCGCCATCAACGGGTCGATCTTGCCGGTGCCGGCGAGTTGCTTGGTGATCATCACGCCGTTGCCTTTCACTTCGATCTTGGCGTTGCCCACCGCCCACGCCATCAGAGCCTGTCCCGCGTGGCGCAGCGTGCCGTCGAGCAGCTTGCGTTCCGCGGTCTTGATCGCGCCCATGAGCTTGAAGCCCTGGCTCACGCCGGCGACGCGGCTGGGGCCTTCCTCCTCCTCGCTGATCCCGATCGAGGCGAGGCCGTCGATGATGAGGCCGAGGCCGACCGGATCGACGCCCACCATCGCCAACTTGCCGGAGGTCTCGACGCGTTTGCAGACGTCGACCACGCCAGCGATGTCCGGTGGGATGTGCAATCCCGCCTCGGGATCGAGCGCGTCGAGCCCGCTGTCCTGTTCGGCGAGGCGACCAAGGATCGTCGCGGGCGGGATAGGCCCGAAGGCGTCGACCACGATCAGGTCGTTGTCATGGGCGAAGTCGACCATCGCCGTCGCCTCCGACAGACGCAGCCGCAGCGCGCGGATGTTGGCGAAGGCGCGGGCCCAGACCAGCCAGCGGCGGGTCTCTTTTTCGCGTCCGACCACCGCGACCGCGAGCAAGTCGTCATTGCCGCCGCCGTCGATGCCGACCGTCACCACCTCGGAGCGTTCGAGCAGCGTCTCCAGCGTCAGGTCGGGTTCGGCCGCCTCAAGCCAGTAGTCGGCGCCGCTCCAGCGGTCGCTGCGCAGCGCCAGGCCGATCTCGACGTTGAAGTGCTGCGAGGCGAACAGGGCCAGCTGCTCCTGCCCCGTCCGCTCTGCCTTCATGAGTTCCCGCTCGAGGAATTCGGCGTCGACGCTGCGGCCCAGCGAAGGGTTGATGATCGGCCAGTAGCGCCGCTCCTTCCACCCGCCGTCGCGCGTTAGCCGCAAAGGAAGCTCGTAGAGGATTGGCAGCAGCGGGCTCTGCAGTTCGCCGTCGCGCACCGCGCGGGCGATTGCCAGTTCAGCTTTGAAGACGCCGACCGGCGGCTCCTTCGACTGCGTCGTCAGCTGGACGAGGAATCCGTCGGGCCGCGCCGCGAGCGCGCCACGGATTTCGAGGAACACGTCGGCCGAGCGCGGCTTCTTGGCAAACTCGTGCGTCTCGTCGATCAGCGCATAAGTGTTCTTGCCGCCGGTGATCGCGTCGGTGTCGGCCGCCTTGATCTGCGCCATCGCATCAGTGAGCCGGTGCGTGATGCGCCGGATATGCGACTGGACGTGGAAGATCGCCGCGAGGCGCGGGTTGGCCTTGATAGTCAGCGCCGCCTGGCGGAAGGCGATGTCGGCGATCATTTTGGTCGGCGCGACAAACAAGAATTCCGCCGCCGGCCGATAGTTGCAGATCAAGGTGGTGATCGCCAGCGCGCCGGCGTTAGACGACTTGCCGTTCTTTTTCGGGACGAGGATGAAAACTTCGTTGATCGCCCGCCGGTGCGTGACCGGATCGTAAGCGCCGAAGATCGTCTCCACGATCGAGAAAAACCAGGGCGCGCCGACTTCGCCCAGCGTCGGCATGCCTTGCACGTCGGGGACGTGCAGGCGCTTGAACACGCGGAGCGCCTCGTCGGCTTCTTTGCGGTTTAGCGGCAAGTCGGGGATCGGCGGCCGGCCGCTCAGGAGCCGCTCCTGCCAGTCGGGGCAGGACGTGTCCCACGTCAATTGCGATAGGTCCGCGGCTGCAGGTCATCGCCCCAATCAACCGCGCTCGCCGCCAGCTTGGCCGCCTCGAGCTGCATCTCCTTTTTGCCAAGCGGGGCCAGCGCCGGCTCGTCGTCAGTCCGGTTCGCGCGGTCGATCTCGATGATCTTGGCGGCCGCGGCGACGCGCGCGTTCTCGCTCTTGCCGGTCGCGGCCACCAGCGCCAGGACGCGCATGGCGTTAGGCGAAAACTTGCGCGCCAGCGCGGCCACGTCTTCGATCGAGGCATCGGAGGCGGCGAACGCCCGCTGGGCTGCGCCGAGGCGCGCCACATCATCGTCGGTCATCCTTTTGGCTCTCCTCGCGGCGAACGCCGCTTTCTGTTCTGCGGTCCATTTCGCGCCCTTCGGGCCGCCGGCGTTCGGGCGCGCGCCGCCTCGACGATCCGGCCGGCCGTACACTGTGTAACGGCTGCCTTGCGGCCTTTTCCGTCCTGCCATCGGCCCTCGCAACATCCGCTGGGTGCATTGCTCTGCTTGATGCACCTCAGTGGTGCTAAGTAGTTCTTTTTGCACACTTTTTTGAAGATTAGACTTGCAAGCGTGCCGATGGTCGAGCATCACGCCGAAACGGGCTGCAGACGCGCCGCCCGAACCGAAAGAGGACAAGCAGATGACCAAGACCGAAAAGACCTTTTCGACGCGCTCGAACGCCAAGCGCGCCATCGCCAGCTTCCGCGACAAGAACCCTGACCTGACCATGGTCGGGGTTAGCGTCGCCCCGGCCGGCGACAAGTTCGTCGTCCATGCGACGGGCTGGGAGAACGCGCATGTGGCGGCGATCGACGCCGCCGGCTTCATCCGCATCGAGGGCGATGCGCCGGGCGAGGCGGTCGCCGATGAGCAGTCGCTGGCCACCGCCGAGGCGCGCAAGGCGGCGCGCAAGCGAGAGCAGCGCGTCCACGACGACGTTCAACTTCGCCGGATGCGGAACGACGAAGCGGAACGGGTGGAGCGGATGGAAGCGGCCGCCAAGGCGGCGTCCCCGAAGGCGAAGGGCAATGGCGCCCGGAAGACCAAGAAGGCCGCCACCGGCGAACGTGGCCCCACCAAGACCGACCAGGGGCTCGACATGCTGCGCCGGAAGAAGGGCGTCACGGTCGCCGAGATGGGCGAAGCGTTCGGCTGGCTCCCGCATACGACTCGCGCTTGGATCTCGGCGACGGCCGGCAAGAAGATGGGCAACGCCATCGAGACCGAGGTCATCGAGGGCCGCGGCCGCGTCTACCGCATCGCCAGCTGAACCAACGATCCCAGGGCGCGCGCGCGACGGCGCGCCCCAACTGGAGGCTCAGGGACCGCCGATCGCGCATAGGCCACGTTCGCCTCGACGTCGCCCGCGTACGGGCTTTCAAGGATCACCCGCCTCATCACTCGGCCGCGACGGCTTCGCCGCCAGCGGCCCGCACGGCCGCGACCTGGGCGAAGGTCCGGCCGGTCTTTTCATGCACGGCCGCCGCGCCGGTGAAGTTCTGCCAACGCAAGACCGCGACGTCGACATAGGCCGGCGAAAGCTCGATCGCCAGGACGCGCCGCCCGGTCATCTCGCCGGCGATGATCGTGGTCCCGGATCCGCTGAACGGCTCGTAGACCGCGTCGCCCTGGACGGAATTGTTCTCGATTGGCCGCTTCATGCACTCAACCGGCTTTTGCGTCGAGTGCCCGGTCTCGGATTTCACCGGCTTGTCGATCGCCCACACCGACGTTTGCGTTCGGTCGCCAGCCCAATGGCCGCGCTTGCCCTTGCGGACGGCGTACCAGCACGGCTCGTGCTGCCAATGGTAATCGCCGCGACCGATTACGAGTTGCTGCTTCGCCCACACAATCTGGCAGCGGACTTCAAAGCCGGCGGCCTCGAGCGACGCCTGGGCGGCGCCGGCCTGCAGGCCGCCGTGCCACGCGTAGATCACGTCGCCCGGGAAGAGGACCCAGGCTGCGCGCCAATCCGCGCGATCATCGTTCATGACCTTGCCCGAGGCCGCGGTCGGCATGTTCACGCCGGCTCGCACGCGCCACTCGGCGTCGTAGTTCACGCCATAAGGCGGATCGGTCACCATCAGGTGCGGCTTCGCGCCGGCAAGCGCAGCCGCGGCGGCCCCCTTGTCGGTGGCGTCGCCGCAGACGATCCGGTGGCCGCCCAGGCGCCACACGTCGCCCAGGCGTGACACCGGCGCCGTTGGCGGCTCGGGCGCCTCGTCGGGATCGGTGAGGCCGCCGCCGAGGCCCCGCCGAATCGCGCCGATTTCGTCGGCCGAGAAGCCGGTCAGCGTCGTGTCGAAATTGAACGCCTCAAGATCCCCAAACTCGATGCGCAGCAGTTCCTCGTCCCAAATCGCGTTCTCGGCGATCTTGTTGTCGGCGATGACGTAGGCCTTCTTCTGCGCCTCGCTCCAGCCCTTGGCCACCATGCAAGGGACCGCATCGATCCCGAGCTTCTTGGCCGCCAGGACGCGGCCATGGCCGGCGATGATGCCGCCGGCCTCGTCAAGGAGGACCGGCATCGTCCAGCCCCACTCGCCGATCGACGCCGCGATCTGCGCGACCTGGGCGTCGCTGTGGAGGCGGGCGTTCCTGGCATAGGGGACCAACTCAGCCACGGACCGGCGCTGAACCTTGTCGGCCGGCCAGAGATTCGACGCGGGCTTGTTCAATTTCGCCGCCTTTTGCTTGCAAGGTAAACTTGCATGAACTAATACCCCATGCGCGGCGCGTTGTTTCGACGCGGTGCGTGCGTGGGGGCCCGAACGCCAACCAGGTGGCCTTCGCCGAGCAAGATCGAGGATTCCTGATGAAAAACAAGTCAACAGGCCAGATGAGCCACAGCAGCGCCAACGTCTATTTCGTTTGTGAGGTCGACGCCCACGACCGCGCCCATGTGATCGCTGGCCCCCTGAGCAAAGCCAAGGCCGAAAGCTTGGTGAGAGAAAACGACGCAAAGCCCGACGGCCCGGATACGTTCGCTCTCGATGCCAATGGCTTGATGGTCCTTCAAGCGGCGGAGGGCGACATCACCTCGATATTCGGCCCGAAGAAATGATCGACGAAGAGATCGCCGCCCTGCGGCAAGAAATGCGCGCTGAGTTCGCCCATGTTCGGGCCCGCGTTGACGGCTTGCCTCTCCTCGGCGCCGCGATCGAAACGCTGCGCCATGACGTTCGCACGCTCCGCGCCGCCATTAACGACATGGCGCGAGTCAACATCACCGCCGGAGAGGTCGAAGCCCTGCACGACGACATTGACCGCCTACAGACCAAACAACTCGAGCTCGAAACCCGCATCGCGACCCTTGAGCGGCGCGATTGATAAAAACGAGGACCTGATGCCAGGCAAGATTATGACGCGACGCACGAAAATATACAGGCGCGGCAAACCCAGCGTTCCTCAACCGAAGCCGGTTGCGCCTTTCCGCGTCTCCAAGCATGCCAAGGCCAAACAGCTGCCTACCGAGAAGAGCCCCAAATGATCGACACGCTCAAATTATCGAAGCGCTTGGCCGCAGCAAATATGCCCGCCGAACAGGCCGAAGCGCTATCCGAGGGCTTGGCCGAAAGCCTCAAGGAAGCTTACGTCAGCCGCGAGTTCCTTGACGCCCGCCGCGCCGAGGACCGCTCCTACCTCGATACCAAGTTCGCCGAGACGCGCACTTATGTCGATACGCGCCTCGCCGCGCTGCGCACTGAACTGGTCATGTGGGTGGTCGGCACGGTCGGCCTCGCAACACTCATCAACCATTGGTGGAAGTGAAATGATGCTGGCCCTCATTACCCCGCCCGCGGCAGCCCCGGCGAAGCCCCCCGGAGCCCAACCGAAAAAACCCAAACGCCATATTGTCCGCAATGCGCTGATCGTTTGGTTCGGGATCACTGCGCTGGTCGAGGCCGTCAAACCACACCACGACAAGCCGATGTCGGCGAAAGCGGAAACGGCAGCGGAAACGGCGGTCGAAGCCCCCAAATGCTGGTCGACTAAAAGCCCCCCGCTCACGCTCTGCGCCGGCGCGACCGCGGCCGAAGCCCACGAAGCGTTGCTGCAGTGCATCGCTGCGCGCCGCCACGGCCTCGAGCAGTACGAGGGCGTGAGCATGACCATAAGCTTCGATCTTGCGGACCGGGACTGCACCCGCGCCTACGGCTCGATCGCTTGGCGAATGAGCGGCAAGCCGAACTACTGAGGATCGCCAATGAAACTCGCCATCCTGATCGCCGCCGCGCTCGCTGCGAGCGCGATTCCTGCGTACGCCGAGTTTGGGGCTATGACGAAGCCCTGCTCAGTCGCCGAGCGGGGCCATCCTCGTGTCGCCTTCAAGGCGTGCACGATCCTCTGGGGCATGACTTTTGGCCACGCTAGCTATCGCGTGGAGACGCCGAACGGGCGACGGTTCGACATCCAAAACCACTACGTCGAAGGGCTTGGAATCGACAATTATCCCCCGCCGCCATGGTTCATCGACGGCAAGCCGGCGAAGGAAACGGCCGACTGTTACGAAAATCGCCGGATCTCGATCTGCTTCGACCCATCGATGACTAATTAAAGCGAGCGCGCCAGGGGGAGGACCGATGCCTAAGATCACGCTCGCCCTTGCGGCGTTCCTGATGCTCCTCGGTCAAGCGCGCGCCCATGAAGACGACGAGGCGAAGGCGTGCTCGATCCACAAACAAGGACATCCTCAAGCCTATTTCGAGGCGTGCACGAAAACCGTCAAATCGGGTCAGATCCTTTTAGAGACGCCGAACGGCGAACGCTTCTCGATCACGAACAAAGGACGCTCTCTGCTGTGGTTCATCGACGGCGCACCAGCAAAGCAAATCAAACTCACAACGATGACTTGTTACGAGAACCATCTGATTTCGATTTGCTTTCAAGGCGGCTTCGGTTTTTAGGCTAAAGTGAGCGCGTGAACCAAAGCGCGGAAGCGGCCCCTGCGACCGCGTCCGCGCCATTTCCGGCGATCGCTACGCTCGCCATCGGCAGCGCTCCAGGCTGCGGCAATTGATCGACCCAGCTTGATGCTGAATCGCGCGACACGGCAATATTCGACGTTGCCTTATTCGCTGCGATCAGCGCAAATCCTTTCGCCGCCCACTCGGCGAGCGTGCGTCCGGTGATGTTCAAAACGTAATCGAGCGCCGCCTGCGGCATCACCCCAGTGTTGCCAGCTAGATATTCGGCGAGGACTGAACCAGCGCCGACGTAGACCACGAGCGCGAAGCCGTAATTTCCGTAGTTGTCATGACGGAGAGACGACATGTAGTTCGCGGCTGTATTGAGCGCTTGCGTCGGGTCGAACGGGTTGATTCCATATGTTTTCGCCGTCGCCGGCGTGAATTGCCCCAACCCCATCGCGGCCCCGCCGGGGATCGGCGGCCCAATAGCTTTCGCATTAAAGCTGCTCTCTTGGAAAATCTGCCTCGCGAAAGCGTCCGGATCGAGATGGTAGGTCTGCGCCGCCGCCGTGAGGATCGCTGAATAATTGGCTCCAGTTTTCGGATCGATCGCGCTCGCCGCGGTGATCGATTTCCAGTTCGTACCCGGTCCGGTAGGAAGCCCCGGCGGATAGATTCCCGGCCCCGCTCCGTGCACGCTCGTGGTCGAGATCGCGACCGAGCCTGTCCCGACGCCACCCTGCTGCGACCATCCTATGCCCAACCCGACAGAAGTATAGAGAAATTCCCCATCCGATGCCGCCATCAGCGAGTTATCGGAATTGATCGCAAGCGCGGCCCAATTCTTGTTGGACATCGGATCCGGCGTGATGTCGGTCCACGAGATCGAGCCGGTCGGAGAGGACGAGATGCCGGAAGTCTGATGACTGGGATCAGTCATGGAAAATCTGTGTTTGGGCCACCGACGATAGCGCCGAAGTATGACGCGGCCCCTTCCTCCTCATGCATCCCGAGCGCTCCTTTGGTCACCTGCGTCCATGTCTGGCCGTTGTCTGTCGAACTCAGCGTGATCACGGTTTGCTCGGGTGCGTCAGGTGTGATGCCGGAGGAGCCCGCCGCTTCCCAGATCCCGCCCGCGAAGGCAACACAATTGATGACAACGAGAGAGCCCAGAGCGTCGAACAAGTCGACTTGTGTCTTGCCGCTGTTGTTCGTCACGATGACGCCAAACCCCGATCCAAGCCCTTCGTCATTCGGCTGGATCAGGACGCCAGTTCCCGCGTCGTAGCCATAGAAGCCGTCCGGTTTGCCAGGGATCTGCCCGTTGCAGTGCGAGACGAAATCGTCGCCGCTCTCCGTCCAGCTGACGCCATCGACGGACGTATAAGTTACGGACGACTGCGCTCCCGTTGGGATAAAGTTCGTGTGAATGTCGGCGAAGAACGCCCCAGCGCCACCATTGGCCGCCTTGTCCCATACAATGTTGGAGGCTTGAGTGTTCGTTTCGCTCGGGGGAATGGTCATCGCCAGCGACCAGCTGTAGCCGTCCTGTGAAACGAAGATGGCGGCATAGGCTTGATTGAACTCGCCGGGAGGATAGGGGAAGCCCTGCCCGCCAATCACAAAGGTGGGCGTCCCTTTCTTGCCCGCTGGCTTGTCCGCGCCGACTAGTGCGTATGACGCGGAACTAAACTGACCAGCATTTTCGTCCAAGAGAGTGTCCTGCGGCCATGGCAGATACTGCCCCGTCCAAGTCTGGTCGAGCGTGGCCGTGTTCATTCTACTGGTACGGACAATGCCCCATTCGTCGCCGCTGACGAATACGCCGCCACCCGCTCTCATCCACGAGACGGCGATCAATCTCCCGTCGCCCGAGATTACCACTTTCAGCACCGACCCGAGCGGCGGCGGCGAGGCCGCCGACCAGCTGCCCCCCGACGACAGGAAGAGTTCAGCGAACGACGCGTCTCCGCAGGCCATGATCGAGCCGCTGCCAGAGATCGCCACCGAACACGCGCCAGTCATCCCGGCGGTCGGATCGTAGGGCAGTGTCGGGAAGCCCCACGAGGATCCCGTGCTGCTCGACACCGCGACACCCGCCGAGCCGGGATGGCCGTTTCCGGCAAAGCCGGCGATCATGTGCGAGCCGTCTGCGTTCATCGCGAGGTCGCACCACGCTTTAGAGCCGGAGCTAGTCGCGTTCCAAGTCGTGCCGAAGTCCTTCGACACCCAGATCGCGCCGCCGTTGTCTGCAGCGGCGACGATCGTTCCATCGCTCGACTGAGCGACGGCCTTCCAGTTGTGCGAGCCGGAGATGTTCGCCAAAGCCCACGGCGGTGCCGTTTTCCCCGCCGCTGCCTTTTTCGCCGGCTTCCCCATGTCAGGCTGCGTCGCCGATGAGGATGAAGAGATCAGCAGCAACCGCGAGCAGAGCAATGTAGGCGTACTGGCCGGCCGTGCTCGTCAATCCCTGCCGGTTGTTAATCGTCGTGCCTTGGGCGATCGGCGTGACCTGTCCTACGCCGCCTTGAACAACGCCGCACTCAAATCCGGGGCCAAGCCCGATCGGGACGTTGAGCGTGACCGGCGAAGCGCTGGTGAAATAGATCGTCCCGCCGTTGTCTCCCCCTTGCAGCGTGTATTCGGTTCCGGCTTGCGTGTTGATTGGCGGATTTAGCAACGCAGCAATCTGCGGCGGGAGCGGCACTACGATGCTGTTCATCGCTCCTCCGATTAGGGTCACATTCGGCGGCGACGGCTCCAGCACGGTCAGCGACGAATTCAAAAAAATGTCTTTGGTGTAAGTCCCGTCTTCCGCCGTCAGGTCGAAGGCGTAGACGCCAGACTTCCACGCCGCCTTCTCCGCAGCTGGCACATTAAACCCAAGAACATTCGCCGTCGCGCCGATGACCGCGATTTCGCCGGTGCCGGTCGATAGCGTCTCGCTCGCTCCGGTCTGCGAAAGCGTGGCCGTGAATGCGATGCCGGCGAGTGAGATCGGCGTCGACCCGTCCGCGAAATAGAAGGCAAGCGCGAGGATGAAATCCTCGTCGACTCCGACGCCTTGGGTTACGCGCAAGAGTGGCAGGCTCTCGATACTCGTCATCGCAGCCTGCCTTTTTTGCGTTCAGGTTTGCGCGCCCGGGCCGGTCGGGCCGCCGGTCGGTTCGCCAAGCTCGCGCAAGCGGGCGTTGATCGCCTGCCGCCTCTTGGGCAGATCGTCCGGCGCCATCGCGTTCGGCTGCTCGGCCTCAAGACGCTGGAGATCGAAGCGCAGGCGATCGCGCTCGGGCAGCTTCTCGTACTCGGCTCTGGCCTTATCCGCTTCGGCCTTGGTCTTTTCTGCTTCGGCCTTGGCCTTGTCGACTTCGGCTTTGCCCTTGGCCTTCTCGGCTTCGGGCAGCCTGTCGTGCGCGGCTACGGCCTGATCGTGCGCGAGCTTGGCCTTGTCCGCCGCAACCTTGGCTTCGTCGAGCGCGGCGCTGGCCGCTTCGGCTTTCACTCTGTCCGCTTCGGCCTTCGTCTGCTCGGGCGTCTTCGCCGGCGCAGCTGGGGCTGCGGCCGTCTTGGTGTTGTTGTCAGTCATCGTCGTGCTCTCCACAAAGAGTTCGCTGATCAGGTCGTCGCCGCCTGCTCATCGCCGCCCTCGCCCTCGCCACCCGTTGGCGGTTGCGGCGGGACCGGCGCTGGCGCGGTCTGTATCCACATCCAGCCGTAGCCGGGAACCCATGCGTAGACCCAGCCGCCAGCGCTCGGGTCCTGTCCCGGCAGCGGATTGGCTACGCCGCCAGGAGGCTTGCCAGCGCCTCCTTCAGGCAGACCTTGATCTGGCTTCAAGTCCGGCCGCCATATCGGGTGCGTTGGCCACGCTGGCGCGGAAGGCGGAACCCACGGATGGGACGGCCCCCACGGGAACACCGGCAATTGAACCGGCCAAGCGGGCGCGCCTGGCGGAACCCATGGATGGGAAGGAGCGCCGGCCTGCGGCGGGATCCATGGATGCGACGGCGCCCCGGGCGAGATCGGCGGCAAGCCCTGATCAGGATAAGGCGGCGGCGGAACCCAAGGATGCGACGGATAGCCGGGCGACAACGGCGGTAGTCCCTGATCAGGATAGGGCGGCGGCGGCACCCAAGGGTGGCTCGGGTAGCCGGGGAGCGGCGCGATCGGATGTGTCGGGACGCCAGGGCCCATGATCGGGTGCGATGGCCAACCGGGATAGCTCGGTGGCACCCACGGGTGCGATGGATAGCCGGGCGATATCGGCGGCAAGCCTTGGTCGGGATAGCCGGGCGAGCCGGATGGCGGAACCCACGGGTGCGACGGTCCGAGGCCTGGAACGCCGTCAAGCGGAATGATGATTGCAAGCATTGGGGCGTATCTCCTTCTCCCTTGAGAAAGTTTACTTCGCTTCAGCGTCGGTGTTGTGAAGGGGAAGCGCGCCGCTGCGGCCGCTTCGATGCGGCTTTCGCCGGCGGCGCGCCGGTCGAAGTAACCCAAATATAATTGCTGGTGAACATCTGCGCTGAACCAGCGGCATTGGACGCGGTGACGGTGCACCAGAGGTAGGAGGCGTCGTCAGCTTCGGTCGTGACGTAAGTCGCGGCGGTCGCGCCGTCGATCGGCAGATCCGACCAGTCGGCCGAGGCGTAACGCGACCATTGATAGGCGAAGTCGGTCGGGAAGTTCTGCCACGTCCCCTCCGAGCACGTCGCCGTGTCGCCGATGCCGGCTGGGCCGAGGCTCAAGCTCGGGGCGACGGCGCACACCGGCGCATAGTAGGGCGCGGGAGCTTGCACGGGGAGCGGCTGCGGCACTTGCAGAACTGGCGGTGGCGTCCCCGAATAGGTCGCAGCGTCGACGGCGACCAGCGCGTCGGCCTCCGGCTTTAACAACCACAGGGTCGCGCCGGCGGCGACGGTCATCCCCGGCATCAACGCGTGGCCTGGGCTGTTGCGGCTCGGATAGCCCGGCGGCCGCATGGGATGGTAGGTCTGGATCAGCGTCACGCCGATGAGGATGTCGTTGCCCAGGCCGCCGCCGAGGTCGGCGATCAGGTCGGTGTCGTCGTCACCGTAAGTCCCGACCCGTTGCGGATTGCTCCAGTTGATGGTCATCGGCGCGTCTCAACTGCCGCGAGGACGTGGACATAATTGCTATCGACCGCCGCCGCGCCGGCTTCGTTGATCGCGACGACGGTGCAGAATATCGACTTCGACTTGTCTTGCATGACCGGAACGTAGGTCGGGCCGGTCGCGTCTGGGAGGACGTTGATGTTCGACCCAGTCGCCCGCTTCCACTGATACTCATAGCTGTTGGGTCGATTGGTCCACTCGCCCTTGGTGACGCTAACCGTCTCGCCGACATCAGCGTTGAGGCCGCCGTCCGTTCCGCACGCGTAGGGGATGGCGGTGTTGACCGGCGGTTCGAGCGCGATCGTGCCGGCGATGACCGCAACGCCGGCAGCAACGAGCGCGTCCGCTTCCGGCTTGATCAGCGAAATCACGTCGCCGGGGCCGTGCGCGCCGGCATCGTCGCGGAACGGATAGCCGGGCGGATGGTGCGTCTCGTACTCCCTGAGCAACTGGACGCTGACCAGCGCGTCGTGGCCGAGCCCCTGGCCGAGATCGGCGACGATCACCAGGCCGCCAGAGAGGCCGACCGGCTGCGGATTGCTCCACGTCATCGTTTTTCGTCCCTCATCCCCATGGCGTGAACCCCGCTGGCGGGGCGTATTTCTGCGAGGCGGCGGTCGGCTGGAGGGTCCAAGCGTGGTTGGCGCTTTCAAGCGACAGCGCTGGAAAATAAGCTAATCCAAAAGCTGGCGCGGCAATCGTCACCATTGGACTTGTTCCAGCAGCGGGATTGCCGCCGCCAGCCCAAACATTATTCTGCGCCACCCAGTATTTACCAGCCGTCAAATCAATCGCAATCGCCCACACATCATTGGCTGCGCTGGGTTGAAGTCCAAGAGCGATCACGGACGTAAACCCTGCCGTGACAAAATTGCCAGCATTCTGATTATAAGATCCAGCCGAAGATGCGCTTGATCCAAGATAACTGGTTGGAACAAAACTTGCCGACGCTATTCCCCACCCCATTTGCACATTGCCTTCATTGGCGTTCGCCTTAAATTCTACATAGAGCTTACCGCTTGTCTGACTGATTGTGCCACGTACTGACTGATACCCAGCATTCGCTGACGGCGTCACCGTTAGCCCGCCGTTGGTGAGCGTCATCGCGTTGGCGGCGGCGTCCGAGGCGGACCAGACTGACGCTGCTGACGCGCCATCAAAAACTCCCGCGCCCGCCGCGACGATCGCCGCCGCTTCGGCCGACATCAGCAAGACCCGCGTTCCGCTCGGTATCGTCTGCGGCGTCGCGGTCTTCGACGTCTTGGGATCCGCTCCCGGCACCGGATCGGGATAGCCCGCCGGAACGGCACGCGCATAATTGCTCAACAAGGTGACGTAGACTGACGAGGCGAATTCGTGGCAGCCGGCGAAAAAGGAGATCGCCGTCGCGTTCGCCGTGCCGGTATTGTGGTTCACCTTGCCGGCGTTGGGATCGTTGCTCATCGGACAAGCGCCAAGACGAGCGCCGGCTGCGGATTGCTCCACGTCATCGCTAGAGCCTCCCCATCACGAGCAGGATGATCAGCACGATCAGGATGATGCCGACGACGCCGACGCCGCCATGCCCGAACCCATAACCGTAGGGCGCGCCGATGTAGGGACCGCCGACGCCGCCAAGCAGAACGATGATCAGGATGATGACGAGGATCGTTCCGATGCTCATTGGACGGGCGCTCCAAAAACCGCCCAGCCAAGCAACCCGAACAAGATGAACTCGATCACGCCGCCGCCGGCGAAATGGCCGTAAGCGCCACCCATGCCGCCGACGTTCACCCCGAGCCAGAGGACAAGGCAGATGATCCAGATCACCCAGAACAATAGACCCTTCGACATCTCAACCTCCTTTCCCCCGCCTTATTTTGCGCCTCCCGGGCCGGGCTTCGCCCAGCACTCGAGCGGAAGATCCGGATTGGCGGCTTTGACCGCCACGCAAACGTCCTGCGACGGCATCTGGATCGTCACCGCAGGCACGTCCGAGCACTTGCCGGGACAGTTCACCGCGTGAATGAGGACGATCAGAAACCAGATCACGGGATTGTCCCTCCTGTCCCCCCAACGTTGGCCACAGGCGGCCCACGGGCGGCCTCCAGCGCCCTTCGGCTATCCCACCGCCTAAATGCGTAAAGAACGGCTCCACAGGCCGTTTATGGCCCATTTTGAAAGGACCGTTTATTTTCGTGCCAGCCTAATTTTCCGCGCATGAC
>Ga0210402_10001448_pt1 | contig 24441 bp, 12 predicted proteins | sample IncBWC7MmetaG_FD_161055 | JGI IMG/M metagenome (GOLD analysis project Ga0210402, IMG submission 161055) | Forest soil microbial communities from Barre Woods Harvard Forest LTER site, Petersham, Massachusetts, United States - Inc-BW-C-7-M | ecosystem: Environmental > Terrestrial > Soil >... | reverse complement strand
AGAGATTCGCCTGCGGGTAGAGGCGGAGAAATTCGGCGCCCCACTGGTCTACCAGGTGGTTGGGCACTACGAACATGCTTTTCTTGGCGAGGCCGAGGCGGCGAAGTTCCATGGCGGCTGCGGCCATAGTCCAAGTCTTTCCGGTCATGCCGCTAACGGCATGACGGGAATTATGCCGCCTGCCGGATTATGCCGCGCCGGATCTGCATCAGCCAATTAAAACGGAGCCGCTGGCGTTTTCGACGCGGCATAATTTCGGTCCCCTCCGTTAATCGGAGTCTCCGGCGGAATCGGATCGTGCCTGCGTCAGTCCAGTTCAACTCCGATTGGGGCGTCATCCGCCCAGAGCCGGCATACTTTCCGATAACGCCGCAACCGTTATCGGAAATGACCACGCTCCTGGCCAAACCAATGTTCCCGCTCGACACAGGCTATAACTGTCGCTTGTGGCTCGGGAATGCTCTTCTTCATCCTATCGGGTCGCGACGCTGCGCCACTTGGCAGTGGCTTTCGGCAAGAACGTAGTGATCCTTTCGTTGTCTGCCAGGGCCGCCCCTGAGCAGCGGACGGATAACCGCCGCTACCAGGTGGAACTGTAGATAACGGTCGGAAGCCGGAGTGCCGCGCAATTGCATGCGCACGAGTTCTTCGATCAGCCGGTCGCCCTGGTCAATATCCGCCGTGATGCCGGGATACAGAGCATAAGCGATCCCTTCATTCAGCATCGTGAAGTCGAGTGCTGCCGCTTCAGCCGCCGACTGAATAGCCGCGCGCTGCGGCTCCAGCAGCCGGTGGAGTGATTCGTGCAGCAGTGTGCCCATCGCGTCCGGCAAAGGCACCTCAACGACAAGGCGCCCCCCATTCGCTCCGCCGCCGCCGTTGCGCTCTTCTGTATTGGCCACGAGGAAGACTGTCACGATCGGCGGATTCTTCACTTCCGCAAACCGCGCCAGCTTTACGATCAACGGCTGCAGCCGCACCTGCTCGGCTACCAACTGTTCTTCGAACGCGGCGATTTCCGCTTGGCGCTGACGCAACAGCGACTGCAACTTCGGGGCGAAGTGCAGGAGGAGGTCGCGCTCGGTATTGGCCTCTTCCATCGATAAGACTTGCGCCGCAATGCCTTTTGCAGCGGCGTTCTCGATGGAGTCGTCCACCAAGAAGGTCTGCTCAAATCCGCGTCCCCAGCCGCGCTTCTTACGCAGTTCGGCGTGCTGCTGGAGCAATTCGCGGTCCCGCTGATCGAGCAATTTGGTCGTCTCGGCTCAACGCACATATTGTTTATGGGTGTAGACGTCCCATTGCGAGAGCTGGTCCACGATGTGAAAGATCTGTGCGGTCGGTGCATCGGACACGGAGAGCACGAGCCCGCCCAAGTCCAGACTCTTGGGCATGGCAAAACCAATGGCCGAAAAAAACAAAGCGATGACTGCCAGCTTTGTTCGCAACAGGCGTCCCTTCGTCATTGCTCACGCTCCTGGCAGCAACTCTACCATGCTGGTCGTGAAGTGGGGTTTCCGGAAAAAACCGGTTTGCTCCCGAGACGCCAGAGTCAAAACGGACAGTCCCGCGGGCGCCGGGGCGGAACTGTTTGATAAAGGTTAACCGTCCGTCGTACGTCCAGTGCGGCCAACCTATACGCACCAGTGCGGCAACGACACGACCGGAATCTGCTGCTTTAGATTGAAGGAATTTAGACTCTAATTGGGGCAGGAGCGGTTCATGAGGGCGGACATGATGCCGTTGACCACCTCTTCACGGACATGGGCATCGGGGGCGGCGAGCGGCGATACCTGGATGTGAACCAGTTCGTGCACGATGGTGCATTCCATATCGAGCTTCAGATCTCCACCTCGGAGGTTGTAGTCGCGCGGGTCGAGTACGCTGATAACGCCTGTCTTCGCTGCCGGATCAAAGGCGGCGGCGCCCCAGGAGTTACCGTCGATCTCCGACTGCCGGACCACGCGCACCGAGAGGTTCCACGCGTCCAGCCCGAGGCGCTTCTGCCAGAACTTGATCTGGTGGTCCAGGCGGGATTCGACTGGGGTCATTGCAGAACAACTGGAGACTAGTAGAAATACTGCCCAGACTGAGCGCATTCATGGATTTTATCGTACGTTTATGGCTTAGTCCTCCGCTTGAGGAACTGCAATTTGAGGAGTTAAAAACCCTAGTACCTATGGTACTTGACGGCAAGGGCTATTTCCAATTGGCTCTCGCATATCCAAGCGAGGCTCCGCTCAAAATGGTCACGATGGCTATCGCAGTTGACTGCTCCAATGTGCCTGCCAGAGGTGTGGTCTTGACGATCTGTTCTGTCCCGTTTTCCGAATAGAACTCCAGTTCGACAACGGTGCCGGGAGGGACAAACCGTGCTTCGACGCCAATCGTCACCCGAGACGAAGTATTTAGCGTGACTTGTGGCACGAGGGACAATTCCTTTGACCCTGCGGCAACCAGCACGCCGGCCACGCCTACGACTCGGATTGCGGCTGGGGGATTGGGTGGAAGGAACAGGCGGAACGGTTTGCCCGTCGTGGGTGGAGTGTCATCCGCACTGCCGCGGAGATTATTCGCAAAGGTCTCCAGCCGAACGCGGCCATTGCCGCCCGCGTTGCCGACATCGCCGCCGGCATTGCCGACACCTGGGACACTGCCCTTCGCGGCCAGCATACCCGAGCCGTCGATGACAGAAGCAACCAATCGGATAGATCCGCCGCTGCCGCCGCCGCCGGCTTGACAGTCTGGCGCCGGGTTGCCACCGTTGGCCAGGATGCTGCCGTTTACGGTGATGGAAGTCGAGCTCGCAATGAGAAGGGCACCGGCTCCCGCTCCCCCGCCACAGTTCTCTCCGGCCGCGCCGCCAGACCCGCCGACCAGCGGCACCAGGAACTGGTTTCCCGTGAAGACGCCGCCGGGGTGTCCGGCACCTGTACCCGCGCCGGGGCCGTCTCCGGGCTTCCCATGGATTCCCCCCTGGTATCCGCCCGCGCCGGCGTTGTTCGGGAAATGAGGAGACGCGACGCCGTCCTCACCATTGAGGTCGATTGCGCCATCGATCTGCACTGGTCCCTGGGCGAGCCAGAAAACTGGACCGCTGAGGGTTTTGGCCGAAAGTTTGACCGTGACACCGAGACCGATGTAGATGCTTGTAAATTGGTACACGTTGTCACCGGCTGCGTTCAGGGGCGGGTTGAAAGTCCGCGGGTCGAAGACAATCGTGCCGGGTGTTGCCAATATGAGCGCGCCATCGATTCCGGTGGAGCCGCTGCTGACGGATTGGGCTCGTAGGGCCACGGTAATAGCGAATATGACCAGCAAAAGTCTGGGTGCCATATCCGCTACCAGTTTGCTTTGACGAAGCCCCGCGTGCCGCCGGTGGGGAACGTGATGGAAGCGCTGCATGTTGAGGCCAGAAGAGTTCCTTGAAGCGCCGAACAGGCGACAGTTTGATCGGGGCCGAATTCTGAATAGACTAAGATCTTCGGTACCGTTCCGACTGGGATGTTCTGTGCCGCCACGATAACCGTTACCGGCGACGACGCATTGATCGTTAGATCGGGAAAGCTGAATGGGTTGGCGTTGACCGGGACTCCATTGATCGTGGTGACTTGAATGGAGGGCTGGCTCTGGGTCGCGGGCGTGAGGACTCTGAAGGGGAGGGAGAAAACAATTGGTCCGCGGGTGCAACAACCAAGGCTCCTCTGGAAAGCCTCTACACGAATCAACCCAGGCGGGCCCACCTGGTCCGTCTGCACCTCGGTAGCACCCGAAATGACCGGAGCCACAAGGCGTATGGCTCCACCTGACCCATGGCCCGCAGTGCAACCGCCAGCTCCGCTATTTGCAAATATTCCATCTGTGCCGAGGGTGCTACTGAGAGTAATCGACACGGAACTTGCTATGACGATCGCACCGCCGCCAGCTCCTCCACCGCCAGCATACGTGGGGGCCCCGCAGGAGGTGGGAGAGCCACCACCACCGCCTCCCGACCCTCCAAGAAGTGGTATTAGGTAGGTACTCCCGGTAAAGGTCCCATTGCTAGCTGCAACGCCCGGGGACCCCGGTGCACCTCCGCCAGGGCCGCTACCTTGCATCGGGGGCGTAGGAGTGCCCGGCGCGCTCCCCCCAACTCCTCCGGGATACCCTCCGGGGCCCGGAGCGGACGGAACGCGCTCGCTGGCGATATTGGTCGCAGGGTGACCATTCTCCCCGGTGATGTCGATACCGCCATCAATCTTTACAGGCCCCGTCGCCAGAAAATATATAGGCGTACTAAACGTGCGCCCAGACAGTTTCAAGACCACGCCAGAGGCAATCGTAATCGTTGTGAAATTGAAGACATTGTCCCCGGCAGGATTCAGCGGCGGGGTGAAACTCTTGGGATCGAATTTTATGACCCCTGGCGTGGTCAGCGTCAGTGCCCCGTCAGCGCCGGTGGAGCCGCTACTGAAGCTCTGGCTATAGATGCAGGAAACGGAACAGAGCGCGAAGACGAGCGCGAAGACGGGCAAACGCGGAGCGATCATTCTTCCGCGCCGGTAGTTTTTGTGCGACATTTGGTCCTCCTTCGGATGGGCGAGCCTCACGGTTCACGAGAGTAAAAATTGCCAAGTTCTTCACATCGAGCGCCACGCTTATGAATAGCCCAGGCGGCCGGATATCGGGGATGCTGCGTGCGTCGAGCGGGTCGGAGCCGAGGGCGATCTCAAGGCCGTCCGGATAACCGTCGCCATCCGTGTCCGGATTCAACGGGTCCGTACCCAGCCGGCGCTCTTCATCGTCGGATAGGCCGTCGCCATCGCTATCGAGCGCACCTGTCGCGGTGACCAAGGCACCGGGCGGACGGGGTTGAGGGGAGCCGGCAACGGTCGGACTAGGTGCCGCCAGCTTCGCGCTGGTTACGACAACCCCCGGAGGCTGGTTCGCCACCGAGAACACAAGGCTGTCAGCCTCGGCTGGCGTCGAAAGAGTTGTGACCAAGTTGGCGAGGGAAAACACCGGACTGTCCGCTTCCAAGATGTTGCCTCCAGCGCCTGCAACATTCGCGACCGAGAAAGCCAAACTAATCGCCTCCGGCTTTGGCCCGACCGTCCCCTCGAAATTTGAGAGCGAGAAGGTAGGACTGACGGCCTCGGGCTTCGGCCCGACCGCCCCCTCAAAATTTGAGAGCGAGAACGTAAGACTAACGGCTTCGGGCTTCGGTCCCACCGCCCCCTCGAAATTTGACAACGAGAATGTCACTCCCGCGACCTCGCTGCCCGTCACGCGGCAATTCAACGGCGTGCATGAGGGGTTGAGGGGGTCCGAGCCGTTCGCCACCTCGACCCCGTCTGAGAAGCCATCTCCATCCGAGTCCGGGTTCAAGGGGTCTGTTCCAAGTAGAGCTTCCTGGCCATCCGAAAGCCCGTCGGAGTCGCTGTCCGCATTCGGGTCAGTAAGAATGGTGATGGTGTTTAGCGCCGACGGGTTCGGATCGGACGTGCCGGCTGGATTCGTCGCAAGGAAAGCGACCTGGCCTGACGCGCTGGCTGCGACGGTCAACGTCAGGTTTGCCGAATTGCCCGACGGACTAACCGAGACGAGGGTAATGGAGATCGGCAGCGGGTTCGTGGCGGGCAGCAGCGAGAATGTTGCATTAATGAGATTGGCTCCACTGACCGTAAAATTCTGTACCACCGAACCCGCGAGTACCCCTTTCTGTTTCAGCCCGGTGATGAGGGGCTTGGGGAATATCCGGGTATCGCCGACGTTCGTGATTCCGCCCAGCACCGGCGGCGTAGGTGTTGACAAGCCGCTGATCGTCACGCCGTTCACCGTGGCACTTGCGAACAACACAATGGAACCCTGGATTGTCGGCAGCCCGCCAACGGTGAAAGTGCCATCGCCTGCCGTAGTTGCCGACTTGCCGGATGCACTGACAGTAGCGCCGGCCACCGGAAGATTCACGCTATCCAATACACGTCCGCGCGCCGACGTCAGCGGGTCGGGAATAGCCGGAAGCGTCACGTTCGCAGCCGTTCCGAGGTTATTTGCGAAGTCAAACGCAGTAGCTCCGAAGGTGACAGTCGTAGCTGCCACGGGCACCGCATAGCTAGTCTGGTAGGGCGGGCTCTGAGCCGTGAAGACAGGCTGTCCGTTTACCAGAAACGTAACCGAGGCCACGGCGACATCGTCCGTTGCGTTCGCGCTCAAAGTGATGGTTGCGCCTTGAAGGAGGGGACCGAGAGTGGGCGACGTAATTTGTACTGTGGGAGGGATGCCGAACGGGTCGGAGATCTTTTGGTATTGACCGATGCGCAGCGTGCCCAACGGCATGATGAGGTAGCCGTAGCTGTTATCCATGGCAATGCTGGAGCCGAAGCCGGGGCTCGTCGGCGTCCAATACGGGAGGGCGGTGGGCTGCAGCGGATTCGACACATTGAGGATCGGGATCGCTCGCCCGAATGAGTTGTCGGCCGTGATCGCGATGCCGTTAAAAGCGGCGATGTCAACCGGAACTCCTCCAAGATTGGCGGCCAGGGATGAAGAAAGAAACGGTGAATCCGGGTTGGTGATATCCACCGCGGTGACGCTGCGCTGCGTATCCGCCAACAGCAGGGCTGGAAACCGGAGCAGGACCCGCCGGACGACACCGCCCGGCAGAAGACCGCGTAACCGCGGCGAGGCTGGAGCAGAAATATCGACAAGCTGAACGCCCTCATTACTCATGGCCACAGCAGCCAGGCTGCGCTGCTGGTCGAAATCGACGCCTAGGGCAGGTCCCGCCGTAGTGAGGACAGCGATCAAGCTCGGGGCGGTGGGATCTACGATATTGACCAGCGATACGCCGCCGGCCTCGGCTGCGACTGCCGCCATGTTCCCGTGCACGGCAAGGGCGTTCGGCCTGCCTGCAATTTGCAGAGACGCGACGAGGGCGGGCGCGGCCGGATTGAGAACCCGCACGACACGCAGAAATCCGTTGGCATCGGCTATAAAGACGTAGGAGCCGGAAGCTCGAATGGCCTCCGCGTCACCGATCCCGGCCAGGCTCCCGCGAATCACTGGATTGGTTTTGTCGGTGACATCGACAACCACCAATCCGTTTGGCCCTGCCGCGACATAGGCGAAGTTGCCGCCAACGTCCACCGCGACGGAGCCTGCAATTGCGATGGCGGAAAGCTCGGTTGGGTTGAACGTGCTGACCGTGGCCGTAGCCGTAGCGGTAAAGCCGCTGTTGGTGACGGTGATGGTGCAGGCTCCATCCGATCCGGCAAACACCCTGCCGTCGGGAGATCCAAACGTACACACGGATAGATTGCTCGACACATAGTTCGTCCGGCGGGTGGTAGACGTAAGGTCGATCATCGTCTTGCCATCGATGAGTTTGCCGGTCACGGTCAGTTGCTGTGAAGCATTCGGCGCCACCGAATTGACCGTGAGCAGGAAGCTGGCCGGACTCACCGTAAACTGAGACACCGCCTTCGAGAGATCGTAGCTATTGCGGTCCAGAGGATTGCTCCCCGTCCGGACTTCGATTCCGTCCGGGATGCCGTCGCCATCGGTATCGGGTATCAACGGGCTGGTGTGGTACTTGTTCACCTCGTCGCCGTCGGACAAGCCATCGCCATCGGTGTCCTGATTGTTGGGGTCGGTACCAAGCTGGAATTCCTGGAGGTTGGTCAAGCCGTCATGATCCGGGTCTTCGGAGGGCATGGTTGGGTTTGTGGGATCAAGGCCATGCAGAATTGCCCAGGAGTCCGGAATGCCGCCATGGGAAGCCCCGCCCAGCACAACGTGCACGGCGATTATGCCCGAGGCGCCGTCATTCGTCGCCTGGATCACTACCGTGCCGCCCGCCACCGCCGTTACCAACCCGTCCGCGGTAATGTTGGCGATGGCCGCATTACTGGTTGTGTAACTGGTTCCCGAAGCACCTGCCGTCAAGTTAGCGGTGACGCTATTGGGGTAAGCGCCGGTGACCTGGAGTTGAATCGTTTGTCCGATGGTGGACAACGTGGGGGCACCAGGCGTAATTGCCAAAGACGTGGGGATGGGAGTGGAAGATCCCAGCTTGATCGTGGGCAGATTGACCGAACCATTTACCGGTACGGTGAAATACGCCGACTCGCCCGAGGTGGTGACGCCGTTCTGCACGCAGGTGGCGCGGGCCTTGACCTGACCGACGTTGGCCGGAACATTCGGCAGCACCCAAGTACCATCGCGGTTGACCTGCACATTGCGGTTCAGCACCGAAACGGTACAGTTCTGGTTCAGTTGCCCCATCGCCGCGGAGCACAGCGCCAGCATCAGCGGTATTACCTTCGCAACTCGGCTCTGAACCATGTGTCTTGGTGCGTTCGGCATCGCCTACTTTTTGGCGGCAAGCTCCGCTTCGACATACTCCGTCAGGGTCTGGAGGCTGGGAACACCGTCGATTCGCTTCGTGTTCACGAAAATCACCGGGCTCCCGCGAAGGCCCCGCTTGAAACCCTCTGCCACGTCCGCATCCACCCGGGCCGTATACCGGCGCTGCCGAATGGTCTCGGCGAACTTGGTTTCATCCAGGCCCAGGCGGCCTGCGTAGGCGATCAGGTCTTGCTCGCGCAGCGCATCCTGGTGGTCCAGGATGTAGGTTGCGAACTCCCAGAATCGCCCCTGTCGCGCGGCAGCCATGGCCGCCTCATGCGCCAGGGGCGCCTGCGGATGGAACGCCAGGGGGAAGTTGCGAAACTGCAGGCGAACCGCCGAGGGATAGCGCCGCAACAACTCATCCACCACGGAGATGGCTGGCCGGCTCACCGGGCTCTCCAGATCGGCAAAGAATTCGAGCGTGACGGGGGCGCCGGCCGGTCCCCTGCTCATCAGGTTGTCGGTGATCTCGGTGAGGGCCCACTTGCGGCGCTGATCTCCCAGAACAAGATCCTTCAACTGATCGAAGGACCGTGCTCCTACATACTCCTTGCCGTTCAGGAAGAATGTGGGCGTGCCGGTGACACCGAGCTTGGCGCCTTCCGCCTGTTCGCGCGCGATCTCCTGTTTCAGCCGGCCGCTGTCCAGGTCTTTACGGAAGCGGTCCATGTCGAGTCCCAGCTTCTGCGCGTCCCGCAGCAGATCGTCGCGTTGCAGCGCGGCCTGGTTCGCAAAAATCAGATCGTGCATGTCCCAGAACTTGCCTTGCTCGCCCGCCGCCAGCGCGGCCTGGGCGGCTAGTTGGGCGTTGGCGTGGAAGGTCAGCGGAAAGTTCTTGAATTTGACCGATGTCGGGACGCCTGGGACGCCTTCGGCGATCAGTTGGCTGATGGGCTGGGCAAATTGACCGCAGAACGGGCATTGGAAATCGGAGAAGACTACGATCTCCACGCGCGGGATGGGAGTGGACAGAACCGGCGTCTGCGGCGGTACGCCCCAGAGCTGCGCGACTAGGGCGAGCATGCCAAGATATCGGGCAACCGCTCCCTGACGGTCACGGCTCGGAAGGCGCGTTCCGAGCCGCGCGCGTAAGCAAGCGATCACCCGACGTGCGCCGAATCTTGCGGTCGACGAGCTAGTCATCTGGCCTCCGCTGATACATGTTCTCTGGTCTTCGAGCGGGGAGGCCAGACCTTCACGTGAAAGTTTTCATCTACTACCAGATCCTTGGTGCCGGGAGGCAGAACTTGCAGCGTCTTGAGGAATTCAATCAACGAATCGCGCTCGTTCTTTGAAAGCGCTTGAAATGCCAGCCGCGACTCCAACGCCTCGCCCGAATGGGCCAGAACGGCCCCGCGCATCGTAGTGTACATACCGTTATGAAAATGGTTGGGCATGTTCGCCGCTCCCCACAGGCGCTTAGTGAGGAAATACCGGTTGCCCTGCTTGAACTTCGGCGACCAGACGGACTGGTTCATATCGAGCGGCTCGCCGTCCTCCGGGTTGCAGACATCGTGCAGCTTGAAATCCGTGTAGGCAGGGACTGCGATGAACTTCGCGTCAGGCGTCTCCGGCAGGAGCCGCGGAGCCGGAAGCAGGGGACTAGTCAAATCCATGCCGACCGTCTTGGTTTCGCCGCTGCGCAGGTTACCAGGGGGATTGTAAGGCCCCGGTTCGGTGAATACCCAGCCGGAGCGCTCCAGCGGAAGGCTGGGAACGTGGCAGGTGGCGCAGCCGATCCGGGCAAAGGCTTTTTCCCCAAGTAGCACGGCCGCTTCGATCATCGGGTCATTGGGGATGACTCGTCCGGGCACCTGGAGAGCGGCCTGCCACAGCGTGACTGCCGTCACGTCGGCGCGAGTCAGTTCGTTAGTTAAGCCATCGCCGTCCGGATCGGTGTCCACGCCGAATCGCTCGGTGGACTGTATGCCGTGGTGCTGGGTGAAGGCGTTATTGGTGAACTCTCGGATAGAGACAACATTGGCGGCCTGATGCCAGGGGCGGATCACCAGGGTGGGCGGATTATTCGAGCCAGTGGTAAGCAGGCTCAATCGGGGGAGGCCCACAACACGGGATGTATCCCACAGACCTTCCCTGGTCAGTGTGAGCCAGCCGAAATGGATCCCCTTGGCGACAAGCTCCTTGGAGTCGCCTCGCTTGATGCCGGCGCGGATGTGCTGGAGCTCGGCGGTGATTTGCCGGGCCAGCATTTCCAGGTAACCTGCGCCAAACATGCCGGTGGTGGCGCGAAGATTGCCGACGTCCTGAAGGGTCACAGGAGCGAGATCTTCAGCGGCGGCGCCTTTCGTGGGAACCGCATCCTTGCTATTGAAGGACACGAAGTCAAAACGCTGGGCCAGGACAAAGACGTTCGTGACAAAATCGCCAGCGCCACCGGGGATACCGTAGGGCGTATTGTGGCATCCGGCGCAGGAGTTGGCGTCGGGGCCTGAGATGCGGTTGAAGCCGCGGGGGCCAGTGAGCGGTTGAGACGGATCGCCGAGCGGGCGGCCCGTGCCCTTGGTGAGAGGGCGGCCGCCGCCTTCCTGGTCGGTCCAGTTGGCGTTGAAGAGAAGGCGGCCGAGTGCGAGGAGGGCGTGCATTGGGAGAGTCAATTCCTGCCCGTCCGAAAGGTGCTTCGGCACCGAAAGTTCTTGGCCTATAGACTGGGCTCGCGCGTAACTCGCGGTGGCGAGCAGCCAAATCCACAAATGACTAATCGCTTTGTTACCTTTTCGGCTCGGATTCCGATGCGTGGTGTTGAATGTGCTGCGTCGAATGCCGACTGGTCTAGTCATGCCAGCGCCGGCTTGCAGTACTGGCACTCCCGCAGTTACCTCGATTTCTTGTTTGCTCCTGCCTGGCATGATTTAAGGGAGCACTCCGTTCAGATTGACCGTCACACCTCTAGGATTAAAGAGCTGTAGCACTTGGGGCAGGCAATAATCCGGCGTTGCAGCGTCCGAAATGCAGGTCTGTGGTCCTGGGTCATACGTGTAAATTCCAACCTGATTGACGTAAAGCTCGTGGGCTGGAAATCCTGTGTGGCTTCCGGTTAAGGTCCACCTCGTTGGTGAACTAGAGGCATCGATTTCAAGCAAGAGGTCCCACGAAATCGCACCTGTCGGTGCCGGCTGGAAGACCGTTAGGGCCGGATTTGAGGCACTCCCGTAGATGTGCAACTGGATGTCGGTGTCACTGAACTTTACTGCCGTGATGTGCATATCGCTCGTAGAGGCCGTCCCGACATACGTCAGCAGATGGCAATCGTTCAGCGCGGCGTCATCGTCGGCACCATCAATGCGACCCAAGTTTGGAGCATCATTCGTCAGTGCGTCGATGGCATAGCCTTTTGTGGTTCCGACTGAAACCGAGGCGGTACCCGGCTTTATTGCATTTCCCGTCCCGGTGACGACTGTAACGAGACTACGGGTCCTAGAGGAACCTGCTACAGGGCTGAAGGATCGATCGTCGCCAGCAAAAAAAATGGGCGAGCCGCCACAAAACAGAAGCGAAGCCCCTCCAAGGTGAGGCTCCTCGATATTGTTTCCTGGAATGAATGCAGATAGACTTATCGTGAACTCTTGTGGCGAGCACTGCCCATTGACGCAGGTCCCGCCATTGCAGATTGTCGGACACTGACTCCCGCTCCCCGTACATTGCTGATTTTGGCAGCTTCCAGCTATGGTGCCTCCGTTATTACAAGTCGTGTTGTCACGCTGTCCCGTGCAGTTCGTCCGGATGCAGGTCCCCGCGAGACACTGCTCTCCAGCACTTCCACAACTTGCGCCATTCCCCAGTGGCGTTCCCGATTGGCAGCCCAACAGAGGATCGCAAGTAGGTGTTCCGGTACAGATATTTCCCGTCCCGCAATTCAAGGGCGTTCCCGGTACGCAGCCCAGTACAGGATCGCAAGTAGGGGTTCCTGTACAGATATTTCCTGTCCCGCAGTTCAAGGGCGTTCCCGGTTGGCAGCCCGAAACAGGATCGCAAGTGGGAGTTCCCGTGCAGATATTCCCTGTACCGCAGTTCGCGGGCGTTCCCGGTACGCAGCCCAGCACAGGATCGCAAGTAGGGGTTCCTGTGCAAGCGTTGCCGGTGCCACAATTTACAGCCGTGCCTGAGCATGATCCGCCGGAGCAGGTGCCCGCACCACCTGTAATGCATGCGTTTTGGCAGCTCGCTCCGGTTTGGCTTGAATCGGGGACGCAACTGGTCCCGTCGCAGTGAGTACACGGCGCACACGCCGCGGCGCACCCACAAGTTGCCGGATTCCCACAGCAATGCCACCCCGCCTTCAAGACTCCCACTCCCGGGTTGGACCGGACCACCTGCCCATCGTCACTAACCGTCCCCGTCCCAATCGCCACGAACGACCCAATATCGTGATCGAAAGAGTACATTTCCGTGACTTCACGCGGCTTCAGCCCATCCACATTCGGCAGCGTAATCGCCGCTGGCGGATTGAACAATGCTCCCGTAGGCTGAATCGTCACAATGAACCTTGGCTGCTGCCCAAAGCCCGGCAGCATCGGGATCTTGTCGGCGTGGACCACCGTGACACTTACACAACCATCTTTCGCGCCCCCAGGAAACGTCACCTGTCCCGGTCCAAATGTCAGCGAGAAGCCGGGGGCTTCAGGGACCGTCAATGTCCCACCGCCCGTTGTCGCGGTGGCGCAGAGTTGGTTGGCGGTGTTCAGCGGCAACAGGAAGATCGGCTGGCCCACGGTGTTGCTCTGCCCCGCCACAGTCACGATGTCGTACTCAAGACTCGGATACGTGCCGGTCAACTGTGACGTACTGCCATCCACCAGCAACTTCACGAAACCAACCGGCGCGGGCTTGATCGAGAACTGGCCCTGGGCATCCGTCTGGGCGATGGCCGCGGCAGTCACCGACCCGGCGTTGGCAGTCAACACGTGGGTCAGCACCGCGCGGATGGTGACGCCGGGAATAGCCACGTTGCTGTTATCCAGCACGAGGCCGGTGATGGTGGTATTGGCCGGAGCCCCAGGCGAGCGGCCGGAGGCGGTAAACGAAGCCGGGAGGCCTTGGTTTGCAGGAAAGTTCGCCGTGACCAGATTGTTGGCGTTGCCTTCCTGGAAGCCAGGCGTCAGGGTAGCGGCAGCGCGTCCATCGGAATCGGTGTTAGTGGTATAGGCAGGCTGCCCGGCGAAGTTTCCGCCGCCCTCCTGCACGGTGAACGTCACTGGCACGTTCGCCAGCCGATTATTCCCGGCATCGACCACCACGGCAATCAGCGGCAAAGGCAAAGGCTGATTCACCGCCCCCACCTGATTGTTGCCGGCATCGATCACGATCTTTCCGGCCAGGCCCTGGGTTCCGGTAGCGGTGAAAACAGCCGTTCCACCGAAGCCGACCGCGTAGGCCTCCACCCCATTGGCACCGGCCCCGGACCGCATACCCAACTGCCACTGCGCCTGGGCCTGCCCCAGCGCGTTCGTCATGGCGACCACCGAGGCCGCCGGCGCGCCGCCCGTGCTTACCATGCCGTCGTCTTGCGTGATTCTAAAGATCACCGGCGTATTCGGAACCGGGTTGTTCGCCGAATCCGTCAGAGCGACTACCAGCGACGCCGGGGCCACGGAGCCGATGGCGCCGGCCTGGTTGTTGCCCGAGATCAGATGAATCTGCGATTGTTGAGGCGGCGCCTGCCGGGTCACCGTGATCTGCGTGGTGGCGGCATTTCCCGCCCGGTCCCGCGCGGCGGCCTGAATGACGTTGCTGCCCATTGTGAGAGCGACACTCGTTGCCAGGAACGTACGGTTGGCCACCTGGGCCGCGGTTCCGTTCACTGTGACCTGCGCCTGCTGGTCGTTGACCGTTCCGACGACAATATCGTTCACACTGCCGGCCACCGAGATCGACGTGTCCGCGGTCACAAACTGGTCCGGCGGCGACGTGATGGTCACGTGGGGCGGCGTTGTGTCCAGAGTCGCTTGGATGCTGGCCGTGCTGGCGCCGGCGGGCGTGGTGGCAGTAGCTGTGATGACGTTGGGACCTTCCGCCAATGGAACGGCGATGCTGAAAAGCCCGTTGCCGACGGGAGCGGCCAACCCGTTGACGGTCACGGTGGCACTTGCATCGCTGACGGTTCCATTGACCGTCGTGGGGCTGATGTTGAAGTAGCTCAGATTGGCGGGAGCGGTCAACGTGATCGTCGGAGGCAGGGCCGGGATCAAGGTGAGCGTAGAGGCACCGACATTACCCGCAAGGTCAACGGCATTCACCGCGATTGAGTTCTGGCCTGGCGTAAGCGTCACGTCGCAGGTGAAGCCGGAACTGGTCATGATCGCGGGCGCTCCGTTGCAGGTAACGCCCGCAGTTCCAGAGAGCGCGTCTGTTGCCGTGCCTGCCACGGAGATCGGGGCGGTGGTGACGCCCGATGCCGGCGGCGTAACCACCAGCACGGGTGGTGTCTTATCGATCTTTAATGTCACCAAAGCGGTGGCGGTGTGAGCCGTACTGTCCGTGACGGTCCCGGAGACTACTTGACTGGCGCCCTCCGTCGTAACTACGACGGGCGGTGGACAGGCCAGGGTTCCCGTGCCACCCCCGCAGGTGAAAGTGATCGTGGCATTGGTACGGTTCCATCCGGCGGCGTTGGGAGCCGGACTCGGCAAGGCCGATATGCGCAACACGGGTGCCGTGAAAGTTACGGGTATGGAGGCGGTCGTTGCGTTTCCAGCGATATCGGTGGATTGAGCGGCGATGGTGTTTAGGCCCGCGGTGAGGGTCAGATTGCAGGACCAATTGGATTGAGTGAGCGTCGCGGGTAAGCCATTACATGTCACGCTCGCGGTGCCCGAAAGGCTGTCCGTGGCGGTGCCCGTTACGGTGAGTTGCGGGACCGCGAGAGTCGCACCCGATGCCGGCGAGCTAATGGCGACGGTTGGAACAGACTTGTCGATCTTCAGGGTTACCGAAGTGGTGGAGGTGTGGGCCGCACCGTCTGTGACGGTCCCGGAGACCACTTGACTGGCGCCCTCCGTTGCAACGATGACCGGCGGAGGACATGTCAGGGTTCCGGTGCCGCCCGCGCAGGTGAAGGTGACCGTGGCATTGGCATTGTTCCATCCGGCGGCGTTGGGTGCCGGAACAACTGAAGTCGTGACGGTCAAGGCCGTGGGCGCGAAAGTCACGGGTAGGGAGGCGGTGGTTGAGTTTCCGGCGATATCCGTGGCCAGCACGGCGATCGTGTTTGGGCCTACGGTGAGCGCCAGATTACAGGACCAATCGGATTGAGTGACCGCCGCCGGTGAGCCATTGCACGTCACGGTTGCGATGCCGGAAAGGCTGTCCGTGGAGGTGCCCGTCAGGGCGAGTTGAGGGACCGTGAGGGTCGCACCCGATGCCGGTGAGCTAATCGCCACGGTTGGAACAGACTTGTCGATCTTCAGGGTCACCGAAGTGGTGGCAGCGTGGGTCGCACTGTCGGTGACGGTCCCGGAGACCACTTGACTGGCTCCCTCCGTTGCAACAATGACGGGGGGTGGACAAGTCAGTGCTCCGGTGCCGCCCGCACAGGTGAAACTGACCGTGGCATTGACATTGTTCCATCCGGCGGCGTTGGGAGCAGGAACAATCGAGGCGGTAACGCTCAAGGCCGTGGGCGCGAAAGTCACGGGTAGGGAGGCGGTGGTTGAGTTTCCGGCGATATCCGTGGCCAGCACGGCGATCGTGTTTGGGCCCACGGTGAGGGTCAGACTGCAGGACCAATTGGATTGAGTGACCGTCGCCGGTGAGCCATTGCATGTCACAGTTGCGATGCCGGAAAGGCTGTCGGTAGCGGTGCCCGCTACGGTGAGTTGAGGGACTGTGAGAGTCGCACCCGATGCCGGCGAACCGATGGCCAAGATTGGAACAGACTTGTCGATCTTCAGGGTCACCGAAGTGTTGGCCGTGTGAGCCGCACTGTCGGTGACGGTCCCGGAGACCACTTGACTGGCGCCCTCTGTTGCAACAATGACGGGCGGTGGACAAGTCAGGGCTCCGGTGCCGCCTGCACAGGTGAAACTGACCGTGGCATTGGCATTGTTCCACCCGGCGGCGTTGGGTGCGGGAACAACCGAAGTGGTGACGGTCAAGGCCGTGGGCATGAAAGTCACAGGTACGGAGGTGGTGGTTGAGTTTCCAGCGATATCGGAGGCCAACACGGTGATCGTGGTTGGGCCCGCCCCGAGGGTCAGATTGCAGGACCAATTGGATTGAGTGACCGTCGCGGCCAAACCATTGCACGTCACGCTCGCGATGCCGGAAAGGCTGTCCGCAGCCGTGCCCGCCACGGTGAGTTGAGGGACTATCAGCGTGGCACCCGATGCCGGCGAGTTGATCGCCACGGTGGGAACAGACTTGTCGATCTTCACGGCCACCGAAGTGGTGGCCGTATGCGCCGCGCTGTCGGTGACGGTCCCGGAGACCACTTGACTGGCTCCCTCTGTCGAAACGATTACGGGCGGTGGACAGGTCAGTGTACCTGTGCCACCCGAGCAAGTGAAAGTGACCGTGGCATTGACATTGTTCCATCCGGCAGCGTTGGGCGCGGGAACAACCGAAGTGGTGACGGTCAAGGCCGTGGTAGCGAAAGTTGCGGGTATGGAGGTGGTGGTTGAGTTTCCGGCGATATCGGTGACTTTCACCGAAATCGTGTTTGGGCCCGGCGTGAGGCCCAGTCTGCAGGACCAATTGGATTGAGTGAGCGTCGCGGCCAAACCGTTACACGTTATGCTCGCGATGCCCGAAAGGCTGTCCGTGGCCGTGCCCGTTACCGTGAGTTGAGGGACTGTGAGGGTCGCACCCGATACCGGCGAACTGATGGCCACGGCTGGAACAGACCTATCGACCTTCAATGTCACCGATGTGCTGGCTGTATGAGCCGCACTATCCGTGACGGTCCCGGAGATTACTTGACTGGCGCCCTCCACCGAAACGACGACTGGCGGCGGGCAAGTCAGTGTTCCGGTGCCGCCCGCGCAGGTGAAAGTGACCGTGGCATTGGCATTGTTCCATCCGGCTGCGTTGGGAGCAGGAACAATCGAGGCGGTAACGCTCAAGGCCGTGGTCGCGAAAGTCACAGGTATGGAGGTGGCGGTTGAGTTTCCTGCGATATCGATGGCTTGAACGGCGATTGTATTTGGGCCCGCGACGAGGGTCAGACTGCAGGACCAATTGGATTGAGTGAGCGTCGCGGCCAAACCGTTACACGTTACGCTCGCGATGCCCGAAAGGCTGTCCGTGGCCGTGCCCGTTACGGTGAGTTGAGGGACTGTCAGGGTCGCACCTGATGCCGGCGAGCTGATCGCCAATACAGGGGCGGTCTTGTCGACCTTCATCGACAACGAAGTGGTAGCCGTGTTTCCTGCACTGTCCGTCGCGGTGCGAGCGACGACCTGGTTTGCTCCCTCCGTTGAGACCACAGCGGGTTGAGGGCAGGTAACGGCACCGGTACCTCCCGCGCAGGTGAACGTCACCGTGACGTTGGTATTGTTCCACCCGGTGGCATTAGGCGTGGGACTGAGCGAGGCGGACGTACTCAATACGGTTGCCGCGAAGGTCACGGGAATTGACACGGCCGCCGAATTCCCAGCGACATCGGTGGCTTGCACAATGATGGCGTTCGATCCCGGGGCAAGCGTGACGTTGCAAGACCAGCCGAATTGGTTAATCGCCGCGGGCGAACCTTTGCAGGTCGAGAATGCGACACCCGAAATCGCATCGGTGATCCAAGCCGTCACGGTGATTTGGGGGATCGTCGTTGTCGTGCCTGGCGTTGGCGAAGTGATGGCAATCGTCGGCGGCGTTTTGTCGATCTTCAGCGTCACCGAAGCGGTTGCTACGGTTCCAGCACTGTCCGTCGCGGTTCGGGTGATAACCTGGTTGGCTCCATCCGTTGATACCACGACGGGCGGTGGACACGTAACCGTTCCCGCACCGCCTGCGCAGGTGAAAGTGACTGTAACGTTCGAATTGTTCCAGCCGGTGGCATTGGGAGCCGGGCTTGGGGAAGCGGAGATGGTAAGCGCTGTACCCAGAGTGACGTTGAGACTCGATGTTGCACTGTTGCCGGCCACGTCGGTGGCTTGCACGGCAATGGGGTTCCGCCCTGTAACCAGAGCCAGATTGCAGGAGAAATTCAGCCCGCTCAGCACTGCCGTTACGCCATTGCATGTTAGCTTTGCGACGCCCGAGAGCGCATCCGTAACCGTGCCCGTCACAGTAACCCGGGGAACCGTCACGTTTGCAGCCGCCGCCGGAGAAGTAATCGCAAGGGTTGGCAGGGTCTTGTCGATCTTGAATGCCGGCGAAACGGTGGCCCTGCTACCTGCCGCGTCCGTCGCCGTTCCTGAGATGGTCTGGCTTCCTTCTGCGGACGTTATCACCGGCGGAGGGCAGACTACCGGGGCCGTTCCGCCGGCACACGCAAACCTCACGGTGACATCTGTATTGTTCCACCCTGCTGGATTGGGTGCGGGACTTAGCGATGCCGAGATTGCCAGCGTACTTGAGCCGTATATGACGGTAAGAGTTGAGGTAGCGATGTTCCCGGCGACATCGGTAGCCTGAACTCTAATTGTGTTTGACCCGGGAACCAGGGGCAGGTTGCACGAAAACCTGTGCAATCGCGGCGTCGGGCGAAGCGGTGCGGGCCGTGGAGACCGTTGCGCACGGTCCAAACCAGGAACCGCACCAGGCACGGCCGCCGGACCGGAAGGCGTCAGGCCAGGCTCCACTTGGGCAACAGAATCTGATCCGCCGAGGGATGCGGTCTGATCATTGCAGGTGAATGAGGCCACTCCCGAAAGTGCGTCCGTCACCGTGCCAGTCAAGGTCACGGAGGGGGTGGCAACCACAGCGCCGTTAGCTGGAAACGTGATGTTGAGAATTGGTGCGGTCTTATCGAGGTTGAGGGTGACCGGCTTGGTCGCTGTGTTCCCCGATCCGTCCGTCGCAATGCCGGGGATCGCTTGGGCCTTTCCATCGGTCGAAACGCGAACGATTCCCGGACAGGCATCCGAGCCGCCAGCGCCTCCGGTGCAGCTAAAAGCCACGGTGACGTCGTCCTTGTTCCAACCCGCGGCGTTTGAGGTTGGCGTGGTGGTGGAGACAATGGAGAGCGTGCTCTGGGCTCTCGCGATGTCCACCGCAACGCTACTCGACAGCACCCTCTGCGCGAGCCCCTGGAATGTGGCCGTAGTCTGGAAGAAGACCCTTCCCAGGTTAGCTTCGTTGAGGGTGAACACCAGTGTGTAAACGTGATCGCCAGCGACTGCGTCTCCGTTGAGGCCATCGTCGTGAAGGATGCCAATTTCAGTAGTCCCATTGCCGCCCGCGTTGAGACGTTGTACGCTCGCGCCGTTGACAATCAGGCCAGGATCGCTGATGACCGCGGTGATCTTAATCCGGGTGGGCGCATTTGCTGGCGCGAAGGTGGGACTGACGGTGATAGTTCCGATGATTGGGTCCGCACCAAAGGCGCATGCCACCAGTGCATACAATGAGACGATAACACGATTTTCCAGGCGCATCTTTAACCGCTACCTCATGCGGAGGCGCCGGTCTTTCCTTTCCCAGCAGCATGAGGAGAGGTGTGACTTCGGGACTCGGGCACCGAGGTTGATAGTGGAGCGAGGGATCGGCCGATGGAATCGCCAGTCATCATTACTTTGGAGATGCCGCGAGAAAACTCATGCTGAGCAATCCGGAGGAACCGCCAGGACGCCGGAGAGCTTCGTTTCTTGGAGAATGCCAGATTCGCCGCGGCCTGGCGGATATCCGCATCAAACTTAAGCATGGGTAGCGCCATGTCGTACCTGACGAGTCGGCTTAAGCTCAGGGGCCCGAGGGCGGAACCGCCATCACGATAAGAGCCTTGTCGTCAACGACGACGCCGGAGCGGGTGGTACTCCAATCCTTTCAAAAGAGGCAGCCGGTCACGAACACTACATTAATGGAGGTAAATTTCAAAAGAAAAGTCTTGCGACTGAAGGTTCCTAGTACGTACTATGCTACGTCTTCAATTTCCCCGCAGTGCTGGATTGCTCATTTTCCACGGAGTATGAACCGAACTTGTAACGACCGATACCTCCCAGTTGATTCCGGTGCCTGCGCAGGCCCGGCACGTGTTTATTCCGTTCAAGCGCGACAGAGGGTGGAATCAAGATGCTCGGCGGCTCCCCCTCTGTGCCAATATTGCTCAGACACTTCGTACCCTTAATTACAGAGCAGGGCGGGAAGGAATTCAGCATGAAGAATACGAAGACATACTCTCCGGCCCTGGCCGCAGAGCGCATTGAGGCCGAACCCGCCGGGGTCGGCGCCGACCAGGTCGGTGCCCCCCAGTCCCGAGGTCGTCGCCAGAGCCAAGCGCCGCATCTTCCGAGCCGAGTACAAGCAGCGAGTCCTGGCCGAAGTCGATAAGGCCAAAGAGGAGTCAAGCAGCATTGGCGTTCTGCTCCTGCGTAAGGGTTTGTATTCCCCGCACTTGGTGACGTGGCGGCACGAGCGGGCCGCGGGAATCCTGCATGCCGCGACACCACAGAAGCTTGGCCCTAAATCCAAGCGGAGCCCCCTCGAGGAAGAAAACCAAGAGCTGCCTCGCGAGAATCAGCACCTCGGCGAAGAACTGCGTAAAGCTGAAATCGTCATCGACACTCACACTCAATAAAATAAAAGTATGCTGGTGGCGCCCTGGCGAAGGCGCGGAGTGATGCAGATAAACGTGCAGATTCCCAGCGGCATTCCGACCGGCAACGCAGTTCCGGTTGTCGTGCAGGTTGGAAGCGCGTCAAGCCGGCCCGGCGCGACGATCGCCGTTCGTTAGGGTCAGTTCCCGGCTCTAAGATCAAAGGAAGCGCGTGCGCGATGGGAATTATGGTAGGTGTCGTTTCGCCTCAACTTTATAAACTCGACGCAGAACCCACGAATTGGATCATAAAGGTACCAGTACATTACCGGTACGGGAGAATATCCGATTCGCTAAATAATGAGTTAACATCGCTAAAGCGAGAACTTCTGGTTCGGTGACTTACGGCGTTCATGACTCGGCTGCGTGCCAGTCCAATCCAAAAAGTTAATTGCTACTTATGAAAATAAAGCCGAATCTGCGCCTGTTTGATGGTTTCCGATGCTGCGTTCTACTAGCTTGCCTGCTACCGGCTGTTGGTGGCGTGCTGGCAGGACAGGCCACACTCCCGATGCCTTCGGATCCTTCGGAGTCAACGGGCGGTCTTCCGATCGTCCAGCAGTCCATCGAGGTCAAAGGAGACGTAGTGGATCCGTCCATCGACGGAAGTTTCTCGGGAGTCCATCTGAGTTCGGCGGACATGCAGAATCGTTCCACCAGTCTTACTAATGACCCGCTGCGCAGCATGCAATTGCTGCCTGGCGTGGTCGCCAACGACGACATGAAGAGTAGCTTCATGGTGAGAGGCGCAAATGCCTACCGGGTTGGCATTTATTTGGACGGGATTCTCTTGCACTCTCCTTTTCACAAGACGGATGAAGGCCCGGGCCAGGCATCCCTTTCCACGGTGCCCGGCCAGTTGCTGGATTCTGCGGTCTTCTTCGGCGGAAATCATCCGATCCGTCTCTCCGATACCGATGCCGGTGCCGTCGAGTTGCAGACGCGCGAAGGAAACCGCTCCGAGAAGGTTACGTCGGTCAGTCTCAGCATGTTGGAGGCTGACGTCACGACGGAAGGCGGTTTCGGCCCGAGGCAACGGGGCTCATGGTTGTTGACAGCCCGCCAGAGTTACATGAACTACCTGATCAATAGGATCTCGAGCGATCCAATGGCGCTATTTGGTTACCGGGATCTTGCGGCCAAGCTGAATTACGACCTCTCGCCGCGGCACAACCTGAGCCTGTTGCTGATGGGCGGAAAATCCGGTCTGGACCTGGGAAACGTGGCCACCGATTCGGGCACCACCGCAACCAGCGCATACCGCTCCGTGCTCGCCAGCCTGGCGTGGCGCTACGCCGTGAATTCTCACCTGATGCTGACCAGCCGTCTTGCGGAACTCGGCGACAGCGTCCGGAACCGCGACAGTGCCGGAAACCCGCTGGTCCAGGAACGCAATCGCGAGCACGTAATTAAGGAGAGCGCGACTTGGGTGGTCAACTCGTGGGATACGTTTGAGTTTGGCTTTGGATTACGGTCTCAATGGACCTCTGGACTGACACCGCTTGGCCCCTCGGCGGCAGGAACTCAGTCCAGCGGTTACCTTCGCAACGCGCTTGTGCTCCTCGGCGGGAGAGTCATGCTGGACGTCGGAGCCCGCTGGGACGCCCATTCGATGGGTGAGCATCCGATTTCGAGTGTGAATGGCGGAGCGGGAATCCGCGTCTGGCGTTCCGGCACGCTTCACGCTGGATGGGCGCAGTACGTGCAGTTTGCGGACCTGGACAAGGTGATGGCTTACGCGTTGTCTTCGCCGATTCGCCCGGAGCGGGCTTCGCATTTGGACGTGGGCCTCGAGCAAAAGCTAGGAACGCGCACCCGTTTGGGTCTGGATTTCTACCGCAGGAACGACCGTGACCTGTTGCCTGAGCAGTATCGCCCCAATTGGCTACCGCCGGCTTTAGATACCATGTTCCGTTTGGACGGAGTAAGAGGCAAAGCCAGGGGCGCCGAAGTCTCTTTCGGCACCGGCATAGGCAAACTTTCGTTCATGTCGGCTTACGCGCTGGGATTCAGCCAGATCCGCCCAAACGGGATTGCCGTCACGATGCCCTCGGACGCCGATCAGCGGCACACGTTGAGCACTTACATGAGTTACGAATTGCGGCCGAACCTTCGGATCAGCGCGAAGTTCCGCTATGGCAGTGGCCTGCCGGTACCTGGCCCGTTTCAGAGGCGTGGCGGCGAAGTCTTTACAACAGACGCTTGGAACGAGCTCCGGATGGACAGCTACAGCCGCTTAGACGTTCGAGTGGATCGATCATGGCGAGTGGGCAAAGCCGAGTTCACGTTGCACGGCGAAGTGTTGAATATGCTGAACGAGTCAAACCTGCAATTCGCGGGTGCGGCCTACCAAGACCAGCAGACTGGCAGGGTTATGCTCAACTTCGGGCGGATGCTGCCGGTATTGCCGACGGCGGGTTTGAGCTTTCGGTATTGACGAACGACAGCTAGCGGGAGTTTACTGCGAGCCGGCTAAGACAAGCCAGTGAGAGTATGTTTTATCAGCCACTTAGCTTACTTGCCGGCGTATTACCCACGACTATTGGGTAATACAGACCTTAATACTCTAAGATCTGCAAACTGAACGACTTGGACGAAGGCAGGACGCCACCCCGACGCGTTCTCAGTAAACTCCCGCTAGGTGAAGGTATACTCGCGGGTTTCTTCGCGGTGTTGAGCAGCAGCAGCGCGATCTCGGGTTTCTTTTCCTTCGAAGAACCGGGGCGCGAACATTATGGCGATGCGAAGAACTCCCTCGAAGCAGTCCAGATCGCCTTCGCGCATTTGGAGTTGGAGCATGCACGCCTTTTCTTGCAGAAACACGAGCGGTGGGTTCGGTTGCGACTGCGGGCGGCAATGTGGCGGCAGTGGAAAACACCGCGCCGTCGCCGGGCGGCTCTGTTGGAACTGGGGGTGCGAGAGCCGCTGGCGAGCAATACCGACGGCAGTGGTCGCGGCCCTTGGTATCTCGCGAAGGCGAAGGCCCTGGCAGTGGGGCTTTCGAATGCGTACTTCAAATCGGACTTCCGTCATTGTTCGAGGACTGTTAGCGTAACCGTGTCGAACCGCCGTGTACGGACCCGTACGCACGGTGGTGTGGCAGGGGTCGGCGGGTGACCTCCGCCCTATGCCGATCAAACGGGGATATCGAAGACTCGGCCGCCGCAGTGCGGTACTGGCGTAATTCCAGGAACGCAATAGATCCTGCTTTGGACCTTCCGTCCGTGTTTGGAAGCATCGTTTGGCCACCGTGGCCAAACGATGCTTCAAAGTCACACGGTCGAGCGTTTAGAGTCCTTTGAGGAAGTTGAGCAGGCGATCCCCAGGGCGGTAGCGACCCGGGC
>Ga0210402_10001447_pt1 | contig 24457 bp, 39 predicted proteins | sample IncBWC7MmetaG_FD_161055 | JGI IMG/M metagenome (GOLD analysis project Ga0210402, IMG submission 161055) | Forest soil microbial communities from Barre Woods Harvard Forest LTER site, Petersham, Massachusetts, United States - Inc-BW-C-7-M | ecosystem: Environmental > Terrestrial > Soil >... | reverse complement strand
CACAGGCAGAATACGCTGACCCAAGCAGGATCAGGAAGCTAAGTACAGCGCCAACTCAACTTGCCTGAATATATATGGCCCACTAGCGAGCCAGATCTGTGCAGAAGAACAAACTAACACCCCGATTACGGCGTTCACCGAGCCTCCTGTGCAAAATTGACCATGTTTCTTTTGTGGATGGTTGCATCATTCGCAACCAAGGCCACGAAACCTATGACTCCAGAACTACAACGCGCTCGCAGCTTTCCCGTGACTCCTTTCATACGCGTATTTGCGATAGCGGGATTGTGTATTCTCACCAGTTCTGCTCGCTATGCGATTGCGCAGGAAACTGCAACCTGGCACGACCCGTCCCCCCACCGAATAACGACTGTGACGGTCGATAATGGCGTTAAGTTGGAAGTACTCGATTGGGGAGGAAACGGGCGTGCAGTTGTGCTGCTGGCTGGATATCAAACTGCGCATGAATACGATGACATTGCTCCGAGGCTTACGGCCTTCTGCCACGTTTATGGAATCACCAGACGGGGATTCGGCGCTTCCAGTCGACCACATTCAGGCTACACCGCGCAGCGGTCAGCGGAAGACGTTTTGCAGGTTCTCGACGCGCTGAAATTGGATCATCCTGTGTTGGCCGGACATTCATTCGGCGGAGAAGACCTATTCACAATCGGGGCAGAACATCCCACGCTTGTCGCTGGCTTAGTTTTTCTCGATTCGGCAGATGACCCCACGCTGCCATCCTCTGCTTACGGGATAGCGGAGGTTGACACCAAGAAACTTCCCGCTTCCATGACGACGCCGGAACCACAGCCCGCCAATTCTTCATTTCAAGCCTTCAGGGAATCGCAATTGAAAGCGCACGGGGTTATGGAGCCAGAGGCGGAACTACGCCAGCGTTATCCCGTCAATCCCGACGGAAGTATCGGAGAAGATTCCACTCCGAAGTGGGTGCGGGACGCTATATTCGCAGGGATTCAAAAACCGAAATACTCGAACATCCACGCCCCGGTGCTTGCCATCCTTACCGCTCCACTTCCGATGGATGAGCAGTTCAAGAAGTACCAACCAACAACAGCAGATGAGCGAGCGGCAATGGAGCCGAAATACGCTGTCGGCGAAGCCTTCACAAATCGGACGGTTCAGGACCTTAAAGCCGGGATTCCGAACGCTCAAATAGTTACCCTGCCGGGAGCCAGCACGTACATTTTTCTGTCGAATGAGAGCGACACCGTACGTGAAATGCGTTCGTTTGTGGCTGGCTTGCACTAAGGCGGGTTGTTCCTACGACCAGCGCAACAGCTTATTGAAGTCCAGATTAACGGAGGCCAATTTAAGTAATTGTCGAAATCGACCGCCGACTTTGTCAGAGAGGCGATGTTTCCACACTTCCTATTCTGTGGCTGTGGCCAGGCGGTAGGTCGAAAGTGTCCAGGTTTGGGAAAACTGTCCAAGCTCTCGGTCACAATGCGGCCAGTATCCGGACTAATGACGATGATGACGCGGTACGTGCGAAAGGTCTTGCTCGGTTCTGCGATTCGCCTCCAAACACAGCAGCCAACTGATCAGAAGAAAGAAGGCGATCAGGAACATGCTGAAGGCAATCATAGGCGCTACGCGCAGATGGACCGGACGGAGGAGTTCAGGATTTGTTCCTCCTGACTCCAAGCTCGAACGTTAGCACAGCACGGAACACCTCGTCTGAGCAAGAGTGCTCATTCTCGGCGGTGCGGACCGGCTCGGCGTACGATCGTCACTGTAGAAGGAGTTTCACATGACATACGTGATACGCCATATCGTCAACGAGGGGAATGGTGTCGAATTGGGCGAAAGGCTCTCAGATCAGGGCCCATTCGATACTCGCGAACACGCGGAACAGCGTCTCAATGAGTTGGAACGTGGGAAGGCGAATGGAAAATTTAGTATTGAGGAGCTCGTGCTCAGCTAATTTGCGCCGACTCGTCTTGCCGGCTGCCGATTTGTCCACCCCTTCTTCCGCACCTGGGGCATCGGCAGAAACGTCTGTCTCCAGTGCTCATCCTTAGGGGGTGGTGTTTTCCCGACCTGTGCGAGGCTGCTGACACTGGCTATAGGGATGACAACCAACCGTAAACGGGCATTGATGGTGGGAAGATTCACGGCCGAAGACGCTGTCAAATCCATTTGGAATTCGGGGGCGGTGAAGTTTGAAATCCAAAGGGAGTAGTAATCGGGCCGGCGCCGTGGGAAACTGTGGGTATGGCCAATCGAAAGAAGCGCATCCCAAAACAGGGGGACCTCGTGGTGGTGCTCGGGCACAAAGGCGATTTTGTTATATCCAGCGTTGATGGCGATCTCTGCACCGCAGAGTTGAAACCGATGGGACGCGGTTTCGCCCTCAGTACCATTCCGTGGAGCACATTAACGTTCCTTGACGAGGAAGATGCCAGCGAGCCGCCGCTCGGATCGTAAAGGAGGCCACGAAAGGTGAGTATCTAGTTCTTCTCCATGCTGCGCTGAATCTAGTACATGTACAGGTCTAAGGCCTATACTGACTCACGGAAACAAATCAAACACGCAATCAAAGTAACAATATTCATCCCGTGACTCCTCACGTGATAAGATGAAGTTGAGGTGGTTACCACCTTCCCCTCTTTCAGGTTCCCTGAACTAAGTCAGCCCATCTGAAGTTCTCTCTCCTTAGGTTCGCCAGAAAGCCGCGTGCCCCATGCCTTCGAATGCAATCTTGCACGAAGCAACTCAACTCCACAACGTAAGCGACCGGCTTGACTCACTGTCGGAACAACATCCGGCCGTCTCACAAGCACTCATCACCATCTCGGGAAGCGTACGTAACACGGCAACGCTATTGGAAGTGCTGGTGGCGACTAGAATGGGGCCGCTCGCCGGACTAGACCCAGCAAATGCCTGATACGCTCATTGCTGTCGGGAAGCCTCTGTTTATTGGCTGCGGGGCGCTAGTCGTGGAGAACGATATTTAGAAGCGAACTATGAACCTTGAGCCCGCTCTCGCCATAGTCAAGGAAGCCAAGCTTTCTGAACCGATTCATGAAAAAACTGACCCGTGAACGGGTGGTGCCTATCATTTCTGCGAGTGTCTCCTGACTGATCTTGGGGATTATAGTCTCGGGTGCTCCTTCTTTGCCGAAGTGAGCAAACAAAAGCAGAAGCCGAGCCAGCCTCTTTTCGCTCGAATTGAAGAGCTGATCAACCAGATCCTCTTCATATCGGATGTTCCGCGCCAACAAATAGGCTACGAATAGATCGGAGAACGTGTGTTCCCGGTGAAGGGCAAGCATCATGGCTTTCTTGTCGATGCGCAGAAGTTCGCAATCCGTCATTGCAGTTGCAGACCCCATGCGTAGAGATTGTCCAGCCAGGCTACCTTCTCCAAAGAACTGTCTGTCGCTCAACATCCCCAGAGTTGCTTCCTTACCAGTCTTGGATACAACACTGAGTCGAACCTTGCCTCTCTGGATGTAGAAGACCGCGTCAGCGGCGTCTCCCTGCGCAAAGATTGTTTCTTTCTTGGGAAAGACCACTACTTTCCTGCCTCCGCCGAGGGTGGCTAGGAATTTCCGTAGGTCCAGCTCGGTTTTTTCCCTGACTGGTGCGGCTCGTGCCATCAAATCGGCTCTCCTGGGGTGGGGGAACACTCTCCGATATTCTCCACGAACCTGACGACCAAGAGTGGTCACTTTTGCTCGGAATTAAGAAAAGGATTCGAGACCCAGTAATGCCTTGCCGATTGGAGAAATGTGCTGAAACTGAGCGTTATTGAACATTATTCCAGCGGCGGAGTGTAGTATCCCAATAGTGGTGAAGGCTAAGGAACTCACTCCGAGACAAGTATTATCTGTGCCTTGTACCACTTGTGGTGCAGCGGTTGGGGAAGTCTGTGAACTGCATACGGGTGCTCCACGTACCGAGCCCCACCGAGACCGGAAACTCTCCGCTGCAGAGGCCGTGGAAATGAAACTCGCCAAACGATAATCCGTTCTGCCAAGTTCATCGCGCCGACCTATCGGTCCAGCAGCACCCCCAACTCATCGTCCTCGCCCCGAGCCTTTACGTATTGTGCTTTTCCAATTGTGCCGGCGCCGTTTGGCCCCATCTCGTAGAAAACCTTCGCGTCTGGTGGGTACTTTTTCAGCGCGTCTATTAGTTGTCTTACTGTCCACTCCTGGGCTGCCATATTTTCTCCTCTTTACGCGGCCAAATCAGGCTCCGCGCGTCGTCTGGCCTCAGGAGCTGATTTTCCCCTGGCGTCCTGCAAAAGTCTTGCATTGAATTGGGCACCGATCAAGACCAGGAAGCCGGTCCAGTAGAGCCAAATGCCGAATGCGAGCGCTACCCCCAGGCTGCCATAACCCTTGCTGTACGCGGAAAAGTCCTGGAAATAGATTCCGAGCAGGTAAGTCAATCCGATCCAGCCGACTACGGCGATTAACGCTCCGGGCAGCGTGCTCACGAATTTGTACTTCACATTCGGTGCAACGAAGTAGAGAAGCTCAACCGCGAGAACCGTACACCCAATTGCGACCGCCCATCGAACAAACGGCCAGAGATGTCCCATTCCGATTGCTCCGGTCAGCCTTGCGCTTAGGCTAGGGCCGATAAGGAGCAGACAGAGAGCGATGACGAGCAGACATCCGACCGAGAACGTAAGACCGATTGCAAGGCTACGCGTCTTCCAATAGCGCCTCGTCTCAGACACATCGTACGCAGTGTTAAGGGCGTCGATCAGAGCAGTAAACCCGCTCGATGCGGACCACAGCGTTAACAGAATGCCGAAGGTCAGCACACTGCTGTGAGTGGACAAGATAGTGTCCTTAATCAAAGTCCTGAGCGGGCCCATACCGGCGGCCGGGACCACTTGTGCAATGAGCCCCATGACCTGGCTAAAGAAGTCCGGAAGTGGCAGACGGGCAACAACCAGGGAAAGGAGAATAAGAAAAGGGAACAGGGCAAGAACGAAGTAGTATGCCAGCGCCGCGGCAAACGCCATGGTGTGATTCTTTTCCATGTCGCGAACCACGTTGACCGCAGCGTTCTTGAAGGGAAGTAACTGCACGGAAGATCACTGTGCGGGAGTGCCCGCGAGAGTCGGCGCCGGAGCTACCGCCTTCAAGTGGTCCAACTCGGTCAGCACGGCTTGCCAGCGGACCCCGTCCTTCGTCGTCTCGATCGGCATTAAGAGGTCGGAATAGAACTGCAGGATGTTATCGCGCAACTCCGGCGACGTCTGATCAATTAAGAATGACACGTCTAGCTGGGAGCGTCTGAGCAAGATAGCTCACATCGTATCTATTGCGCTGGTCTGGCCCAGACAGCGCTTTCAGCCAATCAGGGCGGCCCTTTATTAGGGTTGATTGTTACTCTGAGTAGCCGTCGTCGTTGTGTGCGTTATCGTCATCTTCTTCGTCGTCATCTTCCTCTTCGTCATCTTCCTGGTCTGGCTCTTGCCGCATGAGCACATCGTAAAGATTTAAGGTGTCAAGGTCGTCGTATTCTGGATTCATTCGGTGCATGCACAATGGTACGCCTCACCACTTCTGGTAACTGCAGAATGCACGGAATGCTATAATGATTATTGAGGAGGTGCATGTTCTCCTCGTTCAGGTCTTCTGACCTAAGCCAGTCCATCTGAAGTTCTCCCACCTTAGGCTTTTCAACGAGTGAGTGGCCTGCCCAGCCCGTTTGCTACAGACCTCGCCAAGAATGGTCACATTTATGAACGCAACTAGCATTTCCTTCGGTCTTCTCACCCTGCTGTTTACGATCGTGCTGCTCTACTGGATGCGCAAGCTGAAACCGCAGACCGCCGGGTTTCAATTACAAAGGATGTGCCCATCTTGCGGATTGATCACTTCTCGATTAAAGGCAAGTTGCTTGGAATGTGGCAAGCCTTTCATAGCAGTGGTGTCCGCGACATCAGAAATGAAACGCTGACTCGGTCCTGCATCACGAGGTCTCAGCGATCTTTGTTGCGAAATCGCTACCCGCTCTAGGTGAGTGCAACCAGCTTGTGCCTGGTTGAAACTTCCTTCCCGCCGATGTTGCCAAGAGCTTACGGCGTCCTTATTTTGCCGGTCTGCCGTTATCGAGGCACAGTGCGACGAGTTCCGAGACGTTCGCTTCCCCTACGCACATGACTGTGTCTGCGCCCCCCCAGTAGAGTTTTACGGTTCCATTGGGCTCCGGAACGGCGCCGCATGTGAAGACCACGTTGTGGACATATCCAGTTATTTCCCAAGGATCCTCCGGTTGTAGAATCCACGAGTCGCCAACCCCGATGACCTTTGCCGGGTCGCCGAGGTCATGGAGAGCAACTCCCAGACGATAGACTGATCCATCCATGGTTCGGAAAACTCCGTGATAGATGGAGAGCCAACCTCGGTCTGTTTTGATCGGCGGCGCGCCGGGGCCGATCTTCATTTCATCCCAGTGATATTGCACAGGCCTCATGATCAGCTGCGATTGTCCCCAGTAGCAGAGGTCGGGAGAATAGGAAATCCAGATTGACCATGGGGCGATTTCAGAATGAGGACGGTCAAGCCGGGCATAAAGCCCATCAAACTTTTCGGGGAAGATCACCACGTTCCGATAATCCGCTTCCGTGATCAGCGAAACTCTGTCCACCTGAATGAAGTCTTTCGTCTTGGCCAGGGCGATCCGCACTCCGTTTCGCGAGTATGCACTGTAGGTGATGATGTACACCCCGTCGAGAAGGGTCACGCGCGGGTCCTCCACGCCGAACTCTTCATAGGCAGCGAAGGGGCCGTCCCGGTCGGGAGTCAAGAAAGGCTGGGGATCGGCGGTGAAGCGGAACCCGTCGGCACTGCGTGCCAAGCCAATGATGGACCGCCCGGTGCGGAGGTGGGAGCGGAAAAGCATAACGTATTCGCTCCCGTGCTTCACGACGGCCGCGTTGTGAACAGTTTCCACGGGATAGGGGATCTGGGCCTTGGTGAGGATGGGGTTGTGGCTGTACCGTCTGACAATGTCCGGCTTCATGATCGTTTCTTCGCCTCCAGATCAAAAATCGTCGAATAGACTCGCTCGTATCCCTCCACCATGGTTTCGATCGAAAAGTGTTGTCGGACTCGGCTTCGGCAAGCAGGTCGGTCGATTTCAGAGAGTCGGCCGAGGACCCGAACTGCCTCAGCAACGTTGGCAACCAGAAAACCGGTTACCCCGTTCTTGATCACCTCACGGCAAGAGCCGAGATCCATTGCGATGACGGGCACGCCAGCGGCATTGGCCTCGGCCAGGACAAGTCCGAATCGTTCCGGGATCGTGTTCAGGTGCAGCAGAACTCGGGCTCGAGCAAACAGTTCGTTCTTACCCGTCGCATCCACCGCTCCGATATAAACGATGTTTTGGTTGTCGAGATGGGGTTTGATCTGTTCCCGAAAATACGTCTCATCCTGGACGATGCCTGCAATGACCAAACGCATCCCGCTCAGACGAGCAACCTCGATGGCTAGATGCACACCTTTATCTGGGTGGATCCGGCCGAGGAAAATCAGGTCATCCCCGCCACGTTCCTGGAGCGGGTACAAGGAGAGATCAATGCCGTTGTAGACAGTCGCGAGGTAATTGAGCCCCGTCGCCCGGTCGGAGTCACTGACAGAAACAAAGTACCCATCCCGATACTTATGATAGATGGGCATGATTTTGGGTGACGAGAATCCGTGGATGGTAGTTAAGACCGGTGTTCCAGTCAGCCGACTGTAGGTCAAAGCCATGAAGTCGTAGTGGCTGTGGATGAGATCAAACTCAGCGGCGTGCTCGAACGCTTCAGAGATGTGCAGGTATTCGGCTACCTTGGGATCGATGGCGGAATCCTCTTCGTATCCCCTGTCCACCACGGCATGCAGGTGAGCGCGGGTCACAGAGTCCCTGCTGGCGAACAATGTCACATCCCAGCCACGGTCGACGAGTCCTTCGGTGATGTTGCTAGCCACTGTTTCCCAGGCGCCGTATCGCCGAGGAGGTGTTCGCCAGGCTATCGGCGATAGAACGGCCACTCGCTTGTTTGGGTCACTCATGCGGTTCGACGACACTCCCTACTGCATGGCCGCCAACACTTCATCGAGAGGAACAGTGGCGAAACCAGTGGCATGATCGGCCATGCCATAGGGAATGATCAGTTCGCCGTTGTTCAGGAGAGCGCCGCAGGTATAGACCACGTTCGGCACATACCCTCTACGCTCTTCTTGGTCCGGCCTGAGTAATGGCTCGTGGAGGCGCCCGATCACCTTTCCAGGATTGTCGCGGTCAAGCAGAAACGCTCCGATGCAGTACGTTCGCAGGGGGCCAACGCCGTGGCTGAGGACTAGCCAGCCTGCCTCGGTCTCAATTGGGGAACCGCAGTTCCCGAGTTGGATCAACTCCCATGGGAACGTTGGTTTTAAGAGCACCTTGCGTTCGTACCAGAAATGGACGTTGTCAGAAAGCATGAGGTAGATGTTCTCGTTGTCCTGGCGGGAGAGCATGGCGTAGAGGCCATTGATTTTCCGGGGGAAGAGAGCCATACCTTTGTTTTCGGCTGCCGGACCGTTCAAGGTGATGAATCGAAAGAGGAGGAAGTCAGAAGTCTCCACTAGCTCCGGAAAAATCACCTTGCCATCGAAGGCCGTGAAGGTGGCGTAATAAACGTAGCTGCCGTCATCGTTCTGGAAACGGACGAACCGGGCGTCTTCGATGCCGTTGCGTTGTGACGGAGTGCCGGGGAAAAGAATACGTTCAGACAACGGTTGTTGGGGCTGAAACTGAACCTCGTAATTGGATCGGGCTAGCATCAGAATTCCCCGGATCGCGTCTTGATCTGACAGGCGCGATTGCTTCATTTCGACCTCGAGATTCGTGCGCAGCTCTTCCAATGAAAACCGTTCCCCATACTTGTCCATAATCCGGCGCGTGAATCCGCTGGTTAATCCCAGCTCAAACAGCTTCCTCTCGAACAGAGCCTTCTCGTAGTGGGGATTCGGGATCTGACGCGGCTCCGTCAGGAAGCCGGTCGGGGTTTGAACCTCGATCCGGTTGTCAGAGTGGATGATGCCGGTCCGAAAAGTGATAGAGGAAATGTGTCCCTCGCCGGTGGCGCGCAAGCTGAGGACAAAACGCAAAGCTCCGGGGGAAAGGTCTGATTGGTCGGGGTGAGGGACGATGGACGGATTGAACAAGGCTGCAGATTCCAAAGAGAATTCGCAAACGAAATAGGAACCGATCAACATCTTTCTGTGCTCGGATATTTCCTCATCTGTCAAGACGAGATCACGGACTTGTCCGAACCGTTCCAGAAAGGATGTGTGGATGTGCTGATGTCGCTGCGAGAATTCAGCGAATACTTCCTGCAGTAGTGGCCCGACGTCGCTTTCCGGAAGCGACATGATCCTGGCGATGATCCTGCCAGCTCGCTCGGGAGTCTCCGGTCTGAACGGGCGCAGAAGAACGCGGGACTGGTCAGGCCGGAGGATCGTGGCCGTGCGCTGCACGTGAATCGAGGCGGTGATCATGAACTGGCGTTTCCTGAGAAATGCGACCGGAATCCGCGATTACCCTAACGGCGATCGATTTCGTTTCTGCCAAGCGATTCGGCTGTGGTTGGCCAACTGTTCCCGAGCGTACTAGGTTTCGGAACTGGTCTTTTTGTTGATGGTGAGGGCAAATTGAACGGGATGATGAGAAATGACGCCAGACAATCGCTCCAGTGGCACGGATTCGCACACCCTGGTGCATACCGACGAATCTCTGAACGGCACCGAACGTCCTTCGTATTGCCGGTGACGGGCTCGCCGTCCTTACGATTCCTTCGACCAGGTTTTACTTGCAGCAATCGTTTATGCCCTTCCATTGTTGGGGGGGTCGCGGACAACCGAAATCCAGCCCTGATCGCCAAAGTCTACCAAGGCAGAGTTGAACCAGTCTGATCAAGAGCGCTCACCTGTGAAAACCAGATCCCGTTCATAGCCAACGCAATCATAGAGATAAAGGACCAGGGAGGCAGAGATTGTTGGATTCAGTGTGGGGGGACGCTGTTCGGAACAGTCTTGAGAGCGGAGCCAACCAGAGGACTAAGCCGTGATCTGCACCCAACAAGTGCGTGCAGCCAACAGCTTCTCCACTCCGCAGTTGATGCGACGGGGTTGGATCAAGCACGTTTCCGAAAACTTGCGGTTTGGTCTCGGAACCTCCCAGATCGATCAGCCTTTTTGCAGGCTACACCCTCTTGAGCGATGGTTGGTGGAGTCTCACACGACCGTCATCATCCCACTTGACGATCGCGTCATCTTCGTTAGCTTGCTCAACTGTGCCGAATGCTCCAGTCGGCTTTCCGAAGTTGCCCAAACCCTCGACGCGATCTCCGGGATTCAACACCTGGTCGGTGGTAGCCGCCTCCGCGAGCGGTGGCTTCTTGGCTCGGTCTGAGTCAGGGGCCGCTCCGGCGTATGCCAGGGGCGGTTGGGGAGCTTTACGCAATTTCGGTATCGGCTTGTTGGTGATATGGCTCATACTCGAGGGTTCTCTTTCCGAGAGGCAAGCACCACTTCTCCTTGCGAAGGCTCGTCGCCTCGACACAACAGCATAGCCTCGGGAAGAATTGTCGGGCTGGTCTGAACTGCACAGTTCTGGCAATTGGACGCCGATAGAGTACATCTAATCACAATCCAGGATGGCGGGCCGTGCGAGTCGAGCGCTTATGTGGTCCAATCTGCTCAGACATACGTCTTCGCCACTTATACCATGAGGTGTAGTGAAGCTCGGTGGCGGGAGCTGGGGATACTCTTATTTGGCGCGGCTAATCACGTCCGAGATGCACGGACTACTCTAGCGGAAGGTGTTCATCATGGCTGCAAATCTCAGCGTCTGCCATCCTGGCGATGGCATTGAAGCGTTGAATCGATTGCCTGGATTAGCGGAACCTCTCTTGCACATCGACTTAGAACGAGAGCTGCAGCAACTGCGGCAAGAAGACTCCTGGCAGCGGGAAACTGGGCGTAGTTCCAAAACGCTGGCGAAATATCCAGACTTCCGGATCGTCCTAATTATGATGAAGGGCGGCACGCGAATGCGCCAGCACAGAGCAGAGGGAAGGATCTCCCTCCAAGAGCTGAAGGGACAGGTCCGTATACACTTGGCCGATCGAACGGTGGATGTGTCGGCCGGCCATCTGCTGGTGCTCGACTGTGGAGTATTACACGACGTCGAAGCCTTGGAAGAGAGTGCAATGTTGCTAACCATTTCCTGGCGAAGAGAGAAGAGTGCCTCAGAATCCTTTTCATCTACTCAGCAACATTTAGACGAAGAGGCTGTGTCCCGCATGGATGATGAGGGTGGCGCCCCTGACGCTGTCGTGAACCCACCTGGCGAGGCAAGCGAGTCCGGTCTCGGCAGTTAGATACGGTTGGAGCGGGGATTGCCTGGCGGTGGCGTATATGCCAAACCGGTCACCGCCCTTTCCGCCCGATGATTCGATTTGCAGAACCAAGATTCGAGTGGAGTGATTATGACTTTTCAAGTGGTGAGCCTGCCGGTGAGCACGAGTATACCGATTGACTGCGATTTCTCGCCGGAAGACGACGGATGGAAGGGGTTCTGTAAAAGCCTCTCGCTAACGGTCCATGGCAGTAGTTTCGAAAATGCCAAAAAGAACATCGCAGCGGAATTACAAGTGCTCATCGAAACAATCCTGCGTGAGCATCCTAAGAGAAGAGCGCGGCGAGTTGCCTGAGCGAGCGCCCATAATTGTTATTGGGAAAGGCACTACGTGAGAACCCTATAGATTCGGGTTCCGGCCCTTCCGTTATGGCCCCGGACGGAGCATCTCTTCAATGTTCTCCTCCTCTCTACAGGCTGGCAACGTACCAATAAGGTGTGAACCCGACCTGTCTAGTGTCTGGCTTTGATCAGACGACAGCCGCAATCCAGTTTGTCTCGTTACTGCCAGTGCTCCGTTTGTGCTTGCCGGCGGCCAAAAGTACTCGATGGAACCGATGCTGTGCTTTGCGATCTGCTTTCCGCCGTATCGATTCAACAGGTTGAGAGTCGACGCCGACGGCCACCTAAGTGCACCAGTTAAGCCGAGTGAGGATCCTCTCCTCTTTCAGGTTTCCTGAAACTAAGTCAGCCATCTGAAGTTTTCCCATCTTAGCGACTACAACCTTAGGAGGTTGCTAATGTTTGCACGCAATATCTCTATCCATCTGAAATCCAATATGCTCTCCGATTACACCCGCGCGTTTGACAAAGACGTCCTCCCCTTGCTTCGTAAGCAGAATGGCTTCAAGGATGAAATCACTCTCGCAGGACCCGGCGGGGTCGATGTGACTACAATCAGTCTGTGGGAAAACAAGAACGATGCTGATACTTACAACACCAATACGTACCCGACAGTGTTGAAGACCCTGGCAAGATTCATCGAGGGAACGCCCCAGGTTCACACGTTTGACGTTGTCAGCTCGACCTTCCAAAAGCACTCCGTTCTAGCGTAGAGGACACTTCTTGGCGCGAGGGGGTGACCTTACTGTCGCCTTCTCGGATCGCCAAACTAGTCCGGTACCAGAGGCTTCTCTTATGTTGCTACACAATAGAGCGAAAACTGGCGAGAACGTGGAGCCTTCACGAACCGGAACGATCGTACACCCTGCCAAGGAGTGTGGATGAAGAATGCTTACGAAGTCTTGGGGCAGAAAGAAACCGACCTTGCCCGCGTCCGCCGCGAAATCGAGAGCCTGCGGATCGTCGCCCCTCTACTTTCAGACGAATTACCTTCCGAGGAACTGACTAAGAAGCGCGCCAGCTCAGCAGAGGAAACATTGGACTCCGGCTCAGAAAAGGCGACCGGAACGGACGGTCTGTTTTCCTCGATGAACCCTGCTCCCCGTCCAGGATTTTGGAACACCCTTAAGCGGCAAAAGTAGCTCGTGCTCGGACAGGTGTCCAAACAGTGCATCGTGCGTCGCTCATTCTCGAACTCAATCGTGACCCTTTCCTCGATGGACCGGACGCGTAGAACTGTTCGAGCAAAAACATGGGCGAACCAAACTCAAAAATCAAATCGGACGGCGGCGCTTCCGCCTGCGCAGATTGAGGTTTGTTCGCGAGCAATTCTTCCCGGCCGCGGTAGCGCAGAAGGTCAGCGACTTGTGCGATTCCTTGCCCAGCCCACACCACCCACTACGACGGGTACCTGCTAGCCGAGCTGAGAAAAAGAACGCGGCAGTAGCCTTAGTCGACTCCAAAATGCTTTCTCATCATCGAGTGTTTCAATACCCACGCCTGGTTACATCAATTGTCCACATGGTCTGATCGATCCGGGGCTCGCCTCTCTCTAAAATGTGAGCGGTTTGGAACAGACAGTCACATTGTCAGGCATTAAGGTTGTGTAGTTTCACTTGGATGCTCCAGGTTTTCCAGCCGGGGCCCCGCACGCGCGAGAATTCGACAGAGAAATCGGAAGCACAATCAAACCCAAGCGGAATGCAGATCGCCGCAAGGCGAGACTTCTCGGAGGATTCCATGAAGCGAGTATTCCTGCTGATCGTTGTACCGGCTTTGCTGGTCGCGATGGGGTTGGCACAGACTCCCGCGGCGGGCGGCAATACCGACCAGATCAACATTAAAGGCTGCCTGGGGGGCTCGGACGGCAACTACAACATCGCGGAAGATAACACGGGCAAGATTTTAAGGATCACCAGCAGCAGTGCCGATCTAAAAGCGTATCAGGGCCAGGACGTAATCCTCATCGGGCACAAAGCGGGCACTGCCGATAGCGGCCTTGCCGTTACCGAAGTTAAAATGGTAACCGAGCACTGTGCAGCGGTCGCTGCTGCACCGGCTGGGGCTGTTAGCGCACCTGCGGATACGACCAGCACACCTCCTGACACAGATGCTGGACCGGCCGCAACTGCACCACTGGCTGCGACTCCCAGTGCGCCTGCCGAGACTGTAAGCACACCCGCCGCTACATCTGCAGCTGCTTCAGATGCAACTCTCAGTATGTCTTCGGAGAATGTCAGCACACCACCGGATATAGTCATCGAACGTCCTACTCCAGCGCCACCTGCCACTGCGCCTGCCGCAGTTGCACCCGCCATCAGTACGCCTGTGGAGACTGCCAGCGCACCCGCTGCCGCCACCGCTGTTCAGCGAACGCGGCCTTCAGCTCGACCGCCGAAACCGGCAGCATCGCCCGCTGCTGTTGCGCCGGCTGCGCCTGTCAGCAAACCTGCCCCGGTCGCGGCTGCATCCGCCGCGCGTGTCGACTCGCCTTCTGAGGCTGCCGATGCACCTGCACAGGCTGCACCTGTTGCGGCGGCTCCAAAGACTGCCTCGAGCCGGTCCACATTGATGATAGTTGCTATTGTTATGGTGGTGCTCCTTATAGGCGCAGGGGTCCCTCTTTACAACCGTGGGAGAAGACGCAAACTCGGGGCGCAGGCGGGCAGCGAGAACCTTTCTTTTTCGCACAAAACAACTTCCGACCTGGGCAACAGAGACACGACGGGAGGACGTAAAGCTGCCTAGTCTGAGTGCAATTGGATAATCCCCAATCCCGGTTACGGGATTCTGGCAAACCGCCCGCAAAAGTGCGGGAGGCATTCGAGAGCCAAGAATGTGCCAAGTTTCCCCGCCTACCCTCACGAGTAAGGCGGAAAGATGAACAAAAGAAGCTCTCTACTTGTCTGAGGGAACAATCGGCCCTACTCGGGGATTGTTGGCGTAGCCTCTCTCGATTGCGCTCATTAACCAGAATGGCTGAAGTCTTTAGAGTGTTTCAGCTTGATGTGCGTACGGAATACCTCGTCGAGTACTTCCCTGGTTTCTTGTTGCGTCTGCTGTCTATCGGCTTTGGCCTTTTCGACACAGATAATCTCATGGCACTCGGAACACTTGCCGATGAGATGACTGGCGCGATCCATTTCGTCCTTGGGCCCAAGCCAACCCATGTCGGTCAATTCTGGTTTCTTCATGTCCACAGTTTCCCACTTGCAGAACTATTTGGCTACGCTGATTAAGAATCAGACTCACCCACCACTCGATTTGAGTGTGGCTGCCGCGAAAGAGGGCTCAAGCAGCTTAGGTTGCAAAATCGCCATTCCAGTGCACCGGCTAATCCGGCTTGAGGTAGAGGATGAAAGAGCCTCACGAGAAAGGAGTAGTGATCCGCTCGGACTCGAGTCTTGCGCAACTATCGCGAGGGACGCAGCGAAACATAGACGGGGGATAGGCGGGGTGGGTATTGAGCTCCGGCATGTCCAGAAAAAGAAAGAGAAAGGCTGATGTGTTCAGTGGGAGGTAAGCCCACCGAGGCAAAAGTCAGAACCTCGTAGCTTGGATAGAGGGGAGGAGGGAAACCGAATCTCTTAAGTCTATTGACAAGGCCATCTACAGGATGGTGAGCAAGTCATCGGGCCGTAACGAAAGTAGTGTGTCTTGAAAGTCTGTATCAGCTATAAACCAGCCTAAGTTGATAGCAGTCCCCGTTGACGTTCGCCCGATGCACTTCTGGTCAGTAATGGGAAAACCGGGAGCCGCAGACTCAGATCCCCGTCGCCCCGCCGCAGCGCCGCTTGTTTTTCTTCCCCGACCCACATCGGCACGGGTCGATCCGCCCAACCTTGGGAACGTTGCTGCAGAGCCGAGAATCACTTCGCCCAAGCCAGACCATCCGCCCCGCGTCCGGCTTCGATCAGCTTCACACTCCAATCGTTGATCTGGATCGCAGCAATCTGGTGGCTAGCGGAGCAGGAAACGTAAGCCACCATACCATCTGGTCGTACCAGCACCTCCTGAGGGGAAGGTGGCACTTTAATCGTCCGCACTACCCGCATGGTCGCCACATCGACCATCGCAACTTCATTCGTGCTCGGAATTGCAACTAGCAGCCATTTTCCATCCGGTGTGGGGGCGGTCCCGTAACCCGTGCCGGGAAGTGCGATCCAGCGATCAACCTGATTCGCTGCGGTATCGATTACCGCCAGCCGCGGCTTCTCCGTGTCCGAGGTAAATGCCCAGTGCCCATCAGGAGAAAGCGAAATGCGCTGAATGTGTCCGGCGACGGGAATCACCGTGAGGGTTTTTCGTCCTGAGAGGTCGAGCACCGATACAGTCCCCGGACCCACATTCGCAGTGTAGCCCTTGCGCCCATCCGGGCTGATCGCCAGCATGTGGGATTCGGCCTGTGTGGTCGGCACCGTTCCGACAATCTTTAGGGATTGTGGGTCGATGACAGCTACAGATTTGTCTAGCTCGGTAGTGACATACAACAGACCGTCTTTGGGGCCGAACACCGCGCAATGAGGCCTGACACCGTGCCCAAAATCAACTGTGTGGATCAGCTTGCGCCCACTGAGGTCGATCACATCCATCGTGCTTCCGTCCGTGCCGGGCATACCGACTCCAGAGTTGCCGTAGATGGGCACGAATGCCTTCTTACCGTCGGGAGAGGCGACAACTTCATGTCCAGTAACACCTCCCTCCACGATGGTCGCAACCTGGCGTCCGCTATCCGGGTCAACGAGACCAAGAGTCTGATCGCCTTTGTTAGCGACCAGCAGCAAGCCAGCCGCTGAGGATGAAGGAGCAGCGGAAACCGGCGTTAAGCATCCTGCGAAAATGAATGTCATAGCAAGGAAGGAAGTCATGGTGATTCCCCTCGAACTTTCTCGCGCCATACTATCGCACTTTGGGGTGGCACAATTCCAGCTAACGTGCAGCGTCGGGATTCTCAAATTACCTTAGCCCCGCCGCAGCACTTCTTGTGTTTCTTTCCGGAACCGCACGGGCACGGATCGTTCGGTCCAAACCTTGGAAGCGTTGCGCCTCGACTCGGAGGGAGGTCACGCCGTTCCAAGGCGAGAGCCAGAGTTGCGGCCAACCGCGAGCCGCGTTCATACTTCGACCATGACACTCAAGAATGCAGCATTGCTTGCACTGATCGGGACGATATTGATGACGGCTCTCCTATTGTGGACGTTCGTCCTCACCTTCCTCAATGTGCTGCGGGACTTGGTTCCTGCGGTAACGCTGCTCCAGTCATTCGTCTATGCGTTTGGCTGCTTCAGTGTGGCTGTGTTCTTTTACTTATTCCATCGGGCGCAGTAGCCGTGATTGTTTGCCCGCCGTCGCTCCTCAGGCTTGCGAGCAGTCCCGAATACCGCCTCTGTGGTCGGTCATCATGAAGAGCGATAACCAGCACCTTCTTTTGCGGATCAGAATCACGAGCGTCTTGCCCTGTGTTATGCCCCGAGAGAAAGGGGTTCGGCGATCTCGATTGTGACCACGAACACAGAATTTGCTTCGACAAGCCTGCTACCGTCATGCAGCAATCTATAGCCTTTCTTTCCCCAGAAGGAAGACTGATGTTGGACCACGAACTTAGAACCAAAATCCTTGCAAGGCTCACCAATGCCCGTTGCGAACTGGAAGATGCGTTGAACCTTTCAATCTCGGTCGCACACTATGATCCCGTTATCATTCCCGAACCTCTATGCAACAAGCTCTTAGCCATGATTGTTGACCTTGAGTGTCTGCTGCGGCAGATCGAAGGTTCGCAGCGACGCTACTGAGCACGGTTTCGGCGGTCGCATTGAAAACGACGAAGGAGAGAGTTCACATGTGGGTATTCACACGGTATGGGTTCTATTCGATTGCCTGCGCTAGCAGGAAAGATGGCTCGCTAGACCATCAGTCCTTGATGATCAGAGCCCGATGTAAAGCCCATTTGGGTAGTCTCCAGAAACGCTTTCCTGCCCTCGTAGGCGGCAAGATTCTTGAATTGGAGAACCGTGACTATCGCTATCGGCACCGATGGTCGGTTGGGTCGGGCAATCATCGTGATCCATCAGCGCGATCGCTGAACTTGAAAGAAGTCTGATTGTCGAGCGCGTGAATGCGGGCATGCGAAGGGCGAAGCTGGAAGGTCGGCAGATCGGGCGTGCACGGCTGGATGTAGATCGGGAGCAACTGGTCGAAGATCGCCGTGGTGGAATGTCTCTGACTCAAGTCGCGAAGCGCCACAAGATATCCCGAGCGTCCGTATGCCGCCTGATGAAAGAGGTCAACAACAATTCCGCTCCCGCCGTGTTGGCTCCCGCTGGGAACCCTGCAACGCACTCGGCTGTAGGAGGAGGCGACTAAGTATGGCTGAAGACCATGTTGGCAAGCCATTCATCGTGCTCTCGACCAACGGCGATCTGACGACGAACCCGATGAGGTTCTGGTAAGACGGCTCTCACGGGCGTGGCTGCTTATGGTTACGTACTTAATCCGCTGCAATCAAGCGTCGGTCATGATGCGGCTCTGGGCTAGTCGCGAGGTCCATTCACAACATGGGATTCGTTCCGAATCTCATTGCTATTGTTAGCGCGAAGGCCTAGCCTTAAGGAGTCCCTTTCGCATCTCTCCGTCGTCCTTCTGGGAGCGTCTAGTTCCTTCCCGGCGACCTCTCTTGCGCAACCGATAGAAATGAGGGTTCACTCATGGAACCCCTCCTTTACTCCCTGCGAGCGGTGCTTCGGGGTGCTTTGATCCTAAGTCTGTCATTGACTGTCTTTGCACAGATTGTGGCTGAACCCGATGCCTCTGTTTTTCCTTCGAGCCGCAAGGCTGCCGATTTTTCCTTGGTGGTTTCGCAGCCTGCTCTCGCTCCGCGACCAGTGTTTGAGTTTCGCGGAATTCGGATCGGCGAGGAAATGAAGGAAGCCGAACGAACGTTTCTTTCTTTGAATGTACCCTCCCTTTCTTCGAATCCCGGCTTGTGTGGTTCCGATGGCATCAATCGGATCGAAACCTGCATTGATGTCTTGGACACAGGCGAATACGTGTATATGACGATGTTGGATCGGAGAGTCGCCCAGATTTATGTGTCCACGGATCGTCGGGCAGCGGGAAGCACCTACAACAGCTACGTCATCGGGTTGAGCAACAAATACGGCCGACCCGACAGACTCGAAACCAAGTACTACCGTAATGGCGTCGAAACTGGGTCGTCGGGAGAGCACCTTCGGTGGTTGAATGGCGATCAATATATGGACGCCAGCGAAATCGAACGCTCCATCACCATCGGGAGCAAGGACCTCGACACGACAATCGGCGAACAAAAGAGAGTCTATGAGCGCAACTAGTATTTCTTTCGGTCTGCTCATCGCACTGTTCACGATCCTGCTGCTCCGCTGGCTGCGCAGGCTGAAACCGCAATTAGCCGGGTTGCAATCACAAAGGATGTGCCCGTCTTGCGGATTGATCACGTCCCGATTAAAGGCGCGTTGCTTGGAGTGTGGCAAGCCGCTTTCCGTCGTGTACTCGACTTCAAAGAAATAAACCGCCCCTCTGTTCACGGTTTGGCCGAAAGGACATAAGAAATGAAAACCTTCAAATTTGTTGTAAAACTGAACCGAGGCGGTCGCGTCGCCGAATATGTTCAGCGAGTTGACCCCGCTCCCATCCACACGACAACCCATCCCAAGCTCGCATTGCTCATGGGCAGACTCACGGCCGAAGACGCTATCGAATCACTCGGAAACTCCTGGTGCAGCCCGAAGTTGTTGTCCGTGCCAGTTGCATAGAATTTGTGCAGAGGATGGTTACCGCCTATCCGACTTCGGGCGCACTACTTACTCCCCCGTTTAGGTCGAATAGAAGAAGGTCTCGCGGCGCTGAAGCGCCATGATCGCATATGGTAACTTGCTGGTTTCCAACTTTGAAATCGCGCCCGCAAACCAGGGTTGCGAGCCAATTCTACGATCTGAGGTGAAAGATTCAGAGTGAAGAGCAGAATCGGGATGTCAGTGCCAGATTCGGCGATTTTCCAGGCTGCTTGTACGCCATCCATCTGCGGCATCGTGAAGTCCATCAATTTGAGGTCGGGAGCAAGCTCGTGCGCCTTTTCTACGGCATCAGCACCATGCACGGCTTCGCCACAAACCTGCCAATCTGAATTCAGCCCCAGCAAAGTGCGTAGCCCGCATCGAACAGGCTGACTGTCGTCTGCAATCAGAATTTGTGTCATTGCGGGGCTCCGTTAGTAAGGCAACACAAGAACCTGCGCGACCAGTGATGAGGTTGTGGCAAGAGTGCAAAGCCGCTGGCGCGCGGAGCGGCGGTACTGGCTGCACTTAGGCTCTTACAGCGAAACAAAGTGAATCGCTAAAAGATTACCCGGAATTGCAAACTCGATCAACGATCTGACTTTCGCCCGGTTCGCACAGGGCCTCCTTGGTCTTCCAATCCCAACTGGCTAGCCTTAGTTCATTTGAAAAACTGCTCACTTTTGAACAGTCGTGGAATGGGTGCCAGACCTACGGTTACCTCTTTGAACCGGGACTTGCGCAGCGCACTGGCGGTGGAGGCAGGGACCGCTAAAACCAGCAGTACAATCCAGAGTGCGAATCACAATCATCAGGAGAAACCATAATGACGCAGAAGATTATTGAGGTAGTCGGAACTTCCAAAGAGAGTTTCGCCAAGGCTGCGGAAAACGCAGTTGCCGAGGCTGCGAAGACTGTTCGGGGCATGAAGTGGGCACGAGTAGCGGAATTAGAGATGGAACTGGACGGCAAGAAGATAGTCAAATATCGCACCACGACGAAGATTTACTTCGACGTTGAAAAGTAGCGGTGAAGGCCGCTGCTCGACAGCGGCGGCCCATTTGGTTGCCACTCAATTCCTCAATCTGATTCTTTGCGAACCTTCTTTCGGGCACGCTTTCGCGCTAAGGCTTGCTTCACCCGGCGCTTCGCGCCCGGCTTCAGGTAGAACGAGTGGCGCTTTACCTCCTTGATGATATCCTCCGTCTGAACCTTGCGCTTGAAGCGACGGAGGGCGTTGTCTATTGACTCGCCTTCTTGCAATCGCACCTCTGCCAAATCATCACCCCCCTAACGCTACTGCACTGCGTTCAGCTTTTGGTAAATCAGCATCGCCACAAGAACCAGAAAGAATACCCCGGACCCCATGCCGAACACCCGCACCGGGAGGATAAGGTGGCTCATCTTACTCAACAGTTCCGTCTGCTCCGCGTGCATGTGTGAACTCGCGTCATCATCCAGAAACAACTGTTCATCCTCGTGCATAGTGAGTGTGCTCTTGTAGATCAGGAGAACGATCAGACCAATTGCGAAAACTCCGAAGATCACCGCCACGACAGTAGTCATAAGCCCCCCTGCCCGATTACAACTCAAGTTCAGGCGGCTTTCCCGCCCGAATAAATATAACTTTGACCTTTACAGTGTGCCGCTGCTGCGGATTGATTACTGGTCAGTTTTGACCAAAGTTGGCCTTCATACAATCCACCTGTGCCCTGAAAGAGTCGGGAGAAGGCCCGTCAGGGAATGCACACTTTGTCAAAGTGGTCGCTTCTGACCATACATCGACGGAAATACCGCGTAAGGTGAAGGTGCACGCAAACGTCAGGTCGCACCTTCGCTAGTAGGAAGTGGAAGCATGGCTACTCAACTATGCCAGAAATGCAAACAATCCCATCCCGGTCGCGTCTGCGATTACGATGAAAAAGCTGAATGTGTCGAGACGACTAGCGGCAATGAGGTCGCAGAACCGTGTAATGAGCCCTCAAGCGAAGAGGAAGGTTGAGGTTCGTTTCCATTGCAAAGGTGCAACTCCATTCCTGAAACGTTGTTTCAGGGGAGTCGGGTCTCGTAATTCTATTTCCCTGTCGCCTCTTTCTTCAGCCGCTCGATCTGTTCCAGATGATTCGGCCCGTGTTTCGACATCATTTGCACGTAATCGGCAACAGTGACCCTGTGATCGAGTTCGGGATGGCGTGCAAATTTCTGCAAGTCTTCTGCCTTCAGACGCCGCAGCAACCTTATGTTGGCGTGGCGGTTGAGTCCGTAGAGTGCCACGAACTCCGGGGGTGAGAATTCCAGATATCCCAGATTCTTTGCCCAATCGTCCTGATCGATCGGCGCGATCACCGGGTCTTTGTCGGCGAGCATCTGCCGAATGCGATAGGCGTACAGGATTTCCATGTCAGCCAGATGTCCAAGAATCTCAAGAATGCACCATTTGTCAGGGGACGGTTTATAGCGCAGTGTTTTCTCCGGCAGGCCCAACACGGCGGCAGCAATTTGCTTAGGGCTCTCCTCGGCGGCGTCGAGATGGTTTTTCAGTTCGGCTTCAGTCATGAACACCTCACTCCGTAAATGGAGTGGTCGAAACGGCCTAAATAGCCTTCAAGACTCGTTTGGGCGGTATGCACACAGACTCAAACCAACGGCTGATATACACCTGAGCGTGGGCTTCGCCACAGAAATGCCGGGCCGTCGGACTCGTGGCGGCCGACAAATCCCACTTGATAACCGCGAGCTTCTGATCCGTGCACTCGATCACGAACCAATGAATCGGATTCTCACTGACAGTCCCGCAAATCTCGCATCGGAATTCCTTCAGACTCGACATGACTCCTCCGGCGAGCGATGGCTCGGCAAAACCTCGTGAGATACGACCGCCGCAACGGTCGAGAGTAGGCCGCACATGGAGGAGATTATCGCAGATTGAATGCCGCATTGCTTTCGAGGCATCGGAGATAATGTCCCGATATGTTCAGAACAAGATTCAGAAAAGAAATCGTAGCGGAGTTCCTTCCCCCTTCACGTGACCGAAAGACCCAGAAGTTAATCATATTGTGCGACGGCATGCCATCGATTCCTCGCCAGCAGTCGCTATCAGAATTTCTCGCTGCCCAGGGTTTTTGGGTCATTTATCCACGCTATCGGGGAGCATGGGAAAGCGGCGGTGAGTTTCTAAATCGGCCTCCCCATGAGGACATCCTCGACATCATCGCCGATTTGCCAAAGGAACTTGAAGAGATTGCTTTCGGTCGGCGTTTTCGACTCTCACCGAATCAAATCTTCGTCATCGGAGGAAGCTTCGGGGGAGCAGCGGCGATCCTGTTGTCGCTTGATCCGCGAGTTAATCGGGTGGTCGCAAACTGCCCGGTCGTGGACTGGGGCATTCTGGGCGAGGCTGAGAAAGCGGAGACCTCAAGACGGAATTACGCGGAGTATATTCGAGAAGCCTTCGGGAGTGCCTACAGGCTCTCCGATAGGAACTGGGCGAAGCTTCGCAGCGGCACCTTTTACAATCCGTGGCACCACAGGAAGGAAATCGAGGGGTCTAAGGTGCTGATGTTTCATGCCCAAGATGATCCGAACGTGCCTTACGAACGAACTCGAAAACTCGCCGAGATCACGGGAGCAAGACTAAAGACGCTCAAGCGCGGCGGGCACATCAGCACGGACTACATCGTCAGAAGATATTGGCTGCAGATCAAGAAGTTCTTCGAGTCGCATGACGACGCGTAGTGCCGTTTAGACGCGAGTTGACCTAAGTAGCGCAATAAACAAAATCTGCATTGGAGCCCGCAACCAAAGCGGCGTCGCTTGCTTGCCGCGCAGTGTGACGTGCCTCTGTGCCGCATTTACATTGGCGCTGAACATCCCGACGAGGAGCACAATGAGACAAAACCCCGCAAGCCTTCGAAACTGCGGGAGCATCAGTCCCGCCGCCCCGAGGAGTTCCAAAACACCAGTGATGTACACGATCAGCAGGGGACGCGGGACTTACGCGGGAATCATCCGGGCTAGGTCGTGTTTCATCTTGTTGAAATGAGCCGTTGCCGTGAAGATGAACATCACGACCAAAGGCATAGCGGGCGGAATCCTGCCACGAGGCGAGAGCGTGCACGCCGCCGCTCCTATCGCTCGAAAGACCAGCCACGACACCAGCAGCACAATCAGAACGACCATATGAACCCTGATTCAAGAGAATCTTACAAACACCGAACTCCTATCCCTCTAGCCTGCCAGCTTGACCTCGAACCACCCCGCGTTGTCGCGCATCAGACCCAGTGCGCCGAGGACGCGCCCAAGCTCAGTGATTGGTCGAAACATCCAATATTTCCGCCGAATGGGTCGCTGTACCAAGGTAAAGCCCGTCTCCATCCAGAACGAACCAGATCGTAACTTCGCGCGGCTTCCCGGTTTTTCGTCCGTGACGGGTTAGCCTCGTCGTCTGCCTTCCGACTACCTGCCTCAGTCGCGCAAGTTCGGTCCATTCCATAGTTTTCGTCTGGAAGGCAGCTTCACGCTGCCCGTTTTAAGACGTACATCACCCATGGCGCTATTCTCGTTTCATTCACCCATTTGTACGGCTCGTCGCCCTTTGCCAGTGGTTTAGACATCTGAATCGTTTGCAGTCCCGCCTCTCGATAGACAATTCGATAAGCTTCGTCTGTGCAAAGGATGTCTTCGACTGGTCGCCTATCCTGATGGTCGGTAACGACGATGCGTACCACATCACCGCTGCGAGCGGGTGAGTTCTGCGGGAAGTCCTTGGTAGTGAAAGAAGCCCACTCGTGAAGGTAAATTTCGGGGGATGAAACCAGATTCACAATAACGCTTGTCGGCATCAGCAGTCTTTGAAGGTC
>Ga0210402_10001446_pt1 | contig 24459 bp, 19 predicted proteins | sample IncBWC7MmetaG_FD_161055 | JGI IMG/M metagenome (GOLD analysis project Ga0210402, IMG submission 161055) | Forest soil microbial communities from Barre Woods Harvard Forest LTER site, Petersham, Massachusetts, United States - Inc-BW-C-7-M | ecosystem: Environmental > Terrestrial > Soil >... | reverse complement strand
GATTCGATGTCGACGTGGATAAGATCGACTTGGTGGCCGTAGTCGGCCAATACCTTGGGGGCGATGAGGGCGCCACGGTGACAACTTTGCCCGGCCGGCGCCAGGTAACCGGAACGCGGCAGTAAGACCGCGATCTTGAGCGCCTTCGCTTGGGCGCGAACGACGGCAGGGGCTAACGCCAGCGCGCCCGCGGCCGCCGCACCGGCCAACACGCGACGTCTGGTCGATGCGGGTGTGGGTTGGTATGTCATCGGCAATGTCTCCATCGGATTTCCGCAGCAGATTGAAGCATTTCTAGCGTCAGGCCGACCCTGCCGGTGTCATCGCCCGGCTTGACCCGAAGTCGGGCCTGCCCGACTTCGGCACTTACCAAAATGATCGAAATCGGAAGCTTCCGATTTCGATTGGCGATCGAGTAACCACCGGCCGGGGATACTGGATTGCCCCGGTCAAGCCGGGCAATGACAGCACAGTGGAGCTGCTCATCGCGGCGGCGTGCGGATCAGTTCCTTCAACTGCGCCTCGGTGAGCGGCTCGCGGAGAAACTTGAGCTTCACCGCGTCGCGCAGAATTCCCGGCATGTCGGCTAACGTGTCGGTCTGCAGGGCTTCCTTCGGATAGAACGTCTTGATGGTATCGCGAACCAGATCGGCAGACCTGTCGATCTTCCTGGCATAGAGCTCGACCGCCTTCGGATCGGAATACATCCAATCGATTGTCTCCCGATAGGCCGCCATGAAGCGGGCCGCGACTTCCGGGCGCTTTTGCAGCAGCTCGGCGTTGATGATGGTCGCTCGCACGGTCTGCCCTCGGAGCGAAGGAACGTCGCTGCCGCGCGCGATGATACGAACCTTGCCGTCCTTGATTTCCTGCATGGCGATGGGGGGCGCCGCCCAGCCGATGTCGATCTGGCCCGACATCACCGCCGTGAGGGTGGCGGGCGGGCTGCCGGTGGGCGTCGGTTTTGCCTTGAGGCCAAGCTCATCCACGAACGCCAGCACGATGTTGTGGGAGCTCGATCCGTTGGTAGAGTACGCGATAGTGTTACGCGCCGTAACGTCCGCGAAGGTCTTGAGCGGCGAATCCGCCCGCACGTACCAGTAGAGGTCGGCAGTGCCAGTGAAGGCCGGCGCCAGGATGCGCACCGGCGCCCCGGTGGAGAAGGCCCGCATGGCTCCCGCGACACCGACCCCGATGCCGATGTCGGCGCTGCCGGAAATGATGGGCTGCAACGTCTCGCCGGCACCGGCGGTGCCGAACGTCTCCAGCGCGAGGCCGTGCTTCTTGAAGATCCCGGCCTCCTGGCCGAGCGTCGGCGCCTGGTTTTCCCAATTGTTGATCTGGCCGATCGCGACCTTCAACGCATCCTGGGCGTGAACTTCGGGGACCGTGAGGGCGACTGTAAGCAAAGCGAGCGCAAAGCTGGCAAAATCGGCATCTTTCATCTGCGTTTTCCTCCCTTCGGCCTGGCCGGCTTCTTGGCCGCAGTATTAACCGCAGACTTAACCGCGGTCTTGGCCCGCCCCACAGCCGCTTTCGGTTTAGCGGCGACGGCCCGAGTCCGACCCGGCATACCGCCGTACTTTTCAAGCCGCGTCGCCCAGTATTCCCACGCCCGGCTCTGTGCATTGGGAAGTTGGTAGATCGCCTGCGCCATCTCGATTTCGCCGGGCGACAGCGGAGAAAAATTGCCTAGCCTCTTGGCCTCGCTCAAGTAACGCGCATTGTCGCAGGAATAGATTGCGCGGAAAACCAACTCACGCAGGCTCGATCCGACTACAGTTGCGCCATGGCGTCGCATCAGGACGATGGAATGCTTGCCGAGCGCACGGGCGAGGGAGGCGCCTTCCGCGGGTTTCACCACCAATAAATTGGTATCTCCGAATTCGTCGCGGCTGTCCCAGAACGGCGCGACCGCCCCCATGGCGGCGCCGAGATGAAAGACCGGCACGATCGGATCGCCGCTGATGCAGAACGGCATCACGGCGGCCGCGTGATGATGGCAGACTGCGACGACGTCCGGCCGCGCCTTGAGAATCTCGCCATGGATGACGCGCTCCGCATAGAGCTGCACGGCCGGAGGCTTGACGGGCTGAGATTCGAGGTCGAATTCCAGAATGTCGCCGGGCTCCACCAACTCGGGCGACCGCGACCGCGCCAGGAAATAGCGACCTGGATCATCGGGATGGCGGATGCTGACATGCCCGAAGGCGTCGATCACGCCCTCATGGGCAAGGATACGGTTGGCGACGGCAAGCTCGTGGCGCAGTTCGGCGAATTTGTCGGGCACTGATAATTCCTCATTGTCAGACGGCTGCTGGCGCCAGCAGGATATCGGCCATGTCGCCCGCCTGCGCGGCAAACATGTCTTCGCCGGTCACGATCGTGCAGCCGCAGCGGCGCGCCGCTTCGAGTAGCGGCGTGAGGATGGGTCGCGTAATCAGATCCGCAACATATGCGGAAGGTTCGAGCCGCGCTGCATCGACTGGATACGGATCGGCCGGCCGCATTCCGGCCGGCGTCGCATTCACCACCAGATCGAACCCGGCGGGATCGGTCGTTCCGGCCTGTGCAATTGAGGGAGCCCTGGCGGCAAGGCGTTGGACCAGGCTCCGACATCGTTTGGTGTCCGTATCGGTGACCGCAAGCGTGGCCACGCCGGCTTCGATCAGCGCCAATGCAACCGCGGAACCCGCTCCGCCTGCCCCCACGACGAGCGCGCGCTTGCCCGCAGGCTCGAAGCCGGCGCGCCGCAGTGCCGCCACCATGGCGGTGCCGTCGGTCATGTCGCCGCGCCAGCGATCCGCCGCTATGCGGTGCAGCACGTTCGCGGCGCCGAGGAAACGGGCGCGGTCGGACGCTTCGTCGCAATGACGCAGCGCCGCGAACTTGTGCGGGATGGTGATGACGATGCCGTCGATGTTCTGCCCGCGTTTCGCCGCCGTTACGAAAGCATCGAAATCCGCCGCCGCCACGTGCACCGGAATGCAGATCGCATTGGCGCCCCGGGCGACGAATTCGCCCGTAAGGCCGGACGGCGACTTGGTCTGTCCCACCGGGTCGCCGACGATGAGGTGAAGGCGCGTCTCGCCGTTGAGAGGTGGAAGCATGGGAGCTCGATGATTGGGTGTTGAGATAGACTAAGACAGGTTTACAGGGTGTGCGTTTGCATCGGAAGATGAACCTTGTCATTCCGGGGCGCGCTCGATCGAAATCGGCTGTTGCCGATTTCGACCCCCCCCTTGATGCTGAAGTCGGGCAGGCCCGACTTCAGGCGCGAGCCCGGAATCTATAACTTCTGCGCTCTCCGTATCATTCCCGCCTGTGGTTATGGATTCCGGGCTCGCGGGCAAGAGCCCGCGCCCCGGAATGACGATAATGAGCGAGGAAACGATGACCAGCTATCCATTGATCGACATCTATTGCCACATCTACCCGGAGAAATTCTTCGAGGAAATGACCAAGTTGTCGCCGCAGACCCAGAATCTCGGCAAGCGATTACGTACGATCACCAAGCTTTTCGACCTTGGCGAGCGATTCCGCGAGATGGACCAATTCGGCCATTACCGGCAGATCATTTCGCTGCCCAACCCGCCGATCGAGGAAATTGCCTCTGGAGAGGCGGGGCTACGGCTTGCCCGCATCGGCAATGACGCCATGGCTGAGCTGTGTGCGCGGCACCCTGACCGGTTCGCTGGCTTCGTGGCGGCGATGTCGCTCACCGAAGTCGAAGGCTCGGTCGCCGAGGCGTCTCGTGCCGTCACCCAACTGGGGGCGTGCGGCGTTCAGGTGTTCACCCCGCTCGCGGGCCGGCCGCTCGACGGGCAGGCCTTTGCGCCGGTATTTGCCGCGATGGCGGAGTTCGACCTGCCGATCTGGCTGCATCCGGCCCGCACCGCCGCCATGACAGACTACGCGGCCGAGGCGAAGTCCCGCTACGAGATGTGGTGGTGCTTCGGCTGGCCCTACGACACCTCGGTGGCGATGAGCAGGCTCGTTTTCTCGGGCCTGTTCGACCGCCATCCGGGCATCAAGATCATCACGCACCACTGCGGCGGGATGATCCCGTATTTCGACGGCCGCGTCGGCCCCGGCCTCGACGTTCTCGGCGCCCGCACTACCGGCGAGGACTATTCCCAGGTACTGGCATTGCTCAAGCGGCCCCACCTCGAATATTTCAAGGAGTTTTACGGCGACACCGCCATGTTTGGCGGCAAATATGGGATTCCGTGCGGCCTCGAATTCTTCGGGGCCGATCACATCGTCTTCGCCACCGATACGCCGCTCGGACCGATCGCGCCCACCATGGCAGTTATCGATGACCTCGATATCGACGATGAGGCGCGGCGAAAGATTTACGTCGGCAATGCAGAGCGGCTGGTGAAACGGAAGCTCGCCTGACAGGCGACGATGGACCGATGGACCAATGGACCGGCGATTGAGGCCGCGCTACGTCGGCTTCACCGAAACCCGCGGTTCGCGTTGTGGCCCCTTTTTCTGCAACAAAAAGATGGCCCCACTTTTTGTGGGGCCATCTTCCCTAACGCTCGCGATCAATCGCAACGGCGCACATGTCTAACCACGACCTCGCCGCCGCGCCGTTCCCGGATGGTCACATCGCGACAGCCTCGGTAGCCGTAGCTGCGCCGATAGCGCCAATCGTCGTTGTCACGATTGAAATACCGACGCTCATGCTCACGGTAGCCTCGGTCGCGGCAGTCGGGTCCGACGCAGACGTCCAACTGAGCAAGCGTGATCGCAGGTTTGGTATTAACGTCTCCGGCGGATGCCGGAAAAGCCCACAGCGCGCCCGCGACGGCGGCGATAAGCGGCAACTTTCCCATTCGAACCTCCTTTTGCCTATATGCAGGAAACCCAACACAGAGGCCGCTTGTTTGTTCCCTGTTAACGGAATAGTGTTCCGTTCCCACCCGCAGCATCGCCGGAGACCACTCCGAATTCACAACTTCGCGAAATCAATCGCCTTGTCTTTGTCGAGCGTTCGATGCACGGGCGGTAACGGATATTTGAGGCCCGTCGCGCAATTGAAGAGCACGGCGCGCTCGTGGCGTGCGACGCGGCCGTCGGCGAGGCTTTGCTTGTAGGCCGCATAGGTGGCGCCACCTTCCGGGCACAGCAGGAAGCCTTCCCCACGCGCGACTTCGTCGACCGCCGCCGTGATAGCGTCGTCGCTCACCGCGATGGCGAAGCCGTGGCTTTCGCGCACCGCCCGCAAGATCAGAAAATCCCCGATCGCCTGCGGAACCCGGATGCCGCTCGCGATGGTGTGGGCGTTCTCGAAGCGCGGCGCGTGCTCGACGCCCGCTTCGAATGCCCGCACCATCGGGGCGCAGCCTTCCGCCTGCACGGCGATCATGCGGGGACGCTTGGCGCCGATGAAGCCGATCGTTTCAAGCTCCGCAAAGGCCTTCCACATGCCGATCAGGCCGGTGCCGCCGCCCGTCGGATAGAAGATCACGTCGGGCAGCTCCCAGCCCAGTTGCTCGGCCAGCTCCAGTCCCATCGTCTTCTTGCCTTCGATGCGATACGGCTCCTTGAGGGTCGAGGTGTCGAACCAGCCGGCCTTCTCCTTGCCGGCACCGACGATCTTGCCGCAATCGTCGATCAGGCCGTTGACCCGGTAGACCGTCGCGCCTTGCAGCGCGATCTCGCTGACATTCACCTCTGGCGTATCTTCTGGACAGAAGATCGTGGTCTTGATGCCGGTGTGGGTGGCGTAAGCCGCGAGTGCTGCGCCCGCGTTGCCGTTGGTCGGCATCGCCATGTGCTTGATGCCGAAGGCCTTGGCCATGGATACAGCCATCACGAGGCCCCGCGCCTTGAACGAGCCGGTCGGCAGCCGTCCTTCATCCTTAACGACAAGCTCGGCGCCGCCGAGCCTGGCGGCGAGCCGCGGCAGAGCCACGAGCGGAGTGATCGCCTCGCCCAGACTGACGATGTCCTCGGTACGGCGAACCGGCAACAACTCGCGGTAGCGCCACAGATCGGGCGCCCGGCGCGCCAGCACCTCCTTGGTCATTGCCTTGGCGACCCCGGCAAGATCGTAGCGCACCAGCAGCGGCTTGCCGGCGCGCGACAGGTTGTGCACCTCGTCGGCGGAATGGCGTTCGCCCGTATAGGCGCACTCCAGATGGGTCACGAAGGTCGGCCGCTCCGCCGTCAGATTGTCATCGAAATGCAAGTGATCGCCTCCCGAATTGCGGTACATTTCGCCGGACTGTATTTCAGATGGAGCCCCACCATGACAAGGACAACGATGTTCGCGACGTCGGTCGCCGTGATCTGTGCGTGTTCGGCGACCGCTTCGGCACAGACCGCGCCGACCTTCGAAAAGAAGAACTACAACTATTCCGAATGGGCCAAGGGCCGCTTTTCCGAGGCCGTCACGGTGAGCTTTTCGGGTCCCGCCAAGATGATATTCCTCGCGGGCGTCGGGGCCGAGGACGAAAACGGCAAGCCCGGCGATATCCGTCATAAGGACGATTTCGTCGCCCAATGCCGCTACGCCTACGACAAGATCAAGCGCGCGCTGGAAAAGAACGGCGCCGGGTTCGCAGATATCGTCAAAATCGTGAGCTACGTCACCGACATGCGCTTCCAGGCCGATTACGGCAGATGCCGTTCAGAAATTTTCGGCGCGACGCCGCCCCCGGCCCACACGCTTCTCAACATCGTGCAACTCGCGTGGCCCGGCATGATGGTCGAGGTCGACGTGACCGCGATGGTGCCGCTGAGGTGAGGGGAGCTGGTCATGTTGAGCCATTTTCTCCGGAGTCATAGACTCTCCAGAGTCGTGGCCGGGCTTGTCCCGGCCATCTACGTCTTGTTTGCTGAAACACGGCAAGAAAGGCGTGGATGCCCGCGACAAGCGCGGGCATGACGGGGTAGGGGCAATTCGATTACATCGGAACGTGCTCTCGAACCCGCGGATCCAGCTTCACTTCCGCTGCGGCGCGAAATAGCGCAGATCCGGCGGCGGCTGGTCCTTCTTGGACGGCATCAGCATATCGTCCCCGCTCAGGAAATAGTCCTGGCCGCCGATCAGGACGTGGTGATTGTCCTCCGAGCAGTTGTATTCAAGCCGGACCGGATTACGGTCGCGGCGATAGCGCTTCGTGATCGTCCAGGCCCGGGTCAAGGCGTGGTCGAACACAGTAATCTCATCGTACAGAGCATCGGGGTTGGTCTTGTCGAGGGAGAGGCGCTCCTTCACGACGGTCTCGTTGTCCGCGTGAAACGGCATGCCGGTGCCCTCATAGGTTCGCGGGCCTTTCAGGCCGCGGGTCTCGATCTCCAGCGCGTCAAACCGGCCGTCGCCATCGGTGTCGATCCACTTGCCGATCGAAAGCCCAAGGAAGGTCGGCTCGATCTCCTTCGGCCAGTCGCTCCCGTCGGTGAGAATGCGCCGGGGCATCGAATGGGCGAACAGCATGTAGGTGGTGCCGGGCGTCACGACGATCTCCATGTCGAACACCACCGTCATGACCCGCGGCATGGCGAACGGCACACAGCGCGACGGCGCGTCGTTGCCCTGTCCGCCGGCCTTCTGGTCAGCGAGACTGGCCTCGAAAACCGCTTGGTACTCGGGCGTAAACGGCGGCTCCTGAGCGCGGCCCAACGGCTTCGTCTGATCCCATTGATTGCCGATCCCGACCGGTTTGCGCCATACCCCGGAAAAATCCGGATACTTGCTGTCGTCGAATGCGCGTGCATCTGTGGCAATCGAAATCGCCGCGAGCAGCACAATCATCGGCGTTACGGGACCGAACGACGAACGGAAGCCCATGCCTTCCTCCCCAAAATCGCGGTTCTTGTACGCATCCCTGATGCCAGGCAAATGCGATTATGACACTGCAACCGCCGCTAAAAGGCCGGGCACGACAAGGCCTGCCAGTGGCATCTGCATTGGCAACAGGCGAAGAGTCGACGCTTCCGCTGGAGGGCGGCTCGTAGCGAATATACATCGCGCGGCGTGGGTGGCGGAAGGCCGCGTTTCGGACTTAAATGGCGCCATGTGCGAGGGCGCAAGCGTCCCGGCTTTAGAGTTCGGCTGTATCATCCGCGACTGGAGCAGCCTGAAGGCGCATCCATCCGCCCGCAATGATGCTGCACGGCATGCCGTCACGGGGCTGTCGCACCCATGTGCTCGGATTTCGTTGAATAACGCTCTGATATGAAAAGGAGGCCGCCCCCTGTGTCATCCGATCGCGAAAAGCTGATTCTGATACCCGACCGTGTGGTCGAGACGATCGAAACGCTTCTGGCGCGGATTTTGGAGCGATTCGGGAATTGCGGGCTGTCCAGGGTGTGCGCTCAGCTCAGCGAAATCGCGAAGGAAGACACGCAACGCGCGATCAGGATCGGACGCCGCTACATCTGGCTGCGGGCCCTCATTCTCGTCATGCTGGCTGCCGGCGTCGGGGTCCTGGGATGGGTGCTGACGTTGATCGATTTCAGCAAGACGGCGGCGGACAGTGTTTATTCGGTTGCGCAGGGCATCGAGGCAGCAGCCAATCTTACGATCCTGACTGGGGCCGCGATACTCTTTCTGCTCAAGCTGGAAGAACGCCTCAAGCGTCGCCGCGCCTTGGCCGCATTGCACGAGCTTCGCTCCATCGTGCATGTCATCGACATGCATCAGCTGACGAAGGACCCGAGCAAGTTCATCGTCGGCGGAAATACGCCGTCGTCTCCGCCTCTTCTACTCAACGAATTTCAAATGACGCGCTATCTCGATTACTGTTCGGAGATGGTATCGCTGACCTCGAAAGTCGCAGTGCTGTTCGGGCAAAGTCTTGAGGATCAGGCTGTCGCCGAAGTGGTCAGCGATATCGAGCGCGTCGGCTCTGGGCTTTCGCAAAAGATCTGGCAGAAGATCATCATCCTGCAGGAACTCCGAACCACGACGGATGTCGCCGTCGCCGCTCGTCCGGAGCGCAACAGCGCCGCCGTTCCTCCAACGGATTAGGTATTTCCGGCCTATCTCAATGCCGCTTCACGAACGCCAGAACATTCTCGTTGAAAGCCTCGGGATGCTCCCAGGCAATCGCGTGGCCTGAATCCGGCACCGTGGCCCATTCATAGTTCTTGAGATGGACCGCCCAGGCGCGCATCAGCGCCGGCGGTGCGAGAAGATCGGCGTCGGCCGCCATGACAAGGACCGGCATGGTGATACTCGCAAGCTTGGCGAAGATGTTCGGCGTGCGCAGCGGCTGTGAGGGCGCCCCGGGTTGCTGGGCGTGTTCGTCGATTTCGATCCAACGCTTGGTGCCCTCCGGATTCGCGCCTCGGTACGAAGGGCCAACCTCCCGGTACACTGCGGCCTGCTTCCGAAGCTCGGGAATTTCGACGCGCGCGGTGAAATCCCGCATTTCCTTCTCGGCAAATTGTCCGGTGCTCGCAGCCACCACGAGGCTGCGCAGACGCTCCGGGCGCCAGGCCGCATAGTCGATCGAAACGAAACCGCCGCCTGCAACTCCCACCAAGTGGAACTTGTCGAGCTTGAGATGCTCCGCGAGCGCGTCGAGATCGCCCGCGACGGTGCCGGGTTGCGGGCCGGTAGCCGGATCCGCCATGCTCCTGCCCCACCCGCGGCGGTCGAAGGCGATCACGCGATAGCCTTCACGCGCAAAGACCGCGGCCTGGGCTTCCCAGCTTTCGCTGGTGCCGGTGTTGGCATGCAGCAGCACGATCGGGGTGCCGGCGCCTCCGGTGTCGGTAAACCAGAGTTTTACGCCCGGAAGATCCGCATATTGGCCGGCCGGAAGCGATGCGTCGGCGTACCCGAGCGCCGGAAAGTTCAAACACCCAACCGCCAAGCCGACCACCGCGGCAAGTCGTGACCACCTTGGGCAAATGCTGCGCATGTTTCGCTCCATATCCGGTGCCTAGGATGCCCATTTCTTGGGGCGTTGAGAAGGCCAGGCTCGAAACGCGAACGCACGCTCTTCCGCCGCAACTCCATGTCGTGTAGCTTTTGCCGACAACATTGCCAGGGAGGAACCACATGGGTTACCGAAGCTTCATCGGTGCGGCCGCGCTTGCGGCTGCGTTGTTGGCGCCGCCGGGCGCCCAGGCGTTCGACGAATCCAAATATCCTGACCTCAAGGGCCAGTGGCGCCGGACCAATTCGGGCAATCCCTTGCGCATCGGGCTGCCCTGGGACGAGACCAAGCCTGTCGGCCTCGGGCAGGAGGCCCCACTGACTCCAGAATATCGGGCCATTTACGAGGCCAATCTCAAGGACCAGGCGGAAGGCGGGCAAGGCACCGACCCGACCTTCACGTGCCTGTCGCCCGGCATGCCGCGGATCATGATTGCGTATGCGCCGATGGAAGTCGTCGTTACGCCTGAAACCACGTACATTTTAATAGAGCACATCCACGACAATCGCCGTATCTATACGGACGGGCGGTCTTTTCCGAGCAACATGGACGACGATCCGCAGTTCTCCGGCTACTCGATCGGTAAATGGCTCGATGAGGACGGCGACGGCCGCTACGACACGTTGGAGGTCGAGACTCGCGGCATGAAAGGGCCTCGCGTCTTCGACGCCAGCGGCATTCCGCTGCACGCGGATAATAAGACCATCGTCAAGGAACGCATCTACCTCGATAAGAGCGATCGCAACCTGCTCCACGACGAGATCACCACGATCGACAATGCACTGACGCGTCCATGGGTGGTCAAGAAGACCTATCGCCGTGTCGCGACCGACAAGCCGATCTGGTGGCGGGAGGATGTTTGCGCGGAAGGTAACGCTCATGTCGGCCTGGGCAAGGAGGCCTATTTCCTCAGCGCCGACGGCCTCCTGATGCCGGCCAAAAAAGACCAGCCGCCGCCGGATTTGCGGTATTTCAAGCAGACGCAGAAGTGACACACATGGGGCGCGGGTTTCCTTCAACCCGCCATCCACGTCAAGGCCGAGGCGAATTACACCGGCGCTGTGCATTCCCGATTGACTTGTCACTCCCTCTGCTGTCATCGCCCGGCTCGACCGGGCAATCCAGTAACCACCGGTCGTGAATACTGGATTGCCCGGTCAAGCCGGGCAATGACACCGAAAGGGTGAACCTGATCGAAAAACGCCTTAATCTGCGCCCCACGACACGGAGTGCACTCCAAATCGCGCGCCGTTATTCCGCTACCTGCTCGGTTTGCGGCTTGTCCTTGTCCGTGATGTTGAGTTCGATCGCGCGCGCCGAATTGGCTGAGACGTTCTGGTTGCGGTGGATGGTGCCGCGGGGAACATAGACGAAGTCACCGGTCTTGAGCACACGTGGCGGCTGCCCCTTGACGGTGAAAGTGACTTCCCCCTCTTGCACCGCCCACCACTGGTCGCCCGGATGGCGGTGGAATTGGTTTCCGGCGCCGGCCGGAATGACGACGGATTGCAGCCGCACCTGGCGGCTCGGATCCTTCTCAAGCGGCATCTCAAAATAGGGCTTCGGCTGAAACCGGGGCCCTTGGGATTGTGGCGTCTGCGACAATGCAGGCATCGCCACAGTGGCTGCCACGATGACGGCCGGGACGATCAACTTGTTCATGGACTCCTCCCCTGTCGGAACACGCTTGATGCGGTTCCTGTTCTTCGGTTCCCTATTGGAGGCGCACTTGTAGGATGGCTTTAGCTCCTGAGCGCTTGTCGAAGGATGCGAAACCCATCATCGGCTGCGGCACGCGGGACCGCCGTCGATGGGTTTCGCTTGCGCTCAACCCGTCCTTGGCCAGCTTAACGCAATCGATCGACTAATCGGTCACCGGCTCGAGCAGCGGCTTGTCCTTGTCCATGATGTTGAGTTCGATCGAGCGCGCCGGCTTGTCGGTGAGGTTCTGATTGCGGTGCACGGTGCCGCGCGGGATGTAGGCGCTGTCGCCGACCTTGAGAGTGCGCGGCTCCTGGCCCTTGACGGTCAACGTGACCTCTCCCTCCTGGACGGCAGACCATTGGTCGCCTGGGTGCCGGTGGAAATTATTGCCCTCCTTTGCCGGTATGGTGACCGACTGCAGCCGCACGAAGCGTGCAGCGTCGTTCTCAAGCGGCGTGGTGTAGTAAATCTTTACATTGGGATTTGGCGCCGGCGCCTGCGACCACGCAACAGCACCCGCCATGCCGACAGCGACGAGGACAGCCGGAACGATAAGCTTGTTCATGAGAACCTCCCAAGGTTTGGTTTTCGCGTTTTTCAATCCGATTAACGTTAGTGCATTTCCGCAGGTCGCGCAAAGACGGCACCGGCCAAGCGGCGCCCTCCAACATTGCCGGCTGTAGGGGCGACCCTTGTGGTCGCCCAGCTCCTGACCGGATTTGTAAACGCCAATCTTAAACCGGCTGTTGCGTCCGCCGGGAGCAGGGCGACCACAAGGGTCGCCCCTACATCATCCAACATCGGCACGAACGCGGCGCGTCAGCCTTTCACGAATCGCCGAACGGTCATTTTGGCCGTATAGCCGCCATAGACGTTACCGGCATCATCCACTCCGACGCCTTCCGGCGTTCCGGCCTCGGCCGAGGGTTCCGGAATGAAGGCCGTAACCTTGCCGTCCTTGACGCTGCCGATCCGGACGCCCTGCTTGAAGCCCGGATTGTTGGTCGGGTTTGACTGCGAGTCGGCGACGTAGATCATGTCGTTCTTGTCGATCGCAATATCGCTCGGCCGGCCGAACTGCTTCCATTCAGCTACGAACTTGCCGTCCGGCTCGAAGATCTGGATGCGGCCGTTGGCTCGGTCGGCGACATAGACGCGGCCCGCTGAATCGAGCGCGATGCCGTGGGGCGTGTCGAATTCGCCGGCAGCCTTGCCGTGTTTGCCCCAGGCCGCGATGAATTTCCCATCCTTGGCGAACTTCACGATGCGGTCGTTGGTGGTTCCGCCGTGTCCATCGGCAACGTAAATGTCTCCATTGGGGGCAACGACAACGCCGCTCGGCCCGTCCAAAAATCCGGGGCCATTGCCGGGCATTCCGGGCTTACCCAGGGTCATCAATACTTGGCCCTGCGGGCTGAATTTGACGACCACGGCACCCTTGCCGTTCTTCGCCCGCTCGTCGGCCACCCACACATTTCCCTCGCTGTCCACATAAAAGCCGTGCGGTTGGTTGAACATGTTGGCGCCGAACGCCCTGACGAACTTGCCGGAAGCATCGAGTTTCTGGATCGGCGGAATCATGGAATTGGAGCAGTCGTTCGACGCGCAACGGTCGAACACCCAGATGCTCTTCCCGTCGCTGTGATCGACCTGAACCTTGATGGCCGCACCAAATTTCCGGCCGTCCGTGAGCTGCGCCCAGGTGTCCTGCATCTTATAAGGATTGGGCGCCGCATTCGGATCGGTGCCCTGCGCGTGGCCCCAGTTTCCCGAAACCATCATAAGTGCTCCGGCGGCGGTCCCGACCAGCAATGTGAGCTTGATTGCCTGCTTCATGGAAGTCCTCCCGTGAAAATTGACATTAGCGGTGCATCCGGAACTTGCATGTCCGGACACCCGGCCGTTCGGCTGTTTGCTAGCCTTCGGTTCCTTGGTTTGAAGTACCCCGGCCGACCGCTTCGCTGAGCCCTCACGCGAGCGGGATCATAGCCCACAGCGTGCGCAGCTCGCAAAAAAATTTGGAAGTCAATGCTAAGTACTTGAATTTCGCACAAAATCGTCAAATTATCCACTAATTTTTGCCTCTGGGGCCATGTCTCGTGTTATATGCTGGGGGCTCGGGAGGGTGTCGTAATGCCAAATCGCGCCAATCCACTGGTGCCCGCGGTTTTTGTCGCTTCCCTCGCAGGGGCGGTGATGCTCGGCTCAAATTGGGCCGCTTCAGCAGCCGGCGAATGCGTCGAAAAACCAAATCTGGAGATCAACCAGGCCGGTCATTGGTACTACTATGTTGACCGCGTGCACCATCAACGGTGCTGGTTCTTTGAAACATCAGCGCCAGCGATCAGTCCGCCCTCGCCCCCTGACCAAGAACCGGCTCCAAACGCTGATCAGCAACCATCCTGGCTTTCTCGTTTCGCAACAGGAGTGGCGCAAGCCCTTTATTCAGAACCGCAACAAAGCATGCCGCTACAATACGCACCCCAACAAAACAGTGCGCTGGACAACTCAGCCACCGTAACGAGAACCGTTTCGCCAAGACATCCGAGGACGAACAAAATAGCGAAACGGGAGCGGTCACCGATCGCGCCGCGTCCCGAGACAAACGGCGTCGCTAGCGCCGAGCGACACGATCAATTGCTGCCGCAATCTGTCGCCGAAAAGGGGGAAAAACCTGCGGCGCAACTCACCGCTGCCGATCGTGAGGCGCTATTCAAGGATTTCTTAAAATGGTATATTGACAGGAACGTCTTCGGCCGCCCGTGATCGTTTTAACGTCCTTCACTCCGCGGCCTTGAGCAGCGACGCCCCGCCGGCGCGAAATTGTTCCAGCAGCGCCGCTTCGTCGGCCTTGGCGGCCGCGAGGTGGCGCAGCTTGATGTGGCCAAAACCGCGGATTTTTTCCGGGATCGCCGCGAGGCCGACAGCCAGGTAATGGTTGTCGTGAGAAAGTCTTGCGAGCAGTTCGTCGAGCAGCGTCTCGTAGTCGCGCACCAATTGCCGCTCGGCCTTACGCTCGGCCGTGTAACCGAACGGATCGAGCGCCGTCCCCCGCAAAAACTTCAATTTCGCGATGAGTTTGAACACTATGAGCATCCACGGCCCGAAGCTCATCTTCTGCGGCTCGCCGGTAACCTTGTTGCGCCGGGCGAGGAGCGGCGGCGCGAGATGGAAAGTGAACCGCAAATTGTCGCCGTCGACCTCGTTTTTGACCTGCCGAAGGAAGCCGGGGTCGGCAAGGAGGCGCGCCACCTCGTACTCGTCCTTGTAAGCCATCAGCTTGAACAGATAGCGCGCGACCGCCTCTGCAACTCCGGTCTTGCCGGGCGCGCGGGCAACCTCGGCGGCCCGCGCGGCATCGACACGGCGGCGATAGCGGGCCGCATAGGCGGCGTTCTGGTAGGCCGTCAGGAATTCCACCCGTCGCGCGACGATTTCATCGAGCGAAATCGACAGCGTGCGCATCGGGTCTCGCGCCTCCGGCGCCGGCCTCGCCAACGCCTCCACGGAGGCGAGGTCGACGGCGGCGCGGCGGCCCCATCGGAACGCTGCATGGTTCATCTCGACGGCTTCGCCGTTGAGCGTGATCGCCCGTTCGATCGCCGCCGCCGACACCGGTAGGGCGCCGAGCTGATAGGCGTAGCCCAGCATGAACATGTTGGCGCCGAGCGACTGGCCCAGCAACGCGGTGGAGAGCCGGGAGGCGTCGACAAAATGGCTGTGGGCGGCACCCGCAAGGGAGGAAATCGTGCGTTTGATGCGCTCGGTCGGCAGCGAGAATTCTGGATTGCGGGTGAATTCGCCCGGCAACATCTCGGCAAGATTTATCACCATGGCGGTGGTACCGGGCTTCACGGCGGCAAGGATCTTCTTACTGCCGACCACAACCATGTCGCCGCCAAGCACCAGATCGGCACCGCGCGCCGCTACCCGTATTGCATGAATGTCTTCTGGCCTGTTGGAAAACCGAATGTGACTGTGAACGGCGCCGCCCTTCTGGGCGATCCCCGCCATGTCGATGATACCGACACCCTTTCCTTCGAGGTGCGCCGCCATTCCCAGGATGGCTCCGATGGTTATGATGCCGGTGCCGCCAATGCCGGTGACGATGACGCCGTAGGTCTGGTTGATTTGCGGCAACACGGGCTCGGGCAGTGCAGCGGCGGTTTCCGGCGGCGTAATGCCTTTGCCACGCTTGAGCTTGGCGCCTTCAACCGTCACGAAGGACGGGCAGAAACCCTTCAAGCAGGAGAAATCTTTGTTGCAGCTCGATTGGTCAATGGTCCGCTTGCGACCGAACTCGGTTTCCAGCGGCTGCACCGACACGCAGTTCGACTTCACGCCGCAATCGCCGCAGCCCTCGCAGACCAGCTCGTTGATGACGACGCGCTTATCCGGATCCGGGAACTGGCCGCGCTTGCGGCGGCGGCGCTTCTCGGCTGCGCAGGTCTGGTCATAGATCAGCACCGTGCATCCCGGCACCTGGGCGAGTTCCTTCTGGACTTCCTGGAGGTCGTCGCGGTGATGGATTTTCAAGCCTGGGGGCCATTTGGTGCCGGACGGATATTTCCAAGGCTCGTCGGTTACGACGACGACACGTCTGGCACCTTCCGCCGCCATTTCGCCGGCGATCTGCGGAACCGTAATATCGCCGTCGTTGCGCTGGCCCCCCGTCATGGCGACCGCGTCATTGAAGAGAATCTTGTAGGTGATGTTGACGCCGGCCTGAATCGCTGCGCGCACGGCGAGCGAGCCCGAATGATTATAGGTGCCGTCACCGAGGTTCTGGAACACGTGAGCGCATTTTGAAAATGGCGCCTCGCCGATCCAATTCGCGCCTTCGCCGCCCATCTGGGTAAAGCCCAACGTGGAACGGTCCATCCATTGGGCCATATAGTGACAGCCGATGCCCGCGTAGGCGCGGCTGCCTTCCGGCACCACGGTCGAGGAATTGTGCGGGCAACCGGAGCAAAAATATGGAAGGCGCGCCGCAACATCGCGGGTCTCGGCAAGAGCGAGCTGGGCCTCCTTGAGGCCCACCACCCGGGCCGCAAGGCCGTCGTTGCGAACATAGCCGAGCAGCCGTTCGCCGATGCAAATTGCGACGTCGTTCGGATCGAGCGCACCCTTGACCGGGAACAGCCAGTTGCCCTTCTCGTCCTTCTTGCCAATGCAGACCGGCTGGTTGGCGGTGCCGTAAAGCTCTTCGCGGAGCTGCACTTCGATCAGCGAACGCTTTTCCTCCACCACGATCACGAGATCGAGGCCCTTGGCAAAATCCATCAGGTCCTGACGGCCGATCGGCCATGGACAGCCGACCTTGTAGAGGCGAAGGCCGAGGTCGTTGCAGTTCACCTCGTCCAACCCGAGTTCATCGAGTGCCTGCCGGACGTCGAGGTAGCTCTTCCCCACCGTTATGACGCCGATCTTCGGCGCCGGTCCGCCGGTGCAGATCATGCGGTTGAGCCGGTTCGCCCGCACGAAGGCCAGCATGGCGTCACGCTTGAAATCATGCAGGCGAGCTTCCTGGCCGAGCACGGTATCGCCGAGCCGGACATTGAGGCCGCCCGGCGGCATGGCGAAATCGTCCGGAATGACGATCTTCACCCGATCGAGGCTGCCGTCGACCACGGCGGTCGATTCGACCGTCTCGTGCATGCATTTGAGTGCCGTCCAGGCTCCGGTGAAGCGCGACATCGCCCAGCCGTAGAGCCCGTAGTCGATGATCTCCTGAACTCCTGCCGGGTTGAGGATCGGGATCATCACGTCGACAAAGTGGAACTCGGACTGATGGGCCGTCGTGGACGATTCGGCCGTATGATCGTCGCCCATCAGGGCGATGACGCCGCCGTGCCGCGAGGTGCCGGAGAAATTGGCGTGGCGGAAGGCGTCGCCCGATCGGTCGACGCCCGGTCCCTTGCCGTACCACATACCGAACACGCCATCGAACCTGCCCTCGCCGCGCAATTCAGCCTGTTGCGACCCCGATAGCGCGGTCGCGGCCAGATCCTCGTTGGTGGCGGGGTGGAATTTGATATCGTTTTTCGCGAGCACGGCGCCGGCGCGCATGAATTGCAGGTCAAGCGTCCCGAGCGGCGAACCCCGATAGCCTGTCACATAGCCGGCCGTATTGAGGCCGGCCCGCCGGTCTCGCTCCTTTTGCATCAGACTGACGCGGACAAGCGCCTGAAAACCCGTCACGAAGACGCGGCTTTTTCGCAGATCGTATTTATCGTCAAGGCTGACCGGCTCGAGGGGCATGCGCGTTCTCCGCGACCAGAAGGCGATGGCCTAGCTCAGTTTGTGGATATAGTCACCGCCCGATTCCGGCGGAAGGCCGCATTACAACGCACCTAAGTAAATTCCGTTGTGGGTACTGGGGCAAATTCCACTGTGGGTAAAGAGCCAAAAGAAATTACGGCCGAGCGGGCGGCTGGGGTTTTTTGTTGTTAGGGCCTGTAGAGGATGGCGCACTGGGCACTTCCGACCCGTAATCGGGGGCCGGCGGCGTGCGGTAAGTCATTGAGCGCGAATTCGGCGGAGTCCATTGCCCGAATTGAGCGAAGCGCAATCCGGGACCCGGCCTTTCCGCCTGCGGAATCGCAGCCCCGGATTGCGGGACCCAAAAACAGTCCCTTCATCCAGGCTACGTCTCTATGTGGCGAAGGGGGATACTTACCCCCGCAAGGCGACCATCTGGCCGCCATCGACCACGATGGTAGCGCCAACGATGAAACGGCCTGCGTCTGACACGAGTAGCAATAGCGCCCCGTCGAGGTCGCCGTCCTGGCCGAACCGGCCGACCGGAATTTCGCGTCGGAGCGCATCGCCGGCCTCACTCGCCAGATAGTCGCGATTGAGGTCGGTCACGAACCAGCCGGGCGCGATGGCATTGACGCGAATGCCCTTGAAGGCAAGCTCCAGGCCGAGCGCCTTGGTCAGTTGCACAACTCCCGCTTTCGCGGTCGCATAGGCCGCCACGCCCTTCGAGACCCCGAAGCCCAGCACGGAGGCGATATTGACGATGGCGCCGGGCTTGCCGGACGCCAGCATGCGCCGTGCCGCCTCCTGGGCGCAGAAGAAGACAGCATCAAGGTTGGTGCCGAGGACACGCCGCCACTCCGCTTCCGGCATCTCGACAGCCCGATTCGCATGCGCAATCCCGGCATTGTTGATCAGGATGGTGACGGTGCCGAATTCCGCTTCGACGGCGTCGAACGCGCGGTTCATGGCATCGCGGTCGAGTACGTCGGCCTCGACCGCGACGGCGCGGCTGCCCGCCGCCTCGATCCGGGATGCCAGCCCGGCCAGCCGATCCCGGCGCCGCGCCACTAACCCGACAGCGGCCCCGTTGGCGGCCAGCACCTCGGCGAAACGAGTCCCGAGGCCGCTCGATGCGCCGGTCACCAGCGCCACCCGGCCGCTAAGATCGAACAATTCGGATGCTTTCATGCCGATAGTCGCGACCCTGGTTCAACATGACCGGAACGCACCGCAGCCGTGCATAACGAACGCCCTCTTGTGTGAATGTGTCAAGTTTCGTGTTGCATGTTGAGGTCTTTGGCTGGTTGCCTCGATTTGGTGTAATGAGCGTGTCAAAAGGCGCGCTGAAGAGAGGAGCTTGCCCCTACTAAGCAGGGCAACCCGCCAACATTGTTGATGAGGTTGAGGCAACCTCTCTGCCGCCGCGTCTGTCGATGCTTGTCGCGAGCGTCCATGTTTGCTTCCGGACCGACGAAAAAGACGCAGACGGTCGGGACAGGCCGAGGGACAGCTCGGCAATGATTTTTGGGAAATGGCTCAAGATCGGAATCCGCTCAAAAGTTCCGGGCGCGGACGTCTCCGATCAACAAAGATGAAGCAGATCACGCCCGCATGAGTGGAAATATCGCTCGCAAATCGCGCGAGCGTTAACTCCCTCTTTACCGTAATCCGGAGAAAGTCCGGATCAAGGCTGCGGACTGTTTCGTGCGGACTCGGTGAGTGCTGGCCGCTCGGAAAAATCGCGACCGAAGTCCCAAATGGCGGAGTGATCATGAGATACGTGCCTTGGCACGTAAAAGGGGTTCGTCCTGAATTACGCGCAGCCGCCAGGGACGCCGCGCGCCGTTCCGGGCTTTCCGTCGGAGCGTGGCTGAACTCGCTGATCAGCGACGCTGCGGCGGGCCGCTATCGGCGGGCCGCATCGTTCGACCGACCAACCCGTTTCCAACCGAACCGCATCGATAAAGCGGCATTCACGGCGCTCCGCAAAGAGATCGACGAACTCAAACGCCAGATGTCGCGGCCACAAGTTGAACCCACAACTTTCGAGCAGCGGCTTCATGAGATCGAAGCACGAATCGACGCTGTGCAAAGCTCAACCCGTTGCGACGGCGTTGGCGAAGACCTGCGCCGACATTTCGTCGCATTTCGCGATGCCCTTAAAGCGCCGCCGCCGGTCGAGGAGATCGCCGAGGTCTGGCGTCACGACCTCGATAAAATCAGCGCCACGCTTCGAGACGCAATGCCGGCGAGGGCGATTGCGGACCTCGAAGTACAGGTCCGGGCGCTGGCGGAACGATTGGAGGAGCACCGGGGGGCTGAGGCCACCAACGGGGCAACCATCGACGTCGAGCGAACCCTGGCAGATATTCGCGACCGGCTAAGGGCATTGACGCCGGCGGAGGAACTCAGCGAACTCAGCAACGCCGTGAGTCTGTTGTCGAGAAAGGCGGATTCGATTGCATCGGAAAGCATGGCGCCCGAGAAGATGCAGCAGCTTGAGCATGCGATCGGGGCGCTTCAGGGCCTTGCCTCTCAGGTTGCGTCGAGGGATGTTATCGCCACGCTGTCGCACGACATCAAAGCGCTCGGCGAGAAGATCGAGCGCAACAGCCAGCCGGCTGTTGGTTCCGATTTCATGAATACGCTGGAGCGGCGACTGGCCGAAATCGCAGAAGCCATGCGACGCTGCAGTCCCGACGAAGGTGCTGCGGTTCCGGCGAATTTCGATGCCACCATCAAAGCGCTCGTCGACCGACTGGAAGCAGTTCAGATTCTTGCCGCTGACCAGGGAGTGCTCAAGCGCCTCGAACAACGCATCGACACGCTCGTCGACAAGCTGGCAAATTTCGAGACTCAGTCGGGCCACCAGGGCGAGGCCGGTCGCGGCATGGACGAGTTGCGCGTGCAACTCAGGGAGTTGCGCGCCCAGAATGAGAGCAGGCTTGCCGCCATCCAACAGCAGGTCGCGACGACCGTGGCGGATGCCATAAGGGGTCCGGCCGAATCCGTTCGTCGGGACGTTGCGTCGCTGAAGGAAATTCAATCCTCTGTGGACCGTCGGACTCAAGACATGTTTGAGGCCGTCTATGGCACGATCGAAGAGGTGGTGAATCGCCTCGCCACCTTTGAGGATGAATTTCGAGATCGATCGGCCGACAAACCGGAATGGGGCAGCGAGGCTGCCGCCGCCCAGCTTCGACTTGGGCCCGCAATGGTTGGAGAAGCTCCCGCCCTTGTGCCATCGGCGGCGCCGGTGGCGGATCGCGCTGCGCCCGCGCCCGCTATTGAGCCGCTGGGCGAGCATGATTGGGGCGCCATGGCGCCATCCGATGTTTTGCCTGATCATCCTCTCGCGATGATCGGGAGATTGCGCTTTCCGGCGGTTCCCGACTTTGCTTGTGATGCGTCCCTCGAACCGGCCTCGGGCGCCCGCCGAGTCCGATTGGTAACCAATGCAATAGATCGGATTGCGGCATCGGAGGCCGTCAACGGAATCGCCAAGCCTGCCGAAACCCCGGCACCGGTGCGCGCCCAATTCGTGGCAGCGGCACGCCGAGCCGCTGGAGTTGTGGCAAGCACGCACAGGGAAACGCCAAGGGATCGGTTCGAAAAATCCGGTCATGATGGCGGGCGGAATATCCTGCTCCGCATACTATTCGGGACGTTGAGACCGCGGGCAAAATCCGTGGTGCTCGGCGTCGGCGTGGTCCTGCTCATTCTCGGCGCACTCCCACTCACGCTCGACCTGTCCCACAATCCCAGGGAGCGAGAATCGGCTCGGCCGATCATCCGAATGGAAGATGCCGCCCAACCCGGCGGCGAAGCAGTCCGCTCCGGGCAGTTGCCGCTGGACCCTCCGCCGGCCCGCCAAGGTGCCGATCTGGTGTCACCAAACTTGCCTGGTCCCTTCAACGCGAACCCGCTTCCGGTTGAGGCCATGCTTGGACATGCGACGGGATGGGGCGTTCCGCCCGATGTGATGGCGCAAGCCGCGATCTCAGCTCCGGCCGCAGCCCGAGCGCCTGCCGCCACCCCGGACATGTACGCTTTCTTGCCTATGCGAAATGTGCTGCTCCAGGGGCCGGCCATTCGGGGCCCGGCGTCGCCGTCCACCTCGTCAGCCGCGCCGGATCTCATGGAAATGCCGTTGCCGCCGGCGATCGGCAGCAAGGCGCTTCTTGCGGCCGCTTCCGCGGGCGACCCCGGTGCAAGCTATGAAATTGCACTTCGGCTTGCCGAAGGCCGCAATGCCCAGGACCTCGCTTTGGCCGCCGCGTGGCTGGAGCGTGCGGCGCGAAGCGGCTTTGCGCCGGCTCAGTTCCGCCTCGGCAGCATGTACGAAAAGGGGCTTGGAGTTCAGAAGGACCTCGCCGAAGCGCGTCGTCTCTATGTCGCGGCCGCCGACAAGGGGTATGCCAAGGCGATGCACAATCTCGCTGTGCTTTACGCGGGAGGCTTCGACGGCAAGCCGGACTACGCGGCGGCGGCGCAATGGTTCCACAGGGCCGCTGCCCGCGGCATCGTCGACAGTCAATACAATCTCGCAATCCTGTACGCTCGCGGCGTTGGGGTTGAACGCAACCTTGCTGAATCCTACAAGTGGTTGGCCCTGGCCGCAAAAGGCGGCGATAAGGATGCCGCTCGCAAACGCGACGAGGTCGCCACGCGGCTCGATCCCAAGCAACTAGACAGCGCCAAGCTCAGCGCAGAATCTTTCGCGACTGTGCCACAACCCGATGAAGCGACCGCCATCAAGGCGCCCGCCGGCGGTTGGAACGAGGTGGCCGTAGCCGCGACAACAAAGTCCAAGGCGCTTGTCCGACCGGAGCGTTTCTCCGGGAAGCAGGATCCCGGACGCTGAAGACCTGTTTGCGCGACCGAGGGAGCTGTCTTTTCTCCTTGCAAACGGTGGAGGGAAGGAAAGTGGCAGAGGGCGCGGTGCCGCCCTCGCGAAAAGGCAAATTCATCGTGTTGGCTGGCGAAAAGGCTTTGCGTTTAAGCCGCAACTGGATACCGATTCAGCCGGCTCAGTCGGCCGCCACGATATCGCGGCGAGCCGTCCATCACCGCAAATCCGGTGCCTCAGTCGTCGCACCGTCTGGTTGAGACAGTGGAAATCTACCTGCCGATCGCCGACCTGCCGGTCAATGTGTTCTTGCTGTTGGGAATGGGGCTTGCGGTCGGCTTCATCTCCGGCATGTTCGGCATCGGCGGCGGGTTTCTTATGACGCCTTTGTTGATTTTTATCGGTATTTCGCCGGCTGTCGCGGTTGCGACCGTTTCGACCCATATTGCGGCTTCCTCGTTCTCAGGCGCTGTAGCGTATTGGCGCCGTCGGGCGATTGATGTTGCGCTCGCCGCGATGCTGCTGGTTGGCGGGATCTTCGGGACGATGTCGGGGGTGTTACTTTTCACGACGCTGCGCCGGCTCGGACAGCTCGACATCATGATCGGGCTCTCCTACGTGCTCCTGCTCGGGTCGGTGGGCGCCATGATGGTGGCCGAGGGACTGCGGGCGATGCTGCGCGCGCGGCAGGGTAAGCCCGTGGAACTGCGCCGCCCGGGCAGCCACACCTGGATTCATGGTCTGCCATTAAAAATCAGGTTCAAGCAATCGAAGATATACGTGTCCGCAATCCCGGTCTGCGCCATCGGGTTCCTCATGGGCTTCATCGGAGCCATCATGGGCATCGGCGGGGGCTTTCTGCTGGTTCCGATGCTGATCTATTTTCTGCGCGTACCCACCAACGTGGTGATCGGCACCTCGATGGTGCTGACTTTGATCACCATGGCGTCTGCGACAATTCTGCATGCCGCGACCAATCACCTCGTGGACGCCGTGCTGGCCCTTTTTCTGATGGTGGGAGGGGTGACGGGAGCTCAATTCGGCGCCCGAGCCGGCCAGAAGATGCGGAGCGAGCGCCTTCGCCTTCTGCTCGGAGTCCTGGTGCTTGCGGTCGGATTGCGATTTGCATTCGACCTGGTCGTGGCCCCGGACGATCTCTACACGATCCGTACCATCGGGGGGGCGCCATGAGGCCGGCCGCCAGAGCGCGTGTCCCGGTCGTCTGCGCAACGGCATCGTTGCTGTTTGCGCTTTCGGCTCTGCCGGCGGGCGCCGAACGGCTGGTGTCGTCGCTGTCGAGCCATATCGTCCAGATCACGTCAAACTTCACGGGCGTCGAGCTCATTCTGTTCGGAACCGTAGAGAACGATCAGGCGACGGTGCCGCACAACGGTAGCTATGATATTGTGGCGACCGTGACGGGGCCGCGCGAGTCCGTAGTGGCTCGCCGCAAGGAGCGGATATTCGGCATCTGGATCAATGCGCAATCGCGAACTTTTGTCGATGTGCCGTCCTACTTGGAGGTGCTGGCGACACGGTCGTTCGACGGCATCGCCGATGCCGAGATGCTGCATCGCGAGCAGATCGGCATCGCAAACATATCGCTTCCGCAGCAGATCGGGCCTGACATCGCCGACGTGATTCCGAACGATCAATTCCGGCAGGCCTTCGTGCGTATCAAGCGCGAGCACCGCCTCTATGGCGAGATCGCCAACGGCATGACGTTCCTGACGCCGA
>Ga0210402_10001445_pt1 | contig 24485 bp, 19 predicted proteins | sample IncBWC7MmetaG_FD_161055 | JGI IMG/M metagenome (GOLD analysis project Ga0210402, IMG submission 161055) | Forest soil microbial communities from Barre Woods Harvard Forest LTER site, Petersham, Massachusetts, United States - Inc-BW-C-7-M | ecosystem: Environmental > Terrestrial > Soil >... | reverse complement strand
GTTTCGGCAATAGACTCGCCGAAGCCTTGCCATCGCCTCCTCCGGCGGATCCATGACACGAAGCACAATTCGCGGCGAAGAGGGCTCCTCCGCGGCTCACTTCTTCCTGCAAGTCGCCTTGATCCGCTGCAGGATGCAGAATGGGGGCACTGAGACTGTATCCTCCCACCATGGCAATCGGAACGGCGGGAGGCGTAGCTCTGGCTAAGGGTTCGTTCGATATTGCCATCTCCGGTGTCTCCGACTGGACGCTTGATGCTAACCACCGCCCGTCAAAACCCGAAAGCTGTCGTGCGCGTCCGAGAGATTCTATATAGGCCAGCACGTCCAAGCCTTCCTGTGTTGGGCGACCGGGACTGCCGTCAAATAGCCACGGGTACGGAGGCATCACGGAATCCTGCACCACGAGGCGCGGATTGTAGAGATGAGTGAGTTGCCAGTCACGCGGACGAATGTTGAATTCGCGGGACAGGTCTGGCCCGATGCGCCGCGTGCCCCACAGCTGGGGGTAGTCATACTTGGTTTCCCATGCTTCGGTCGGCGCCCCAAAGCGGCGCACATCCGTCGCTAGAAACCGGATTTGCTGCGTGTGACAGTAGGCGCACCCTTCGCGTCCATAGATAATCCGGCCCCTTTGCTCGGAGGCGGTGAGACTTGCCATGGTCACCGGAGCCGCTTGTTTGATTTCACGTTCCAGCTGTTTCCCCGGAATGATCGCAAGAACAAGAAATGAAAGCGCGAAGAAACCTACGCCCGCGCCGAAGGCGACAACATGTGCATAGCTGAGCCAACTGCTCGATCTCGGAATCACGGAAAGCAGCGAGACATTCTCGAATGCGGCCATGTCTTCTGAAGCCAGACGGTTAGCCGTAGAAGGCATGGCCGGTGACCGCTTTGGCCCAGTCACAAGAGAGGTCCAGAAGAGAAGAAAGCCCGCCAGAATAGGAAGTCCCGAGAGTGTACGCACCAGCCAGTAACTTTCGACTGCACGGACCGAATCGATCCACGGTGCACCCGACTTCCAGACTTGCGCCTCGACCAAGCCTGCAATCGTGAGATCGGCGACCATCAATGTCAGGCCCGTTGCGACGAGCCAGAACGACCAATTCATCGTGCGCTCGTTGTAACGTGTTCCGGGGACGCGTTGCCACAAATGGGCGATCCCACCAAGCGCGATGAAACTCGCAAAACCGATCATCGCCAAGTGCGAGTGGCCGATGACCCAGTCCGTAAAATGGATGAAGCGATTGACGGGCATCAATGCCTGAACCGAGCCCTGCAAACTCACGACAAGATAGGCGACGACGCCAAACCAGACGAAACGCAGCGGGACATCCTTCGAAGCAGTGCCACTATTTCCGCGCAAGGAAAGCAGCAAGTTGGTAACAACTAGAATCACGTCCATTCCCAGATAGGCCGACGCAACGATGGCACCCTTCTGCGCTGACATGGGGATTGCTGAATAGACGTAGTGGTGCGTCCCGTTCAAGGGATACATAAAGAAGAGCAGCCAGAAGCCGACCATCGAGAGAAAATGGCTGAAGATCGGGCGGCGCGTAGTTGCGGGGATCACGTAATACGCGATCGCGAGCGCGAAGGGGGTCACATACAGGCCTACGGCATCGTGAATCCACAGGCCGCTGAAGGCTGCCCCTCGCGCGCCGGGAACAAGCTCGGGCACAATGTTTCCCACCGGGTAGGCCAGCATGGTGAAGATGATGCCACCAATGATGTACCACGCTGCGACGTAGAGATCCGAAAGCGCCGCTTTAAGGAACGGCAGGACGAACTCGAAGGTCATCAGAATGAAAGCAAGTATGACGAAAACGTCTACGACATGGGGAAACTCCCCCCATTCGAGCGGCTTGCTGATACCGTTGAGAACCAGCACCCATCCGGGAAGGACTACCGCGAAATTCCAGATCCCAAAGAGAAGCCATCCCAACTTACGGCTCCACACCGGCCGATTTGCCAGACGGGGCACAACGTAATAAAAGAACGCCAGGAAAGCGTTGCCCAACCATCCGAAGAAAATGCCTTGCGTGTGGTTGTAGCGAAGCCTGCCCCACGTCAGCCATCCGTGGCCTCCGAGAAATTCTGGAAAGCTGAACTTTGTCGCCACCGCAATACCGAATAGGACTGAGATCACTAAGGTGACGAGTGACGCGACGACGTGGCCACGGATCAGGTCGTATTCAGTCGTCGGAAGTACCGCTGCACCCGGAGTTACTTGCCCATTTCGACTAGTTAAGTTATGTACAGAGGTTGTCATTTACTCACACCTTGGCCGACATTCTTGTCGCTGTCGAAACTATCGAGAATCCAACTCGCAACTGCGACCCGGTCATCCAGCGACAGTCCGGACTCCGAAGGACCTGGTGCGAAGTTTCCCCATCCCGGCTGCGGATGGGTTACGGCCGAGGCTAGTCGAGAGCGCAAATCCGGAATGCTGGCCGCACCAGCAAATCCACGGCGATAAAAGGTCACAATTTCCCGGTAACTGGGCGCGCTGGAGCGCGTAGTCATTTCGTGACAGCCCGCGCATTGCCGCTCTGAGACTTCGTAACCGCGGTCCACCAACGCACTGTCTTCTGGAATAGCTTGCGGAAAAGCGATGCCCGCGGCGGTAACCGGTTGGCGCAACGGTTCTCCAAACAACTGGCGATCGTCGCGCGTTCCCCACCAGGCAAGCAGCGTTCCCAGAAGCAGTACGGAAGTCAGCAGGCCTATCAGGGGACGCGACCGATGCTCGCTGTCGACGTTATTCGCCATAGGTTCCTTTCGGACCTTGACCAGTGCCAGCCTTGCCATTGATGGAAACCAGGTAGTCGGTGATCTTCAGCACCTGGTCGTCAGAAATATGCGCGCCGTAAACGTCCTTCATCTTTTTGACTTCGCTCAGCCACGTAGTCCGGGAAAATCGCGGCTGCATCGTGATGTATCGCGGCGAATGGCAAACCACACATGCCGTCACAAATTCATCACGTCCGGAGCCGGGCGGAAAAACCGGCTCGTCGTGCGGCATCACGATGGTATGAACCGGGCTATCTGAACGGGAATGAAGCATCGATTCCATTTTTCCGTTCGCCATGCCATGATCGTGCTCCGTCGAACTCGATGGATGTCCACAGCCGGCGAGCAGTGCCGCAAGCCCCAGCGAGAGAAGCACACTCTGTGTCTTGAGGGTCATTCGTTGTTATCCCACCTTGACGTCAACTTGCTGGATTACGTTCCACATAAAGCCACTGCGGTTCCACTGTTTCTTGCTTTGTGTGTCTCCCACGGCATTTGTTGCCCGAGCCATGAGTCGGTACTGGCCCCGCCTTGTCGGTGTCCACAACGCGCGCCAGCGCCGCCACGAATACTTTCCGATTTCCGGATCCAGTCGAGCATCTACCCAGGTGGCTCCTCCATCCGTCGAGACTTCTACGCGTCGAATCCCGTAACCTGAGTCAAACGCGATGCCCTCAATTTCAGTCGGTGATCCCGAATGCAACATTTCGCCATCGTCGGGACGAACGAAGATGGAGCGCACGTTGAATCGATTAATAGGAATCGTGTCTTTCGCCAAATCCTTTGCAGATTCGGTGCCATTGGGACCGGCGGGAATGCGATACGCTTTGTCCGTCCAGAAGTTGCTGAAGGATTGAGGCAGCACAGTGATGTCGCTAAGAGCTTTCACCCAATAAGTTCCATACCATCCGGGGACCACCAGGCGCAGGGGGAAACCGTTGACCATGGGCAACGGTTGGTCATTCATGGCGTAGGCAATCATCACCTCGCCATCGCGTGCGTGGTCGATGGCAAGAGCCTTCACGAAGTCAGCCACGGAAGGCAGTGGAGGCGCGTCAAGGCCGTTGAATGCGACATCCACGGCGCCTGCTTTCACTTGGGCCCGATCCAAAATCGACTTCAGGGGTACACCGGTCCATTTTGCGTTTCCGACTGCACCATGCTTCCACTGACCACCTGGAACTCGAGGCTCGAAGAAGCTGCGAGAATTCCCGGAACATTGGTTGACGGCGACGATGGAGAGAGCGTCGAAGCGCGATCGAAGTTCGTCCACGCTGAGCTGCAACGCTTGCCGGACATGGCCGCTGACGTTCAGCCGAAACGACCGTAGATCCACCGAGGTAGGGATTCCCTCGAGGTGCCACCGCACGAAGAAAGCTTCGTTCGGCGTGAGGTCCTGGCGAAAATAGTGAATGGGAGTTTCCAGCTGCGGCGGCCGGTCGGTGAGCAGGATCATCTCCGTCTTTTCAGGGAATCGAGCTAGGTCAAGCGGACGCGACAGAGTCCCCATCCCGGAACGGTTTCGATTACAGGAAGCGGTCAATGCCACAACACCGGTAGCACCCATGAGTTGCAAAAATCCGCGCCGGTTCATGAACTAACTCCCCGTCCCCACGATATCCTCCGGCATCCGATTCCTCATGGATTTCACTAATGCGGCATCAAAGGCAGACACCAGACACTTCTTGCTCGATGAATAGCCGACAAGCCGAAGAGCATGAGCGTTGCTGAGTGGCGGCGCCCGTCGCCGCCGGCTTTCAGTTCCACTCCTCCTGAATCTGCTCGATCCTGTGATCTTCTTCAACGCGGGGTCTACGTATCACGGTGAGACCGTCGCTGCCCAGCAGATAGGTGGTGCCGGTTTCTTCATTGACGACCTTGTGCTTAACTTGCTTAATGGTGGCAACAGGCGTGGGATGGGCTGGATTTGAGACGTCTACCAAATTGTAGTCATGCGCCGCCCCGCTAACATATCTGTAGTGTCCGTTGATCATCACCAAGCCGGTCTGACCCAACGATTCAGAATGGGCGGATTCGCTGAGAGCACTCGCGCTTTTCAGTCCTGGTTTCTTGGGCTCGCGAAGGTCGAGCTCCGCCAGCTGTCCACTGTCGCGGAAGCGGACCAGTTCGGCTCGGTCGTTCAGGTAGCGTACAAAATCGAAGACACCGGAACCCTGGACCGGAACCAAAGCCACGGCCTTGATCTTCGCGGGATCCGTGACGTCGAAGATAGCAAGCCTTGCACCGTTTTCCTGTTCCACGTAGAGATAGGTATCGCCATCGGCAGTCCTATACAGGAAGAGCGACTGCCCTGGAGTCTTGGCCATCTCCGGAAGATCCGCTGGTTCGACAACGATCTGATTCCCGGAACGCGATTTGATCTCCGCTTGAACAGGTACGCTCAGCAGAAAACCTGTGACAGCTGCTATTGCTAAGCTTCCCAACCCAAACGCTTTTGTCGTTTTCATTGCCGCATCTCCTTCTCCGAGTCCGACTAGCGAGCTATCTTCTTGAGAACTTGTTTGTCTGAGCCTTTAGGAACCTAACGAGTTACAGGAACCGCCCGGTCCATCAAACACCTCTGACTTTTGCTGTATCCCGCAACTAATCAGGATGTTCTCTCCACAGGCAGAGCAAGTTCGATTCCATCGCACTACGGAGCAAGAGGAACCAATTGAACGCAACACCGCTAGTTCTGTGAATGTGTCAAGGAGGCCCTATCGTTGCTGGGATCGGAGAGCCGCGTGGTGTCCGTCCTTGGACAGCGCCTGTCGAGATATCGGCGGGGTAGTTCCATATGTGGCCGCGCTTCGACGATAACCTAGCCTTGCCAATCGAGGAAGAAATCCGCCAGGATCACGATGACTGAAGGATTATTTGGAAGGAACCCGATGGTTAACTTCGCTGACCGCTTCCTCTTAGGGTGACATCTGGTCAGAATTCGTCGTTGGCACATCGCCTGTACCTGAGAGACTAGTTCCGCTTATTCGGAGTAATAGGAAAGTGAAAGCCCGATTTCGAAAAGTTATATTCGAAATAGGCGTAGGGATAGCTGTAATCGTGACCCGGCGTAGTTTGGTTGAGAAATTGTCCGGCGAACATGCGACCGTAACCAAAGCCAACGTTCAGTCCTTTATTCACCTCGTATTCGGCAACCATATCAAGTTCGTTGCCGATATGCCGGCCCGCGCCGGGATGGGCCGCAACTGCAATTGCTCCACTGCTGGCATAGAGGTTGTCATTTGAAGCGGCTAACCAATAGCTTTCAAATTGCTGTTTGAGCTTCCACTTTTTCGTGGGCTCTTCTTCCACTCCGGTTCGGAAATGCACCAGGTTCCGCCGGCCGACCAAATCGGCGAACCCAAGCTTGTCATGGTTCGAAGGATAGATCTGGTCGAAGGTATTCCAATCGTGGCCATTCGGATTTTTCGTTCCCGAGGCGTAATTGCCCTCGAGAAAAACGTGCGGCGCAGCAGCGAGCTTACGAAAAGTCTTGCCGATGCTGGCATAGCCTGCCCACGCGGCAATGGAAGATGCGCCGAGCGAGCCTGTCTGTCCGTCAAATTCAGTGTCGTACTCGAAATCGGCAGGTAGATCGCCCTTCCAGTGGAGACCAATCGTGACTTCATTGAGGTGCCCACGGTTAAGCGTCTCTGAAAGTTCAGAACTCGAGTGTGCGACACGCCAGAGAACGTAGGGCTCGAAGTCTGCCTTGGGGACGATGTTCTGGAAGCTTCCGTAAACTCCGTACATGTTGTTGCCCGGAAGTGCATTATGTAAGTCACTGTTGTCGCCGGGCACCACTGAGGAAGCAAACACGCTTACTACATAGCCCGGATGATGAAGGTCAACGCGCGCTACGTTGAAAGTGCGACCGACGTTAAGCCATTCCGATGGGCCAATTACGCGTTCATCACCAAAACGGAGAACTTGGCGGCCCGCCAAGGCATCTACCCAACCGGTCTCGGAACTGCCTAGCTGAGGATATGCCTGCCAAAGGGTCCACTTGTCCTCGTATGGATTGGCATTGGGGATGTGGTGGTTGAAGAAAATGCGAGCATCCTGCACTTCGCCGTAGAGCAGCAGCCAGTCCTTCGGCTTAATGCCCAGCTTTAGCCGCAAGCGATCCAGGAAATAAAAATCGTTTGTGCTGGCGAACCCGATTCCTGTCGGACCCTCGAGACGACCCCGATATTCCCCTCCGATGCGGAACCAGCTGGGCAATGACCGGTTTAGCTTGGTGACGGGAAACAGCCAATTCAGGGAATCCCCGTTTTCAGTCGGGTGAGGTGCGCTGGCAGAGCTCGAATTTGCGCTCGATTCAGAATCCGCGTTCAAGTCAGCAACGGTTTGAGCATCGATGCGCTGCCCCATTACGCACGAAACAAGCAAGAGAACCACTACGATACATCTTCGCATTGCAACCTTTTCAACACAGAATGGGCGCGAATCGTGGCACGATACGGAATTAAATTCCGGACGCTATCCGTTATCCCGCGATCACGAGTTCCTTTTCCGAAGGAATTTTCGCAATCTGTTCTCGGTTAAGATTTACGTGGGCGGCCACAGCTTCCGGGGGCACACGCCTGAGCCAGTTATTCAACGAAACGTCGACAAACTGATCGGCCTTGAACATTTCCAGAAACACGACGTCGGTGTTGCCGGTGTTCTCGATGGCGTGGGTCGCAACCCTCGGAACATAACCTACATCGTTGGCGTTGAAGTCCATCGTGCGAGCTCTACCCTCATTCATAATTATGGTCATGCGTCCTTTGCCTGCGAGCCAGAACTGCCACTCACTGGCATTGGGATGCCAGTGCAATTCGCGCAAGGCGCCGGGCTTGAGAGTAACGATGGCGGCGGCGACATTCTTGGTAACGGGGAAATTACGCGAGTCCACAATACGAACTTCGCCTCCCGGTGTTTTCCGGGTGGGAGCCATACCCTCCATCTTGAACGTGTACTTGATCGAGGATTCCACGCGCTGCCCTCCAATCGCCGCCTTGTCTTGCGCGAGAGATAGAGGCAGGTCTGCTGGGAAAATGTAAAGCTCCTCTTTTCTTACTAGTTTCGCGATAACTTCCTTGTCGAGACCAAAATTTTTGGCCAACATGTTTCGCGGTGTGTGGGCAATAGTCTCCGAGAGAAGGAAGGTGCCGTCCTCCGAGAAGTCACCTTCATCGAACACCAGTAGGAACTCGCAACCATTTGGACGAAGACCTTGAATGGAATGAGGAAAACCAGCCGGAAACAGCCACAAATCGCCCTTGCTCACGTCATCGATAAACATCGTGCCGTCCGGATTCATGACCGTGACGCGGGCGTTGCCGTCGAGCATGATCGCCCATTCATCAGCGGTGTGCCAGTGCAATTCGCGAAAGCTGCCGGCAGTAAGCCGCATATTCACGCCGGCCAGATCCTTTGAGGTCGGCAGCACGATCGAGTTCACCTCGTGCGTCCAGCCACCCTCTTCCACCCGTTTGTGCACCAAATCGAAGGAGTACCAGACCGGACCGATATCGCCATGGTCGGTCGGAGGAGGCATGTTTGAACTTGGGTTCTCGACCAGTAACGCCTTGTTTTCCTGTCCCGGATTGCTTACAGAAATATCTTTTTCTGCTTTGCGTGTATCTTGCATCTCCTGCGCATGCGCAGTGATTCCAGCCAACGCTGCTGTCGCCAACGCTGTGGAACTGACGCCCAAGAAATTCCTTCGCGACAGATCTGCCACGGCCTTACTCTCATTCTGATCGCTCACTGCCTGCCTCCTAGATGCGTGTCTAAGATCGTGTCTTGTGTGTCCGCTTACAAGCCGCAATCACCAATCACGGTCCAATTGTTTTGATCTGTGCACTTCCAGTGCCACCGCGGCCACGCATAGAATCCGTTGTGTTCGCAATGGCTTTCCTACACTAGTTGTCGATTCGCGAAAAAGACCGTCTGCTTTGGCGACCACTGGCTGGCAGCCGCTGTCCAAATACCGTCGCGCGTGGCCTCTAGGAAAGGACCAAGGCGGGGATAATCTGAACGGTGATCGCGCACCAGCTCTTCAGGTGCGCTCCGCTCAGAACAGCTTGCAAAATCCAAACCGTCGATTTTGGAGACGTTGTCGGGCATCCCGAGGTCTGGATGATTGATCATGCCAAACTCAGCGGTACCGTTAAGACGGAGCAGGTGGGCGAACTGACGATTCTGACACCTAGTCTGCGACAAACCCCGAACGGGAAGTGACCAACTCGATATTGTGTTCGCTAACGCTGGGGTAGCGAAGTTTGCCGCATTTGGCACGATCACCGAGGAACTCTTTGACTGGACCTTCGACACCAATGTGAAAGGTCTGCTCTTTACGGTGCAGAACGCATAGCCCCTGTTGCCGGATGGAGCTTCTATCATTCTGAATTCATCCGTAGTCGCCAGCAAAGGTTTGCCAATTAATAGCGTTTACAGCGCCACCAGGCTGCAATTCGTTCGTTTGCGCGGATGTGGACAACTGACTTGAAGGACCGCCGCATTCGCGTGAACGCAGTGAGCCCAGGCTCGATTGACACCCCCCGGACTGAGTGGCCTCCTGGGCTCCTCAGAAACGGACCAGCAACGCTTGAGGAATATCTCCAATAATGTCCCGCTCGGCAGGTTGGGTACGCCCGATGAGATCGCCAGAGCCGTAGTGTTTCTTGCCTCAGACGACGCAAGCTTCGTCACAGGAGCAGAGTTGTTTGTGGACGGAGGTTTCGCGCAGTTGTAAGGCAGTCAATTGCAGAACGGTGATCCACTGGGAATGCGAACGCACTGGCGACTTGGACGCAAAAGTTAAGACCCTTCTTCGAGCTCTGCGACTTGACGACATTGCCTTTTGCAAGCTGGCACGCTTGAACCACCCAAAGAAGGTTTGGGAGGCTGGTGCGCCGGCAAAGCTGGTGGTTCGGTTGCGAGAAGAGTTGCTAGTGCTTTGTCACGGATACACGGCGAAGTCGGTGCGGTCAATCTAAAGATTCAGGTTGGGGCGTGAAGAAAGTACCGTCGATCACGACCGCCATCTAAGCCCCCTTTGAGGCTCTGCTTTGAAAGCCCAACACGCCTCTTCGCATTAGGCTGAGTTTTTAGGCTGCGTTTTGAGGCAAGCAAAGAGAGTCGGGCAGTTCTGCCGTCGGAACTTCTGCATGAACCAGGCGATATGGCATATTCTGGCCCGATGACAAACGCTCCCGGGATCAATGACAAACCCTCCGCTGGCGACCCGCTTCCTCCCAAGTGCTCTGTCATCGAAGTACACGTAGGCGAATTGAAGCAGTTATTCAATGCGATCGACCCTTCTCCGTTTCGGGACAAGGATCTGGACCCCAAAGCTGAGGACTTCATTGTGGGTTGGGCCAAGGACCTGCCCCGCGACACAACCCTAGCTCTGGTCGTTGATCTCGACCGCGAGGCTGGGTTACCGGATGAGGCTGCTATTCTTCGTGACGCGATTCACGCGTTCTTCAGTCAACGCGCCCAGGCATATCGACGGCGTCTGCGCGAATTGCTTAGAGTTGGCAGGACCAGCCTTGTAATCGGTCTCGTTGCTCTTGCATCGGCGATTGCCCTAGGCGATTTTTTGGCTGGTTTAATGAAGGGCAGCCGTATTGGGGAGATCGTACGGGAAAGTTTTACGATCGGCGGCTGGGTTTCTATGTGGCGCCCTCTTGAGATCTTTCTGTACGACTGGTGGCCGATTCGCGATGAGGCTCGCCTGTCTGACCGGCTTGCGGCTATGCCGGTACGCATCAGGTACCTGAACGCCAAGGAACCCAATGCATGGAGAGGAGACTGGCCGGCCGTGTCGCCACGAGGTGAGCGGGCGACGGGCTAGGACCAACCGCGGAAACTCAGTCCGGCAAGTTGACGAAGTAAATGACGTGGCAGTTCATCGAAGTTGTGAAATAAATTAGGAACACCCGTTTGGGAGCTCCGATCCCGACGAAGCGATTCTCCGCGACAACGCTAAGGTCGCAGCCCCATACTTCATCCATTACATTTCTCAAATTACGGGGGCACGGAACTGACCCAAGGCGACACGTTTTGACAGCGAAAGAGCCAGGAGAATGGCGGCCGCGACGGGACCCGAAGCGTCCTGTAATTTCATGCAATTCCGGTGGGAGTGGACAGAACGAAACCCGATCAAGAGCGTACGTCAAAGCGCAAAACGTATGAGAACGCCCGATGTTCTGATTCCCGAAGAGATTATGGCACTTCTCAAGAACCTACCAGAACCTCTTCGAACGGCGGTGAAGGCGGCGAACATCCAGAAGCGGGTTGGATTTCACACCTTCCGTCACACGCACACAACTCTGCTCACTCACAACAACGAGGAAGTGAAGGTGCGGGAGCTTCTACGGCACGCGGACAGTCGCATCACGCTGGACTTCTTCGCTCAGGCGGGTATGCCGAACAAGAGGCTTGCCCAGAGCAAACTTGTTCGGCTAGTACTCAACAAGGGACCGGCAGAAACCTAACTGACCAAATTGGATCATCATCAAAGTTGCCGATTCCCTATAAGTGCCTAAAAGGAATGGCGGGGACGACGGGACTCGAACCCGCGGCCTCTGCCGTGACAGGGCAACAATGGGATGTAACTGATTGATATCAAACGGTGTCGGCGGACCTCGTTTGGTTCACAATGATATCGGAGAGCATCTGTTATCGTCCCCTTAACGTCCCCGGAATTGAAGTCGTCAAGTTCAACAGGACAAGAGCGTTCGTCGTTACCTAGGTAGTGAGACTGCCTACAAGCGGACTTCTGGACGAGGCCGCTGACAGTTCGTACCGGCGGGTATAAGGTCGGGTTTGCTCGCGACACGATCAGAGAAATCGAAACTCCGCGATACGTTCCCTATTGGAATGCGCGATCAGACGGCAAGAACCGCCGTGCGAAGGGAGCGAGGTCGGCCGGCGCCTTGTCAGGCCGCAGACAGCGCACTGATCGTAACGTAATAGCCGTCCGGATCTCGGAGCGAGAACTCCTTGGTTTGAGTGTTCGGATTCACGTGTGGCTCCTCTTCGAGCCGAGTGACGAGAGATCGTGCCCTTTGAAGTGCCAGGTCGAGATCATCGACACGGAAGAACAACAGGAGGCCGTTGCCGGGTGTCCCGTGGTCGGGGCTCATCAATGAGGGATGCTCGTGGGCGCCCCACACGTGGAGGCAGAGCAAAACAGTTCCATCTGAATCGAGGATTTGCCCAAAGTAATCATGGGCAGGAAGGGTAGCCGGCTGACCGAACAGCGCCCGGTACCATTTGAAGCTGCCCGGCACGTCGCTTACCCCTATGATCGTCCACGTGCGCTTCATCGGGTCCCCCTCTGTGGATTAATTCTAGTTTAGACCTACCTGGATACACTCCCAGAACTTGCCGTATTGTTTTGTGCCGATGGGCGGTCAGGCTAAACCTGCCATCGCCCAGAGATAGATCCTCTCAGACGGCGAATCGTCGCTAGGCTTCGTGCTGCTGCTAGTTGGCATGTAGTTTCAAGCTCTAAAATTCATCCCGAACGTGCTCTTGCAAATGCTTCGATAAGCGTGTTCACATCACTTTCATCGTTGTAAGGCGCGAGCGAGATCCGAATGCGCCCGCCACGTGTACCGCACACAATATTGTGACTACGAAGTCGGTCGACAATTGCTTGTACGTTTTCCTGAGCGTGGCCCAGTGAAATGATATGTGAAGACCCCGCAGGATCGCCAACACGACGAAACGGTTGCCAACCATACTTGCTGGCATTGCTAACCAGCATTGCTGCCAAACATCGTGCATGTGCTTCAATTCGAGCTTCACCCAAGGACAACAACTGCTCAACTGCTACCACCAGACCAGCCATAGAGGCATACGCCATTGTGGACTGCGTGTAGCGCCGCGCATCACTAGCTAGCGACACAGAGGTCGCATCAAATCCAAAGGGGTCCGCCGCGCCCATCCAACCCGGTAAAGGGGGGATTCGCTCAAGCAAGCGTGGCGACATGACTGCCAGTGCAACGCCTCCATGTCCGCCAAGCCATTTGTAGCCGCTGGCAACGACAGCATCAGCATCCCACGCCACTGAGTCCACCCGCACAGCACCTGCCGCTTGCGTAGCGTCTACAATCAAACGTGCACCAACCTGGACAGTGCTTTGGCGCAGCCGAGAAATATCCACTACCGTACCCGTGGCGTATTGCACACTGCTCACCGCAACCACAGAAGTACTCTCATCAATTGCCTCAATGAGTGCATCGGTCAGATCACACGTAGCCTGGTCATCAACAAGGCGCACGGTATGGTCTTTGAGAGCAGCCAGACGAAGCCATGGCCGAGTGATCGCAGGAAAGTCTGATGAAACGGCCAAGATTGTGCTCTTTAGTCTTGGCTGGAGCAACATCGGAAGTTGCCCCAAGATCTCACTTGCGCTCGCGACAATTGCGACTTGACTGGAGTCGCAATGAAGCAATCGCGATGCGCGACCGCGGAGCGTTTCGCAGTATGCCACCTCATCCCTATCGGACATGTAGAGGTTGCCATGCCTAGCAACATTGTCTATGAATGTGTGCATTGCGGTCACTGATGGCTTACCGATCAATCCAAGGGATGCCTGATTCAAGTACACACTTTGCCGGAGGCTGGGATAATCCGTTCGATCGAAAGGCGAGGAGATCATTATCGATGACGACCTGCTTGTGAGCGAGTTGATCCTAAACTGTCCGGCTTCAGTTGGAAATGGAGAGAATTAAGAATGGAAACGCCAGAAAGTTAGCCAAATCTGTGGCCGCAGTACAACCCACCCGCGCATTGACTTTCTGGCCCGTGGTCCGCGTCGCCAGCGGGAATTCTCTGGAGATGTACGATTTCCAGGTCTTCGGATACTACGCGGCGGCAATCGCGCGCACTTTTTTCCCAAGTGGGAGCGAATTCGCGTCGCTGATGCTTTCTCTGATGACCTTCGGCGCGGGTTTTCTGATGCGGCCCATCGGCGCGATCGTGTTGGGCACTTAGCCGCGCCGTCATTCAGCCGGCTGATGGCGGTGGAATTGTGGTTCTCTTTCTTGTTCGCCAGCTACAACGGCGCGCTGATCGGTTTTTTTATAGAAATCATGCCGACCGACGTCCGCACCACCCGATTCTCTCTTATCCATAGCAGCGCAACCGCCATCTTCGGTGGATTTATGCCTGCGATTTCGACCTATCTGATCCATGCGACTGGCAATCGCGCGATTCCGGGACTGTGGTTATCGTTCGCCGCCATCTGCGGGCTGATTGCGACCATGGTGATGAGTTCTTCGCGCGTCGCGCAACTTTCGGCGATGGACAATCGTGCGCCATAACCCTCGCGCTAAAGTGAGTATCGGTCCGCCCATCTCGAGCACGGACCACGCTCTGCGTCATTCGAAACGGGTAACGGGCAACCCTTCCGTAGTCGAGCAAAGGAAGGGTTGCCGACAAACCTGGCATTGGAGTGTGCCGGTCTAGGCTGGGTGTCTTTCAGCCTCTACGTGATTTGGTGGGTATGAAGCTCTTCTTGCCATATGAAAACGTGCGGCCCGCGATGCGACTGGCGAATGCGTAACGTTTCAGGCTTTGCAATACCCTGCCATTGTTCTTCTTGTTCGCGACTCGCAAAGCTTACTATAATGCTGACTCATTCCACCCACTCTTGGCTCTTATTCACTGGGCCGGAGGATCTTTGAGCACTCCTATCGCGCCAACGGCAGTCGAGCATCGGAAGTCTTCTGGAATCAGCTTGCGCCTCTTCACCTTGTTCGTGCTTTTATTGGTGGGCGGAGCCATCGTCCGTTCTGCTATAGCAACCCGTCTGGATGGCTTTACGATTGATGAGGCATATCACATCTCTGCTGGCGTCTCTTATGTGCGCTATGCCGATTTTCGCATCAATCCAGAGCATCCTCCGCTCGTCAAGCTCTGGGTGGGAAGCTTGATCTCGCGAACGGGCTTCCACCTGAACAGCATCCGCCCATTCGCTGACAAGGCCGACGAACGCGATTTCGCGGAGCAAGACGTGTATCTCAGCAATGATTTCAATTCTGTGCAACGACGCGCACGGATTGCGATGTGGATGCTGAACGGAGTGCTGTTAGTTGCGCTCGCATTCGCCCTGCGGAGGGCGTTTGACCCCGGCGTTGCACTGGGGACTTTGCTCTTTCTCGCCATTGACCCGACTGTGGCAGCGCATTTGCCGGTGGTGATGACGGATTTGCCCGTTTCCCTGCTGTCTGCTACAGCTGTGGTGCTCGCCATCCGTGCCTTTCGACGCTGGGCTTGGAGCGATCTCCTAGCGTGCTCCATGGCACTCGGACTGAGCCTTTCAACTAAGCATTCCGCACCTATCTTTGTGATCTTTGTGGTTTTGGTCGGAGCCGTTCTTGCGCTCGCGCTGCCGATCTCGCGACCGGAACATTCCCGCCTCTTTCGATTCGCAAAGCTCTCGGCAGTGGTCGTAGGGGCGTTGATTGTTTTGTGGGGTCTCTACCTTTTTCGATTCACTGAGAGCAGCACACGGGGCGAAGTCTTCAATCGTCCACTTGCGGACAAAATCGGGGATGTAGAATCGCCAGCCTACCGCTTTGCCCTAACCAAGATGGCTTCAAGTCATGTGGTGCCCCGTGCGTATGTTTGGGGTTTCGCCGATACCATCAGGTCTGGCCTTGAGGGACGTGCCTTCACGCTCACAGCTTTCGGCCGCTCCTATTTCAAGACTGGGCCGAAGTATTTTTTCCCGGGTGTGATTGCTCTAAAGCTGCCGATCGGTCTGGATATTCTCGTTTTGATCGGCTTAATCTTATTTTTCGCGCGCCGCCTGCCTAGCGACTGGAATGCGGGGCTTTGCCTAGTCCTGGCAGCGACGCTCCTCTTCTTGCTTGTGCTCGCGCTGGGCTCTACCTATGGAGGCATCCGCCATGCGCTTCCTGCAGTGGTTCTTCTCTCGGTTTTTGGAGGAGTTGCGGCGGAGGGAGCGTTTGTCTCGAAGTCGAAGCTGTTGAAGGCTGCTGTTGCGACGGCCCTTGCAGCGGCTGCAGCATCGGCTCTGCCGGTCTTGCGCCCGTGGGAGTACTACAACGAGATCATAGGAGGAACAAAGAATGGATACCTGTACTTCAGTGATGAAGGTATTGACGTCGGACAGCGTGGAAAGGAACTAGCCACATACTATCACCAGATCCTAGAGCCTACCGGGGAAGTTCCTTTGTACGCTTACGGGAACGGAACCAACGAATCCGAGTTAAATGGGCGGCACGTGGATTGGCTTGGCCGCGATCCAAAGCGCGACAAAATTCGTCTCGGTTCACCAGCTTTTTCGGGGACTCTTCTGATCAATAGCAAGTTCCTGGCCAAGCAGCCATTTTGGGACAGTCAGTCTCTGCGCGACACCGTTCCAAGTGCGCGCTTTGGAAGTCTACTGATCTTTCGAGGACCATGTGCTTGCGGCAGCATCCTGGCCCCAGGCGTTTATTTTGATGGCGAGGCAAAGATTCACGCCGAAAAACCGGATTTTCAAGCGGCGGAGCAATTGTTGAAGCAATCGATCGCTCTCGATCCTAGCGCGTTTTTCGCCCACATCGAATTGGGCAACTTGCTTTTGAAGCGCGGGGCTCGCGAAGATGCCTCGCTGGCTTATTCCGAAGCGCTGCGGCGGGCGCCCAACGATCCCGAACTCCGGCGTTCAAATGAGGAGCAAATCAAACGGGTGTCTTCTGAATCTCTGGGTCAAGTCCCTGAATTGCGAAATCCGTTTCTGGAGTGATCCCCCGCGACAAAGGGGGGCGGTCACATAGACTCCGCGTTGCAGGAGCGTGTCGGACAAAACCATGATCCGGGTACAATCGCCTCCGGAACCCGCGCGGCCAAATGCCGACGGCGAAAGACAGCCCGAGATCTGCGCCCTAGGTTGCAAAACCGCGGACGCCAACGCGCCAAACACTGTAAAGCGACAGACAACGGGGAGCGCTTCAAGCAATTGCCTTGGCGGGCCGCCTTCCCCAAGCGGCCCACAGAGTGGGAGAAATTGTCAGGAAGTCAGATGCTTTCAGGCGAACGAGATCCTGCTCGAACTCGTCTTCAGTGATGTAACCAGCATTGATCATGTCTGCGCGAAGCTGCTGGAAATTTGCCCGCATAAGAGAGGTGCCCGCCGACTCGCTCTGCCACATAAACATGCGGGCCTCTGCGCCGATTGCGACTAGCCCCTGGGCTCGCAGGCGTCCGAGTAACAATCGTCCGCAGCGTCTTTCGACCCCACGATCTTCTACGAGGCGCATCATCGCAAGCTGAGTCTTGGGAAGGACCTCCGCAGGATGCGCGACGGGATCCGCAAGGAGCGAAGCGGAATCAAATTCTTCGTCTACCAGCCACCCTCCCGGTTTGAGCGCAGCAATCATTCGGCGTAGCGCTTTATCCCGTTCCGGCAGGTGCAAAAGGACGAGGCGACTGTGCACAATATCAAATGCGCTTTCGGGCAAAGGGTCGGTGGCAATGTTGTGGCGCCGAACCTCCACATTCGGCAGCTTCAGAGGTTCAAGAAACCTTGTATCAATATCGGTAACGAGCACGCTTCCCGTCGCGCCCACGCGACCGCTCAGCCATGAAGCGATCGACCCATTGCCTCCTCCTACCTCCAAGCAGTGCCAGCCCTGATCGACGCCACGCTCGCTGAGATGACGAATCGTGCCGGGATCGAAGATTTCCGAGAGCGCCCTGAATCGAGCGCCGGCCTGCTCAGAAGCATTGTCAAAGACGTAATCTGGAGAAATCGAACATTCAGCATGCCCTGTTTCCATGTTGTGCCCTCTTTCTTGGCTCGAATGTTGCCACGGCTTCAGGAGCGCCAGCAATTCGATCAGTGTCTCGTCCGCCGCATTCCTGGCAGGCCTTCAGTCCGGCAATTGGGGACGTTCTGGTTCAGGGAGCCAGAAACTCGCTATAAGCGACACCGTATAAGTAAGGACAGCAATCGCGCCCGCTGCGTATGCCATTCGCGTGGCTGCTCCGGCGGCTGGGATTACATTGGCGAGCTGCGTCGTTAACAACGCAGCGGATGCGCCAATAGCTCTGCCACCGATGTTGCCTGCGAAGCTTTCACCCGTCCCTCGCAGGTGTGTGGGGTAGACCCACGGTAAATAATTCCAGAGGAAGCTGAATGAGCCATTCATGCAAACGGCAGCGAGGAAAACGCCGCCTTTCAGAAGCGTCAGACTATGCGTGGCAGCGAAGAAGTAAACCCAAGAGAACACCATCAGGCCGGGAACGAGTCCGAGACGCAGGAGACGCCTTTGGGTTGCGACCCGTACAACCAGGATCGTGAATAATAGGCGCCCGCTAAACGTACCCAGTTCCGCTATCGACTGCACGCTACCTACGGTCTGTTCCAATTGTCGAGTCGATGCGCCGCGCAATTGAGGAAGCCCGGGAACGACATGGGGGGTCTGCTGCAGCACACCGTAGGGCACAGCATAGAAACATGCTGCCAGCAGCGTGGCCACCAAGGTGGTCTTTTTCAGAGCTGGTCTGAAGAGCTCTGCGATGCTCGGGCGCTTTAGGGTGCCTCTGGATTTTTTCTCTTTCCAGAGCGGCGATTCGGGCAAGAAGGGCCGAATCAGCATCAGTGGAATCGCCGGCAACAGTCCGCCCAGTACGGCATAGCGCCAAGCCTCATGGCCGGAATGAATCGACGGCAATCGTTCCGCATACGTGACCGCGAGAAAGTATGTCCCGGTGGCAAGGAGGCCTCCCAAGCCGACGGCGCTCTGGGTGTAGCCCAGGACCAACTCTCTTTGCTTCGGATCGGGGAAGAGTTCTGCCAGCCAGGCAATCGCCGCCACATATTCGACGCATACACCAACAGAAGTAAGGCACCGAAAGATCAAGAGCTGGCTTAGCGTACTGGAGTAACTGGCGGCCCATGCCGAACAGGCATACAAAAAGATGCTCCAGACCAGCACTCGCCGACGACCGAAAATATCGGTGAGATAGCCGCCCAGTAGGCCGAAAGTACCGCCCATCACCGCAGGCACAGAAAACAGCAACCCAACCCAAAGGTTGAAATCTGGAGTGCCTGGCTTAAGGCCTCCGACCGCGACTAGCGCTGGTCGCACGACCACCGCCAACACGACCATTTCGTAAAGGTCGAATGCAAAGCCCAGGGCCGCGACGCTACAGATCAACCACTGGAGCGGTGTCAGCCGGGTGAGCTCTGAGGCGAGTCTGGGGATCGCTGCGCCACTTACTTCGATGTGCGCATTGTTCGCCAGCTCTGGCAAGTAGCCTCCAAGTGTCGGAATAACTGATCCAACTGCCAATGGTGGGCTATTTAACCTCAGGAGCAGTTGTGATACAAGTTAAAATAATTTGATAATTGTTGAGAAACGATCAATGATGAATTTAACTTCCCGTCAACTACGAGCCTTCTCACTTGTGGCGCAGCATCGAAACTTTTCTCGTGCTGCGGAGGCACTCTTCATCACTCCTTCAGGTTTAAGCGTTTTGATACGAGAACTGGAATCCCAGCTCGGGTTCCGGCTGTTTGATCGAACGACGCGCCACGTCGTACTCACTGCTCATGGGCGCGAATTCCTGCCGACGGCGCAGAGGAGTCTGGCAGATCTGGATGGTGCGGTGTCACGCATCGGACGCTCCGCAACTGAGAGCAGCCGCTTGTTATCGGTGGGCGCGTCTCCATTGATTGCGGCTAATGTCCTGCCCCAAGCGATCAAGGAGTTCCGCAGCCACCGGCCCGATCTCAAAATTCAGTTGGTGGATTGCGAGCCTGCTTCCATAATCCCCATGGTCGAGTCCGGAAAGGTCGACATAGGTTTACGTGTCTTGTACAAGTCCATACCCGGCCTTCGGCGTACACCGTTGTTTCGCTTCTGCCTGATGGTTGTTCGTGCCGACAACGATCCTGCCTTTCGGCGCGCATCGACCACTTGGTCCGCTTTGAAAGAAGAGAGATTGATTTCTCTCGTACCCACGAACGAGATTCAGCAACTCATAAATAAACATCTGGCGCAAGCGGGCGTTGGCGACCAGCCCAATGGCGTTATCCATTACATCGATACTCTGCTCGCCATAGTAGAAGCAGGCGAGGGTAGTGGGATTGTTCCCTCCTGGGCTTTGGCGGCCTGCCGGAACAGAAAAGTGGTGATGAGCCGGCTGATTAATCCGGTTGTGAATTTGGACTTTTATCAGATCAGCGATCGGGGTAAGCAACTTCCACCCGGCGCGAGCGATTTTACGTCTTTCTTGCAGAGCTACATCGCCAGATGGGCAGGTCGGGCGGGTATTCTATAGCAGACGACGGAATACACTACGCTCGGCGAATCGTCGGTGAGCCTGCCAGGACGCGTTGCTCTGGCGGGAGCGGACGCTGCCGTCTTCCCGCGATATGCGCCTGGAGGCGATGTTACTCGGACGGTCTATCGACAAAGAGCCTTGGCATCGTGTGTAGAATTACCGATGCGGCCGCGGTTGTCAGGGCCGATCTCAATGCCGAGTCGTGGGCCCGTCCTCGCCGATGACTTCAGCGTTGCTCATGGCTCGGGAGTAATGCGTTGATCACACGCTGCTGGAAGGATGTGGACACGTGTTGTCCTTTTGGCGTACGCCAATCCTGCCACACAATGACGCATGAACAATTCCCGACGTTATGCTTGAGTTGTCGCCGCGGATGGAAAGACTAATGTCACGCGGAGTGCGTCTTCGCACGCTCGATGAATTCCGTCAGAAGTTTTCGATCATCCAGGCGTTGTTGGCAGTGGTGTACTCCAGGAAAGCCAGATGGTGGCCGTCAGGAGACGGGATGGCATAGGTGTCGTAGCCGCCGGCGGTTTGACGCAGCGGGTATGCGTGTCCCTGGGGATCAACAAAAAGAAGAGTGTTCGCTGCGGCTGATCGGCTCGCCACAAACCAACCCTTGCCGTCGGCAGCCCATTCCATTGACTGAAAGGCTGACCACCCAGTCACGCGGATGTCTTGAGGCGTACCGCTGGTCAAAGACAGGATTCGGATTCGGGCCGGCGGGCCTTCGGGTATAGCCAGCGCGATGCGCGAGCCGTCGGGGGAAAGATCCCAGTTGGATTCCACAATTTCCGGCCCGGAGGCGATTTCCTGCCTTGCGAGTTCCTGTCCCTTGCCTCGCATAGGATCAAGCACGTAAAACGCGAGTTGCTGGTTGTCCCATTCGCTCAGAACGCACATAGTCGCGGGAGCTTTCAGGCAGCGAAAATCGGAGGCAGGCCGCGCTTTGAATACCAGTTGAGGAGGGCCGCCCGAGAGCGGAGTTCGCATCAGAAGCGGCGCTTTCGTCACTGAGTAGCCACCAGGAAAAGCAAAATACATGAGCCACTGGCCGTCCGGACTGAGGTGAAGGGAGAGCTTGTCCTCCGGACCGGTGATGAGAGCTTCCGCGGTACGCTTACCTACTCCTTGCCTGAAAATATCCATGCTGCCGTTGCGATTGGAGGCAAACAGGACGTAGTGGCTATCAGGGGTCCAATCCGAAGCAAAATCGTCACGGTCATTGAAGGTGAGGCGGCGCGCGTTCTTGAGGCGGTGTTCCACGATATCGCCTATATATACGTCAGCCTGCACAAGGCCCTTTAGAGCTACCAAGTGCTTCCCGTCGCTTGTCACGCTCAAACCGGATATCGAGGAGCCCGGCCAACGGGCGAGTTGACGGGGCTTTCCGACCACCTTTCCCGAACGTGGATCAGTCTTGAACTCTAGGAGACTGGCACCGGATTGTCCCGAGATGATCTCGTTTCGAGAGTAGACGAGCCTTCCGTCAGGCAGAGGTATTCCCGACGTAATGTCCGGATCAGAAAAGGAGGTCGTGATTTTTCCCGTCTCCAGATCAAGCGTCTCAACTACTGTGTCCACCTTGTCTGAATCTGAAAAAACTTTTCCATACGCGAGATGCTTGCTATCCCAGCTCCAAACCGGGCCCGCAAGATCCTCGTTTGCGGCGACTAGTATCCGGTGGGGCAACTCTCCGTTGCCAGCCATAAGCCACAGCTCTTTGCCTTTTCTGCGCAGGAAGACGATTTGTAAACCGTCCGGTGAGACGGCAGCTTGGTTGCCACCGTCCAGAAGCTTCACCGGGGACTGACCCAAAATGGAAATGACCCAGACACTATCCACGTTGGGTTGAAGACCGGTGACCGTCGCCAGCAGTCTTGTGCCGTCAGGAAACCAACTTAGCCCGGCGATGACGGATGCTGGAGGAACAGAGATAGGGTGCGTCTCTCCGGTTCTACTTACACGCACGTAGAGTCCCGCACTGTCGGCGTACGCGAGGTACTTGCCGTCGGGCGAAATTGCAGCGGCGGTCACAGAAGCTTCTGAAGAGTTCGAAGTGAGTTGCGTCTCCTTTAGCTGCAGCTGTCTTCCCCAAGGGGTCCAGGAGCGCCAAATCACGACCGTTCCGACGAGCACCAGGAGCATGGTTCCCAGCACGATTGCTGGAGTCATGCGTAGGGAACGTTTTAGCGGGCTCCCTCTGGCGGGGAGCCGGGTTCCTAGGTGTTCTCTTTCGTTCAAATTGGTGACAGAGGACCGGTCGCTTCCGGTTTCTTCCTCCGAGACTTCCTTGACCGGAGCGACAAAGCGATAACCCCGCTTTGGGATTGTCTCGATGAATTTCGGGCCGTCGAGATTGTCCCCCAGAATCTTGCGCAAAGCTGAGATGCTCTGGGTGAGGTTGTTCTCTTCGACCGCGACATCGTTCCAGACCTTCTGCATCAAGTCATTCTTCTGCACAACGTGGCCCCGGTTCTCCACCAGAACCAGGAGGGTGTCGAAGAGTCTCGGAGAAAGCGGAACAGCCGCGCCATCTTGGAAGAGGAAACGTTCAGTCGGATCCAGGCGAAACCGGCCGAATTCGAATAAGTGTCGCGGCTGCTTGAACATGGCGGTTTCAGAGTTTTTTCAGGAGATTTTCAGCGTTTCCTAATGACTCCGAGTTGGTTAATGAGTCATGGTCAACCCTCACGTGGGGGCGATCCATGAATGCAGAACTTATCACGCGGGCCCTGGCGGTGCAAAACGGCGATGTGGCTGTTGCTGACAACAGTCAGCCAGTTTCCATAGATATTCCGGTGGGAAAAGTCACCTCCGCCACTTTCCGCATACCCGCTGCGATTTGGTGCATGGTCGTGGCCATAACCTCGGACATGATTGGAGGGTACTGGGACGTCGCCTGGCACCAGACGATTGGACGCGATACATTCTGGACCCCAGCCAATTTAGCTATCCAGCTTTGTGCAGCGCTGGGCGGCCTTACTTCCGGTTTCCTGATACTTTCCACGACATTCGGCCATAGCCCGGCTGCGTCACAACGAAGAGCAGCCAGCGTAAAGATATGGGGGTTTTGCGGACCGCTTGGAGCCTTCATTGCTGCTTGGGGTGGATTCGCTATGATCACATCCGCTCCCTTCGACAACTGGTGGCATAACGCATACGGTCTCGATGTCACCATCCTCAGTCCGCCTCACGTATTGCTGATGAGTGGGTCGATCGCCATCGATATTGGCACCTTGATTCTGATTGGCGGTGCCATGAACCGAGCCCAGGACGATTCACGAGCGAAGTTCCGTCGGCTGTTACTTTACGTCGGTGGGATCATCGTCATGCATGGCTGTTTCCTCATCACCGAATACACTGCGAGCGGAGCCCTGCACAGTGCGACTCCCTATCTTGTGGTCTCATTGGCGGTTCCTCTTGCATTGGTGGGCGTGGCACGTGCCTCGGAACACCGGTGGGGAAACACCATCATTGTCGCCGCTTATACTGCTGCTGTCTTGGCCCAACTGTGGATTCTTCCGCTCTTTGCAGCCCAACCGAAACTCGGGCCAGTCTATCAAAATGTGACTCACTTCATTCCAATGGCGTTTCCGCTGTTGCTGATAGTACCTGGACTGGCGCTGGATCTGCTGCGGAGAGCAACCATGACCTGGAAACCATGGTTACAGGCTGCGTCAACTGGCATCGTGTTCTTGGTGAGCTTTGTCTCCCTCCAGTGGCCCTTCGCGAACCTCCTGATGTCTCCGTTGTCGCGGAATCGCATTTTCGGGACGCATTACTTCTCATACGACGATACTGCTGGGTTTATGTACGATCCCTATAAATTTCAAGCCTCAGAGAATACACGTGTCCAGTTCTGGATCGTCATGACCGTTGCTTTGATAGCTGCGATTCTAACCGCGCGCCTGGGGTTCATCTGGGCCAATTGGATAAAACGGGTTCAAAGATAAAAGGTCCGGCGTCGTAACGGAGTCTTTATGAGAGATCGTCGCATGCGTATTCCTTCATTTCTAGTTGCCCTGTCATTCATGGTATGTGCACCGGCCAGCGCTCACATCGGAAGCGCGGACGTATTTTACGAAAACGATGCTGGCCCTTATCACGTCTTTGTGACGGTGCGCATGCCGAAGGTCATTCCCGGCTTGGCCCAAGTCGAGATTCGAAGCGAGTCCAACGACGTTCACGCGGTTCGACTTAATATCCTTCGCCTTTCCGGATTTGGTTACAAACTGCAGGCGATGCCGGACTTGGCCCAACGATCGCCACAGGACCCGAGATTCTTTGTCGGGAGCATTTGGGTCATGGAGACTTATGACTTGCAGGTGCGAATTCAGATCGATGGTGCGCGGGGTAAGGCGGAACTCGGCGTACCTATA
>Ga0210402_10001443_pt1 | contig 24491 bp, 19 predicted proteins | sample IncBWC7MmetaG_FD_161055 | JGI IMG/M metagenome (GOLD analysis project Ga0210402, IMG submission 161055) | Forest soil microbial communities from Barre Woods Harvard Forest LTER site, Petersham, Massachusetts, United States - Inc-BW-C-7-M | ecosystem: Environmental > Terrestrial > Soil >... | reverse complement strand
AGCAAAGAATACACAGATCGGCTTCATATCTAGACAGCCACTGCACTCTTCCGCGCGTGGCCAGTTTCACGCAAAAACATACTGAGCAGGATGGCGAAGGCAATACAGGTCATCCAGAAGATGCCGCTGGAACGAAAGTGGGCGACATGGTTTTGCGTGGTAGCGAAACCCTTGCCGAGCAAATCGGCGAAAATGGGTCCAATCAGTGCTGTCACTCCGAACGTGAGGAAGTTGATTCCACCTGTCGCGCTCCCTTTGACCTCGTCGGGATTCACTTCCTTGACGATGGTATATGGAATCATCGCGGCGCCCGAGGCGATCCCGAATATTAGACAGCCTATTTCCGCGGCGCTTTGGTTTGAAGTGAAGGTGATCGCCGCAGCGGAGAACAACATGGCGACGGCGCCTCCGATGAGCACAGGCTTGCGACGGCCTACAAAATCCGCGAGCCAGCCGAGTAGCGGACAACCAATCACCCAGCCCAACGGAACCAAAGAACCCGTTACCACTGCATCGTGGAAGTTGAACATCCGGTCGCGCTGAAAAAAAGCCACCCCCCAAGTCATGTCACCAATGGTGGTGGGCACAAAAAGAAGTCCAGCCACAACGCCGCACAGATACGATTGCGGGTTGCGGAATACAATCGAGTAAGGACGCAACACGGACGCCCAGCCGGAACCGGCGGTCTGCGTCCGGGTTTCCGACGGCGTAATCACGAATAGGAGTACGCCGACCACGAGGCTGGCGATGCCAAGCCAATGCCAGATGGATTGCCACCCGACGCCGTGCTCGAGCCACGGGCCCACCACGAATTGGCCCGCTGACCCGCCCAGCATGCCGAGGCATTGCGTTACGCCGATTGCGGTGGCCAGCCAACGCGCGGAGAAACCGTGCGAGGCCAGATACACCGCGCCAGTGAATGCAAAAGCTGAACCCGCGCCCTGAAGGAGCCTTCCGGCGTAGCCCGCTCCCGCGGTCGGAATGGCAAACAGCAGGCAGCCGATCGCCAAGATGAAAATGCCGACGGGCACAGCTTTCTTCGCACCCACGCGGTCCAGCGCAGCACCGGCGATAAGGCTTGTGGTTGAGTAGGTGTAGTAATAGGTTCCGAGAATCGCGCTGACGCCGATGGCCGTGGTACCAAATGCGGTTGCGAGATGCTCGATCATCACCGCCGGTGCTGACCTGGAGGCGTATTCGAGAAAGTAGAAGCAAAGGGCGAGTCCCCAGGCGATTTGGTAGCCGTGAATTCGCCAACCGCTGGTTGCGTCGGCTGCAAGAGGTGCTGCGATTGGTTTTGTCGTCATTTGAGGACTCGCTTTTCAGGTTCGCTAGCGAAACAGGTTGACCTTGGCGAGGTCGATGATTTCATCGCCGCGCCCGTTGAAAACCGCTTTCATCATGAACAGGCTGAAACCCTTCGCTTGTTCCAGAGTGATCGTCGGCGGCATCGCGAGTTCCTGACGCGCGACGAAGACCTCAACCACGGCAGGACCGTCGTGCTTCAGAGCTTGCGCAATCATCGGCTCTACCTGGTCCGGCGTTCTGACCGTCAATCCCAGTATTCCGGCTCCTTCGGCGATCTTCGCGAAATCCGGGCTCTGCAGGTCGGTCGCAAACTCGAGGAAGCCGGACGCCTTCTGCTCCAGTTCCACAAACGCCAGTGATTCGTTCTTGAAGATAATCACCTTCACCGGCAAATTCTCTTGCTTCAGCGTGATGACGTCCCCCATGAGCATCGAGAAACCGCCGTCGCCCGACATTGAAATGACCTGACGGCCGGGATAGGCAGCCTGCGCCCCAATAGCGTCTGGCAAAGCGTTGGCCATCGATCCATGGTTGAAGGAACCTATGAGACGACGTTTCCCGTTCATGGTCAGATAGCGTGCGGACCAAATTACGGGCGTACCCACGTCGCAAGTAAAAACCGCGTCTTCGGTTGCGAGTTTGTCGATCACACGCGCAACGTACTGGGGATGAATAGGCCCTTTGTTGGAATTGGGAGTTGCCAGGTCATCCAGGTCTTTGCGTGTCTTCCGATAGTGTTCCAGCGAATCTTTCAGGTGCTGTTGGTAGGAGTTCTGCTCCAGCTTGGGTAGCAGTGCTCGCAGCGTGGTCTTCGTGTCGCCAACGAAGCCGAAGTCCAGCTTGCTGCGGCGTCCCAGGTGCTCACCGCGAACGTCGATCTGCACGATGGTCGCGTCCTTGGGATAGAAATCCCGGTACGGAAAGTCCGTTCCGAGCATCAACAAGACTTCGCAGTTCATCATGGCGTGGTAGCCAGAGGAAAATCCGAGCAGGCCGGTCAAACCGACGTCAAACGGGTTGTCGTATTCAATAAATTCTTTGCCGCGCAAGGCATGCACAATGGGAGCCTGGAGCTTGCCGGCGACCTCTATCAGCTCAGCATGGGCTCCAGCGCATCCCGCGCCGCCGAGGATGGTGATCTTTTCCGATCGATTCAGAAGATCGGCAAGGATGTTGAGTTCTTCATCCGATGGACAAACGGTGGATTTCGGTTCGTGAAAACGTACACGCGGACCCTGGACGGCGTCTTTCAGGGCTACGTCCCCGGGCAACACAATCACCGAGACGCCACGCTTTGAGATTGCCGTCTGAATTGCGGTTTCCAGGATGCGAGGCATCTGGTCGGGATCGGAGACAAGCTCGCAGTAGTCGCTGCATTGCGCGAAGATATGTTTCGGGTCAGTCTCCTGAAAGTATCCGCTGCCAATTTCCCGACTCGGAATATGTGCGGCGATAGCAAGTACGGGGACACGGTTCCGTTGACAGTCGTAGAGGCCATTGATCAAATGCATGTTCCCGGGCCCGCAGCTCCCGGCACACACCGCCAGTTTCCCCGTGAGATGCGCTTCGGCGCCCGCAGCAAAAGCCGCCACCTCTTCATGCCTCACGTGCACCCACTCGAGATTGTTTTTAACTCGTATTGAGTCGGTGATGCCGTTCAGCGAGTCGCCAACCACGCCGTAGATTCGCTGAACACCCGCTTCAGCAAGAACGTCCACCAACAGATCCGCCACTTTCTTAGTCATGTCGTTACCTTTCTTTGGCTCTTAGCCATATCTTGCCTTGCCATCGGCCGGAGCCGTTTTTGCTTTTGTTCCTGTGACCCGCCCAGATAGATGGACCCCATTGCCTGGCCATTGTGTACACCGAGAATGTCGCGATCGAGGAATCAAAGCGGGCCATCTCCAGGGCAATCGCGGGCAACAACTCAAATGCCACGCCGACAAAAAGCATCTCATCGGCCAAAGATGTTGTTGGCTTAGGTCGCTGAAACGAGGTGAGTTATCTTCCGAGATGATTTCCAGTTGCAGAACCGCTGTCAACACGTTCACGAAATTGCCTAGGCTCTGACCGACGTGGAGAATTTCAAACTCAATCGAAAGGCGTGAGCGGATTTCTATCTGTTGATTATGTGCTTGAATTAGAGACACAAAGGCCTACTTGTGCTGGTGGGGTTAATGTAGGCGGACCGTTCTAAGAACGCGCGGCGTTAGAGTCCGCGCAAAACGTGTCCGAGCTTGTTTCGTTTTGTTGTCAAATAGCGCAGTGTCGAAGGTGACGCAGGTATCTCGAGAGGCAGCCATTTCGTCACCGATAGCCCGTAGCCTTCGATGGCGACGAGCTTGCGGGGATTGTTGCTTAAGAGGCGCATGGAGCGGACGCCCAGGTTACCTCCACCGCCTCAGCAGGCCGGGGCGCGTTCTGGATTGCGTGAATCACTCTCGCCGTCGCGAGAAAAAGGACAACCACGATCAAAACCGGAATGATGGTCCAGGCGAGTTCAATCTGTGTGCTTCCATAGACTTGCGCTGGCTCGCGGTCTGTGTCCGCTGCTCTGCTGCGGAACTTCACGACGACGTAAGTCAACAAACTGAAGGCCACAAGAAAAATCAGTCCGGTGACGCCGAGGACGAAGAAAGAGAGATGACGGATCGAATCCGCTGGTGTGGAGTGCGCATCGAAAATACTGGGAACGGAGTTGTCTTGCGGAGTTGCGGCGCACAACCCTGCAGCGAGGAGCACGCCGACGAGGAGAAGGGCAACGCCCGTACCTCGGCTGATGATCGCCGGCCAATCTGCCTTTCGCATTGTCTCGACGATCCTCATCAAGCATCCCCACTAAGACTTCAGGTGAACCAGCGGTTGGTGACTGCAATCGCAGTTGAAGACCAAAATCGTCTGCACACCCGTACCATGCAATGCAGTCTCCAAGCGATTGCGCCGGAGCGCGAAACCACAAACCGCGTCGATTGAGCGTCTTACGGATGACGAAACCAAACAGTGACGAATCGCTGCGGGCGCTGGTGCGTCTCTTGATTGACGAAATTGTCGATGATCTGTCGCAGAGCGGCAGCGGATGTGAGAGGAGGTCGGTTCAAAAACCAAGCCCCAGTATGGATGCGGTTGTCGTATTGGGTTGAGTTCGCCGGAACGTTCAGGCCAAAGCGCAATCACAACTCGGCCGGAATATCTCGTTGATAGGAAAGGCGCATGAAAAGAAGAAAACGCGTCAGACGTTATTGAGCCTGCGCCCAGGTCACAACGTCGACGTTACCGTCAATTTTCCGGCTTAGATAACGACTGTAAAGAATCTCGCGGCTTCGCACTGCCCTCCGGCATTTCTTCTTTCCGTTGAAAACAAAACGCCTAGCTGCAGTGCTTGGCGAACTCCGTAATGGGCACACATTTGCATGACGGAGCAAGTGAGTAAACGGAGATCGCAAGTGACCTACGCATTGGGAATCTCGAGTTCCAACGGGCAAAGCAACGAAGCTGCAGTCAGAAAGCCTTTGCCCGTATTCCGGACACTAAAAAAGAATGTGCGCTCAGCCCCTTCTAAGACGGCAAGCTACGGGGCAAGCAAACTGGTCGAGACACGAGAGAAGGACCTAAGAAAGGACGCTTTGGAGGAGATGTTTGCCGCATCGCGCAAAAGGTTTGTAGCGATTGCGTACTCCATTCTGCGGAATAGGGAAGACGCGGAAGACGCGGTGCAAGAGGCGTTTCTTTCGGCGTATCGCCACTTGCGCAGCTTCGAGGGGCGGTCTGCACTAAGGACTTGGTTGACGCGCATCGTAATGAATGCTGCTTTGATGATACAACGGAAACGCAAACCTTCCGCGGTCAGGTCGCTTTCCCAAAGCGGTGTCTCGCATGACGACTGGACGGAGAATATTCCAGACTCGCAACCGGATCCGGAAATGATTCACTCGGAACGCGAGACTCTTCAATTCATCGACGAGAAGCTGGGAGAACTGAAACCTGTGCTTCGACAGGCATTCACGATGACTTATTACGACGACCTATCGGGAGCAGAGGCTTGCGCCGTGCTGGGTGTGTCATCTGGGACTTTCAAGGCGCGGATTTTTCGTGCAAAACGACAGCTCTTGGATCGGACGGAGCGGGCTCTGGTGACTCCCATTCGCAGGAAGCCCGCTTCATCGTCCGAATCATGGAAACGTAAGGGACTCCGGAGGTTGCAAGGACTTGAGTCATGATCACCGTCAAAGCGAGCCAAAAAACCTTCACGTTCGAGGAAGTTACGAACCTCACGGGCATTTGCGCCGGGCATCTACAGAATCTCGTAAAGCGCCATCGTTTGGGTTTTATTTCCCGAACCGGGACTCTTGAAAAACATGCCGAGCAATGGCTTTTCACGCCGAACGATTTGATGGTTCTAGCGATATTGTTCCAGCCTTGCACGCATTAAGTCGGCAGTAGTTTCGCCGCACAGCGTCACGTGTCTATTTCGATGAATTGGTCCGCGCCGACCAGTTCACAACGAGCCTGTGCATCATCTGTTCACCTTGTGGTACGACTTCAGAAAAGTGCGCCATAGGCCGAGATCTTCGATCCAGCTGATTTCATAGACGAACTCGTGCTCCTCGCGTGCGTGCTCTTGTTCATTCCACACAACTCGACGTCGCGTTTCCCAGTGCATATCGACGCCTGCGGGAAAGCCCGAAATTGGGGGGATTGCGGAACTGCTAGCGACTGCGGACATCGGTTCAACCTGCTCTTTCTGGAACTTCCCTTGGCCATTCAAAGCCTCGACCACCAGTGCTTCAATGCAATCGCAATTCCACACATAGCCCTCGGAACAGGGCGCAAACGAAACCGGAGTTACGACAACTGCCGTAAGGGAATAAGCGTCAAGGCCCTTCTAAGAATGAGGCAGTGCAGCAAGGAATGACCCCAGGTGTTCCGGAGGTTTCGGTGTCAATCGTCTGTCAAAAGCGCTAAACGCTTGGCGGCGCAGATCAAAACTAGGCAAGACCTCAGGCCCCTTACTCGTGCAACCACCAGTCCTCTCAGCATTTTGCAATCACGTCACACCAATTCGGTTGGCAAGCCGGTTGCACCGCTACTAACAGCTGGCGCCGAGGAGTTTGCGCCAAGTCGCGTCATAGAGTTCGCCAATTTGATCTAAAGAGAGGAACACTTTGAAGAAAATCACATTTGCTGCGCTCCTGCTCGCCGGGCTCTACGTGGTCGGAAGTCCAAAGACAGTTGCTCAAGATACATCTTCCCAATCGCCCGCTGCCGACAGCACCGCGGACGCGATTACCGATCAACAGTTGGCGTTACTACGCCGGGATATCCGCTCGATCAAAAAGCAACTCATTGCCGCGAATTTGACGCTCGCGGATAGCGAAGCAACAAAGTTCTGGCAGGTGTACGAACAATATTCGGCGGAAACCGAGAAGATCAACGACGCGAGAACGGCGATCATCAAAGAGTATTCCGACGAATATGGAACTCTGACCGATGCCCAGGCAGACAGTCTGATTCGACGCTGGCTGGACACGGACATCGAACAAGCAAGACTTCGTCAGCGGTACGTGCCGATCTTCCAAAAAGTCTTGCCAGGAAAGAAAGCAGCGACATTCTTTCAACTCGACCGCCGCATCAGCACGATGATCGATGTGCAGCTTACATCGCAGCTTCCTCTGGCCCAAAGCCAGGATTGAATTTTCTCGTTGAGAAGCGTCATGTCCGAGATCGAGAAACAAACAGAGCCGATCGCTTCTGCGTGGATGATCTTTGACAGGCAAAGGGGCCTAAGCAACTCAGCCATGAATAGCGCAGCGCTTGCAGATTTCTTGCTGCTGAAGGAGCAAATTTGATGTCCACCTCGCCAGTACCGGCTGAATCCGCCGCCCCCGTGACGAAGCCGCAGCCTCCCCAAAGCGACAAGCCTGAGGACGCTTCTCGCGGTAGTAACGGATGGAAAAAGTACCTGACTCCCTTCCTTGTCGTGGCTCTCGCCCTGGCCGTCTTGACCACCATCACTCGCAACTGGAATGCATGGGAGGGCGGCAAAGTCGAACAGATAACTGATGATGCTTACGTCCGCGGCGACCTTACACCGTTGAGCACCAAGGTGGCCGGCATCGTGCGCACGGTTCACGTGGAAGACTTTCAACGGGTACACAAGGGCGATCTGATCGTCGAATTGCAGGATGAGGATTATCGGGCACAGGTTGATCAGGCCAGTGCGGGAGTTGCGGCTGCCCGTGCGGCAATTGAAAACAACCGCCGGCAGCGCGAGTTGCAAGACTCTCGGATCGCCAAAGCCCTTGCCGGCATCGATCAAGCCAAAGCGCAAATCGCCGCGGCTGAAGCCGGCAAGCAAGCCGTGGAAGCCCAAGTCGTTCACGCCCGCTCCGAACGCAAGCGCCAGGAGGGTCTATATCAGACTCATTCGGCGACGCAGCAGACGCTCGAGGCCGCCGTGGCCAACGACGAGCAACTGTCAGCGCAGCTTGCCAGCCGCGATGCCGATCTCAATCAGGCTCACACCATGTTGCGCAGCAGCGAGCTCGGTGCCGAAGCCGAGCGCCGATACAAAAGCGTCCTCGAATCGCAGGACATGCAACTTCAGGCCGATCTGCTCGCGAAACAGGCGGCACTCGCGGCAGCCACCGTTAATCTCGGTTACACCAAAATTTACGCCCCCGGCGACGGCAACGTAGGTGAAAGGCAAGTGCGGCCCGGGCAGCTTGTCTCTCCCGGCACACAAGTGATTTCGTTTGTTGACGTCACGAAGTGGGTGCAGGCGAACTATCGGGAAACGCAGTTGACCAACGTGAAGGTCGGTGATCCTGCCGAACTTCGCATTGACCAGTATCCCGGGCAAGTAATTCGCGGCAAGGTCCTGGAGATCGCGCCCGCGAGCGGGTCGCAATTTGCCCTGCTGCCCCCGGACAATGCGACCGGCAATTTCACCAAAGTCGTGCAACGCATTCCGGTCAAGATCGCGCTGGACGACAAGGCCTTCGCCGCAAGCTTACGCCCCGGACTGTCCGTGATCGCAACCGTCCGGACGAGACCGTAACAGACAAGTATGGCCGCTTCGAGCATAGTCGTTCGTCCGTCCCCTATAGACATCGCGCGTGGGGCTGCCGCGGCCATTCCGTCGGAAGTCTCGACAAGGCCTCTCTTGGGAATTCTGGGGGTCGTCATAGGAGCGGGACTCGTTACTCTGACCGGCCGAATGCTCAGTCTCGGCCTTGCCGATTTGAAGGGTCATGTCGGCATAAGCTTCGACAATGGCGCCTGGCTTGACAGTGCGTATAACGCGTCGCTCATGTTCATCGGGCCGTTCACTGTCTATCTGGGTGGGCTGCTGGGACCACGACGCATACTGCTGTTTGCCGCTGGCATCTTCGCTCTTGCTTGCGTCTTTCTCCCGCTTATCCATAGCTACAGCCTGCTCATCGTTGTGCTCGCCATCGCCGGCCTTACCTCTGGCACCTTCTATCCACTCACGCTGACGTTCGCCCTTCGGAATATTCCATTGCGATACCTTCCCTTCACCATTGCCCTCTACGCGACTTTTGTGGACGGGGCGGTGAACATCGCCCCTTCCCTCTACGGCTGGTACAGAGACCACCTGTCCTGGGAGTGGATGTTCTGGAACTCCGCTGCGATTGCGCCGGTGATGATGGTCTGTATCTACTTTGGTATTCCCGCGCCGCCGCCGCGCAAGAAAAGCGGTCCTGTGCCCAGCTTCGTCGGATTTCTATACCTGAGTTCCGGATTGGCCCTGATTTTTGCGGCTCTTCAGCAAGGTGAACGGCTTGACTGGTTTCGTTCCGGCGTGTTCAACGCTTGTTTTTGGTCCGGATGCTTCTTCCTGCTTTGCGCGCTCATTCGGAGGCTACGCGGCCCAAATTTCCTGGTGGCGCTGCCGTATCTTCTGAAGTGGAACACCGTGCTGCTGGGCGCCCTGCTCTTCTGGTTCCGCTTCACTCTGTGCACAACGATTATTCTTATTCCACAGTCGCTCGCCATACGCGGATTTGAAGCCAGTCAGATTGGGCCCGCGATCATCTGGAGCGCTATCCCGCTTATTCCCCTGGCCTTCACGGCTGGACTTCTGTTGCTGCGCAAATTTGACCCCCGTCTCCTCCTCGCCATCGGCCTTGCCTGCACTGCCTTTGCTGCCTGGTTGAATTCTCAATACAGCAGCACGTGGGCTGCCCAGAACTTCTATCGCACCGAATTGCTCACCGGCATGGGGCAGGCCTTTGCTTTTATCGGACTTGTCGGCTGCATCGTACTGCAAGCGATCTTCGCAGGGGCTTTGGCCAAACCTGAGTGGGTCCTTACCTTCTCGGCTTACTTTCACACCATCCGTATATTCGGCGGCACCGCAGGCGCCATCTACATGGGCCATTTTGTGGCGCAGCGCGAAAAGTTGCACTCGAACTTGTTGGGATTGCACGTCAGCAGTGGGGATTGGCTGACAGATCAGAACATTCATGGGATGACCGCAGGTCTCTTTGCCAAGTCGTCCGGGTTGGTAACTGCCGGCGGACGCGCGGTCGATCTGATTGCGGCCCGCATGCGTCTTCAGGCATTCAGCCTGAGCATTAATGATGGATTCCTGCTGATCGCCTGGAGTTGCGTGTGCGCGCTGTTTCTGGTCGCTTTGTTGCGCAAATCGCCGTTGAACTTCGGCGATCTCAGCGCGGTCCAGCAGACGCTGGCCCTCGAGAAGGAGTCGAAAAAATGAACCGAAAAGCACTTTTTCTGCTGGTAGCGACGGCATTGTCTTTCTCTCTTAGCCGGGCCGACGAAACAGGCCGTACTGCGTCTTCGCGCCGCATTACACTGCGGGAAGCCGTTCAGCTGGCGCTCAAGCACAACCACAATGTCCGCATCGCGGGCTACGCGGTCGATGAGAAACAGCACGCGAAAGAGGCCGCCAGGGGTTCCTATTTCCCATCCATACGCAACGACAGCAGTTTTCTGCGTCTCACGGATACCCAGTTGATTCAGATTGCCCCCGGTAGTCTGGGTACAGCGGGGGGAACGCCGATTCCTCCTGCGAGCAGCGTTATTAACCAGGGGGGCCGCAGCCTGACGATGAGCGGAACACAGATAACGCAGCCACTAACGTCGCTCCTGAAGATCAAACGGGCAAACGAAATCGCGCAAGCCGAAGTAAAAGCATCAAGGGAGAAGGCGCAACTTACCGGAAACGACGTCGCGCTTGCTGTACACGAGGTGTATTACAGGGTGTTGATCGCTCAAGCGCACCGCAGTGCCACGGAGGTACGGATAAGAGCTTCGCAGGACCTCGAAAGCGAACGTATCGAGCAGGTGAAGTTTGGAAGCTCACTCGAAAAGGAATCGATCGAGAGCCGCGCGCAGCTCCTGCAAGCCAAGCAAGAACTCCTCACGACGGACCTTCAGTTGGTTGACCTCAAGTTGAAGCTGAACGATCTGATGGGCTTGCCTCTGACAACGGCTCTGGATCTTGATCCTGTCCCGGAGGAGCCTGTGGAGACTTGCCCGCTCGAGGAATGCGTTACGACTGCAATGGCCTCGCATCCGGAAATTCTAGAAGCTCGTGCCGAAGTGGAGAAAGCGCAGGCCGCAGTCCGTTTGGCCAAGACGGATATTTGGGTGCCGGATGTGGAAGCGTTCGGCCGCTACAGCTACCAGAATAATGTCCCATTCCTGGCCCGCAGTTTCGGCACCTTTGGCGTTCACCTAGGGTATGACCTGTTCGACGGAGGGCGAAAGCGAGCAGTGAAGGGTGAACGTGAAGCGCAATTGGCTCAAGCGAAGGAGAATCTGGCCCGGCTGACGGACGAGGTCGAACTTGCCGTGCACACTGGCTACAACAAACTCGAAAGAACGGAGGAGATGCTGAAGGTGTCGGAAGAGGTTGTGGCGCTGCGTAGCGAGTCGAACCGCGTGCTGCAGCAAGAACTCTTGCAAGGGGCCGCGCTGAAATCGCAAGCTGCAATGGCGACCGCCCAGGAGTACGACGCCAAGGCACTCCTCCTCCAGTCACAGCTGGACTATTCGCAGGCGCACGACGAGTTCGTTCACGCGATGGGCGTCGCGCCCGAATGACGCGCTTGCTTCCATGCACTTCCCGGCATCTGAGGTGCACTTTGGACTCTGGACTTAGTCCTGCGAATGGTCTGCTGGCGGCGTAATACCAAGGCGCTTCATTTTGTAAAACAGAGTGGTGCGCTTCAAGCCAAGTCTGGCAGCTGCCCCTCGCGGACCTCCGAGCTTCCAATTGGCGCGCTGGCAAGCAGCGAGAATTTCTCTACGCATCTTGTCTTCGAGGGTAGGGTTTGAAATCTCGGGCTCCGACGGCTGATAGCTTTCGAGAGGCGCTGGTTCAAAGACGCCATCATTGGAGAGAATGACGCCGCGCTCGATGTAGTTTTGGAGCTCTCGAATGTTGCCGGGCCAGTGATGGCGCACCAGGGAGCGCATGGTTTCCAGAGGAATCGATTCGATCGATTTGTCCATCGAAGCAGCGAACTGTTGAACGAAATACTCCACCAGGTCTGGAATATCGGCTTTCCTTTCGCGCAGTGGTGGCAGATAAATCGGGAAAACGTTCAACCGGTAGTACAAATCTTCGCGGAATTCACGATCCCGAGCCATCTGCTTCAAGTCTTGATTGGTCGCCGCAACGACGCGAACATCGACTCGCGTTGTCCGCGTGCTGCCAACTGCCTCAAACTCGCGCTCTTGCAACACGCGTAGCATCTTGGCCTGAAGTTCTAGTGGCATGTCTCCAATTTCATCCAGGAAGAGTGTGCCGCGATCCGCCAACGCGAAGCGGCCGACATGAGAGTTGACGGCGCCCGTAAAGGCTCCGCGTTCGTGTCCGAAGAGCTCGCTTTCGAGAAGGCCGGCGGGGATTGCCGCACAATTTACCTTCACCAGATTTCGGTTTCGGCGCGCGCTGAACTCGTGAATCGCTCGCGCGATGACTTCCTTGCCGGTGCCGGTCTCTCCGGTGATCAAAACGGTTGTATTCGTGCCTGCGACGGCCTCCACCTGGCTAAGAATGGGGCCTAGGCTGCCGCGGCGCCCTACGATCGTATCTAGGAACGAGGATTCCGTGCGTTGAGATTTGCGCGCCGTCCATTCATCAGCACGATAGGGGGCATTTATCGGTGAGCTTTCTAGGTCCCGAGTAAGCTCCATGACTGAATCTGCTGCTGTGCTCATGCTGTGCTCCTGTTTCTAATCGTTGCGACCCGGCATTTTTGAGTATGAATTGTGGACGCCACTCAAACTCGAGCTTCCGCAGTCATCAGCTGTCCCGAGTTCGGTAAGGGAAGGTCGGAAGACCGGTTTTCCGTGTCCCTTAAGAAAACGAGTCCCTCTTCGCTAAGATGGTGATCGATAATCAGCGCATCACCCCGATGCACTTGCGCAGTCGCCAGTAGTCTGGCAATTGGGTGCACCACATAACGCTCAATGGCGCGCTTCAAGTGGCGGGCTCCGTACCGTTGGTCGGTTCCCTCTTCCAGGAGGAACTCCCTGCCTTCGCTCGTGATTCGAAACAAGAAGGGACGCGTCGTTGAGTCCAGCACCCGCTTCTGTACTTGCCTGAGTTCGATATCCAGCACCTCATCCAATTCCTCGCGCTTCAGGGGATGGAACACCACAACTTTGTCCAGGCGATTCATGAACTCTGGCGAGAAGTTCCGTCTCGCCGCTTCCACCGCGGTCCTCTCCACTTTCTCGTGCAATCCGGTTGTCGCATTGTCCTTCGGCTGGATGAACCCCATACCCCCGCGCACCAGATCGGCGATCTGGCTACCCCCTAGGTTCGAGGTCAGGAAGATCACGGTCTCCGACAAATCCACCTTCCGGTTGTCGCCCAGTGTAAGCGTCGCTTTATCCAGCATTCCTAACAGCAGCTGCCATAACGCGTCACTCGCCTTTTCAATCTCGTCGAACAACAGAAAACTCAGTTTCAGGTGCTCGCGGTGGCTTGCGGCCAACGCTTCTTGCGTTATAAGCGGGTGCGTTTCGCGGTGCCCCAGGTATCCTGGCGGCGAACCAATCAATTTAGAGATTTCGTGAGAGTGTTGAAATTCCGCGCAGTCCACCTTGATAACTGCGCGACTCTCTCCAAACAGAATCTCCGCTGCGGCCTCAACCGTGCGCGTTTTGCCGGAACCCGTCGGTCCCAGAAACAGTAAGTTTCCGACGGGGCGCCCGGGAGAATGCAGCCCGGCGCAGAACACTTGATAAAGATCGACGAGCGCTTGCACGGCCTCGTCTTGCCCGACGATTTTCTCCCGCATCGCATGCTCAAAGTGGCAAGCTGTAGCACTGCGTTTTTCCGCGTCTAAAAACCGGGAGAGCCCCTGACCCGCCCCTTTCCCCAGGTGCGGACCGCGTTCTTTTTTATGGGTCGATTGTGTTGCTGTCATCATAACTGCTCCTTCTACTGCGCAAGCTCAACTCAGCGGGACCCGTTTGTTGCTCATTTATCCGAACTCTGGTCTGATTCTCTTTCCAGCCGCTCTCTCCTGATCCACTCTCGGATGTAAAGGCCGCAGTTCTTCAGCTTGATCGAGTCGGCTTCCCACTTCTCCAGAAACTTAACGGCCTCGCCGTCCACTGACCTCAAATCTGTACAGTCCAAGGCAATCCGTCTGCCTTTTCTTTCTGCTGCAATGAGTGCCTCCACCTCTGCCACGTTTTCCGCGGTTAGTTGACCGCTAACCTTAAAGACCACTTCCCCGTTCGCCTTCCTCGTGATCCTCAGCATCTGGTTCCTCGTCGCAATCACAACTTGCGTCGCTTAAATGGCAATTAACGCGCCAATCGTAAGTAGTTGAAAAGACAAACCCGTCGCGGCTGAGTCAACGCCGAAATCTCGACAATTGGCGAGCGCTTGAACAAAACACGCGCCATTTCCACCGTCTGACTGGTGGTGCCCCCACCCTCGTCCGTTGGAGCGCCCGCTAAGCCAAACCATTACGAATAAATGACTTAGACCACCTCGACCGCTCATGCAAAATTGAGGATTTGTCGGCCTGCCGCTACCCTTTGCCTTTGCACAAAGACGTTCTAACGCAAGCCGATTCGTTCAAGACGACAGGATCCCGGCAGAGCCATAATCCGGCCCAGATCATCGAAGGGAGGGCAAACCAATGGAGAATGCCGAGGCCATTCACGTTCAACCAAACTCAGGTACAACAATGGGGCCGGCCGCCGCATGCAGCTTCTCCGGGTGTATCATGCCCGCCATGGCCTCCTCAGGACAGGGATCCGAGCGTTTGAATGCCCAACTCCTCGTCGACTCGATTCCTGGGCTGATTCACACAGCCAGGCCCGACGGTTACCTCGATTACTTCAATAAACCTTGGCTGGAATACCTGGGCGTCACTTTGGACAAAGTGACTGGCTGGAATTGGACGGCTTTCGTTCACCCTGAGGACGTTGAGGGGATTGTGGCCAAGTGGCGAGCCTGCCTCGCGAGTGGTGAAGTCTTCGAATACGAAACTCGCGTCCGCAGCGCGAATGGAGAATACCGTTGGATGTTCCACCGGAAAGTGCCACTTCGCGATGCGAACGGCAACATCGTCAAGTGGTACGGATCGAGTTTCGATATTGAGGAACGCAAAACGGTGGAAGAACAGCTCCGCCGCAACTCCCAGGAGCTGCAAAGGAGCGAGTTTTATCTTGCCGAAGGGCAGCGGCTTGCGCACACGGGTAGTTGGGCCTGGAATGTGCGCACCGGCGCTCTGTTCTGGTCGGAAGAGACTTTTCGCATTTACGGCTACAGCCGGCAAGAAACCGGTCCCGCTTGGGAACAGTTCTTGAAAAGGGTTCATCCTGAGGATCGGCCACAGATTGAGCAGCGGGCGAAAATGGAGGCCACCGGGAACGAGTGGATCGACTCGTACGGTGATTTCCGAATCGTTCTTCCAGACGGAACCATAAAGTACCTCCGTTCCGTTGCTCATCCTGTTACGCAGTCGGGTGAAGTCACGGAAGTCATCGGCACCGTCATGGACGTTACGCAGCAAGAGCTCCTAACTCAGGAACTGCGGCGCCGCGAAGCCTACCTGGCCGAAGCCCAAAAACTCAGTCACACTGGCAGCTTCGGATGGAAACCTGACACTGGCGAGATTGTCTGGTCAGATGAAACTTACCGTATCTTCGAGTACGACCGCTCTGTCAAGCCAACAATAGATTCACTGGTGCAGCGCGTCCATCCCGAAGACCGCGCCGACTTCAAAGAAATCATTAATCGCGCCTCTGCGGGAGCGACAGATTTCGAGCATTCCTATCGCTTGCTACAGCCTGATGGGCGAGTCAAGCACGTCCACGCCATAGCTCACGTTTTACAGGATGCATCTGGCAATCGCGAGTTTGTCGGCGCGGTAACCGACATCACCGAGCGAAAGACGGCCGAGGAAGCCCTCCGGAGCAGTGAAGCGTACCTGGCAGAAGCGCAGAAGCTGAGCCACACCGGCAGTTGGGCCTGGAATCCCGGCACCGACGCCAGGTATTGGTCGGAGGAATGCTACCGTGTTTTGGGTTTTGATCCACTGGATGGATTGCCCCGAACTGAAGAACTCATCCAGCGAATTCATCCCGACGATCAACCGGCGTTCCGGGAATCTGTCAAGCGGGCCAAGTATAACAAGTTAGACGAAGAAGTGGATTATCGCATTGTGCATCCGGGTGGCGCCGTCAGGGACATTCACAGCATTGGTCATCCTGTTTTCAGCCCGTGTGGCGATCTCATTGAGTACACCGGTACTGTGATCGACGTCACTGAGCGCAAACGAGCAGAGGAGGAACTGCGCAGAAGTGAAATGGAGCTCCGGCAGATGCTGGACCTTGCGCCTCAACATATTGTGGTATACGGACCTAACCGTGAACGTCTTTATGCCAACCGCGTTGCGCTCGATTACCACGGTTATAGTCTCGAAGAGTGGCAACAGTCTTCTGGCAAGTACATTCATCCTGATGACAACGGGCGGCTCGACGTTGTTTTTGGTCACGCTGTCGCTCGTGGCTCTGCTGACGAGTTGGAGTTGCGACTACGCAAACGTGATGGCACTTATCGCTGGTTCTTGGCCCGTTATAACCCATTGCGCGACAACAAAGGTCAGGTCATGCGATGGTATGCTGCCTGCACCGACATTGAGGATCGCAAGCAGGCCGAAGACACTCTTCATCGCGAAAACGTCGCTCTCCGCGAAGAAATCGGCAAAGCCTCGATGCTTGAAGAGATCGTTGGAACATCTCCCGCTTTGAAAAGCGTTCTCTCGCGCATCTCCAAAGTCGCACCGAGTGATTCTACGGTCCTCATCACGGGTGAAACAGGAACAGGCAAAGAGCTAGTTGCACGCGCCATACACCGACGCTCAGATCGTGCCTCGCGCGCGTTCGTCAGCGTGAACTGTGCGGCAATCCCCCGTGATCTTATCGCGTCTGAGTTGTTCGGCCATGAGAAGGGCGCCTTTACGGGCGCGACTCAGCAGCGCCTGGGTCGGTTTGAACTAGCAAATGGAGGCACAATCTTCCTCGACGAAGTCGGAGAGCTTCCAGTCGAGACTCAGATCGCACTCCTACGCGTTTTGCAGGAGCACGAGTTTGAGCGTGTCGGCGGCACTCGTCGAATCCGCGCTGACGTCCGAGTGATCGCAGCCACGAACCGTGACTTGCAAGCCGCCATCAGCGCTGGCTCGTTCCGGAGTGATCTGTTTTATCGGCTGCATGTCTTCCCGATCGAGATACCTTCTCTTCGAGAACGAAAAGAGGACATTCCCTTGCTGGTGGAATACTTCATCGATCGCTACGCGCGAAAAGCGGGCAAGAACATAAAGCGTGTCAACAAGAAGGCGCTGGAACTGCTTCAGTCATATCCTTGGCCGGGAAACATTCGCGAACTGCAGAACGTCATCGAGCGTTCGGTGATACTTTGCGAAACAGAGATTTTCTCGATCGACGAAAACTGGTTACCGCAGCCGCCGCCTCTGACACCGGAAGCGAAACAGCAAGCTGAGCTCCCTCAGAGACTCCTCGTGCAAGAGAAGGACATGATTGAGGCTGCACTGAAAGATACCCGCGGGCGCGTGTCGGGACCCACGGGCGCTGCGGTCAAGTTGGGGATACCACGGTCTACCCTGGAATCGAAGATACGGTCGCTGAAAATCGACAAGAATCGCTTCAAAGCGTAGCCTCGGAGTTGAGAACTCTCGCCTGACATTTGGTCACACAGCGGCACTAGGAACGACCCGACCAGCACACGAGTACGTCCCTTTCGCAAAATTCTTTCACTCCCAAGCAAGCTCTTCGGCTTATCATGCTTCCCGAAATCTCGCCAATTGTCGAAACTCGGGCGTCGCGATGCTAGGCTAAGCCTCTTCATTTCAATAATTTGTGATTGGATACCGAATTGCCTACCTCTGCATGAGTCTCATTCAAATCAAGACTTAGGGGCGAACTGATGTATTCAGAGAACATCTGCGAAGAGGCGATTCGTGAAGAGCGGACTCGAATTGCCGGGGAACTCGACACGCTCGTGCAGACATTCTTGAGTGCCTTGATGCAACTGGGCGTGGCGGCGGGCAGCCTGCCCTCCGATTCACCAGTCAAGCCACTATTGGATCGAATTCTTCAGATAATGGACGAAGGGACAAGAGTGGGCCTGAAGAGGCTTCAGAGCTGGCGGTCCCAACAGCCACCGAAAAGAAAACTAGAGAGCCGACTTTATCTCTCCGGGGAGGTGACAGCTCGAGAAAAGATAATCATCGAAACAGCTCTGCGAGAATACCTGGGACGCGTGTTCGGACCTTCCGGTGCCGCCGCGAAGCTAGGAATTGCGCAGGCTATCCTGGAATCGAAAATTCGGTCGCTCAAAATCAGCAAGAATCGCTTCAGGTCTATCCCGGGAACTTGACGGCTCCCGCTTCCCAGAAATTACCCTTAAGTGGGGCGGACATATTTCAGGTCGGCAGGCGGAGCTTCTTCAAGAGCGCGGCAAATCGCGGGTCGTGGTGCAAGCTTTTCCATAGGGGGTCCACTTTCGTTCCGACCAGGCCACTGTCGCGTTGGGCAAAAGCTCGGTCCAGCCACTCGAACGCTTCGTCGGACTGGTTCCGGAAAGCATAAACCTCCGCGATCTGGTACGCACCACCTTCATGGTATTTCGCAATTAGCTCCCTCAATGCGGCGTCCGACTCTTTTTTCCGACCAAGCGCGTAGTACGCCATCGGATATAGAAACGCACGCATGAGATCAGAGCGTACCAGCTCGATTTCCGACAATGCATCCTGAGGCCGCCCCTGCATCATACAGATTTGGCTTAACAGGCTAGGGCCGGGCCAAGCATCGGGGCTCAGTTCAAGCCCCTTCTTGACATCCGCTGCGGCTTGGTTTAACTGCCCCGTGAAATACTCCGTCTCTCCAAGGCTTTCCCAACTATCTGCATTGAGCGGATCCAAGTCAACGGCTCGGCGATGCAACTGAAGAGCTTCGTCAAAGCGGCCGAGCATGAGCGTCGAGCCAGCCGCCATCCTTACAACCTCGGGATTCCCGGGATCGAGAGCAACCGCCCGCTGAAAGGAAGCATGCGCTCCGGCCCAATCGAAGTCGACCTGTTGCTTAATTCGTCCCATTTGGACATGGGCCTCTGCCAAGTTCGGGTTCAGCGCCAATGCTCGCTCAACTGCTTCACGCGCAAGCCGGTGACCATCCTCAGCGGGAATAAGACCTGCGTTGGCCTGCCAGTTGCGTACCCGAGACAACCCGACCCAAGCCAAAGCATAGGAGGGATCAAGTTGGGTCGCCCGTTCGTAATGCTTTGCCGCCATTTCCGTATCTTTGTCGGTGTCTCGCTCAAAAAAGTAGTACCCCTGCATGTAGGCATCAAAGGCTTCCGGATTAACTGGGTGCGACTGGGACAACTCTGCTTGTTGTCTCGAAGTCAAACGCACTCGGATCTCGCGCGCAACATCCTTGGCTACATCGTCTTGGACATTGAGGATGTCTTTCGCCAGATAATCGTTGTCCTGCGCCCACAGGTGCGTTTGATCCTTCACCTGAATAAGCTGAGCGGTAATGCGCATGTGACTTCCGCTTTCGCGCAGACTGTTTTCCAGCACGTACTGCACGGAAAGATCGCGTCCAATCTGGTCCAGGCGTTCGTCCTTGTGCTTGTACCCCATGACGGACGTTCGCGCGATCACACCCAATTGTTCCGGGTTAAGCCGGCCTAAATGTGAAATCGTTTCCTCAGTCAGACCATCCGCAAGATATTCCTTATTGGGATCGCCAGTGAGATTCTCAAACGGCAGTACGGCGAGCATGATTTTTTGCGACCTTGGCGCCTTTATACCCGCGAAGTGCCGCCAGGACGTGCAAGCGGCGGCCGTCAAAATGAAAGTCGACACCGCCGCAGCCGCACCGCTCCGCCAACGCCTTTGCGCTTTTGGAACCGCCTCCTTTGTTGCATATTCGGGGATGGGTCGCGCATCAACTCGCGAGCTCTCGGTTATGCCGGGGACCTGAACAGAGGCCGGTTTTGCAATGGCTGCTGCCTCGGCGACAGCGACACGCGCCGTGAACTGGTATCCCTTTCGAGCAATGGTGACGATCAAGCGGTCGTCTTCCGAGTTGTCACCCAGCGCCTTGCGTAAATGGGAGATGTATTGCGTCAGGTTCCCCTCTTCCACGAAGGTGTCGCCCCACACGGCTTGCAGCAATTCCTCCTTGGTGACCAAGCGGTTGGGGTTTTGCACTAGGAAGAGAAGAACGTCGAAGGCCTTAGGGGTAAGAGAGACCGGTGAATCCGCGCGAGACAGTGTGCGCTTCCGGGAATCCAGCGCAAACTGGCCGAAACGGTACAAGTAACCGTCGGCTAGGCTCGACTCTCTATCCTTACCGAGATCGTCTAATGCGAGAGCCATTCCGAATGCCCTTTCACTGGAAGTTCCAATCTTGAGGCTCTCAATTCGCGGGTACACTGCCACCCCGTGACTAACAATCAGCGCCGGGAGCATTGCTGAGTCGAAGCTTCGCTTGCGTACATGCTGCCCGAACTTCAAAATTGAAGGATCACAGCGAAGAAGACATCACGAAATCGAAGGTTTTTTGAGTACCACGAGCTGGGGATGGATTGGTACCACTTTGCTCTGATCGCTCAAGTAGTTTAGGAAGCCCCAGTTCGTTAACGTGAATGATTCCGAGTTTTTCATGCTTTTTCAGAGTTACCTGAAGGACTTCCTCAAAGCTTCTCCCCGAGAATACCCCCCAGCGAGGTCCAGATTCACCTCAAAAGAGGCCGTTCAGCAAGGGGGCTCGGATTTATGGCGACACAAACGGTAGCTTTTCCGGATGATCATCAGGGTGAAAGAAACCTCGATTTGGTTTGCCAGAGTTCGCATGCTAGTGCAGAGCGACTGCAACCACGCGCCAAGCTCCGGACATGTACACCGCCGAGCGAGTGTCCCGGCAACGAGATCAATGATTCTGAAAGGATCGTCCGCATTTGTGCCGCCATGAACGTGGTCTTAGAATTCATCCGGACTGCCAAGCTCACGGATTCAGAACGCCCGATCTCGCATGGGACCAAGCATTTTGAAGTAAGGGCAACCCTGCAATCCGCGGTCGAGGAATTAGAGCTCTTAAGGGAACACCTCTACAAGGAAAACCTGGTTCTACGAGAAGAAGTGGATCGGGTCTCCATGTTTGAAGAGATTGTGGGAACGTCACCGGCCTTGCAGGCCGTGCTTTCGCGGGTGACCAAGGTAGCTGCTGCAGATTCGACCGTTCTACTCACAGGTGAAACGGGAACCGGCAAAGAACTTGTTGCACGCGCTATCCACCGACGATCCGATCGGGTCTCACGTCCGTTCATCGGCGTGAACTGCGCAGCAATCCCCCGCGATCTGATCGCGTCGGAGTTGTTTGGGCATGAGAAGGGCGCCTTCACGGGCGCGACTCAGCAGCGACTGGGTCGGTTTGAGTTAGCAAATGGAGGCACGATCTTCCTCGACGAAGTCGGAGAACTCCCAGCCGAGACTCAGATTGCTCTGCTTCGTGTTTTGCAGGAGCGCGAGTTTGAGCGTGTCGGCGGCAGTCATCGAATCCGCACTGACGTGCGAGTGATCGCAGCCACAAACCGTGACTTGCAGTCGGCAATCAGCACTGGGTCCTTCCGTAGTGATTTGTTTTATCGGCTACATGTCTTCCCGATTGAGATACCCTCTCTTCGAGAACGGAGAGAGGACATCCCTCTGCTGGTGGAATACTTCATCGATCGCTACGCGCGCAAGGCGAGTAAGAACATAAGGCACGTAAACAAGAAGACGCTCCAATTACTTCAGTCGTATCCTTGGCCTGGAAACATCCGCGAGTTACAAAACGTTATCGAACGTTCGGTGATCCTTTGCGAGTCAGACATTTTTTCGATCGACGAAAGCTGGTTACCTTTGCCGCTTCTGGCAACAGAATCGAAGCGCCACATTGAGCTTCCTCGAAGACTCGAGGCGCAAGAGAAGAACATGATTGAGGAGGCTCTAAGGGCAAGCCGTGGACGTGTGTTTGGACCCACCGGGGCCGCGGCAAAGTTGGGCGTTCCCCGGTCAACGCTAGAATCGAAGATTAAGGCGCTGAAAATCGATAAGAATCGCTTCAAGACGAATCCAGAAAGTTGAGGGCCTTTACGTAAGCGCAAGGTCATCACGCCACGTGAGCGGACACGCTCGATTCATGACGAAACAGCAACCGAATGAGAAGATCACTCTGCGAGGCGATCGCTTCCACGTCGATCCCCAAGGATCTAGCGGCAACGGGCATACTTGGCGAAGCGCTGAAGCATTTGAAACAGAAACCGGAGATGCAGAAAGACATCTCGCGGCTTAGCGCGGCTTGCTGCGCACCGCAGAAGTTCGGCCTGCCGCAGACAGTTCCTCAGCCCGCTGTTGCATCAAACCCGTAGTTGTCTGCCCTTCGAGTTCGACAAGTATGAGACAGCACCAAATCCGAACTGGTCATTGCGCAGCTCGGAGAAGCCTTCCTACGCGGCAGATATCTGCGAAATGGAGCAGTCGCTCGCGACTGCATTTGCAAGCAGGTGGAGGCCCAGGGCAAGTATCTGGAAGCGATCAAGCTCGGAAAAGATGGAAGGGAGGCGTCTTAGAATGGATCTCGGGTTGGAGTTCGGGTTGGAAACTGACCGCGGGAACCATTCTTTTCCCGTAACTGGTTGAAAAAAATGGCGGGGACGACGAGACTCAAACTCGCGACCTCTGCCGTGACAGACCGCCGTGATCTGGAATTTCAACGACTTACGGGTACTCGCGGGAACAATAAACCGCGATAAGTCATAGAAGGGAATTCTTACTGTTCCCGGATTGTTCCTTCAGAGCGTCGGAATTCCGAACCAAAAACGCGGACGGATTGGCCCGACGAGCTGAGGGATGTACCGTCAACTTCTAAAATAAGATTTGCTGAAGCAGTCCGTTGGCTGGGACGAAATCCTATCCCACTTCGTTTGGCCGGGCGCTTTGCTTGTCACTTTTAACAATTACACCGAGCCAATCTTGAAGGACAATATCGCCAAAAGTGTGAGCTCGTAGCGTTTTAGTGTTTTTTGCGCCGGCTATCCTGCCAATTCTGGGAAACTTCGCGAAAGCAGTCACGCTCGCGCTCTGCGCGCTAGGCGCGGCCTGGGGGCAAGACCTTGCACCACGAGCCTATGTGATAACGCCAGTGCATGCCAACGCAATTACGATCATCTGGTCCTTCTATGACGGAGGCCTGAACTTCAACGGCACTATACCTGTTGCCAATGCAAGGGGAACCTACAACGTACCGGTCTTCAGCTACTACCACTCGCTGAATTTTTTTGGACGCTCAGCGAACATAACGGCTGCGCTGCCTTATGGTGTGGGAACTTTTCAGGGCGACGTGTTGGGGCAACACACCTCGGTCTACCGTTCGGGCCTGTTGGATTCCAGCTTTCGCTTTTCGGTGAACCTGATGGGCGGCCCGGCGATGCAACCGAAGGATATGGTGAAGTGGAAGCAGAAGAGGCTGCTGGGAGTGAGTCTAAAGATGATTGCACCTACTGGACAGTACAGCGGCTCGAAATTGATCAACTGGGGCGGCAATCGATGGGCCTTCAAACCGGAACTTGGGTATTCGCAACGCTGGGGTGAGTTACGACGTGAAGGCGCGTTTGTGGCTGTCGCTGGACGCGAACTTCTGGTGGGGCGGCATTACCAGCTTGAGTGGCATACAGAACCTGGCAACAAAGCAGACCGGCTCGCACCTTAGAGGCACGGTTTCATTCCCGGTCAGCAAACACCAATCCATCAAAGCCAGCTATAGCAATGGCACATATATTCGCTTTGGTGGAAACTATCAGAGCGTCTCCGCGGCGTGGCAGTATTCCTGGTTGGGCCGGCCAAAATAAAGAGCAAGCAAGAAATCGCCGCCTCCACTTTTACTGCTCTAGATGCAGGAGAGAGACCTCCGAAAGATTCTGCCTTGAGCGATCGAGATTCCCCAGGAAGCACCTCAGTAGAAATTAGCGGAACGCCCTTAAGGACACGGTTCAAAGCGAAGCCCACAAACTCAGCGCCTGAGTAGGAACAACGAAAAACGAAACTATTTTAGGCGGTTCACTGGCACGAACCATCCTCGACAAACTGGCCGTTGGCAGCCATCGCCGCCAGGGAATGCGCACAGTCGAGGATTTTCTGATTCAGCGGGTCTTTCGCAAGAGAGTCTGGCGCGATGAACTGCATGGACTGGCGAAGGGCGACATAGTTGTTGCTCAGCAGCTTCATGTTTTCGAATTCAGTGTTCAGTAAACGATAGGCATTGCGATCGGAATCGGTGGAGATGGCGACGAACGACAAATGGAGAGCGGTAGTCGCCTGGCTGCGATAAGCCGAAAGCCAATCGTCGGTAATAGGAAATCCATTCTGGATGGCATTCGCAAGCGCAGTCCGCCACTCGCGAATAATGGTCATCTGTTCGATGCCGGCCCTCATGAAGCTTTTCGAAAAATCGGAATTCGCAGCTAAATTCGCGGAGGCCGACGCGGGCGCGGGTGTGCTGCCGGTACCTGGGAACGTCAGGGTAATTTGATTTCCGTTAAAACTGAGGGAGCCATTCGCGGCTCTCGCCAGCGCTTCGAAGTCGACGTA
>Ga0210402_10001442_pt1 | contig 24503 bp, 20 predicted proteins | sample IncBWC7MmetaG_FD_161055 | JGI IMG/M metagenome (GOLD analysis project Ga0210402, IMG submission 161055) | Forest soil microbial communities from Barre Woods Harvard Forest LTER site, Petersham, Massachusetts, United States - Inc-BW-C-7-M | ecosystem: Environmental > Terrestrial > Soil >... | reverse complement strand
CGCGACTGCGCATCGTCGACAAGAAAGTCGTTCACTGCCACGTTGAGCGAAAATGACGACGCGGAGACGCTGTTGCCGATTTGCACCCGTCCGGTGACCGCTCGATTGACCATGACGTGGTTATGGCCGAGGTTGGATAGCGCTCCGGCTCGATATACCAACAATCTCAGTTCGGAGCTGCCGGAGTCGATTGGATATTCGCCGGGCGCGGGAAGCGATTGCAGGCTGGTTTGGCCCGGCAACCAAGGCGTCACCGGCCGCGGACGCGGCGCGGCGCATGCCGCCAGGCTCAGCACCAGAACAGAGCCGGCAATCTGCTTGAACATCAATTGCGGTCCTTCCGTTTGCTAGACTAGTCCACAGTTTGCAGCCGGAGATGCGCGATGCCAAATCAAAGCCCCCCGACCCGCTACTCTGCGGTCGCGCAAGGATTTCATTGGATCATCGCAGCACTCATCGTGGTTCAGTTCACGCTGGGTTGGACGGCCCAGTTTTTGCCGATCGGGGCCCGGAAGCTGGCACGCTTGGATTGGCACAAAAGCTTCGGCATGACCATTTTGACGTTGGCGGTGCTGCGGCTGCTGTGGCGGCTGTTCAATCGCCCCCCCGAGCTGCCGCCCGGCATGACGAAATTCGAACGGCAAGCCGCTCGCGCAACCCATGTTCTCTTCTATGTCTTTTTGTTCGTCATGCCCTTGACCGGGTGGATGATGTCCTCCGCGAAAAACTACTCGGTGAGTTGGTTCCACCAATTCACCTGGCCCAATCTCATCGGACCGAACGAACAAGCCTTCAATCTGCTCAAGTCGACGCACGATACCTTGAGCTGGCTGTTGTTCGCCGTAGCGATACTGCACATTCTCGCTGCGCTCAAGCATCACTTCTGGAACAAGGATGACGTGCTCAAGCGCATGCTGCCATTTACCAAATCGGAGAAGCGACCATGAGAAAACTTTTTGTTGCCGGGGCCACCGCAATCCTCTTTAGCGCCGCTGCCGCCGCAGCGGGTGCCGCGAGCTACACGGCCGATGCTCAGAGCCGCCTGGAGTTTGTTGGCGTTCAGGCGGGGGCTGAGTTCAAGGGCGTGTTTCATAAGTTCACCGCCAATGTCGACTTTGCGCCCGATGCCCTCGACGGCTCTCGAATCGACGTACAAATCGACATGAATTCGGCTGACACGCTCGACAAGGACCGCGACACCACCATGCGCGGCAAGGATATCTTCGATGTCGCTCACAATCCGACGGCGCACTACGTCACCAAAACCATCACGAAGACCGCGACGGGCTTTTCCGCCGTCGGCACGCTGACCCTGCGCGGCGTCAGCAAGGACGTGCCGATCGAGTTTCAGTTTGTGCCGGCTGCCGCGGGCGCCAAACTGAGCGGCAGCGCCAAGCTCAACCGCCTGGATTTCGGCGTGGGCCAGGGCGAATGGAAGAGCACGGAGACTGTGGCCGATGGCGTCAAAATCAACTTTTCCTTGGTGCTGAAGCCCAAGACCTGACATGCCCCGCATCTTTGACGATGTCGGCGAATGCGTTGAAAACACCTTGGGCCGCGTCGGACCGCATGTCGTCCTGGCGCTGCCCCTAGGTATAGGCAAGCCCAACCCGCTGGCCAACGAGTTCTATCGCCGCGCGCGGCGCGATCCACGCTTGAGCCTGACGATTTTCACGGCGTTGAGTCTGCGCGCGCCGCAATGGAAGGGCGAACTCGAGCGACGCTTCCTGGAACCCTTGGTGGCGCGGCTGTTCGGCGCCTGCGTGCCGCTCGACTACGTGACGGATCTGCACGGCGAGGGCGTGCCCGACAACGTGCAAATCGTCGAGTTCTTCTTAGATCCCGGTGCGCTGCTCAATGTCGGACATTCGCAGCGCCACTATGTCAGCAGCAACTACACTCACGTGGCGCGCGACCTCGCCGCCCATGGCGTCAATGTCATGGCGCAACTCGTCGCCAAGCGCAGCGTCGAAGGCCGCGCGGAATACAGTTTGGGATCGAATCCCGATGTCACCCTCGATTTACTCGAACACCTGACGCCGCAGCGGCAGGCGGGCAGAGACCTCGTCGTCATCGGCGAGGTCAATCGGCAGATGCCATTTATGTTCGGACCGGCGGCGGTGGCCGCCGAGACATTCGACTCGCTGATCGAGCACCCGCGGTACGAGTACGACCTGTTTGCGCCGCCCAATCAGCGCTTGCATACGGCGGATTACGCGATCGGCCTGTATGGCGCGCGCCTGGTGCGCGACGGCGGCACCCTGCAAATCGGCATCGGCGAACTCGGCGACGCGGTGGTTTACGGGCTGCAGCTGCGCCACCGGCAGAACGCGGAATTTCGCGAGATACTCGAGGGACTCAAGGCAGAGCAGCGCTTCGGGCCGCGCTTGAACTCGATCGGCGCAGAATCGCCGTTCGAAGCCGGTCTTTATGGCTGCACGGAGATGTTCGTTGATGGTTTCTTGGATTTGTATCGCAGCGGGGTGCTGCGCCGGCGCGTTTACGCCGACGTACGCATCCAGCGGCTGCTGAACGAGGGCACGGTCAGCGAGCGCGTCGACGAAGCGTTTCTGGAGGCGCTGGCGGGCGCGGGGTTCGCGAACCCCATAAGCTTCGCGGACTTCGCCATACTGCAGGACATCGGCGTCTTTCGCCGCGACTGCCGCTACCGCAATGGGCACATCGAGAACGCAGAGGGACAGCTCACGGCGGCGACTCTGGATACGCCGGCGGGCAGGCGCGACCTGCTGGCGCTGTGCACAGGTCGACAGCTCTGCGGCGGTACCTTGCTGCATGGCTCGTTTTTTTTGGGACCGCGCGGATTCTACGCCGCGTTGCGCGACTTGCCTGAAGCCGAACGACGCCAATTCTCGATGTGCGGAGTCTCGTTCGTCAATCAACTCGATGGCGCCGATCAGGCGCTGAAGGTGGCGCAGCGTCGGCACGGGCGTTTTCTCAACTCCTGCATGATGGTGACGATGCAGGGAGCGGCCGTGTCGGATGGCCTGGCCGATGGCCGCGTCGTCAGCGGCGTCGGCGGGCAATACAACTTTGTCGCGATGGCGCATGCATTGCCGGATGCGCGATCAATCCTTACCCTGCGCAGCACGCGCACGAAGAATTCCAACGTCACTTCGAACATCCTGTGGAACTATGGGAATACGACCATTCCCCGGCACTTGCGCGATATCGTGGTGACGGAATACGGCGTGGCGGATTTGCGCGGCTTGAGCGATCAGGATGCGATCGCGGCCTTGCTGAACATCGCGGATTCGCGCTTTCAGGACGGCTTGAAGCGGGAAGCGCAGGCGGCCGGCAAGCTGCGGCTTGACCATCAGATAGCGGATTTGCATCGAAACAATACGCCGCGCGCCCTGGAGGAGCGTTTCATTCTGGCCCGCGCCCGCGGCTTGTTTTCGGAATTCCCGTTCGGCACCGACTTCACGAGCGAGGAAATCGTGCTGGCAAAGGCACTGACCAGGCTGAAGGAAAAGACCATGGGCGGTTGGCAGCGTGCCAAGACCCTAGGTCTCGCAGCCGCGTCGCGCGGCACGCCGATCGCGATCAGGCCTTACCTGGAGCGCATGTCATTGAATGCGCCGAAAACGCGGCAAGAATGGCTCTGGCAACGTCTCCTCGTGCAGGAATTGCGCGATCTAGCCTAGGAGCCTGCCTGAGTACGGATTGTTTCTCGACGCCTGGGTGAGTAACCTTGCCATCCCGGCCTACCCTGCGGAGCGACTTTATGAAAATCGGCGTACCCAAAGAGATCAAAATTCATGAATACCGAGTGGGTCTGGTGCCCGCCGGCGTTCGCGAACTCGTCGATGCGGGACATCAGGTCATCGTGCAAAGCGGCGCGGGCGCGGGAATTGGCTTCGATGATTCGAGTTACCAGACTGCGGGAGCTTCGATCTCCAAGAAGGTCGAGGACATTTTCGGCTCCACCGACCTCATCGTGAAGGTCAAGGAGCCGCAGCTCAATGAATGCAAGATGTTACGCAGCAATCAAACGCTGTTTACCTATTTACATCTGGCCGCTGATCGCGAGCAAACGATGGCGCTGCTTGCATCGGGCGCCACCGCCATCGCCTACGAGACGGTGACGGCGCCCGACGGCTCCCTGCCCTTGTTGACTCCCATGAGCGAAGTGGCCGGGCGCATGTCGGTTCAGGTCGGCGCCAATTGTCTGCAGAAGGCCAACGGCGGCTTCGGCGTGCTGCTGGGCGGCGTGCCGGGCGTGGCGCCCGCCAAGGTAGTGGTGCTCGGCGGCGGCGTTTCCGGCACTCATGCGGTGGAAATGGCGGTCGGTCTGCGCGCCGATGTGACCGTGGTGGACCGCTCGGTCAAGCGCTTAAGAGAGCTATCCGCAATTTTTGGAAGCCAGCTCAAGACCGTGTATTCGACCGCGCACGCCATCGAGGAACTGGTGCGCGATGCCGACCTCGTCATCGGCGCTGTGTTGATAGCGGGCGCCGCGGCGCCCAAGCTGGTGACCCGGGCCATGGTTAAAACCATGAAACCGGGTGCGGTTCTGGTCGACATAGCCATCGATCAGGGCGGTTGCTTTGAGACCAGCCATCCGACGACTCATGCCGAGCCGACATATGTGCTCGACGGTGTAATCCATTATGCGGTCACGAACATGCCGGGGGCGGTGCCGCGGACTTCGACGTTTGCGCTCACCAATGCGACCCTGCCCTATGTCAAAGCGCTGGCGGATCACGGCTGGCGGGCCGCGATTTCCAAAGACCCGGGGTTGGCGCACGGGCTCAATGTACACGCCGGCCAATTGACTCATGAAGCGGTCGCGAGCGCGCTTGGACTGGATTATCGGGCATTCCGCGCAGCGTAGCTTTGCACCGCGGAACTCCAGGATGGAGTTCGATATAATGGAGAAAGGGAATTAATGAAGAAAAAGCCGCGTGTACCGAAATTTCGTCGTGCGACGCCTGCGGTACGCCGCGAAGCACTGGTCGAAGCCACCCTTCGCTGTCTGAAGAAATACGGCCATGACGGGGTTTCAGTACGCCGCATCAGCGCCGCCGCGGGCGTCTCCATTGGACTGATCAACCATCACTTTCCCAGCAAGTCAGGGTTGATCGCGGAGACCTACGAGACTCTGGCGCTGAAACTGCAGGACGAGCTGCGCAGCCGCGCTCACGACCGCACCGCTTCGCCGCGCGAACGGCTGAGCGATTTTTTCCGGGCATCGTTCGCTCCGGATCTTCTCGACCCGCAGCTTTTCAACGTGTGGGTGGTGTTCTGGAGCATGGTCGCCCACTCGCGGGAAATACGCGAAGTCCATGATCGAACCTACGGAAAATACCGGTCCATTTTGGAGGGACTGTTGGGCGAGCTGGTCAAATCGGGCGCCGCGCCCAAGTTGAAACTGCGCTCCGCCGCGATCGCGCTCAGTGCACTGCTGGATGGCCTGTGGGTCGAATTGAGCCTCTGTTCGGAGACTTTCAAGCCGCGTGAGGCCATCGGCATCTGCGAAGATTGGGTCAGTGCCCTTTGCGCGGGCGCCTTCCCGCGCATTTTGCGGGGGATACCTCACAAAATCTGACCGCATCTCTTGTTATACTACCGTTCAACAAGAGCTGGAGACGGTAACCCCTGATGGATGCACGGCGCCGAGCGTTGCAGGAAGACTTCAGTCTGCCCGGATGGATATATCGGGACGCCGATTTCTTGCGCGCTGAAAAAGAGCGGGTGTTCGCCACATCGTGGCAGATCGTTTGTCATCTGAACGACATTCCGAACCCGGGCGATTACCATACGTTGGAATTCCTCGGCGAACCCATAGTCGCCGTTCGCGGGCGCGACTACGGCGTCAAGGCGTTCTTCAACGTCTGCCGCCATCGAGCCTCGAGGCTTCTCGACGGCGCTGCCGGACATTGTCCCGGCCGAATCGTCTGCCCCTACCATGCCTGGACCTACGATCTCGACGGCGCGCTCGCGGCCGTGCCGCATCGCAAGGAATTTGTCGAGTTTTCGGCCGAGCACTACTCGCTGAAGCCGCTCGAGTTCGAAATCTACAAGGGATTCGTATTTGTCCGGCTGCAGCCGGGCTTGCCCAGCGTCGCTGAAATGTTGGCGCCTTATGAGCAGGAACTGGCCTGCTATCGATTGGAGGAACTCAAGCCGCTTGGGCGGGTAACGATGCGCGTGCGCCACGTCAACTGGAAGAACGTGACGGACAACTACTCGGACGCGATGCACATTGCCGTCGCGCATCCCGGCCTCTCGCGCTTGTTCGGACAGTCCTACGGAATCGAGGCCGAGTTGTGGGTGGATAAGATGTGGGGCCATCTTCGCGATACGCCCTCATCGCAGCGCTCGGAGCGCATGTACCAAGCCGTGCTGCCGAGAGTCCCGCGCCTGTCCGAGGAGCGCCAACGGTTATGGACCTACTTCAAGCTTTGGCCGAACGTTGCATTTGATATTTATCCCGATCAGATCGATTTCATGCAGATGATTCCCGTATCGCCGACTGAAACCTTGGTCCGGGAGATCGCTTATGCGCATCCCGACGAGAGGCGCGAAATGCGGGCGGCACGCTACCTCAATTGGCGCATCAATCGCAGAGTCAGCTTGGAAGACAAAACCCTGATCGAAAGAGTGCAGGCCGGCATGGGCTCGCGCAGCTACTCGCCGGGTCCGCTGGGGCACAACGAAGTGTCATTGAGAAGTTTTGCGCGCCGCATGCGCGAACTCATTCCGGAGAGCAGCCTCGAGCACTCGCCGGGCGCGGGTTGGAACACCGCCGCCCGTGGCCGCAGCGTCGCGCGCTGTGGCTGAACATTCTCGCGACGCGGTCATTGTCGGCGGCGGCCACAATGGGCTGGTCTGCGCCGCGTATCTGGCCGCCGCCGGACTCAAAGTAACGGTGCTCGAGCGCCGCGCGGTTGTCGGCGGCGCCGCGGTCACCGAGGAATTTCATCCCGGCTTCCGCAATTCGGTGGCGGCCTACACCGTCTCGCTGCTCAATCCAAAAGTCATTCGGGATTTGGACCTGCCGCGCCACGGCCTGCGCATCGTCGAGCGCAAACTGGCCAATTTTCTGCCCCTGGACGACACCACCTACCTCAAAGTGGGCGCCGGACAGACAGCGCGGGAGGTCGCAAAATTTTCCTCGCGCGACGCCGAGCGCCTGGGCGCGTATGGCGAACGCCTGGACGTGATCGCCGACGTACTGCGCGATCTCGTGCTGCAGACGCCGCCGAATGTCACTGCCGGTGGTTGGTTGGAGGCGTTGCCGGAAATGCTGCGCGGCGCGCGCCAGGCGAAGCGCATCGCCAAACTGGATCTGCCGATGCGGCGCGAGCTTTTGGATCTATTCGTGAAGTCTGCCGGCGATTATCTCGACGCGTGGTTCGAGAGTGCGCCGATCAAGGCCGCCTATGGCTTTGACGGGGTGGTCGGCAATTACGCCAGTCCCTACGCGGCGGGTTCAGCCTACGTGCTCCTGCACCACGTATTCGGCGAGGTCAACGGCAAGAAGGGCGCCTGGGGGCACGCGATCGGGGGAATGGGCGCGATCACCCAGGCAATGGCCAGGGCGGCGGCGGAGCGCGGCGTGGAGATCCGAGTCGCCAGTCCGGTTCGAGAGGTGTTGGTCGAGGGCGGGCGCGCGGTAGGAGTGATTACCGAGAAAGGCGAAGCGATTCGGGCGCGCAGCGTCGTGTCGAACTTGAATCCGAAGTTGCTGTACGGATCTTTGATCGACTCCAGCGTCTTGCCGCAGGATTTTCGCGAGCGCATCGCCCATTGGCGCTGCGGCTCGGGAACCTTTCGCATGAATGTGGCGCTGTCGGAATTGCCGGATTTCAAGTCATTGCCGGGCCGCGCGGCTGCCGATCATCACACCGCCGGCATCATCATGGCGCCCAGCTTGGGTTACATGGACCAAGCGTACCTCGATGCCAAAGCCGGCGGCTGGTCGAAACGGCCCATCGTAGAGATGCTCATTCCCTCGACGCTCGATGACAGTCTGGCACCCGAGGGGCAGCACGTCGCCAGCCTGTTTTGCCAGCACGTGGCGCCCATCCTGCCGAACGATGCGTCCTGGGATGCGCACCGCGAGGAAGTCGCGGACGTGATGATCGATCTGGTGAACACGCATGCGCCGAATTTCAAGGCCGCGGTGCTCGGGCGGCAAATCATGAGCCCGCTCGATCTCGAACGTACCTTTGGGCTCATCGGCGGCGATATTTTTCATGGCGCCCTGAGCCTGGATCAGCTGTTTTCGGCGCGGCCCATGCTGGGGCATGGCGACTATCGCGGTCCTTTGAAAGGCTTGTACATGTGCGGCTCGGGCACGCATCCCGGCGGCGGTGTGACGGGCGCACCCGGACACAATGCAGCGCGGGAAATCATCGCCGACTTTCGCCGCGGGCGGCTCAAGCAGGCGTAGCTCTCGACGTTTGACGCGCGCTACTTCTTAGTCGGATCCGGATACGCGAACGGATCGGTCACCGCCGGCTGCGAGGGCAGCATCTTTCGCGGCAGCGGCTTCTCGCTGTTCGCCGCGGCCAGGATCACTGTCGCGAGCACCACCGAGGCCTGCCGCAAATCCAGCGGCCGCAGGTGATCGAACGTGTCGAGGTCGGTGTGATGAACCCGGGTCTCGTAGTCCAGGGGGTCCTGGATGAATTGGAATGCCGGCAACCCCAAGCGGCTCAGGAACACGTGGTCCGTCCCGCCGGTGGGTTCGGCCACGACCGTGTTGGCGCCGAGGCTGGAAAAGGGCGACAGCCATTCGCGAAAGATCGGCACCACCGCGAAATTTCCCTCCGCGTAAATGCCGCGAATCTTTCCGGAGCCGTTATCGATGTTGAAATAAGCCGCCAGGTCAGAGAATCCCGGCAGGCTTTGCACGGGATACGAATCCGTCGAGAAGTATGGCGGCAGATCCGCCTCATCGGGATCGGTTGGCTGCGGACGGTGAGCGAGATGCTTCTCGACATAGGCGGCCGATCCGAGCAGTCCTTCTTCTTCGCCTGCCCACAATGCGAAGCGAATCGTGCGTTTCGGATGCACGCCGATGGTGGCGAGGATACGAGCCGCTTCCATGATCACGGCGCTGCCGGCGCCGTTGTCCGCGGCGCCGTCACCGGCGACCCAGCTGTCCAAGTGCGCGCCTGCCATGACATAGCCCGCGTGCGGGTCTTCACCCGGAATGTCGGCGAAGGTGTTGTAGGCGTTGTGATCCGCGTCCTCGAAATGGACCCGGCTGTCGATTTCCATCCGTACCTCGCCGCGCTTCGCGAGCCGTGTCAGTTTTCGATAATCTTCCGCGGCAAGTTCCAGACCCGGAAGCTTCGGCGTCTTGCCGACCCGATAGCCGTAGCCTTCGCCGTGCACCAAACGACCCTCGGAGCGCGACATTTGCACCAGGGCGAGCGCGCCTTCCTGGGCCAAGAATGCATCCAAATTGGGCCGGAAGTGATAGCGCTCGATGCGCTTCTTGCGCGCCGCGGGGTCGAAGGTCGGTTGTTCGTACTTGTCCAGCTTGGCGATGTCGGCGTCGGTCAGTCGTTGGAAGGGCGCATCGCCGTCGTCCTTGGGCGGCGCCGGCCAGGTGACCAGCACGATTTTGCCGGCCAGTTTGCCTTTCCAATCGTCGAAATCGCTTTCCTTCGCCATGGGCGCAACGATGATGGGCGCGTTTAAGACCCCGTTTGTCGCGGGCGTCCACGCCAGTGGAATGGCGCGCAAGTCCAAGACCCGAGGCGCGATCATGCGCACGTGCGAGGACTCGATCCACCAACCTCGGCCGAAATCGAAGGCCTCGGATCTGACATCCTTCAATCCCCAGCCCTTGAATTTCTCTTGCGTCCATCGCTCGGCTTTGCGCATGGCGGGAGAATTGGTCATGCGGCCGCCGATCTCATCGGCCAGGTACGCCGCGGTATCCACGACCTCGCTATGGTTGAATCCGACATCGGAGATCCGATTGATCGTGATCGCTTCGGCCGACAAGGCAGCCTTCGGCGGTACAGCGGCCGCCATGGAAGCGGCGCTGAAAAAAATGCAGGCACAAAAAACGCACAGCTTCGTGAACACCGCTCCCCCTTGCGAAAATTTAGCGCCGCATCGTAGCAATACGCGGCGCCCAACCCAAGACCCGTCAGCCATCTTCCCAATTGAAGCGCCACACGGCGATCGCCGCAAACAGCGCCGACCAGCCCAGCAATATCGCCGTAGGCAAAAACGCGGATTGCAGCGGCAAACCGCGCCAGGTCATCTCGTCGAGCCCATCGACGGCCCAGCGCGTCGGCACGAACTCCGTCAAGTGCTGCAGCCACTCCGGAAATATGAACGAGGGCACCCAGGCGCCTCCCAGCATCACCAGGATCAGCACGGAGAACATGGCCACGCCGCGCGTCGCGCCCACGGAGCGGCCAAGCGAGGCGATCATCAGGCCGGTCGTGGCCGCCAGCAGCGCGAAAGCACAGGCCACCATCACGAAGCCCGGCACGCTGCCCGCAATGCGCACGTCGAACACCACCCGTGCGACCAGGTAAACGACCGCCAGAATCATGATGGCAATCAAGGCCGTGGCGGTCACTCGGCTGCCGAGCAACACGGCGCGGGAAAGCGGCGCCGCGCGCAGTCTGCGCCACATGCCCTCCTTGCGCATCATGAGCAGCGTAATGCCGGCGTCGATGCCCATGAACAGAATGAACTGAATGCTCATTCCCGCGAAGGCGTGGGCGTACGAGTTGTATCGAGGACCCGTGGTGACGGCGACATTGTCGATGTTGAAGGGAATCGGCTTGGCATTGCCGATGAAGTTCGGGCGCGACAGCCGCTGCATGACATGCTGCGAGAGCAACCCCGCGACCATCGGCCGAATCATCGATTGCGAAGGATCATAGAGGAGCTTGACGTCCGGCAGATTCCCGGAGCCAACCAGTGCGCCGGTCGCCGCGGATTCGAAGCCCGCGGGAAATACGATCGCGGCGCGCAGCTTGCCGCTCTGTACCAGCGCCTGTGCCTGATCCTCCGGCAGCTCCTGAATTTCAAGCGACGCGTCCTGGCGCAAACTTTCCAGCACCGCTTGGGTGAGGGCGCTGCGATCCAAATCGGCGATACCGACTTTCATGCGCGTTATGGGGTTGCCACCGGAGCCGGTGCCGCCGAACAAAAAGCCGAAGAACGCGGCAACCACGATGGGCGTCAGCACACTGACGACCAAGGCGCGGCGGTCGCGCAAGAATAGCGCGATGTCCTTGCGGACCAGGGCGCGGAATGCAGTAAACGTTGTGCTCATGTGTCGCGCAGCGTGCGTCCGGTCAAGCCTAAGAACACATCCTCGAGATTGGCGCGCCGGCTGGTCAACTCCTGACAGCTGAAGCCGCGAGCGGCCAGCCGTTCCAGCACGCGTGGTGCCGCGGTGCCCAGGTCATTCGCGGAGACCGACAACTCGGTGCCGACGAGATGGACCAGGATGACCCCGGGCAGGCTCTTGATTTCCGCGAGCGCCGCGGAGTCCGGCGCCCCGTCATATTTCAATGTCAGCTTGTTTCCGACCGGCGCGTTCGCCAGCAGCGCCTCCAGCGTGTTGTCGGCGAGAACACGGCCGTGATCGACGATGACGATGCGATCGCACAGTCGCTCAACCTCTTCCATGTAATGCGTGGTGTAGACCACGGTCCGCCCTTGACCGGCCAACGCCTCTATGGTCTCGAAAATGGCGTTGCGGCTTTGCGGATCGACCCCCACCGTCGGCTCATCCAACAGCAGGATTTGCGGCTCGTGCAGAAGCGCGCAGGCAATGTTCAAGCGTCGGCGCATGCCGCCGCTAAATGTGCTCGGCGGGTCGCGAGCGCGATCCGACAGGCTCGTCAGCTCCAGCACCGCCGCAATTCTCGCGCCCAGCACCGATCCGGACAACCCGTACAGGCCGCCGAAAAATTCCAGATTCATGCGCGCCGGCAGCTCTTCTAGCAGTGCAATTTCCTGCGTGACCAGCCCCAACTTGCGCTTGGTCGGGTCAGCGCCGGTTCCGAGAATTGCACCGTCGATTCGCACTGAGCCCGAATCCGGCGTGGTGAGGCCCGCGAGCATGCTGATGGTGGTTGATTTGCCGGCGCCGTTGGGACCTAACAGTCCGAGGATCTTGCCGGGTTCAGCGGCGAAGGATACGTCCGCAACGGCTGTGATCGCGCCGAATTTCTTTTGAAGGCGGTCGGCGATCAGATTCATCGACGAATACTGCCAGCGATACGCGCCCAGCGCCAGGAGCCTGTTTAAGTGTTTTGCGTGAGCCGCGTTGGCTGCTAGATTTCCACGCCCTGCGATTTCAAATACTCATCGTAAGTGCCGCGGAAGTCGACGATCTTGCCGCCCGGACGCATTTCAAGGATGCGCGTCGCGAGGCCGCCCACGAACTCACGATCGTGCGAAACGAAGATGAGCGTGCCGGCGTAGTGCTCCAGGCCGATTTGCAGGGACTCGATGGTTTCCATGTCCATGTGGTTGGTCGGTTCGTCCATCAGAAGCACATTGGGCTTGGTGAGGATGAGCTTGCCGTAAATCATCCGGCCCTTTTCGCCGCCGGATAACACCTTCACGGACTTTTTGGTCTCCTCTCCGGAGAACAATAGTCGGCCCAGGGTGGCGCGAACGATCTGGTCGTCGTCCGCCTTGCCGGTGTATTGAGACATCCAGCCGAATAGGTCGATTTTGTCCTCGAACTCGGCCTGCGGATCCTGCGGCATGTAGCCCGGTTGGGCGTTTTCAACCCAGACAATGCGCCCGCTGTTGGGCCGCAATTCGCCCGCGAGACAGCGCATCAGCGTGGTCTTGCCCACGCCGTTCGGACCGATGATGGCGATACGATCGCCCGCCTCGACGTTGAAGCTCACGCTGTCGAGTACCTTTTCGGTCGATCCCGGATAGCTGAAGCTGAGCTTCTCAACGGTCACCGCCGAGCGGTACAGTTTCTTGCCCTGCTCGAAGCGGATGTAGGGATTTTGCCGCGACGAAGGCTTGATCTCCTCGATCTTGATTTTTTCGAGCTGCTTCTTGCGGGAGGTGGCTTGACGCGCCTTGGATGCATTGGCCGAGAAACGCCGCACGAACTCCTGCAGGTCCGATATGCGGTCCTTGGCCTTGGCATTCGCCGCCTCGACGCGGGCGCGCGCCTGCACCGATGCCAGCATGAAATCGTCGTAGTTGCCCGGATAAACCTTCAGCTGCTGAAAATCCAAGTCTGCGATGTGCGTGCACACCTGATTCAAGAAATGCCGATCGTGGCTGATGATCACCATCGTGGCGTTGTAATTGTTGAGCGCGCCTTCGAGCCAGCGAATGGAATTGATGTCCAGATTGTTGGTCGGCTCATCGAGCAGCAGCACGTCCGGATTGGAGAACAATGCCTGCGCGAGCAGCACGCGCAGCTTCAAGCCCGGCGGAACCTCGCGCATGGGACCGTTGTGCCGCGACTCATGAATGCCGGCGTCCGTGAGGATGCTGCCGGCCCGAGCCTCGGCATCGTAGCCGCCGTACTCGGCGAACACGCCCTCGAGCTCAGCGGCCTTCATGTAATCCGCATCCGTGGCCTTGGGATCGGCGTAGATCCGATCGCGCTCCTGCATGGCTGCCCACAGCTCGGTGTGGCCGCGCATGACCACATCGAGCACGCGCTCATCTTCGTAGCCGAATTGGTTCTGATTCAGCTTGCCGAGGCGCATCCCCACCTGCAGCATCACATCGCCGGCGCTTGCCTCGAGATCGCCGCCCAGCACCTTCATGAGCGTGGATTTGCCGGAACCGTTTGCGCCGATCAGGCCATAACGATTGCCGTCGGAAAATTTGACCGTCACCTGCTCGAAGAGCGGCTTGGCGCCGAATTGAACGGCGACATTGGAAGTGGAAAGCATATGTCCGATCTTTAAGAAAAATGCCGCCGTGGCGGCCGCGATAGCCTTACAGAGCCCGTCTAGATGGGGTGCCGTGTCGCTGCATGAGGCACGCGAGGCGTTACGCCTTCCCGGCCGGCCTATTCTAGCTTAAGCGTACGCCTTAAGTTCGCGCTTTTTGTCCAAAGTCTGGGCGAGTCCGCAAAGTCTCTGCGAGACCTCAGAGTCTGGGTGAGTCGTCCGATAGGCGCCAAGGCGGAAATCGGCGCGTATTGCCGGCGGAATACAGGCAAATCATATTGCCGTCCGGATCCTGCAGGTAGGCCTCGCGCCAAAGCCAGATTTGATCCTTGGGCGCTTGGTTGAATTCGATTCCCAGCTTGCACAGACGCTGGTAGGTGGCGTCCAAATCGTCGCATTCGAAATAAACCACGGTTTGCGACGGCAGCACGGTGTCGAACGCGTGCAGAGAAAATGTCGCGCCGCTCTCGCATTCAAATCTTGCGTAGCGCGGCGGTGAGCTGACGATTTGCGTAAATCCCAGGCGCCGGTAGAACAGGGCTGACCGTTCGACGTTGGTGGCAGGCAGGGTCACTTGGTTCAGGTTCATGGTTGATTACCGCGGCACTTAGGTTTAATGCAGCGATTATCAGGGCAAACGCGTCTTGACAAAAGGATTGAAGCAAGTTGCGATGGCCGGCAAATTGAAATGTGGAACGAAGGAATCGCCGATTCACGGATAAGGGGCAACGATGAAACCTACAACATATCTACTCTCGATGGGACTGGCGGCACTGCTCAGCGTGTCGGGCGCGCGCTCAGGGCTTGCCGACGACGCGGGTGCGAAAATTCAACGCTTCACCGCTGCGCAGCTAAAGGCGCTGGTCGCCCACCCGGCCGACGGCATGGCGTTCAATCAGTTCTTGAAGGGCCCGGGTTCCGACGTTTACATCATCCGCCGCGACAAGACCGGGGAAACGGAGATTCACATGGCTTTCAATGACATCTATTTCGTCGAAAGCGGCCATGCGAAAATTACGGTCGGCGGGCGAGTGACGGGCAATCGCGAAATCGCGCCGACGGAATGGCGCGGCGGCGAAATCTCAGGAGGAACCGACTACCCCTTGGCGCCCGGAGACGTGCTATTCATTCCCGCCGGCATCCCGCACAGGGTATTGGTGTCTCCCAAGGCATCGGTCACCTACGCAACGGTGAAAACACCAAAGTAAACGGCCGCCTATTTCTTGCGTCGCGCTGAACGTGTCCTCGGCCGCGACAGCTTGGCAGGCCGGGACGGTTTGGCGCGCTTTGCGGCTCCCTTTCGCGCGACACCCTTGCGCGCGGCTACTTCGCGCTTGGCGGTCCTCGCCGCAGGCTTGGGCTTCCTGACGATTTTCTTGCCTACCTTCTTGCCTACCCTCTTGGCTGCCTTCTTGGCTGGCTTCTTGACCGCTTTCTTCGCGGCCTGCTTCGCCGCCTTCTTGGGGGCGGCGGCCGCCTTGGCGGCGGGGGCCGGGGCCACGCCGCGCAGCTGATCGAGTATGGCGGGATTCTCCAGAGTCGACATGTCCTGGGTGATTTCCTCGCCACGGGCAACCGCGCGCAGCAGGCGGCGCATGATTTTGCCGGACCGTGTCTTCGGCAGATTGTCGGTCAGCCGAATTTCATCCGGCTTGGCGATCGGGCTCAGCTGATCGCCGACCCATCCGCGAAGTTCATCGATCAAGGCTTTCGCGAGGGCGCCTTGCGGCCGCGGCACGTTCAGCACCACATAGGCAAACGCCGACTCGCCCTTGATTTCGTGCGGCTTGCTGACGACCGCGGCTTCAGCCACCTTTGGATGGGCGACCAGGGCCGACTCGATTTCCATGGTGCCGAGCCGATGGCCCGCGATATTCAGCACATCGTCGATGCGGCCCATGATCCAGTAGTAGCCATCCTTGTCGCGGCGAGCCGAATCCCCGGCGACATAGTAGCGATTCTTGAATTTCTCCCAGTACGTTGCGATGTACCGGTCGTTGTCGCCCCAAATCGTGCGCAGCATGGAAGGCCATGGCCGTTTGATCACGAGGTATCCGCCGGCGTCCGGTGTCTTCACGGGCCGGCCATCCTCATCGACGATGTCCGCGAAGATTCCGGGCAATGGCTTGGTACAGGAACCGGGCTTGGTCGCCGTCACGCCCGGAATGGGCGCCATCATGGCGGCGCCGGTCTCGGTCTGCCACCAGGTGTCGACGATGGGACAGCGCTCCCCGCCGATCACGCGGTGATACCACATCCACGCCTCAGGATTGATGGGCTCACCGACGCTGCCGAGCACCCGTAGCTTGCGCAAATCGTACTTGGCCGGCACGCCATCGCCTAATTTCATGAGCGCGCGAATGGCCGTCGGAGCGGTATAGAAAATGCTGACGCCATGCGTCTGGCACATCTTCCAAAAGCGCCCGCCGTCGGGATACGTTGGGGCGCCCTCGTACATGAAGAGCGTGGCGCCGGCCGCCAGCGGCCCGTAAACCACGTAAGTGTGCCCGGTGACCCAGCCGACATCGGCGGTACACCAGTACACATCGCTGTCCTGTAGATCGAAGGCCCACTTCGTGGTCAGTTTTGCATTCAGCAAATAGCCGGCAGAGGAATGCTGAATACCCTTGGGTTTGCCGGTGGACCCGGATGTATAGAGCAGGAACAACGGATGCTCCGCGTCGAGCCACTCCGGCTCGCAAGTGAGGCTCTTCCCCGATATCGCATCGTGCCACCACACATCGCGCCCAGGGTGCATATCGCAAGCCGTCCCGGTGCGCCGGTAGACGACGACCTTTTCCACGGACTCGCAACCCTCGGACAGCGCCTTGTCGACCGCGGCTTTCAACTCCACGGCGTGACCGCCCCGCCAACCGGCATCCGCGGTAATCACGAGCTTCGCGCCTGCGTCTTCGATTCGATCCTTCACGGCATTCGCGGAAAATCCGCCGAATACCACCGAGTGCACGGCGCCGATTCGCGCGCAGGCTTGCATGGCGACGATGGCCTCGGGAATCAGCGGCATGTACACGATCACGCGGTCGCCGCGACCGATTCCCAGAGCCTTGAGCGCATTGGCGAACTGACATACGTCCTGGTGAAGCTGTGCGTAGGTCAGCTTGCGAACGTCCCCGGGTTCGCCTTCGAAAATGACGGCAACCTTATCGCCTCGCTGCGCCAGATGCACATCCAGGCAGTTGTGCGAAACGTTCAACTGCCCATCGGTAAACCAGCGGAAATTGGGCGCGCGCGAATCGTCGAGCGGCACCGTGAAGAGCCGTTTCCAGGCGATTTCAGCCGCGGCGAGGTCCGCCCAGAATCCCACATAGTCGCCCGCCGCCTTGTCGTACATGCGCTGCAACTCGCCGGCCTTGAGCGTGGCCTGCCGCGCAAAGGCATCGGAGGGTGGAAATACGCGGTCTTCCTGCAGGACCGATTGAATGTCTTTCTGCGCCATGGTCTTTCCCCGTCTAGGAGCCTGTCTGACTATTCCGCGTGAGCCGCGTTGGCTCTGCAAGGGAGCGGATGCAAGGCGCGCGGCGCAGGCCGTGGTGGATTCCACGGACAAGCCGCGCAACGCCGCAGACGCCCCTTCCAGAGCCAACCCTGCGGGAGCGGACGGATTTGCCTTCATTCATCGTTGTCGCCTCCTCATTGGGAGCATACCCAACTTCGTCGGCTCCGCCTCGACTGAAGGCAAATCCGTCACGCTCGCGGCCACGCGGAATAGTCAGACAGGCTCCTAGGCAGCGGTCGCGATCCGGCGCACCTGCTGTCGCAAAATACTCCCGAATCCATGGGCGTCAAAAAAAGAGTTCAGTTCGCCGCGATCCTGCGGCCTGGGCTTCAAATCGTCCAGCGTCGCCTTGATCGGCATATCGCACACGATGCCGGTCAAACGGCGCGCAAGATAGGCCGCGTCCTTGTGAGCCAGTAGTTTAGCAGCGAGCGCGGCGGCTCCGCGCAGCTTCAACATTGGAATTCGATGAAGATTGGCATACAGCTCATCGAGGGAACCGAATACGGCGAACAGCTCGGCGGCGGTCTTCCTTCCCACGCCGGGCACGCCTGGAATGTTGTCCACGCTGTCCCCGGTGAGCGCCAGGAAATCGGCGATCAACTCGGGGGCGACGCCAAAGCGCGGACCAATGTCGTGGTAGTGATAGCGTGTGTTGCCGCTGTAGTCCCAAAAAATGTCGCCGTCGCGTATCAATTGCGACAGATCCTTGTCGCGCGTCACCAGCACATTGCGCAGACCCGCGGCGCGCGAGCGGGCAGCCAGGGTTCCGATGATGTCGTCGGCTTCATATTCGGCGCTCGCGAACTCGGCCAGGCCCATGTGCCGGCAAAATTCGCGGCACAGCGCAAATTGCCGCTCCAAATCGGCGGGCGGCGACTCGCGATTGGCCTTGTACGCCGGATAGATGCCATTGCGGAACGAAGTCACGCTGCGCAGGCTCAGGTCGAAGGCAACACCGATCCTTTCCGGCCGCACCCTCTCGAGAAGGTCCGACAGAAAGCGCGCGAAGCCGTACAAGGCATGCGTGGCATTGCCGTCGGCGTCCACCATATCGGGGGGCATCGAGTGGTACGCACGAAAAATAAAATAGCTGGCGTCGATGTAGTACACCACGCCGGATCGCGGAACGGGTATCCCCGCGATCGCGTTCACATCGGCCAGCGTTGCATGCGCTCGTGCAGCGGGCTGGAGCGCGGAAAATGCGCAACCAGGTATTCCATTTGGTCGGCGAGCACGCGCCGCCCCTTGAGGAAAATGTACTCGGCGTAGGTGGGCGTGAAGGGAACGGCCAACAGCTGCATGCCTGCCTGCTCCGGCGTGCGCGATGCCTTGGCGTTGTTGCAGCGGCGGCAAGCGGAGACGACATTGCTCCACGTATCGCGGCCGCCGCGGCTGAAGGGCGTCACGTGGTCGCGGGACAGCAGGCTATACGTAAAGCGCGCGCCGCAATACAGACACAAGTACGCGTCGCGGCGAAACAGCGTCTGATTGTTGAGCGGCGGGGTGTACGCGGCGCCGCGCAAGTTGCCCGGGTTGCCGGTCACGCCCAATGTGGCAATGATCGAATTGACGTCAACGATGGTTCGAAGGCCCGTCCTCGCGCAGGTTCCGCCGTACAATCGGTACAGGAGCGTTCCGCAGGTGTACGCCACTTGTTCCGTGTGATACAAGCGCGCCGCTTCGCGGTAGTCGACCCATTCCAGCGGCATGCCCGAGACATCGGTGCGCAGTATCTGCTGCGACAAGGGATGGGTGTGCGAAACCACCGTAAGGTCGTCCCGCCAATCCAGCAATTGATACTTGTCTTGTGCGCTCAGGTTCATAACACACTAAAGATAGTCGAGTCTTATGCCATAATTCAATGTTTCGCGCGTAAGTAATGGCTTGGGAGAGTTTTGCATGTCCGTCGTCGTCGGTGTCCTCAAGGAGACCGCTGCCAAAGAAACCCGCGTCGCCCTGGTTCCGGAAACCGTCACGAAACTGAAATCTCTGGGCGTTCGAGTCCTGATCGAACGCGGCGCGGGCGCGGCGGCGCATTTTCCCGATGCCCTGTACACGGACGCCGAATTCACCGATGCCTCCACGATACTCGGATCCGCCGACGTTATATTGAAAGTGCAGCCGCCTTCCTTGACGGAAGTCGCAGCGCTGAAACAAGGCGCGGTCATCGTGGGGTTCATGCAAGCGTATGCTCGTCCCGATCTGGCGCGGGCGCTCAAGGAGCGCGGCATCACCAGCTTTGCGATGGAACTGGTGCCGCGTATTTCGCGGGCGCAGTCGATGGATGCACTGTCCTCGCAGGCCTCGGTTGCCGGATATAAGGCCGCGTTGATCGCGGCAAACACCCTGGAGAGATTTCTGCCCATGCTGACCACCGCCGCCGGCACGATTCGCCCGGCCTCCGTGTTGGTGATTGGCGCAGGCGTTGCCGGGCTTCAGGCCATCGCCACCGCAAAGCGTTTAGGTGCCGTAGTCGAAGCGTATGACGTGCGCAGCGCCACGAGAGACCAGATCAAATCGCTTGGGGCGAAATTCGTCGAAACCGGCGTTTCCGCGGAAGGGGCGGGCGGTTATGCCCGCGAGCTCACGCCCGAAGAGAAAGCCAAGCAGCAAGAAGTTCTGGATGCGCGCATCGCCGCGAGCGATGCCGTCATCAGCACGGCCTCGGTCCCCGGGCGGGCCGCGCCGCGGATCATTTCTCAAGCCGCGGTCGCGCGCATGAAGGCGGGATCCGTCATCATCGACGTTGCCGCAGAGCAAGGCGGCAATTGCGAACTGACGAAACCCGGCGAGACGGTGCTGCAGGGCGGCGTCAAGATTGTGGGGCCCTTGAATTTGCCGGCCTCCCTGCCGTATCACGCCAGTGAAATGTACTCGCGCAATCTGTTCAATTTTTTGAAGCCGGCACTGCCCAAGGGCGAACTCGCCATTGATTGGAGCGATGAAGTTTTCGCCGGCGCGGTGTTGACGCACGACGGACAAATCAAGCACGAAGCCACACGCGCAGCGGCGGAGGGACAAAAGACATGATCGACGGCGTCATTGCACTCTATATTTTCATGCTGGCGGGCTTCACCGGCTACGAAGTCATTTCCCGAGTCCCGGTGATTTTGCACACGCCCCTCATGTCGGGATCGAATTTCGTGCATGGCATCGTCCTGGTCGGCGCGATGGTCGCCCTGGCGACGGCCGACACCACCTTGGTGCGGGTCATCGGCTTCATCGGCGTGCTGCTGGCAGCCGGAAACGCGGTCGGCGGCTATGTCGTGACCGAACGCATGCTGAAAATGTTCGTGCTGGCCGGCAAGAAGAAAGGATCGTAACGGATGCCTTCCGCTTCGACTGTTCAAACCTTTACGCAGCTTTCGTATCTCATTGCGGCTGCACTGTTCATCTTCGGGCTGAAGCGCATGAGCTCGCCGGTCACGGCGGTCAGCGGGGTTCGCTGGGCGGGCGTTGGCATGGTGTTGGCCACGATCGTGACCCTGGCATTCATGGGCGCCTCCTCGGTCAACCTGATATTGGTCATCATCGCGATCGCGATCGGCTCCGGTATTGCGTGGGTCAGCGGCAAGCGCGTGGCCATGACGGACATGCCGCAGATGATCGCGCTGTACAACGGCATGGGCGGCGGCGCCGCGGCGGCGATTGCCGCGGTGGAATTGTACAGCGGCAATGAGCACAACCTGGTGCATCTGACGGTGGCCGCCGTCGGCGGCTTCATCGGGGCCGTGTCATTCAGCGGCAGTTTGATCGCCTTTGCCAAGCTGCAGGGTCTGATCACCAAATCGGTGCGATTTGGCGCCCAAAAATTCATGAATCTCGCCGTTTTGCTGATCACCGTCGGCTTCGGCTTCATGGTGGTAAGCGGCGCGGGAGCCGACTCCGGGCTTCCGGTGGTGACGTTGTTCTTCGTGTTCGCGCTGGTCCTGGGCGTCGCCATGACGCTGCCCATCGGCGGCGCCGACATGCCGGTGGTGATCTCGTTGTACAACGCGCTCACGGGACTTGCGGTGGGTTTCGAAGGCTTCGTTCTCGACAACGCGGCAATGATCATCGCCGGCACCGTGGTCGGCGCGGCGGGCACACTGCTCACCCAGCTCATGGCGAAGGCCATGAACCGCTCGCTGGGCAACGTGCTGTTCTCGAATTTCGGCGAGACATCGGTTGCGGGCAGCGGCGGCGTGACCGGCACGCAAAAGGCCATCGAGGCCTCGGATGCCGGCGTCATGATGGCGTACGCGCAAAAGATCATTATCGTGCCGGGCTACGGTCTGGCGGTCGCTCAGGCGCAGCACAAGGTGTGGGAACTTACGCAACTGCTCATGGACCACGGCGTGAAGGTGCGCTTTGCGATTCACCCGGTGGCCGGCCGCATGCCGGGCCATATGAATGTGCTGCTTGCCGAAGCCGGAGTGCCCTACGATTTGATCTCGGATTTGGACGAGATCAACGCCGAGTTTGAAACCGCGGATGTGGCGCTCATCATCGGCGCCAACGATGTCGTGAATCCCGATGCGCGCAGCAACAAGAACAGCCCGATTTACGGAATGCCGATCTTGAATGCCGACAAGGCGAAGAATGTGATCGTGATCAAGCGCGGCCAGGGCCAGGGGTTCTCGGGCATAGACAATGCGCTGTTCGTGCTCGATCAAACCCGCATGCTGTACGGCGACGCGCAGGCAGCCGTGAGTCAGCTGATCCAAGCCGTCAAGGCGGCAGGGTAATTTCGAAGCGATCCTTAGGTGCCCAGCGGGCCGGAGCCGCGGCGGCATAGTCCTGCAATCGAATCATTTCGCCGATCAACGTCGGCCCGCGCAATTCAAAGCGCACGTAATGATAGTTCGGGAAATCCGTGCTTTGATAGAGATCCGCGGCCGTGCGGTCCACCTCGTAGGGCATCGCACCCCCGCCGCCGGAAACCAGGTATGTGACTCCGTCCTGCGAGAACCGCTCGTAGTTATGAATGTGCCCCGCGCTGACCACGAAGCGGGCTCCGCCATGGCGTGCCGCCTCTTTTAGATACAGGGCCAACGCTTGTTCATTGGCGCGGGCGTTGTGATCCACCAATTTGACGGTCTGCACGTCGGCGACCGGCGGATGATGCATGATCATCAGAACCACGCGAACCTTGGGGTCAAGAGCGCTCACCTGCGCCTCCAGCCATGTGCGTTGCTCGCTGGCGGGCAGCAACGAGGTGTCGCTGTCCAACGCGATGCCGATCACTTTGCTGCCGATGGCAACCGAGTACCAACGCCGGCCTCGCAATTCGGGGAAAGCCGTCCACCAGCGATCGAGGCAGATCGGTTCGAGACAGGCCGACAGTTCATGGTTACCCAGCGCCGGAAAGACCCGCAAATGTTTGTTGCGCCAGATCTTGGTCTCGGCGCGGTACACCGCGTAGTCCGCGGGGATGCCGCGATACGGAAGGTCGCCATTGATAAAGACGGCCGCCGGATTTTCTGCGGCGATCTTCGCGACCAAGGCGCGCCGCGCGGTCGGCGAGCTGGCCGTTGTCTCGCCGTCCTGCATAAATCGAGTGTCGCCATAGGCGATCAATACCAACGGATCGGGCAGAGCCGAGTCCGGAATGTTGAAGGTCGCCGCGCGGGCAGCGCCGCTCCAATTCAGGACAACGCATAAAACCACGGGCAAAGGGCTTCGCATTGCGCGATGCTACGGTCCCGGAGGCATTGAAACCATGAAATTTTTATTTGCCGCGCTGTTGTGCATACCCGCTGCCGTTGGCGCCGCCGCGGCTCCCGGCGAAAGCGCACGCTGGCTCGGGCACGCCGCGCACGTCCATATCATCCGCGACAATTGGGGGATCGCACATGTTTACGGGACGTCCGACGCGGACGCCGTGTTCGGCATGATTTACGCGCAGGCGGAAGATGATTTCAATCGCATCGAGCGCAACTATCTCAGCGGCCTCGGCTGGTTGGCGCAGGCGGAGGGCGAATCCGCCATCTACAGCGATCTGCGGGAACGCTTGTTCATCGATGTCGGCCGTCTGCAGCGCCAATATCGCGGAGCGCCGAGGTGGCTGAAGGCGTTGATGACAGCATGGTCGGACGGTCTGAACTATTTCCTGTCGAAGCATCCGAACGTGCAGCCTAAGGTCATTCTGCATTTCGAACCCTGGATGGCCTTGTCCTTTACCGAAGGCAGCATCGGCGGCGACATTGAAACCATCGATTTGAAGTCGCTGGAGAAATTCTATGCGCCTGCCGCGGCGCCGACCGTGCGCGCGGAGGCGGCAGCGTACGGGGCGCCGGCATCAGATTCGGTCCCGGAGCAGTTTCTCGGCGGCTCCAACGGATTTGCCATTGCGCCGAAGCTGACGGCGTCCGGACACGCCATGCTCTGGATCAATCCGCATACCTCATATTATTTTCGCTCGGAACTGCAGATGGTCAGCGAGCAGGGTCTTGACGTCTATGGAGCAGTGACCTGGGGACAGTTCTTCGTCTATCAGGGCTTCAACGCGCACAACGGCTGGATGCACACGTCTTACGGCGGCGATGCCGTCGACGAATACGCGGAAACCCTGGTGAAGAAGACCGACGGGATGTACTACAAGTATGGAACCGGATTAAGGAAGCTTCGCGTCAGCCAGGTAAGCATTCCCTTCAAGCAAGGCGATGCCATGGGGAACCGCAGCTTCACCGTCTATCACAGTCATCATGGGCCGATTATTCGCGACGACAACGGCAAGTGGATCGCCATCAAATTGCTGCAAGAACCTGTGCCCGCGCTGGAGCAATCCTACTTGCGCACGAAGACCACCGACTACGCCTCCTTCCGCAAGACGCAAGACATGCGCACCGATACCTCCAACAACACGGTGTACGCGGATGCCAACGGGACGATCGCCTACTTTCACGGGAATTTCATACCGAAGCGCCATACGGAATTCGATTTCACGCATCCGGTCGACGGCAGCAATCCAGCAACCGAATGGCAAGGTCCCCACGCGATCGCCGACACGATCACATTGCTGAATCCCAGCAACGGCTGGCTCTTCAACAGCAACAATTGGCCGTTCTCGGCGGCGGGGGACCAGAGTCCAAAGCGCGAAGACTATC
>Ga0210402_10001441_pt1 | contig 24504 bp, 26 predicted proteins | sample IncBWC7MmetaG_FD_161055 | JGI IMG/M metagenome (GOLD analysis project Ga0210402, IMG submission 161055) | Forest soil microbial communities from Barre Woods Harvard Forest LTER site, Petersham, Massachusetts, United States - Inc-BW-C-7-M | ecosystem: Environmental > Terrestrial > Soil >... | reverse complement strand
TAGGTTACCGCGCAACGGCCAGAACTCGCTCAAACCACGATCAGACCGATATTCCGAGCCCCTTTACCGCTACTGAATGCGCCGGATTGAGGTATCAATAAGTTCCATTTCCGCCAACCCCTTCAGTCTCAATAATAAACGTCGCGCGCAGCGCTTTTTCATACGTCCCGGTGACGGCCCCCGCAGGGGGCCGTGTAGTTGAATCACAACCTTTGAAAATATTTCTGCCGCCTTAAAATCAAACACTTCCAGACTTTCAGACCTGCATCACTCAAAGACCGTCTGCTACAGTCGAATCGGAAGGAGTTGCCCACCGCGACTCTTTCAACGGTTTTCTTGCTGGCCAGCAAGCGTTGCACGTACGGTGGTACTGAACTTCCCGTAGGGCCTTAAAACCCGAACGGCTGTCTGACCACGGTACGGGGTCGGCGGGGAGCTCTTGGGTTCGAACCCATAACACTGGGTGGTGTGCGGATAGCGATCATCGCCGTCCCATCTGGTATCAGAGGAACAGCACTAAATCGGCAACGATATGTCCGCCATTCAGCGGGCCTAGATCATCGAAGGTGCTTTCCAAACCATTGGGCGGCCGACACGCACGGCGATAAGTCCGAGGGGACAACCCCAAAAGCCCGGCCGCCCGCAACGAATTCTGCATAATCTTTCGGCACAAGTGTCTCTATTTCCACGACACACCGCTTGCTAACGCGCGCGGCTCCGAAAGCACTTTTCAGAGCCGCGACCACGCCAAACAGAGCCGCGACTTGTCGCTCGACCGTCAGGGAGCGAACCGAACAGCCGTCGTGATAGACTGATATTCTTTTTCAAACCGCTCCCGGGTTGGAGGAATGGAGGGATCGTGCCAAGCCTTGATCGAGTTTGGGCGAATAGCCTGAATCGACGGAACGCTTTCCGGGCCATGGCAGGCTTTCTTGCCGGGTCGCCCTGGCTGCGGTCCCAGCTGCGTTCCCAGCAGGATCCGTTCCGCGATCACAGCCGCATTCCCGGGCTGAATGAGCTCGTTACGGTATTCGACTTCGAGCCCGTGGCGTACGCCAAGGTTCCCCGGTACAACTACGACTACACGGCTTACGGAACCGATAGCGAGTTCACGCTGCGCCGCAACCGGGAGGCTTTCGATTGGGTGGAACTGATACCGAATAGAGTTCTCGACATCAGCCCCATCCGGACGGCAACCGAGATCCTCGGCACCAAAATGGATTTTCCCATCATGGTGTCCCCTTCCGCCGGTCACACCATGCTTCACCCCGATGGCGAACTGGCCACCTGTCAGGGCGCCGCCGCGGCATCCAATACTCCGTACATCGTGAGCAACAACTCCAGCTTTCCGTTCGAAAAAATCGCGGCTGCGGCCAAGGCCCCACTGTGGTTTCAGCTTTATCCGAAGCTGGAACTGGACGACAATCGTGACGTTTTGGACCGGGTTCAAGCCGCCGGCGCCCGCGCCGTGGTGGTCACCATCGATCAGCAGGCCGCCCAGTACGAGCGCATCCTGCACGATCGCAATCTCACCACCCGGCCCCCCGCCACTCGGAGAGCCGCGCCCAAGAATCCGTATCGGCTCCAGGAGTCCCGCCTGTTTTATACGTGGAAGCTCCTGGAGCAGATCCGCGGTGTGTGCAAGGTGCCGATGCTAGCGAAGGGGATTCTCACGGCGGAAGACGCGAAGCAATGTCTCGAGTGCGGCCTGGACGGCGTATACGTGTCAAACCACGGCGGCCGTTCACTGGATTATAGTCCGGCCACATTGGAAGTGCTGCCGGAGATTGTCGATGCCGTGGGCGGCAAGGTTCCGGTAATCTTTGATAGCGGTGTTCGCCGCGGCACCGATGCTCTCAAGGCACTCGCATTGGGAGCCCGCGCCGTTTGCCTGGGCCGCGTGCCCCGGTGGGGCTTGGGGGCCTACGGCGCACCCGGCGTCCAACGGATTCTGGAGATTCTGCAGGCCGAACTGGTGCGGGGAATGGCTTACACCGGCCGGCCCACCTTGGCGTCCATCGATCGCACCATCGTGAGGACCGATTTTCCATGACTAGGCGGCAGGCTTTGGCGGCGTATGGATCGCTGCTCGCAGGGCCGCCGCCTGTGCGCGCGCAAAAACTGATCGGCGAGCCGGCGGGGCGGATTCCACCGGTCCAGGAACTCCTCAACGCCGCGGAATTCGAGGCCGTCGCCGGGCGCAAACTGGACAGCCTGACGCTGGCGGAGATCGCCGGCAGCGAGCGCGGCGCGTTCGACCGGATCACGTTCCGGCCGCGCCTGATGATCGATTCGCGGCAGATGGATTTGACCGTCGAACTTTTTGGACAGAGCCTGTTCACGCCCGTTCTCATCGGCCCCCTCTCGCTGCAGAAACGATTCCACCCGGAGGGGGAACTTGCCATGGCGCGCGGCGCCTCCGCCGCCAAAGCACTGATGGTGGTGGCCGATGGTTCCAGTTATCCCGTCGATCAGATCGCCGCGCAGGCGAAAACTCCGCTCTGGTATCAGGTCAGCGTGGAGCCTGGCATGAATGCTGTAGAGCCGGACATAAACCTGCTCCGTACTCGCATCCAGCGCGCCGTCGGCGCCGGATGCAAAGCGCTTTGCGTGACGGTGGGGAGCGAGACTCCCGGATCTCCCCTCGCCGCGGGTGTCGACTGGAGCGCCATCGATCGTCTGCGCAAAGGCATCGCCGTGCCGGTTGTGCTGAAGGGCGTGATGAGCCCGGAAGAGGCGCGGAAAGCGGTTGCTCGCGGTGTCGAGGGTATTGTCGTTTCCAATTACGCGGCGCGCCCCATTCCCGGCGTGGCTTCTCCGATTGAGGTGCTCCCCTCCATTGCGGATGCCGTCGGCGGAAAGGTGCCCGTCCTGATCGACGGCAGCTTCCGCCTCGGCAGCGATGTGCTGAAAGCCCTCGCCCTGGGCGCGCGTGCTGTTCTGCTGGGCCGGCCCGCCTTGTGGGGACTGGCGGCCTACGGAGCCGAGGGTGTTCAAAGCGTCGTAGAGTTGATCCAGTCCGGATTGGCCCGCGACATGGCGATGTGCGGCCAGGTGAACGTCAAGTCACTGGACCGCACCGTCGTCAAGATTCACCGCTATTAAGTCGTAGCGTCATCCAGCCGCGAAAATTCCTCTTGCATTTATCTACTATAGAGTAGTAGCATCAGATACAAGATAGTAAAGCCAGATGACCAAGCCCAAGCTGAGCAAGCTCGAACTTCAAATCCTGGAAGCCCTGTGGGCCCAGGGGAAAGCATCCATTCGGGAGATTCAGGAAGCCTTTCCGAAGCCTCGCCCCGCCTACACCACCATCCAGACAACCGTATACCGGCTGGAAGGGAAGCGCGCCGTACGCCGGGTGCGGAAAATCAGCAATGCCCACATCTTTGAGCCGATCGTGGCCCGGGACGTGACGCGGCACCGGCTGCTCGACGAGATTCTGAGTTTCTTCGGAGGGCGCGCCCAACCGATGATGGCGCAGCTCGCCGAGGCGGGGAAACTGACACTCGACGACGTTCGCGAATTGGAAAAGACCATCAAAAAGCTGGAGCTGCAACAAAAAGGGAAGCGTGAATCGAAATGATCGGTGAACTGACGAACATCGGTGAACTGACGAACCATCTCTGGCAATCGACGTTTTTCGCACTGGCGGCAGGGCTCCTCACGGTCGCGTTCCGCCAGAACCGGGCCAAAATCCGCTATTGGCTGTGGTTCAGCGCGTCGTTCAAGTTCTTCGTCCCGTGGGCGCTGTTAATGAGCCTGGGAAGCCATCTGGGGTGGGCGCCGGCCGCCCGCAAGATTGCGACGCAGATTGCCACCCCAGCGGTCTCGTTCACGATGGAGCGAATCACCCAGCCATTTCCCGGCGCCTTGCCGCTGGCACAGTCCACGCGGGGCACTCGCGATTGGGTCCCCATGGCGATCCTCGGCGGGTGGGCGTGTGGATTCGCAGGCGTCGCGCTGATACGGCTACGAACCTGGAGTCGAATTCGGGCGGCGGTGCGCGCAAGCACTCCCGTTGACATTCCGGCAACCGTGGAGATACGCTCGGCTCCGGGCTTGCTGGAACCCGGCGTGGTTGGATGGTTGCGTCCCATCCTTCTCTTGCCGGCGGGCATCGTGGAACGCCTGACGCCGCCTCAACTGGAGGCGGTCCTGGCGCACGAGCTATGCCATGTCCGCCGCCGCGACAACCTGTTGGCCGGAATTCACATGTTCGTTGAAGCCATGTTTTGGTTTCATCCCTTGGTGTGGTGGATCGGAGCCAGACTGGTAGAAGAACGCGAGCGTGCCTGCGACGAAGAAGTGCTGAGCCTGGGCAGTCAGCCGCGCACCTACGCCGACGCGATACTCAACGTCTGCAAGCTCTATGTGGAATCGCCGCTCGCGTGCGTGCCGGGAGTAACGGGAGCCAATCTCAAGCGAAGAATTGAGGCGATCATGACCAATCGCACCGGGCAAGGGTTGAATCGTGCCAGGAAGTTTCTGCTCGCAGGTGCCGGAGTCGCGGCTCTGGCTGGCCCTGTCGTGGTCGGTGTGGTGATCGGTGTAGGCCATGCGCCGGCAGTCCGTGCTCAGTCGCCCGTGGCCATCCCGGCGGGCCGAGTGTCGGGCACAGGGGGCGCCCCGCAAACCGCGCGGCAACCAGCATACTCGGCGCCTGCAGCGCCCGGCCCAGCGGACACGCCGGCGTCGTCACAGGCCGCACAGGCGGCGACTGCTTCGGCGGCGCAGGTCGAGTATCAAGACCGTCGACTGGTGGCGATCCTGTTCGATTTCGCTACCATGACTGCGGACGAACAATCCCGGATGCGGCAGACCGCGATCCATTTCGTTCACACGAATATGAAGCTAGCCGACCTGGTGGCGGTCATGGCCGTGGATAACGGCAATCCAGCGATTGTCCAGGACTTTACGGATGACCGGGCTGTCCTGGAGTCGGCCATTCTAAAACTCGGCGCCGGAGCCGGGAACAGTTCGGTACCCAGTGTTGCTGTCAGGCTTTCCGGCATAGAAAAGGCGGCGAAGCTGCTGGCTGTTTTTCCGGAAAAGAAAGCGCTGATGTATTTTGCCAGCCGGATCGCGCCGTCGGAAGTGGACAATCAGGCGGAGTTGCAGCATGTGCTCTATACGGCGCAGATGTCGAATGTTGCCTTTTACGCGATTGACTCGCGTGGGCCGGCTCCGCAGCTCAAGGCTCAATCCAGTTCGGGAGGCAGGTCGATGGCTCCGCAATCCGCGCCCGCGGGCGTGCCGCAAGACGAGTACGACCGCCGTCTGGTATACGCCCAGGCGAACTTCGGTTCGACCTCAAGTGCGATGGGCCGGACTTACATCCGGTACGGGCCGCCGGACCAGATCGACGACCGCGGCTCCAATGCGCAGAATGCTTCGCAGATCTGGCGGTACAACTATCTGGAGAATTTCCGCAGCCGCGTGGAATTCGAATTCACGCCAGGGAACACTCCCCGCGGCGTGCGCATCAACTGGCCGCCGCCGTTGGCGACATATGATGGCGCGCCAGGCGCCGCTGCCGCCTTGGCGGAGGCACTCAGCCGGGAAAGCCGGGATCCCAGCCAGCCGGTAACATCGAACGCGATCGCGGGACTTCCCGGGCGGCATGCCTCCTTTCAGATTTATCCAACGGAAGAGCTTCAGACGCTTTCGGTGCCGGTCGATTCGCTATCCGGCCGGGTCGATTTCCTCGGCCAAATCAAAACACTCCCGGACACGGGCGCGACAGGCCAGATTGTGGCGACGGTTCGGGGCGATGTGCAGGCGTCGGCGGGCACGTACCAGGCGAAATTCATTCTGAACGCCGGCGCCTACGTTTGCGATTTGATTGTGAGGGAACAGTCCACCGGCCGGATGTACGGAGAAACGATTCGCTTCGAGGTGAAGTGATCCAAGCGGCTACCGGACAAAAAGCAGAAAGGATGCGTGGATCGAAATGATCGGTGAACTGACCAACATCGGGGAACTGAAAATGATCGGCGAATTGACCAACCATCTCTGGCAATCGACGCTGTTCGCAGCCGTGGCAGGGCTCCTGGCGGTCGCGTTCCGCAAGCACCGGGCACAGGTCCGCTATTGGCTGTGGTTCAGCGCATCGTTCAAGTTCCTCGTTCCGTGGGCGCTGCTGATGAGCCTCGGGAGCCACCTGGGGTGGGCGCCGGCCGCCCGGAAGATTGCGCAGATTGCGACCCCAACGGTCTCGTTCACAATGGAGCGAATCGCGCAGCCATTTCCCGGCGCCTTGCCGTCGACGCCGTCCACGCGAGGCACTCGCGATTGGGTCCCCATGGCGATCCTCGGCGTGTGGGCGTGTGGATTGGCAGGCGTAGCGCTGATCCGATTTCGAGGCTGGCGCCGCATTCGCTATGCGGTACGCACAAGCACGGCGATTGACATTCCGGCAACCGTGGAGGTTCGCTCGGCTCCGGGCTTGCTGGAGCCCGGTGTAGTCGGGTTGTGGCGCCCTGTCCTGCTCCTGCCCGCGGGCATCGCGGAACGCCTGACCCCGCCTCAACTGGAGGCGGTGCTGGCGCACGAACTGTGCCACGTCCGCCGACGCCACAACCTGTTCGCGTCGCTCCACATGATCGTCGAAGCCGCGTTCTGGTTCCATCCCCTGGTGTGGTGGATCGGCGCGAGGTTAGTTGCCGAACGCGAGCGTGCCTGCGACGAGGAAGTGCTGAGCCTGGGCAGTCAGCCGCGCGTCTACGCCGAAGCCATAGTCAAGGTCTGCAAGCTCTACGTAGAATCGCCGCTGGTGTGCGTGTCCGGGGTAACCGGGGCCAATCTCAAGCAAAGAATCGAGGCAATTATGGCGAACCGCGTGGTGCTCAGACTGAACCTCGCCAAGAAAATAGCCCTGGCAGTTGCCGGGATAGCGGCTATAACAGTGCCAATTGCAGTCGGCATAATGAATGCGCCATCAATCCGGGCTCAAGCCCAATCTTCTGCCCGATCTGGGGCTGCGGCCGCGCCGAAATTCGAAGTGGCCTCCGTCAAGCCCTGTAGGGCGGACAGGGCGGACGTCGCCTCTGGCGGCAGGAAGGGAGGTGGAGGCGGCAGCCTCTCTCCCGGGCGCTTGCATAAGGATTGCCGGACTGTGAAGAGTCTCATCCAGATGGCGTAGGTGCTCTTCGCGAACGGCCATGTCAATCTCCCCGGGAGTGGGTCTGTTCCGATCGAGGGAGGCCCGGCCTGGATCGATTCCGAGCGCTACCGGATCGACGCGAAAGCGGAGGGTCCACAAAATCAGGGAACGATGCATGGGCCCATGCTGCAAGAGCTTTTCGAAGACAGGTTTAAGCCGAAGATCCATCGCGAGACCAGAGAGGTGCCGGTCTATGCGGTGACTGTGGCCAAGGGCGGCCTCAAACTGCCGCAGTTTAAGGAAGGAAGTTGCACTCCCATCGATTTCACGATTTTCACGCAGTTCCCGCCGCCGCCGCTTCCGGAACTGCCGCCGGGCCAAAAGTACTGTCCTAATCTGGGCACAATGAAAGGACCGAAGGTGACGGTGGACGCACAGGGGACGAGTATCGAGGAGTTTTCCAAAGTCTTCCTCAGCAGTTTGGACCGCCCGGTGATCAACAAGACCGGGGTCGTGGGGTTGTTCGATTTCCATCTGGAATACACGCCCGACGAACCCTCATTCCAGCCACGTGGCGGCGACTCGGCCGACCCCGCCGGTCCATCGATCTTTATTGCGCTACAGCAACAGCTCGGGTTGAAACTTGAGCCGGCCAAAGGCCCGGCGAATTCCTGGTCATCGATCACGTCGAGAGGCCCTCGGGAAACTAATCGTGGTGGCGGAAAATGGGCGATCCTCGGCCCGTGGGCGGATCCACCGCTGCATCGCGGGCGCCACACTCAAGCCCTGGGCCTCCAGCCGGAGGTTCTCACACGCGCTCGCGTCCCTCGCGACAGGTACCGCCCGGCAGGCTAGGGCTTCAACACTTTGACGACGTAGTAACTGACCGAGTGCGGAACCTCCTTGAACCAATGAGGGACGCCCGCTGGTACGACGATTACGTCGCCCTTGCTCAGGCGGTGAGTGTCGCCGCCCTTGATGTCCGTTCCCAGAGACTGACCCGCCTTGGTCACTTTTCCGCCAATCATTTCTCCGCCGGTCACGAAGGTCGCTTCGCCGTCAACCATGTAAATGACGTCGGTCTCCTTATCGTGCACTTCGACCTGGCCCGCCTTTTCCCGATGGCTGCAGGAGACCAGCAAATCCTGAGCCGACACCAGCGGGCCGCCTTTGGCGAGTGCGGCTGTTACCTTCTCATGGTCCACGTAGGTTACGCCGGAACCGGCAGCGGAAAGCCAAAGCGCCGCTGCTACCAACGTTAATAGCACGAGCAAGAACTTCATCTGGATTCTCCTTTCTCCTCTATCGGATTGTACGTTGAGTTGTCGCCACCGGCAAGGGTGGCGTCAGGAAAAGTTAGCGGCAAGAAAGGCAAGAAGGCTTTCTTGTGGCTCTTGTGGCGGCATCACACAGGCGGATTGCCAATCCGCCGGACCCAGAGGGTACCCCTACCAACCTGCCCCACAACAAATCGACAAAGCCCCGCCTCCTGCTAAGCTTGCATCTTGGGCATTTCCTGCCGAAATGGAGAATCAACCGTGAAAGTAGTTGCCGGAGTCGACCTTGGCGGGACCGCCATCAACTATACGATCGTCAACGCGCAGGAGCAGTTCCTCATCGAAGGACTATGCGAGCACCCCGCGCTCGCCACGCAAGGGCCGGACGTCTGCCTCCGGCAGATCGACGACGGCCTGAGAATCGCCGTCGAAGAAGCCGGAGTGCGTTGGGACGACGTGGTCGCTGTCGGCCTGGACACGCCCGGTCCGGCGAGTTCCTCCGGCGTCCTCAGTGCGCGCGGCTCCACCAACTTTGTCCATGCCGATTGGGCCGGATTCGACATCCGCCAGAACCTCGAAGCGCTTCTCGGCCGCCCCGTCACCTACCTCAACGATGGCAACGCCGGAGCCCTTTGGGGACACTTCACACTCTTCGGCGTGGACAGCCGGGAGACTTCGATCTCCGCCGTGATCGGCACCGGTCTGGGCGGCGGCGTCATCGTAGAGGGCAACGTAGTCAAAGGCAAAATGGGATTCGGCGGAGAACTCGGCCACGTCCTCATTCCCTACCAGAGCATCGCCGGCACCGAAGGCCTCAAGCCGGAATGCAACTGTGGCCGCACAGGCGACCTGGAGTCGCTCTGCTCGCTCACCGCCATCGCCAAAACGCTGCTGCCCTACTTCCTGGTCCGCTATCCCGGCCACGAATTCGCCCAGCTCGACATGAGCAAGGCGGCAAAACTGGTGCGCGGGATGGCCGAGCGGGGCGATCCCCTCTGCCGCGACATCTTCCGCGTACAGGCCCGCGCGCTCGGGCTGTTCTTCGACGAGATGGTGAACACCTTCGATCCCGATGTGTTGATCATCGGCGGCGGCGCTCTTGAAACCGGCGTGGACTTCCAGCGCTGGTTTATCGCCGAAACCCGCGCCGCCATGCCCGGCCAGCGCCAGGAGCAGGCGGCGATTCCGATTCACGTGATGCCCAACGGCGATACCGCCGGCGCGCGCGGCGCGGCCATCGAAGCCTTCAAGTTCGCGCGCCTCGGAGGTCTATCGTAACTCGGAGGTCTCCAGTAATTCCGAGGTCTACAGTAACAGCACGACCGCTCCCTCACGGTCACGGCTCTGAAGTCGGGGGGCGCGATTTCATTTTCTAGCCGGCGCCCCGTCCGACACCGCCACCCCCACCAGAGAATCGGCGCACCCGTAGTAGAGAAAGAATTTGCCCTTGAACCGCACCAGACCTTCCGTGAAAGTCGTGCCCGCGGCATACTGACCGCGCATTTCAAAAGGCAGTTCGGGCTTGAACACCGGTCCAGCCGTTCTCGAAATTAACTTTGCCGGATCGTTGGCCGCAAACAGGGCTTCGCCCGTGGCATAAGTATCGGCGGGCAGATTCGGATCGCCGCCCTCAGCGGCATTCTTGCCGTTGTAGAGCACCACAATGCCGTCGCGGGTCAGTACCGGTGGCGGTCCTACTTCGGGTAAGCCGCTGTCGAACCGACCGGGTCGTTTGCCCAATACAACGACAGGATCCCCCTTGGCGTCCTCCACCGGGCGCCAATCGATCAGGTCATTCGAAATGGCCAGGTGAACTTCACCTTCGCCCCAATACATCCAGTATTTCCCATTGACCTTGGCGGCAATCAGACGGTCCCCGGAAATCCGCGAGACGATTCCGGCGGATTTATGAAACATGCGCAGATACTTGCCGCCGGAGGCATGGGCGAATGCCGGGCCGTGCTTGGTCCAGGCCACCAGGTCTTTGGATGTGGCGATGGCGGTATCCGTGATCTTGCGATTCCACTGCGTGTAAGTCAAGACATAGGTGCCGTCCGGGCTTTCGGTGATGCGGGGGTCTTCGCAACCGCCCTCCCACTCCCGTTCTTTTTGGTCGTCATCGGCCGGGTACAGCACCGGGGATGGCCCTCTGGTGAAATGGAGGCCGTCGTCGCTCTCGGCCAACCCCAGTCGAGACGTGTGCATGCCGATTTGCATCTCGCCGGTACTGTCCTCGGCGCGATAAAGAACATAGACCTTGCCGTTGCGGACCACGGCGGCGGGGTTGAATGTGTGCAGCGCCTCCCAATGAATTTGCGTCTTGCGCATGGGGCAGAAGAAGACGGAGTCGGCTGAGGGCGCGATCGCCGGATTGGCATCGCCGGGGCGAACGAAATGGCCCAGGCCCCAACTGACGGGAACCTGCGCTACCAGCGCGCCGGCGGCCAGTATAGCGCCGGCGGCCAGCATGCCGACGCATCGGGGCAAGGTCTTGGCCTGCGTTCCGAAGAGTTTCGACCCGGCCAAGCCGGTTTCGATTTTCCTGGGCATGTCTGGTGGTGGCGCCTCAACCAGCGTACAACAGGCCGCGCCGGGCGGCTCGGCATTTCGCAGCCGGAGGATGGCCCGTCAACTCACGCGACCGCAGCCACGACGCCCGATTCGCCCGCGCAGCCGCGACTGAACCGCCCGAACGCGCATGGGGTCATGGTATCCTCATCCATAAACTTAACGCTATGAAACTCAAGCTTGCCCTTGTGGCAACCCTCTTGGCAGGAAGCATCTTCGCGCAGGCGCCGGAATACGGACCAGCGAAAGGAACACTGGTGATCCAGGGGGGCGGTTCTAACGTGGGCACCGGGATCTTCGAGACATTTATCAACAAGGCCGGCGGACTGGGCGCGAAGATTGTGGTTGTCCCCACGGCCGGCGGCAACCGCACTCCGGACGGGAATATCAAAGTGTACCAGGAAGAACAAGTGGTCGCCGCCTGGAAGAACCGCGGAGTCACCAACGTTCGGATGCTGCATACGCACGACCCGAAAGTGGCGGATACCGAGGACTTCGCCAGGCTTTTGCGCGACGCCGACGGTGTCTGGTTCGATGGGGGACGGCAATGGAATATTGTCGACTCCTACGCCAACACGTTGACCTGCCGGGAATTTTACAAGGTATTGGAGCGTGGCGGTGTGATCGGCGGCAGTTCGGCCGGGGCCACAATTCTAGGCGAGTACCTGGTGCGCGGGGCCATCGCCGGTTCCGAGATTGTCATGACACCGGAACCAGAGCACGAGCACGGCTTCGCCTTCCTCCGCAAGACCGCGATTGATCAGCACATCAATACTCGCAACCGTTGGGACGACATCATTCCGGTTATCAAGAAATATCCCGACCTCCTCGGAATCGGTCTGTCGGAAGGCACAGCTATTGTTGTGACTGGGGATCGGTTTGAGGTGATCGGAAAGTGGAAGGTTGCCATCCACGACAACACTCGCGTGTATCAGCCCTGGGAAAAGCCCTACTATGTCCTTTCCGCGGGCGATGTGTACAACATGAAGACACGTACGATCGAAAAATATGGCACCGGCGTTCTGGTTCCGCCCGCGGTCATACCGGCGAAGGAGACAGTGCCCGCAAAACGCTGACGCAAGACGGCCAAGAGGTGCTGTACAGAGCATCGTGCCTGATCAGAGCGTGACTGAACACAGCGAAGAGTGCGACGTGTGCAGTGGTTCCGGGCAATGCACCGAGTGCAAGGAAGGAGTAATGGCGGCCAGTGCTTCAATTGTGCGGGTACTGGTCAGTGTGTTCAGTGTCAGGGCACGGGTCGCCGGGCAGTCGATCACAAGAGGTGACCGGAGGCACGGCGAGGGAGCGGCACTTCCGGCACCGGCAGGTCTTCGACGCCGGGCAACAAACTTGACCTGTGTTTGGCGGCGCCAATCGCGACGCGGACTTCATGAGATAATCCGTGGGTGGAGCGGCAATTCGAACATCAGTTCGAGTGGGACCCTGTAAAGGCCCTCCGCAATGCCAGGGAGCACGGAGTTTCATTTGGGCGGGCCGCCACGGTTTTTCTCGATCCAGGAACCATGTCGATATTCGACAATGAGCACAGCGAGGAAGAGGAGCGTTGGATCACTCTCGGATTGGATCGCGCTGGAGTGCTGCTGGTGGTGTGCCACACGTTCCGCGAGGAGCACGAAACCGTCCGTGGGCTAGCGCAAAGATACGCATAATTTCCGCTCGCCGGGCGGACCGCAGTGAAGCCGCACAGTATCTGGGGAATTGAAACATGAAGCCAAATTACGACTTTTCCAAAGCCGAGAGAGGCAAATTTTTCCGGCAGGGAGCTCGCCTGCGGCTGCCTATTTACCTTGACGGCGAGTTGCAGCAACGTCTGGAGCGTATCGCGCAGAAGAAGGGTCAGGATCTCGGTGACGTGGTGACCGATCTGTTGACCAAGGACGTGGAGATGCCGGAGGAGTTGACTTGATTGAGCTGTGTTGCCGAACTCGAATGGTCTCCAAGGCCGGCCGTCACGCATAGGCTCCGCGTTCAACCGCAAGCCATCGCGCTATTCACTGGTGCTCGCCTATGAGCAACTCCTCATCCTGATCGTTGACGAGGCCCTGGCCGTAGGCGACGCCGTCTTTGCCAACCTAATCCGCGACTGAAACCGCGCGTCCGTGGAGACCGTCAGGCGGGAAACGCCCCACAGCAATCACTTCACTCCGAAACAATCGGTTCCGCTACGTCCTCGGCGGCCGGGGCAAGCTCCCGATGATGATTCAAGAAGCGAACGCACGCGTTCCAGCGCAGCAACGCGTCGTCGTTGCCTTGCGGGCGCAGCGGCTCGGCAGTTTCGAATAGCTGCAGGGCCGTGACGATCCACTCGTAGACGTAGCGGTGCGCGCCGGGGCCGCCGGTCTGGTAGCGCGCCTTGGCCCGGCGCTCCCACACGATGCCGGCGTAGTAGGCGCGGCCGTAGGGCGAGTCGAGGTGCGGCACCGTCGCCATCGCGTCCGTGAAGGCGCGCGTGTCGTGCGGAATCTGGTCGGTCAAAGCCAGGATCAGATCGATCAGCGCCGCCTGATTGCCGGGTTCAATCTGCAGGATGTCGTGGCAGATGCTTTCGGCTGCGCTGGGGTCGTTGAGCAGCCGGTAGCGCTCGACTCTCGCCAGAGCGCCGGCCACGCTGTCGTGCGAGATCGGCTTGAGCTCGAACATAGGACCTCCCCCTCTTTACAGGATACCGTCACCGGATGCAATCAGAGGATACTGAACAGTTTCTTAATCGGGTCGAAAAACTCGTCGACCACGCGCTCCTTGAGCGGGATGATGGCGTTCTCGGTGATGGTAATGAACTCCGGGCAGACCTGGCGGCAGCAGGTAGTGATGTTGCAATAGCCGATGCGATGCTTGTCTTTCAGGTCCTTAACCCGGTCTTCGGTGTCGAGCGGATGCATCTCCAGCGCGGCGGCGTGGACCAGATAACGCGGCCCGATGAACTCATCGAACTTCCGGTGCTCCCGCAGCACGTGGCACACGTCCTGGCAGAGGAAGCACTCGATACACTTGCGAAACTCCTGCACGCGGTCCACGTCGGCCTGCTGCATGCGCCAGGTGCCGTCGGGGGCATCGGGCAAGCGCGGCCGGAAAGGCTTGATCGTTTTCTTGACGCGAAAGTTCCAGGAGACGTCGGTGACCAGGTCGCGAATCGGGGGAAAGGCGTGCATGGGCTCGACGATCACCGGCATCGCCAGGTTCAACGTGCTGAGACGCGTCATACACATGAGGCGCGGCGTGCCGTTGATCTCGGCGGAGCACGAACCGCACTTGCCGGCTTTGCAATTCCACCGCACGGCCAGGTCGGGCGCCTGGTTGGCCTGAATGCGGTGGATGGCGTCCAGCACCACCATGCCTTCATCCACCGGCGTAGCGAAATCCTGGAATTTTCCGCCGTCCGCGCTGCCGCGCCAGATGCGGAACGTGGCCTGCTGCGCCATCTATTTCATCTCCTCCACAATCTGCTTGAGCTCATCGGGCATGGCCGGAAGGGGCCGCTTCTCCAGCGCCATGCCGCCATCCGCCATGCCAACTTCAGCCCCCCGCCGCACCACGATGCTGTGCTTGCCCCACTCCGCGTCTTTGTTCGGGAAATCTTCGCGAAACTGCGCGCCGCGGCTTTCCTTTCGCAGCAAGGCCGCGCGCGTGATGGCCTCAGACACGTCCAGCATGTTCGCCAGATCCAGAGCCGTATGCCAGCCATTGTTGTACTGGCGGTGGCCTGCAGTCCCGGCGACGGCGGCTTTCGCCCGCAGTTGTGCGATCGCGTGCAGGGCTTGTTCCATTTCACCCTCGGTGCGCACAATGCCCACCAGGTCCTGCATGCGCTCCTGCAGTTCGTACTGGATCTGATACGGATTCTCGCCCGTGGGTCCGTGTTCGAAAGGCTCGAGCGCCGCGCCCGCGGCAGCTTGCACCTGCGTCTCGTCCACCAGGGCGGCGCCGTTGCGGCGGGCGAACTCGGCGGCGAACTGGCCGGCGCGCTTGCCGAACACCAGCAGGTCGGAAAGTGAATTGCCGCCCAGGCGGTTGGCTCCGTGCAGGCCGGCGGCGGCTTCGCCGGCGGCGTAGAGGCCGGGCACGGTGGACATTTGGGAATCGCCGTCCACGCGGATGCCGCCCATCATATAGTGCGTAGTGGGGCCCACTTCCATCGCCTCCTTCGTAATGTCGATGTCGGCAAGCTGCTTGAACTGGTGATACATGCTGGGCAGTTTACGCTGGATGTGTTCGGCGGCTTTCGGCAAATGCTGCTTGATCCAGGCGATGTCGAGATAGACGCCGCCGTGCGGGCTGCCCCGGCCTGCCTTGACTTCCCGGTTGATGCAGCGCGCCACGTGATCGCGCGTAAGCAATTCCGGCGGGCGGCGCGCTTGTTTGTCGCCCTGCGTATAGCGCCAGCCTTCGTCCTCGGTGTCGGCGGTCTGCGCTTTGTAGAGATCGGGGATCTCGTCGAACATGAAGCGGCGCCCTTCGGAGTTTCGCAGCACTCCGCCTTCGCCACGCACGCCTTCCGTCACCAGGATACCGCGCACGCTGATGGGCCAGACCATGCCGGTAGGATGAAACTGCACAAACTCCATGTCGAGCAGTTCGGCGCCCGCGCGGTAGGCCAGCGCCAGTCCGTCGCCGGTGTACTCCCAACTGTTGCTGGTGATCTTGAAGGCGCGGCCGATGCCGCCGGTGGCGATTACCACGGCCTTTGCGGTCCACAGAATAAAGTGGCCCTTTTCGCGATCGTACCCGAAGGCGCCCGCGATCCGGCCGGAATCCATCAGCAGACTGAGCACCGTGCATTCCATGTGCACTTCCATGCCGGTGTGGATGCCATGGTCCTGCAAAGTCCGGATCATCTCCAGCCCGGTACGGTCGCCAACATGGGCCAGGCGGGGATAGCGATGGCCGCCGAAGTTGCGCTGCAGGATGCGGCCGTCTTTGGTACGGTCGAAAAGCGCGCCCCAGGCCTCCAGCTCGCGCACGCGGTCGGGCGCTTCCTTGGCATGCAACTCGGCCATGCGCCAATTGTTGAGATACTGGCCGCCGCGCATGGTGTCGGCAAAATGCACCCGCCAGTTATCGCGGTCGTCCACATTGGCAAGCGCGGCTGCCACTCCGCCCTCGGCCATGACGGTATGCGCCTTGCCCAGAAGCGATTTACACACCACACCGACCTTGATGCCGGGCGAGGCCGCTTCAATGGCGGCGCGCAACCCTGCACCGCCCGCGCCGATTACCAGAACGTCGTAGGCGTACGTCTGGTATTCCGCCATTAAAAGATTCTCCAGTCGGACCAGATGCCCAGCGCGCAGAGGCGCACGTAGATATCGGCGAAACCGACGGAGCAGAGACTGGCCCACGCCCACTTCTTGTGGTTTCCATTCAGGCAGGTAACGCAATTGTAGAGCTGGTGGCGGACGGGGTGCTCGGAGACGCGGTCGAAAACGCCGCCGATCAGGTGGCGGAACGCGTGGCAACCGAAGACATAGCCGCCCAGGAGCACGACGTTGACCGTGAGAACCAGCGTGCCCACGCCGATGCCGAAGCCATTGGGAAACCAGAATGCCTTCCAGGCGTCGTAGACCAGGAATCCCCAGACCAGGTAGGAGAGCCGCAGAAAGTAGCGGTGGAAATTCTGCATGATCAGCGGAAAACTTTTTTCGCCGAGGTAGGTCTTGCGCGGCTCGCCGACGCTGCAGGCCGGCGGGTCTGCCCAGAACGATTTGTAGTAGGCGCCGCGGTAGTAATAGCAGGTGAACCGGAAGAGGCCGGGGATCCAGAGAATGAAGAGCGCGGGAGAGAACGGCAGAAAGCCCGGATACCAGGAAGGCTTGGGGCCGAACCAGGCGTGCGGCGAGTCACCAAAGATTTCAGGGGAATAGAACGGAGAAATGTAGGGACCGTAGGTGTAGTTTTTATTCTGCCAGGCGGCCCAATTGGCGTAGACCAAAAATGTTCCCAGCCCAAGGAAAACCAGTAAAGGGGAAAGCCACCAGGTATCGCGCCGCGAGGTCTGGCCAAAGCTCCCGTTCTTCCAGACGAGATCGGGAGCCGCCGGTTCCGCTTTGACCTCAACGTCCATTTGCCCTCCTGCCGCTGGGATGCCAGTATACACCATCCTGCGCAGGCGCCGCTGTTTGAACCGGGTGTACATTTCTGGGAGAAGGTGGGACAGACCATCGTCTTTCGTGGTCTGTTGGGATGGGCGTTCCGCCCGCGAAACTTCATGAAAAACCACACCAGGCTCCGGAAGATTCCCGATGGGCGAGGTGGTTTTTCGACCCTGTCATGTCTCGCCAGACAGTCGCCTGACAGACGACAAAACCCGATCGTCTGTCCCACCTTGGCCCGACCAGAATGTAGAAACTCCGGCGGCGGATTGTTAGTCCGCCGGCGCGATGCGTAGCGAGCCAGCCCCAGGTTTACCAGTTGAAGCCGCGCGGGTCTCAGGCCCTTTAACCGGCGCTAGCCGCTATCACGCGGACCACGCGTTCTGGCATCCGGCGTTCCGGAACCGGCCATGGATGTTCCAGTTGAATGGCGGTTTGCTCGGCGTGTCCGTCGCAATACGCCGCCACCATCGAGCGTCCGCCCGATTCGCAGTCGATAGCTCCGGTGAACACGAACGTCGCCGCGTGCGGGCAACATTGCACCGTACACATCACGGTCTCTTTGCGAATCGCGGTAAATCTTGGAGTCATAGAGTAGGGCTATTGTAGCAATTCCGCCGGCCCGCTAACGGCGCCTCTGTTGTGAGCCAGGCATAGAGCCGCCTGGCTCGAAAACTCACGTCGCCCTCTCTTCGATCAGCTCAAACCCGTGCTCCGCGATGTTGGCGAACAAGGTCTCCGAATCGTGCCCGTGCAGACGGAAAATCTGGCGCACCAGGTCGCACACGCTTTCGTAGCCGCTCTCGAAGAAGACCAGGATCGACGGTCCGGCCCCCGACAATGCGCAGCCCAACAGGCCCGGCGCCCGCAGTTTCAGAATCTCGTGCAGACCGGGCACCAGCGGCTCGCGGTAGGGTTGGTGAAACCGGTCTTCCAGGGCCGCGGGGAAAGCCGAAACCGTCCCTGTGGCCAGCGCGGCAATCAGCAGCGACGCGCGCTGCACGTTAAATACGGCATCTTCGCGGCTGTAGCCCGAGGGCAGCACGGCGCGCGCTTTGGCAGTGGGCAGGTCGAAATCCGGCACCACCACCGCCAGGCCGAAGCGGCGCGGCATATCCAGCCGGATGGAACGCGTCACGCCGCCGGAATCGATGGCGCTGGCCACAATCGACCCCAGGATGCAGGGAGCGACGTTGTCGGGATGCCCCTCCAGCCGCGCCGCCTCATCCAGGATACGCAACGGCTTCCAATGTAAATTCAATAACTGGTCGGCGATGATTACGCCGGTAGTCAGTGCCGCGGCGCTCGAACCCATGCCTTTGCCCAGCGGAATATCGTTCCGAATGTGGAGTTCCACCGGCGGCATGCTGGTGCTGAGGTTTCGTGCTACCGTCACCGCCGTCTGCCAGATCAGATTCTCCGGGCCCGTGGGGATGCTCTCCGCATCGCGGCCTTCCGCGCGGATCGCCAGTGTCTCGCTCTGCCGGAACCGGCACGTCAGATATACGCCCAACGCCAGACCCAACGCGTCAAACCCCGGACCCAGATTGGCGCTCGACGCCGGCACCCGGACGGTGAACCAAGGCCTGGGTTCCGATGGAGGATGCATACAGGAAGTTGTCGAATCTCGTTACTTGATCTCCGAGTTACTTAATCTCCAGGATATCCTTTTCCTTGGTTTTGGACGCCTGGTCGATCTTCTGCATGTAAGCGTCAGTCAGCTTCTGGTTGTCGTCCAGAGCTTTCTTTTCGTCGTCCTCGGCTAATTTCTTGTCCTTGAGGAGCTTCTTGACGGCTTCGTTACCATCGCGGCGGATGCTCCTCACGGAGACGCGGTGGTGCTCCGCGATGGCGTGCAGTTTCTTCACCAGTTCCTTGCGCCGCTCCTCGGTGAGCGGGGGAATCGGCAGCCGGATGACTTTTCCGTCGTTGGCCGGATTCAGCCCCAGATCGGACGCCCGGATGGACCTTTCAATGGGCCCGATCTGCGAAACGTCCCATGGCTGGATGGTGATCAGGGCAGGCTCGGGAACGTGCAGGTTCGCCACCTGGTTCAGGGGCGTAGGCGTGCCGTAGTAGTCCACACGGATATGATCGAGGATCCCCAGGTTGGCGCGCCCGGTCCGGATGGACGCCATCTCGTGCTGCAAGTCGGAGACGGCCTTCTCCATGCGGGTCCTGACGTTTGCCTCGACCTCTTTGACTGAGTTGAATGCCGGTCCGCTGGGTGGTGCTGCGTTTTCTGCTTTCATCGAGATTTCTCCGAACGGCTAATGAATCACGGTGCCGACGGGTTCACCCATCGACATACGCATTATATTGCCTGTTGTGTTCAGATTGAAAACGATAATCGGCAGCTTATTGTCGCGGCACATGGCGATGGACGTGGCATCCATGACGCCCAGAGCCTTCGAAAGCACTTCCAGATAGGTGATTTCGGGGTACCGGACGGCCCCGTCGAACTTCAGCGGGTCCTTATCGTACACACCGTCCACGCGGGTGGCCTTAGCGATCACGTCGGCTTTGATTTCAAGCGCGCGCAACGTGGCCGCCGTGTCGGTGGAAAAATATGGGTTGGAGGTGCCGGCCGCGAAAATCACGATGCGGCCCTTTTCCAGATGCCGGATGGCGCGCCGCCGGATATAAGGTTCGGCCACCTGGTGCATCTCAATGGCGCTCATCACGCGGGTGGGAATGCCCATCTGTTCCAGGGCATCGGAAAGCGCCAGCGAGTTGATTACGGTGGCCAGCATGCCCATATGGTCGCCGGTAACGCGGTCCATCTTCTGGGCGGCCGCGGCCACCCCACGGAAAATGTTGCCGCCCCCCACCACCACGCCAATCTGCACGCCAGCGGCCGCCACATCGGCCACTTCGCGGGCCAGACCTTTGACCCGCCCGGGGTCAATTCCGAAGGTCAGCGATCCGGCCAGTGCCTCACCGCTCAGCTTGAGCAGCATGCGGTTGTAGGCAGCCATTTTATTGCTCGGCTGCCGGACTTTCGGGCGCCGCCGAATCACCTACTTTGAAGCGGACGAATCGCGCGATGCTGATGTTTTCGCCCAGCTTGGCGATTTTGGTCTTCACCAGTTGACCAATGGTCAGGGTAGCTTCCTTCACGAACGGCTGTTCCAGAAGACAGACCTCTTCGAAGAACTTGCTCAGGCGGCCTTCCACGATCTTGTCGAGAATCTTCTCCGGCTTGCCTTCGGCGAGCGCCCGCGCGCGCGCGATGTCGCGCTCCTGGTCCAGCAGGTCCGCGGGAACATCCTCTTTGCGGACGAAACGCGGATCGGCGGCGGCGATGTGCATCGACACGTCGTGAACCAGTTCCTGGAAATCTTCCGTGCGCGCCACGAAGTCCGACTCGCAGTTGACCTCCACCAGCACGCCCAGTTGGCCGCCCTGGTGAATGTAGCTTCCGATCAATCCCTGTTTGGTCACACGCGACGCCTTTTTGTGAGCCGAAGCGATGCCGCGCTTGCGCAGGACAATCTCCGCTTCGGGGACGTCGCCCTTGGCTTCCACCAGGGCGGCCTTGCACTCCATCATGCCCGCGCCAGTTCGCTCGCGCAGTTCTTTCACTAATGCTGCGGTAATGTCCGCCATAAGATTCGGTTCGTTCCTTTAGCTTTCAGCGGTCAGCATTCAGCCATCAGCCCGGCAGGAGTACGCCGAGGCGCGGGGATTGACGAGCTGAAAGCTGATCGCTGAAAGCTTCTTCGCTACCTCTAGTGTCCGCTTTCCTTGGCCGCAACCTCGGCAGCCGGTTCGGAGGTCTCGGACGCGGGGCCCTTACGCGAAGCCTGCATTGGTTCGTCCTCCATGCTGAGGCTCTCCGCCATGATCTTCTCGGCATACTTGGGATCCACGTATTCGGTGTACTCCATCATGCCTTCCTCGGCCGGCGTTTCGTCGGAGACAATCTTGTCGGCGGTGAAATCGTGCTCGGTGGCGAGCGCGCGGCCTTCAATCACGGCGTCGGAGATCTTGCTGGCAAACAGACGAATGGCGCGCAGGGCGTCGTCGTTGCCCGGAATCACGTAGTCCACTTCGTCGGGATCGCAGTTGGTATCCACAATCGCCACCACCGGAATGCCCAACCGGCGGGCTTCCTTGACGGCGATGGCTTCCTTGTTGGAATCGATCACGAACAGCACGTCCGGCAGCCCGGGCATATCTTTAATACCCGACAGGTTCGTGTCCAGGTGCTTGCGCTCGCGCTCCAGCCGGATGACTTCCTTCTTGGGGCGGCCGGCGTAACCGCCTTCCACCGAAGACATGGCCTCAAGTTCCTTCAACCGCTTGATGGATTTCTGCACCGTCAGCATGTTGGTCAGCAGGCCGCCCAGCCAGCGCTGGTTGACGAAGTACATCTGGCAGCGGGTGGCTTCTTCGGAGATGGCTTCCTGCGCCTGACGCTTGGTGCCCACGAAAAGCACGTTCTTGCCCTGGGCCGCCATCTCGCCCACGAAGCGGGCGGCGTCCTTGAACATCTTCAGGGTCTTCTGTAGGTCGATAATGTAGATGCCGTTACGTTCGCCGAAGATGTATTCCTTCATCTTCGGATTCCAGCGCTTGGTCTGGTGCCCGAAGTGAACGCCGGCTTCGAGCAACTCCTTCATCGATATTGCGGGCAAACTACCTCCTATGTCAGATGTGGGAGGGAACAGCCTCCCAGGGTTAGCCCTCCGTTGGTGTTCGTCATACGCCGGTGTTCGGCATTCGCCGCGCGGGCCCAAGGCGAAATCTGCGCTGCGGGACGGAACCGGGGGGCTTAAAAAGCCGCGGCGACCTAAAACGGATCGCCCGGCCCGATTGGCAAAATCCGGGAGGGATATCGGTAAAACCTCCCAGATTTCGCAGGGACCTAACGTTTGGAGAACTGGAACCGTTTGCGAGCGCCTTTTTGGCCGTACTTCTTGCGCTCGTGTTGGCGGGGATCGCGGGTCAAAAAGCCGAGCTTCTTCAGCCGGGACCGCAGTTCCGCATTAAACTCCACTAAGGCCCGGGCAATTCCCAGACGGGCCGCGCCCGCCTGTCCGGCGACGCCGCCGCCGTCCGCAAGAATCAGCAGATCGAATTTCTCCATGGTCTCGGTAGCCGCCAGCGGCTGCCGCACCACGGCGCGCGTATTTTCCGTGGGAAAGTAATTCTCGAACGCGCGGTTGTTGACCTTGATCTCGCCCTTACCGGGCCGCATGAACACGCGAGCCACCGATCTCTTGCGGCGGCCCGTACCCAAATATTGAACTATCGTCGCTGCCACTAAACTCCCTGCCTATTTCACGGTCAGCGCGGTTGGCTGTTGCGCCGCGTGCGGATGCTTGTCACCCGCATAGACCTGTAGTTTCCGGAACATCTGTTTGCCGAGCTTGGTCTTGGGAAGCATGCCGGAAATGGCGTCTTCCACCAGGCGAATCGGCTTTTCAGCCCGAACGCGCTTCAAGCTCTTTTCCACCAGTCCGCCCGGATACCCGGTGAAATGGCGATAAATCTTGTCTTCTTCTTTACGGCCCGAAACCTTCACTTTGGCCGCGTTGATGACGATCACGTGATCGCCGGTATCCAGGAACGTCGTGTACGTCGGTTTGGTCTTGCCCATCAGCAGCATGGCTGCCTTGCTGGCCAGCTTGCCCAGGATCAAATCCTGGGCATCGATGACATGCCACTGACGCTTGATGGCGTTCTTGGAGGGGAATTCGGTACTCATTGACACACGTCTCCAACTACTCGTTCTCTTTAATTACTTAGCTTACGGGGAGTTGGGGTAGATTGTCAAATCGGTGACAGAACGCAACAGGACTCGCAGCCGTGACGCGGGGCAGAATAGCACACCAACAGCCCTCACGCGCTACGATCAGACTATCGCCAAGCACTGGAAAGACAACCTCCGCGTGGTCCTGGTGGAGACGCGCAACCCGCTGAACATCGGGGCGGCCGCACGCGCCATGGCGAATTTCGGGTTTGCCCGTCTCCGCGTAGTCAACCCTTACGATGTCGCCTTTCGGGAAGCCCGGTCGGCCGTGGGCGCGGCGCCGCTGCTGCAGGCGGCCGAGGAGTTTTCGAGTGTCGCCGATGCGGTAGCCGAGTGCCGTCTGGTAGTCGGCACCACATCCGTGGGCCATCGCGAATTGCAGCACCCCATCCGCCGCCTGGAATACGGAGCGCGCCTTATTAACGGCGGCCTGGCGCAGGCGCCGGTGGCTCTGTTGTTCGGCTCGGAAAAATTCGGCCTGTCGAACGACCACCTCAGCCATTGCAACTGGCTCATGCGCATCCCCACCACCGGCCAGGACTTATCCATGAACCTGGGCCAGGCGGTGGCGCTCTGCCTCTACGAACTGGCCCGCGACCCCAAGGCCGCGGCGGCGCTCCCCGAAAAAATCGGCCGCGCCGATGCCGCCCGAAACGAGCAGATCACCTTGAGGCTGCTGGAAGTGTTGCGGCACAGCGGCTACATCAACCGGCTGACGGCCACCTCGAGGGAAGAGAAAGTCCGCAGGCTGGTGCGGAGGCTGGACGTTGCCGCCCGCGATGTGCCGGTGCTGTTAGGGATGCTCAGTCAGATTCTGTGGAAGGTGCAGGGCTAGGAGGCTGGCGCCGGTTTGTTATGCTACAGGCAGAAGTCTGGAATCCGGACTTCCGGAATTGTCCGGGTATATATCGATGAACACGACCGCTAAAATCCAGCACAAAGGGCAAGTGACCATTCCCACCAGCGTCCGGCGCCAAGCCGGGCTGTCCAAGGGCGACCTGGTGAATTTTGCTTTCCATCGCGGCAAGATTGTGATTACCCCCAGGCTGGTGATTGACCGTGCCCAATTCCCGAACGCCGACGACGAATACACCCCGGCTCAGCGGCGCATCATCGATGCGCGGCTGAACAAAGCCGAGAAAGGTCCGTCCTACGGTCCTTTCAACACGGCCGATGAAATGATTGCACACATGAAAGATGAGCTGAAGAAGAGAGCCGCTGCCAAGAAAATCAAGCGCGTCGGATGAAAATCAAGTACAGCGATGCTGTCGTCGATGCCTTGGGGAATGTCCCGAGTGCGGTGCAGAAAGCCTTCTTCAAACAAACCAAGATGCTGGAGCAGAATCTCCGGCATCCTTCATTATGTGCCAAGAAGTATGATGAAGCCAACGACCGCTGGCAGGCCCGCGTCAACAGGGGCTGGCGCTTCTACTTCAAGATCGACGATGACACCTACTTCATCACCGAACTGATTCCGCATCCCAAGAAATGACCGGGCGCACTGTGCGACATCCGCGCAGGATGCTCCGGCCGATTCCGTGCAAGGTGTAAGACGAATGGCCTGGTCAGCAGTTCTGCACCGTGGGCATACTCTGCGACTCGGCCGGTAACCTCCCCACGATACTCCGACGAGCTTTCGAATCGCTCGGCCGATCACGTTGCGAGGACCGGCGGCCTGCCTCCAAACGT
>Ga0210402_10001440_pt1 | contig 24541 bp, 26 predicted proteins | sample IncBWC7MmetaG_FD_161055 | JGI IMG/M metagenome (GOLD analysis project Ga0210402, IMG submission 161055) | Forest soil microbial communities from Barre Woods Harvard Forest LTER site, Petersham, Massachusetts, United States - Inc-BW-C-7-M | ecosystem: Environmental > Terrestrial > Soil >... | reverse complement strand
ATCGCGGGCGTTTCTACATCAGTTTGCGAGCTGTTAAAGGGGCACATAGTCGTTAGCTCTCTCACGGAACGCGACCTGGAGCGTGCGATTGTTCTGATGCGTACCAGGGTATCCGATTTGCACTGCGGCTCGATTAGTGTCAGATATCTCACTTTCCCTTTTCCTCAGGAGCCCTACTACAGAGTGGTCGTCACATCACCGGAGGCTTATATGGGTGATGTGATCGGCGACCTCAACAGACGTGTTGGGTGTATCGAAGCAATGCACCACATCGATGACGGGGTTGCCATTAAATGCGGAGCGCCTGTTGCGAAGATGATTGGATACGACTTGGCTCTATCCAAGATGACCCGTGGTCGGGGTAAGACTGATTACGCGTTCATTGGCTATCATTATCGGCCGAGAGAACCTGATTCTCCGACGCCCCCGGCAGTTGCCGCTCGTGCCTAAGCTGGTGGTTCTCAGTGGATACCGGGGAGCAACGTTTGTTGGTTTGCCCTGGCTCTCAAAGTAGGCATAGTGGAAATTATCAACTCTCAATACGCAATCCAGGGACGAACATGACCAGCCCTATGTATATCAACTCGGTTCCCGTTTTTAAGCAATTGCTGACGGCTTTGAAAGGCATTCTGGCTCAGGCCGATGCACACGTTGTTGCCAACTCGATCGAGCCAGACGCATTTTTGCAGGCACGCCTTTATCCGAACATGTTTCCTCTGGTCAAACAGGTGCAAATTGCCGGGGATTTTGCGCGCGGGATCTCGGCACGCCTTGCAGGTGTTGCTGTTCCCACCTATGAAGGCAAGGAAAAGAGCTTTGCCGATCTTGACGGACTATTGACCCAGACACTGGAATTTCTCGATAGCGTGGATTCTTCCAGATTTGAAGGAAGCGAAAAGAACGAAATCGTACTGCGTCCTGGTACGCCTAAAGAAAAGAAACTGAGTGGTCAGGCCTATCTGGCCAACTACGGCCTGCCGCAATTTCTCTTTCATGTCACCACCACCTACGCGATTTTGCGCCACAACGGGTTGACCATCGGCAAGCGTGATTTCATGGGGGTGTACTAAAGGTGTCTCGGCGCGTTCGCCGCATCGCGCCACAGGCGGCGCCAGGATTCCAAGAAATCATCGGTCGGAGCTGCGCTCAGCACAATCTCAATCCGGCTATCGCGTCGAAACGCGCTGTCTTCGCTCTCAAGACCGCGACCCTGCGCCTGCACCAGCCAGGAGGGACCGAGGCCGGTGCGAAACACGCCTTTCATTCGGCGCAGCCATCCCTGATGAGCCTCCAGCAGCCAGACTAGCCGCGGCTCGATGATGGATCGCGCGAACACCAGTTCGCGCGGCAACAGCCATTGCACCGCCCAGAATCCGAGTGCTTGCGCTTGCGTTTCGATGGCGGTGAATCCGGCGAGGTCGAATGTGCTCGACACCGGCGCCGCGACGACATCGGACTTGAGGAGGAGAGAAAATCGCGGTGCGCGCTCAAATTTGCGCAGCGCCTCCTGCGGCAACTCGCCGTGGCTGCACGTGCCGAGAAAAGCTTTCTGCGGATACTGTTCCGCGGCGATGCGCGCGAAGTCCCGGCGTTCCTGGTCGCGCGCGAGATCGGGTTTCGACAGCAGCAACGCGTCCGCTGATTGAATTTGCGACCAATCATTCGGCGGACGCTTGTCGAGGATGCGGCCGGTGTCTTGCGGATCTACCAGGCAAATGACGCTGTCCAACTCCAACGCCTTCTGCGATTCATACAGCGCCAGCGTGTCGACGATGTCCGCCGCATGACCCGCGCCGCTGGGCTCAATCAGCAGTCGCGCCGGTTTGAAATTTCGCAAGATATCGCGCAGCTGCTTGCCAAACTCGAGTTCTCCGACGCAGCACAGGCATCCTCCAGCGACCAATCGCACGTCGTAATTTCCGCGCGACGATTCCGCCACGCTCAGTGCATCGATGCCGGCGTCGGTGAATTCGTTGAGTATGACCACCCACATCTCCTCCTCGGGCTTGTGGGCCATCAGCCAGCGAATGGCGGTGGTTTTGCCGCTGCCGAAGCTGCCGGTAATGACGTGCGCGCGCGTGGGGATCATAATATTTATTTATATCTAACGTATTGATTATATGGACAATATCGGCAAGGTCGCGACCGTAACAGCAGAGTTAGTATAGTGATGGAAGTATGGAACATCCCCTGCAATGTCGATGCGGAACCATCAAGGGCTACGTCAACAATCCGCGCAGTGCCAATCGAGTCGTTTGCTACTGCAAGGACTGTCAGGCCTTTGCGCGCTTTTTGGGACAGGAAAGCGCGACCCTGGACGCGCAGGGCGGATCGGAAGTCATTCAAACGCTGCCGAAGAACGTGACCTTCACGCAGGGCGTCGATTCTTTGGCGTGTATGCGGCTTACCGCGAAGGGAATGATTCGCTGGTACGCCGGCTGCTGCAAGACACCCATCGGCAACACGCTGGAAAACTACAAAATTTCCTTCATTGGGCTTTTGCACAACTGCTTGGAGACTTCTGAGCGGCCGCTGCAAGATTCCTTCGGCCCGATTCGCACCTACGCAAATCCACAGGGAGCCATCGGCGAACCCAAGCCGAAGGCGGCGGGAATGGGAGCGACACTGGGGTGGTTCGCGAAATCGATCATCAAGGCTCGCGTCAACGGCGACTACCGGCGCACGCCTTTTTTCAAAGATGGGACGCCCATTGCCGTACCAACGGTTCTGACGCGGTGAAGGACGTATCATAGGCCTTGCACATGCGCTTACCGTCGCTCAAATTTTTAAAGACCTTCCAAGTCGCGGCGCGGCTGCAAAGCTTCAAGGCCGCGGCTGAAGAATTGTTCGTTACGCCGTCCGCCATCAGCCATCAGATCAAGGCGCTCGAGGAGCAGCTGGGCGTAAGCCTGTTTCAACGCGGCGTGCGCACGCTGACGCTGACCGATGCCGGCAGAAACTACCTCGAACACATCAACGATATCTTCTCCAAACTGGAATCGGTCACGGAGCAGCTGCAGGAGCGCTACGGCCGCACCATCATCCGGCTGAACGTGCCGTCATTTTTTGCCAACGAGCTGTTGCTGCCCAGGCTGGCCTCGTTTTCTCAAGCCCGCGAAGAGACGGACATCCGCATCGAAACCACATTTTCCGCACCCAAGACCCATCCACCCGAAGCGGACCTGTCGATTGTCGTCGGCGCGGGACCTTGGGAGGGTCTGGTCGTCCACGAGTTGTTCGCGCAGAACTTCATTGCGGCCTGCTCTCCTGCCTTTTTGCTGGACAACCCCATCGATACGTATGCCGACCTCAACGGCAAGACTTTGCTGCTGCACGAAGAGCGCCGCGAAGCCTGGGAAAAGTGGGCGGCCGGCCTCGGAATCGAGCCGATCAAGCCCAATCGGCTGGTGCGCCTGGATACGATGTCGGCGGTGGTGCGCGCCGCGGAGCAGGGCGTCGGCATTGCCTTGGTGCCTTCGCGGTTGAGCGCAGATCGCTTCAATGCCGGCGGGCTGGTGAAATTGTTCGACGCAGAATTGACCACCAATGAGAGTTATTACCTGCTGCACCGCCCCGAGGATCGCGCACGCGAGGACTTGCAGGAGTTGACGCGCTGGATCTTGAGCGAATGCCGGGTCGCTTGACGAATACGGCAGTGGAATTGGTGGTTGCGGTGTCTGAAAATGATGTGATCGGCCGCGCCAACGAGCTGCCCTGGCGGTTGCCGGCAGATCTCAAGCATTTCAAAAAGCTGACGATGGGGCATCACATCCTCATGGGCCGCAAGACCTACGAGTCGATCGGCAAGGCGTTGCCGGGCCGGACCAACTGGGTTCTCACCCGCTCGAGCGATTTCGCACCCGCCGATTGCAACGTGGTGCACACGCTTAAGGAGGCCGAGGCAGCCATCGACGCTGAATCCCCGCTCATGGTGATCGGCGGCGCGGAAATCTACCGGCTGTGCCTGCCCCAGGCCGCGCGGATCCATCTCACCTTGGTACATACCCAGATCAACGACGGCGACACGTCGTTCGCCGCCTGGCGCGGTCCCGAATGGGCCGAGTCCAGCCGCGAGCGCCACGAAGCGGATGACAAAAATGCCTATGCCTACAGTTTTCTGACCCTCGAGCGCACCACGGTCGCAGCCACGGGGAATACTCAGACAGGCTCTTAACCCGCCTTGAGGCTCCTAGAGCGGCGGCAGCCGGCTCTCGATCTCGCGCTCCGCTCGTTCGAAATCGACTTCCGACAGCATGCTTATCGCGCCGTGCGTCAGCTCGGACAGGATCTCGGCCTGCGTCGCTCCGCGCTGCTGAGCGGTAAGGTAGGGAACCTCATGGTGGAACATGACCATGGAGTAGCGCGGAATGAAGCGCCGCGGAAAGCGCCGCTCAAGTTCCAAGGACAGCGCCTGCTGCAGCTGGAATTTAGGGGTGGCAACGCTTTCGCGCATTTCCATATAGTTTTCCAGCGCCATCGCGGCAATTGCATCCGTATTGGGCTTGCGCAGCGCGCCGAACTCCGCAAACACCGCTTCCCAGGAAGAATGCCGCGCGACGCAGGCATCGAATTCGATGCAATCCTCAAAGCAGCAATTCATGCCCTGGCCGTGGAAGGGCACCATGGCATGTGCCGCGTCCCCGATCAGGGTCGCCTGGCCCTGCACGTGCCACGGGAGCGCGGACACCGTGCCCAAGAATCCGACCGGATGGGCGTTGAATTCGGCGAGCGCCCGCGGCATCAGCTCGTACGCGTCCGGAAAGCTGAGTGCAAGAAACTCTTCCACGGCCTCATCGTCGCGCAGCGATGCAAAACTCACGGTCCCAAGCTTCGGCAGGAATAGTGTCGCGGTGAAACTGCCGTCATCGTTCGGCAGCGCGATCAGCATGAAGTTGCCGCGCGGCCAAATATGCAACGCGTCGTTGGCCATGCGAAAGGCGCCATGCGGGCCGGCCGGAATGGCCAACTCCTTGTAGCCATGTTCGAGATCGATTTCGCGGCCCTGAATGAGCTGTCGAGCGGCCATCTCGCGCCGCATCGCCGAACCGGCGCCGTCCGTGGCCAGCAACGGCTCCATCGGCACGGCGAGAATTCGATCAGAGGCAAGGTCGCGAATCTGCGCGGTATTGGCGGCGAAATCCGTGCCCTCGAGCCGATGTTGAAAATACATTTTCACGCCGGGACGGCCGGCAGCGACTTCGATCAGCGCCTGATTGAGCCGGTGCCGGGACACCGAAAAGATCACTTCATTGGGCCGCTGGCCGTAGGGTTGAAATGCAGTCTCCCCGTTCTCGTAATGAATCATCCGGCCGCGCATCGGCAGCAGCGTGGAACCCAGGGCCTCGAAAACGCCGGCCGCCTTGAGCGCCTGTATGCCGCGATCGGCCAACGCCAGATTGATGGACCGGCCCGAGTCGGCCGGCACCTGTCGGGGATCGGGCCGCGCTTCGTACACCTCGACGGGCTGTTCGCGCCGCGCCAGGAGAATGGCGAGCAACGCGCCCGTCGGCCCTGCTCCGATGATGCGGATCATGGAGCGTTTGCGCGAATTGTCCGCGCGAGGATGTCGACCGCGGCGAACACATCGGCGAATGAGTTGTACAGCGGGATCGGCGCGAGGCGCAGCACGTCCGGCTCCCGCCAATCACCAATCACACCCGCGGCGGTGAGCTGCTCCAGGCAGCGCTTGGCCAGCGTTGCGGGCCGCGCCAGCCGCATGCTCAATTGACAGCCGCGCTGCTCAGGATCTTTTGGAGTAATGATCTCCACGGCCGATGGCAGACGCTCCTCGATGAGCCTTTGCATGAAACCCGTGAGCGCGATGGACTTTTTGCGCAAGGCGGTCATGCCGGCGCGCTGAAAAATCTCCAACGAAGCGAGCAGCGGCGCGGTGGAAAAAATAGGTGGATTGCTGATCTGCCAGCCTTGCGCTCCCTCGATCGGATCGAACTTCGGGTCGTAGAGAAACCGCTCCGCTTTGTTGTGTCCCCACCAGCCGGCAAAACGAGGCAGCTCGACATTCCGGGCATGCCGCTCGTGCACGAAGCAGCCGCCGACGGCACCGGGCCCCGCATTGAGGTATTTGTAGCTGCACCACACGGCGAAGTCGGGATTCCAATCGTGCAATTGCATGGGCGTGTTGCCGATGGCATGGGCGAGATCCACGCCGACCCTTGCGCCGACCCGGCGCGCCGCGGCGATCAACGCTTTCATGTCAAACAATTCTCCCGTGAGGTATTGCACGCCCGGCAGCAGCACCAAACTTAAGCGGGATCCTTCGCGCTCGATGCGCTCGATCATGTCCTCCGTTCGCAACGTTCGCTCGCCGGCCCGCGGCTGCATTTCGATCAAATTTTGCGCCGCGCGCAGCCCGTGAAACTCGAGTTGCGACACGACGGCATAACGGTCCGACGGAAATGCCGAACTCTCCATCAGCACGGTATTGCGGGTCGAATCAGGCCGGAAGAAGCTGACCATCATCAGGTGCAAATTCACCGTCAATGAATTCATGGCAACCACTTCGCCTTCCTGGGCCCCGACCAGTTCCGCGAGCGCGGGCGCGGCTCGCTCGTGATAGGGGATCCAGGGCCGCGTTGCCTCGTGGTGTCCCAACACACCCAGCCGCCGCCAATCGCCAAGTTCCTGCTCGATCATTGCCGCGGCGGACTTGGGCTGCAACCCCAAGGAATGCCCGCCAAAGTAGAGCAGCTTGCGTCCCTGCGTATCGTTGGGATGATGAAACTCGCGCGCGAAACCGGCGAGGGGATCCGCCGCATCCTGGGCGGCTGCTTCCGCGCGCTGCAGATCCTGAGTGCTCAGGAGGGTGCCTGCATGACCGTGCCGCAAACGCTGCACGTGCGATGCTGCAGGCTCGAATAGAAGCGCGAAAAGATCTCCGGCAGCTCCGTTTCAATGTTGCCGACCGCAACCCGTTCCAGATAGAGCTGGTGCCCGCAGTTTTCGCAGTACCACGAGAAGCCGTCCAATTCCGTGGGAGCGCGCCGCCGCTCGACCACAACGCCAACGCTGCCCGCGGGGCGTTGGGGGGAATGCGGTACTTCGGCGGGCAACAGATACATCTCGCCTTCTCGAATGGGCACATCCACCAAGCGGCCGTCCTGCACGGTCTTGAGCACCATGTTCCCCTCGATCTGGAAAAAGAACTCCTCGCTGGGATCGTGGTGATAGTCCTTGCGTGAATTCGGTCCGCCGACCGCCATGATGATGAGGGCGCTGTCTTCAAAGAGTAATTTATTGCCCACGGGCGGCTTGAGCAGCTCGCGGTTTTCATCGATCCATCGACGCAGATTGAAAGGTGCAATTGCCGGCATGGGGCCATTATACGGCGCTGAACTTCGCTGCGTTCAGCACGGTCATACGAAGTGGAGGGCGATATGCGAAGCTTTTGGATCATTACGGGCCTCGGACTGGTATTGGCTTGGCCGCTGTGGGCAGCCGATCCGGTCGTCGGCAGTCCGTTGCAGGCCGTGTGGAAGGAGCAGCACCTTGACTTCTCCTACATGGGCCGCACGGCGCGCTATTCCTGCCAAGGACTGCGCGACAAGATGCGCTCGCTGCTCTTGGACCTCGGCGCGCGCCGCGACCTGCAGGTATCGCTGTATGCCTGCGACGAGACCGAGTCCTTGAGAAGGGGATACATCGGGCCGCGCTTGAGCCTGGTGTTTTCGACGCCCGCCTTGCCGGATGCATCCGCCAAACCGCTGCATGCAGGCGATTTGGTCCCGGTGAACGCACGCTACGAGTCGTTCACGCTGACCAGCGACGCATTTCGAAATTATGGGGTTGGCGATTGCGAGTTGGTGGAGGAGTTTGCGCGCGACATCCTGCCGCACTTGAGCACCAGAAACGTGAAACAGGACATCACCTGCATCCCGTACCAGGCGAGCGGCAGCCGGTACTTGATTCGGGGCGAGATCTTGCGGGCCCCTAGGATTCCTTAGATTCCTTTGACAGGCTCCCAGGTGGCGCCGCGCAGGCCACCTGCACGGGCTTGGCGTCCGGCACGTCGAGCCGCAACGCCGTGAGACGACCTCCCCAGACGCATCCGGTATCGAGCCCGGTGACCTCGGCGTTGCTGAAGAACCCCAAGGTTGACCAGTGTCCAAAGACGATGCGCGAACCGCGCCAGCGGGAATCGCGCGCCTCGAACCAGGGGACGAGGGATTTGGTTTGCGCCTTCTTCGGCGATCCCTTGGCGCGAAGTACCAAGCGGCCTTCGGCATCGACATAGCGCAGGCGCGTGAAGCAGTTCGCGATGAAGCGCAGGCGATCTTCGCCTTCGAGGCCGTCCTCCCAGAGATCCGGCTGGTCTCCATACAATCGATCGAACAGCTTTTCGGGATTGCGCCGCAGGGCTTTTTCCAGTTCGTGGGCGCAGCCGCGCGCCTGGTTCAAGTCCCATTGCGGGGCCAGTCCGGCGTGCACCATGCAGAGATTCAAATTCGCGTCCTCGTGCATCAGCGGACGCTCCTGCAGCCATTCGAGCAGCGCGGCGCGGTCCGGCGCAGCCAAAACGTCATCGAGCGTGTCATCGTTGCGCAGGCGCGCACCGCCATAAACGACCGCCAGCAGGTGCAGATCGTGATTGCCGAGGATGACCGTGGCGGCATCGCCCAGGGCGCGAATTCGCCGCAGGACTTTGAGTGAATTGGGGCCGCGATTGACCAAGTCGCCGACGAACCAAACGGTGTCCTTATCGGCCGAGAACTTCAGGGCACCGAGCAGGAGCCCAAGTTCCGCGTCGCATCCCTGCACATCTCCGATCGCATAGAGCGCCATCAGGCGCCTAGTGAAGTACGCCGGGCATGGCCAACCTGAACGGCGCGATCGGCGCGTCGAATTGCTCGCCATCATCGGCGACCATTTGATAGCTGCCCTGCATGGTGCCGACGGGCGTCTCGATCACCGCGCCGGTCGAGTAGCGAAATCCCTGGCCGGGCTTGAGGTACGGCTGCTCGCCGACCACGCCATCGCCGCGGGTTTCCTTCACATTGCCGTTCGCATCCGTGATGATCCAGTGACGTGTGAGCAGGCGCGCCGGGACCTGTCCCTCATTGCGGATCGTAATGGTGCACGAGAATACAAAACGCTTGTCGCGCGGATCGGATTGCTCCTCGATATAGGAAGTCTCGACTTCCACTCGGATCCTGGGGTTCACTGGTTCCGCTGCTGGACTTTCCATGAGTTAACTTACGCGCACTGCCAGCACGTCGCAGTGCGCGGCATGCAGGACGGTGTCTTCGGTAAAATTCACCAGGATGCCCAGGCCGTGGCGCACGCGGCTGCCCAGGACGATCAAATCGACCGCCTCTTCCTTGGCAACGCGCAGGATCTCGGTTTTCTTGTTGCCGGCCTCGACCCGCGTGGTCATGCGCGAATTTCCCATGCGCGCCGCCAGCTCGTTCAGCTTCACCTGCGCGCGTTGTTCGAGGTCTTCCTCGATCTGTACCGTCGGCATCAGCGTCTCACCCATCGGTTCGGCGGGCACAAATTCGACCACATGCAGCATCACCATCGCCGCATTCGAGTACGCAGCCATGTCCCGCCCCGCGACGGCGATCTGTTCGCTCGCGTCAGTCAGGTCCAACAGCACCAAGATTTTCTTGTAGCCCGGCATGCGTCTTTGAGTATAACCGAGAGTGGCGGGCGGCGAGCAGGCCGAATTGCGCGGGCGTCAGCGCTTCCGGCCGAAGCTGCGAATCGATGCCGCAGGATTCGATTTCCTCCGGCGTGAGCAATCCTTTAAGACCATTGCTCAGTATTTTGCGCCGATGAGAGAACGCGGCCGTGACCAGCATGCGGAGCACGCCGTCATTGCCGATTTCGAAGCGGGGCGCAAGCGTCGGCCGCAAGCGGACAATGGCCGACCAGACTTTGGGCCGCGGCTGGAAGGCGCCGGGCCCGACATCGAACAGCTTTTCGACTTCCGCGACTGCGGCCAACATGACAGTCAAGCGGCCATAGGTTTTGTTCGACGGCTGAGCGGTCATGCGATCGACGACTTCCTTTTGCAGCATGAAATGCATATCGGCAATGGCCGCCCGCTGCGACAGGAGCCGAAACAGCAGCGGCGTCGAGATATTGTAAGGAAGGTTGCCGACGATGCGCAGCGGCGCGCCATCCGCGCGCAGGCGCCCAAAATCGGTCGCGAGCGCATCTTCAACGTGCATGCGCAGATCTTTGGTGGCGCGCGAATCGGCTTGCAGCGAGCGCGCCAGGTCGCGATCAATTTCGATGACATCCAAGGCGCGCGCGCGCTGCAAGAGACCCCAGGTCAGGGCGCCGCGGCCAGGGCCGATTTCGACGATGCGGTCTTCGGGGGCAGGCGAAATGGCGTCGAGGATTCGTCTGATGACGCCGGGATCATGCAGGAAGTGCTGACCAAAGCGCTTACGAACCGGCATGCTCGCCAGGCTCCCTGGCGCTCGCCAGATCGATGGCCAGCGCGACCGCGGCGCTCAGGCTACCGGTCTCGGCTTTACCGGAGCGCGCCAGGGACAGAGCCGTGCCGTGATCGACGCTGGTGCGCAAGATCGGCAAGCCCAATGTCATGTTCACGGCATTGCCGAAACCCACGTGCTTGATCACCGGCAGTCCCTGGTCGTGGTACATGGCGACGATCGCATCGACGGTCTTGAGAAACCGCGGTGTAAACGCGGTATCCGCGGGGATCGGTCCCTGCAAGTCCAGCCCCTCGGCTTGAAGCTCCTTGATCACGGGCCCGATTATGTCCAATTCCTCCCTGCCCAAATGCCCGGCTTCGCCGGCGTGCGGATTTAAGCCCAAGACCGCGATCCGCGGCGGAGCCAGGGAAAAATACCGCTCCAAATCCATGTTCACGATGCGTAAGCAGGCACGCAGCCGCTCGCGCGTGATGGCCTGCGGCACGTCGGCCAGCGCCAGATGCGTCGTGACCAGCGCCACGCGCAGCTGATCATTGATCAACAGCATCACGGGCATTGCCGCGCGCGTTCGCGCCGCCAGGTATTCGGTATGGCCGCTGAAGCGGTAACCGGCATCCATGAGCGTGCTTTTCTGAACGGGCGCGGTCACCATCGCCGCAAACTCGCCGTTGCTGCAGCCATCGCAGGCGCGATCCAGCATCTCAATCACATAGGCGGCGTTGCGCACATCCGGCTGCCCGGCCACGACCTTGCAGGCGGTGGGAATATGCATGACGCGGAGCGTGCCGCTGCGATGCGGCTTGGAGAGGCGCCTGGAATCGTAGTGCTCGAGGGTGAGAGGCAGGCCTAGCGCCTCAGCGGTGGCTGCCAACATGTCCGCATCGGCGGCCACCACCAGATCGGCTTCCCAATCTCGTTGCGCCAGACTGACGCAGGCATCCGGTCCCACACCGGCGGGTTCCCCCGACGTAACGACGATGCGCGGTATATACACTACATCTTGGTTTCGACGAAGGCGTCGTCGCGCAGGCGGCGCAACCACAACTCCGTTTCTTCGTCCGCCTTGCTCTCGCGGATCGCGGCAAACGCCTTCTGCTTACGCACATCATCCGTGCTGTCGTAGGTTCGGGTGCCGAGCATCTGCACGATATGCCAGCCGTAGCGGGTCTTGAAAGGCTCGCTGATCTCATTGGGTTTCAGATCCGCGATGGCCTTGTCGAATTCCGGTACGAAGGTGCCCGGACCGCTCCATCCCAAATCGCCGCCATCGGGCGCAGAGCCAGGATCCTCCGACGCCGTCGAGGCGATGCCGGCGAAATCCTCTCCCTTGAGAATTCGCTCGCGCAGCTTGGCAAGTTTTTCGCTCACCGTCGCATCGTCATCCAATTCGGTCGGCTTCATCAGGATGTGCCGCACGTGGATCTGACTGATGATGACCGGGGCTTCGCCGCTGCGGCGCTCGTTGAGCTTGACGATATGGTAGCCGCTGGGCGTGCGCACCGGTGCGCTCACTTCGCCCGGCTTCATTTTGACGACCAGGTCCAGAATGAATTGCGGCAGCTGAGCGCCCTTGCGCCAACCCAGTGAGCCGCCGTCCAGGGCCGTCTGACTGTTGGAATTCGCGATGGCGAGTTGGCCGAAGTCCTCGCCCTTGCCGGCCCGCGAGGCCACATCGTCGGCTTTGTGCGAGATTTCCTCGAGCTGCTGCGGCGTGGCGGCGGCCGGCAGCGACAACAGAATATGCGAGACGTTGAATTCGTCATTCGCCGCGACGTTTTGTTCGCGCGCCAGAAATTGTTCGAGTTCATGCGGTGAGACATTGATGTGCGATATCACGTCGCGCTGCCTCAAGGTGCTCAAGGTCAATTCCTTGCGCATCGATTCGCGATACTGCTTGTAATCCACACCCTGCGCCGCCAAGGCGGTGGGCAGCTGATCGAAGGGGATTTTGTTGCGCGCCGCAATCTCCTGCAGGGCGCCGTTCAGCTGCTCGTCCGTAATCGTCAGCCCGACATGCTTGGCGCGCTGCAATTGAATTTCCTGCAGCACCAAACGATCGAGCACCTGCTGCCGCAAGACGCTCTGCGAGGGCAGCTCGACCTTTTGATCGGCCAGGCGCTTCTCGACCGACGTCATCTGTTCGTCCAGCTCGCTCTTGAGAACCAAGCCGTCGTTGACGATGGCCGCGATGCGATCCAGCAATTCGCCGTGAACACTGATGTCGCGAGTCTGCGCATGGGACGTCGACAACAACAGAATCTGCGCGATGAGAATCGCACAGGATTGGAACACTTTACGCATGGGTCAAAATCCTAAGTAATGCCTTTATTGGGTGTTCGGATCGCGGGTCGAATACCCGCGGATCGAGTGTTCGAGGAAGGAATCTTCACGTTTTCCGACCGAACTCAAGCCCGTCAGTTCCAATTGTAATGCAATCGAGGTGTCCAGTGTGCCCCCGGAGGTGGTGGTGCCGGGACGGATGCTCAGGTAGCGGCGCTGCACCAACTGGACCTTATAGCAGCAGCTTTTGTACTCAAAACCCGCTACCTGCTCGATGGTTTGGCGATCCTGCAGCGAATAGACCCACCGGCCCACCGTGTTCCAGTGCTCTGCGATCGGCCACGCGAAGGAGCCGTCCCATTGCTTGAGAATGCCCTCCTGGAATCGGTAGCCGATGTTCACCACCCGGCTGGGGTCGGGGCGGTATTGCACCGAAATCTCCGACTTCTCGGTCTGGGAGGTATAGGGATTCCATTGGTAGTCGAGATTGACCCCCAGGTGCTTGTACCCCGTCAGAGCCACCTCCGCGACGATGTCGGACGCCGGAAACGCGCCTTGCGACTGCGATGCGGTTGCCAGCGGCTGCAGGAAGCCGTTGCGATTGAGGCCGTAGGCGTACTCGCCCGGGTAGGGGATGAATGGCTGGCCGTGCGCCACCAGCAGCGCATCACCCGGCAGCGCCAGCGGATTCACGATGGGTACGTTTTGGCCGATCTGCACGGCGCCCGGAATGAATGGATCGGTGGGCAGCCCTACGCGCGGGATCGAAAAATAGCGAATCTGCCCGACGGTCGCCGACAAGTACTGGGTTCCGGACGCCGTGTCGAACAAACGCGTCGTCAACGCCAGCGCCACCTGGTTGGCATCGCCGATGCGATCCGATCCCACATAACGATTGGTGCGAAATAATTCGGTCAAGTTAAGGTCGGGCAGTCCGCTGTCGAATACCGGCAACTCGTTTTGATTGCGATAGGGAACGAAGCTGTATACCAGCCGCGGTTCCAGGGTTTGGGTGCGCTGTCCCTGAGAGCCCGCTTCACGTTCGAATATCAAGCCGGTATCCAGACGCGCATACGGCAGCGCTCGTGTCGGCGTACTCGGCAGGCCAAGCCCCGCATTCTGCAAATCGTATTGAGTGAAGTCGTAGCCGACCGCAGGCTCGAAGAAATAACCCGGTCCGCGGCTCGACCAGCGGATTTCGGGCGAGAGGTTCAAGCGCACGCCGGTAGGGCCGGCACCGCGCAGGAAATTGACGGCTTCGCTGTCGAAAACGAATTCGAAATTGCTGTTCTCGATCGGGTACAGCGCGCTCGCCTGGATGCGCGGCACCCTGGAGTACGGGCGGTTGGTGCTGTCCACCGTCGTGTCGATGGTTTGGAAGTTTTGCAGCTGCCCGCGAATGCGCCACGCATCGTCGTAGTACAACACATCCGCGCGGCGTTCCAGGAAAGTCACGCTGGTTTGCTCCGTTCCCACGGCGAAGCTCTGGAAGTAATTGGTGTCGCTGACGCTGGCGATGTCCGCATCGAATCGCAGGCCATGCTGGATGTCGGTGATGTCGGTATAGCGCACATAGCTGCGGTTATCATGCTGCTGCTTGTCGTTGGGCAGAAATGTCGCGTCGAGCTGGCCATGCGAGCTCGAGGTCAGATAACGGAAATCCTCGGCCAACTGCACGCCGCGTGCCGTCAGCAGGCCGGGCGTGAGGGTCAGGTCGTAATTCGGCGCGAGGTTGAAGTAATAGGGAACTTCCGCATCGAAGCCGTTGCTGCCGGAGTGGCCGAAGCTCGGGAACAGCACGCCGCTCTTGCGCTCGTCTCCCAACGGAAAGGAGATATAGGGCGTGTAGAAGATCGGCACGTCCTTGAAGCGCATGGTGACATTGTGCGCGACTCCTTCCTGACGCTTGGTATCGAGGCTGATGCGCGATGCATTCAAGCTCCAATCTTCGTGTCCGACCGGACAACTGGTGTAGTGCACCTGGTCCAATGCCACCTTGCCGTCGGGGTTTACGTCGATGTCCTTGGCAAACCCGCGGCCGTTGCGGTCCATGAGCTGAAAGAACGCTTCGTTGAAATTGGCGCCCCCGACGGTGTCGTAGCTGCCGTTGTCGCTGCGCACCCGCAGCCTCGGATCCAGGAAATCAACCTTGCCTGTGACCGTCAATTTGTCCAAACCATAATCGTAGGTGACCGAATCGGCTGAGACGCTGCGTTCATCCTGGGTCACGGTGACGCGGCCATTGAGCACCGCATTGCCGTCGGCGCCGAGCTGGGCGTCGTTGCTCTCGATGTGGATGCGATGATCGTCGGCGGCAATGTCCGGGGGGCGCGTGTAGGTGAACTTCGGCGGGGCGGGGCAGACGTCCGACGCGTAGCCTTGGACGCCGGCGAAGCAGAAGAAAATGAACGCGGCTCGGAACTGAGAAGCCATGGGCAAAATGCGTCGCCTTAGTCGGTATACTTAAATCGCCGCATTTGCGGTGTGTGAATGGTCAAGCATGGAAGTATTGGATGCAAGCGATTCCCGTCTGGCGAACTTGACGCAATGGGTGATCGAGGATCTGGGATTCGCCGGCGCGTCGATCGCACCCGCGTCGGTGGATGCGAGCTTTCGCCGCTATTTTCGCGTGACCAAAGATGCGGACTCCTACATCGTGATGGATGCGCCGCCCGACAAGGAAGATTCGGGTCCGTTTCTGAAGGTGGCCAGAATCTTAGGAAGGCTTGATCTCAATGTGCCCATCATCCTGGCGCGCGATATGGAGCGCGGCTTTTTGTTGCTGTCGGATTTGGGTTCGCGCCTGTACCTGGATGCGTTGCCGGAGGACGGGGCTGCCGATGCGCTCTATGCCGATGCGCTTCGGGCGCTTCGCGGCATGCAAACGGCCGATGCACGCTTGTCGCAGGATCTGCCTCGATATGACCGGGCGCTGCTCACGCGCGAAATGGAACTGTTGCCGGAATGGTTCCTCAAGCGCCACTTGGGTTTGGGTGTCGGAGTCCACGAGCGCGCAATGCTCGATCGACTGTTCGACAGCCTGGTGGATGCCGCCGTGTCGCAACCCGCCTGCTTCGTGCATCGCGACTATCACTCGCGCAATCTCCTGGTCACAGCGGAGAACAATCCGGGAATATTGGATTTTCAGGACGCGGTGTGGGGTCCGGTGACCTACGACCTGGCATCGCTGCTCAAGGACTGCTACATCGCCTGGCCGCCGGCGCGCGTGCGCGAATGGGTACGGGAGTATCGCGAGAATCTTCTCGAGGCGGGATTCAAGCTGAACGCCACCGCCGCCGAGTTCCTGCGCTGGTTCGACCTGGTCGGCTTGCAAAGGCACATCAAGGTGCTGGGGATTTTCGCGCGCCTGTTCTATCGGGACGGCAAGTCGCAATATCTCCATGATCTGCCGCGCGTGCTCGATTATTCGCGCGACACTGCCGCGAATTACCCTGAGACCGCGGCCTTTGCCGAGTTCATTGTAAGGCGCATCGACCCCGAGTTTTCGGGCGCGCAGCGGCGCGCGCTCGCGTGAGCATGGCGCCCGAGCGCCCGAGGGCGGCGATGATTCTGGCGGCGGGGCGCGGCGAGCGCATGCGGCCGCTGACCGACACGACGCCGAAGCCGCTGCTGCGCGTGCACGGGGAGACCTTGATCGAACGGCATGTGCGGAACTTGGTGCGCGCCGGCATCGAGCGCATTGTCATCAATCTGGCCTGGCTGGGCGGGCAGATCCGCGACTACTTGGCAGACGGCGCACGCTATGGCGCGGCCATCACGTATAGCGACGAAACATCCCGTGCACTCGAGACGGCCGGCGGCATATTCCATGCGCTGCCGCACCTGTCTCCGGGCCCGTTCGCCGTGGTCAATGGCGATATTTACACCGACTTTCTATTCGATACCTTGTCGCTGGCGGCGAATCGCGACGCGCACCTGGTGCTGGTGCCGACGCCGGGTTACTTGAAAGGCGATTTTGGACTCGAGCGCGGCGCAGCGCTGGCAACGGCGGATGTCCGCTTCACGTTTTCCGGCATCGGGGTTTATCGGGCCGCGTTTTTTGACGGCTGCGTCGAGGGCGTATTCCCCTTGTTGCCGTTGCTCGTGCGTTCCATGCAGGCTGGCCGCTGTTCCGCGGAGCTCTACACAGGACTGTGGGAGGACGTTGGGACGCCGGAGCGGCTTGCCGCTCTCAACGCCGCCACGCGCAATACCCAGACAGGTTCCTAAAGCGCTTGGCTCAGGCGGCGCACCCCTTCGCTGATGTCGCTCTCGTTCATGCGCGAATAGCCCAGCACGAGTCCCTTTCTCGGCGGTGCGGATAAGAAATACGGCGAAATGCCATAGACTGCCACGCCGAGCGAGGCCGCCTTCCTGATCACGTCAGCCTCCGAGGCGCGCGTCGAAGGCCACAGCGCGACATGGGCGCCGGCGCCATAACCGGTAACCTCCACGCGATTCCCCAGGTATTTTTCTATGGCATCGCGCAGCGCTTCGCGGCGCGCGGCGTTCCTGCGCCGCACACGCCGCAGGTGGCGCTCGTACAAACCGCTGGTGATGAACTCCGCCAGCGTTTCTTGCTCGAGCGTCGCGGTGTGCCGATCGCAGAGCCACTTGGCCGAGGTGAACACGGAGATGAGCGGCTTCGGCACCACCAGGTAGCCAATGCGCAGCGAGGAGAAGACGGTGCGAGAAAAGGTGCCGATATAAATGACGCGTCCCTCCGCGTCCAGGCCCTGCAGGGATTGCAGCGACTGGTCTTCGAAGCGGTATTCGCCGTCATAGTCGTCCTCGACCACCAAGCCGTCCATGCGTCTCGCCCAATCGACCAGATTCAAGCGGCGCGGGAGGGAGAGAACGGCGCCGGTGGGAAACTGGTGCGAAGGCGTGACGAACACCATCCGCGTCCCGTCCGGAATCTTGGCGGGATTCAAGCCGTCGCGATCGACCGGCACGGGCAGAAGGCGGGCGCCGGCGGTGCGCAGAACTTCCCGGGTGCCTTGATAGCAAGGATCCTCGATGGCGATACGATCGCCGCGGTCGATCAACACGCGTGCGACCAGGTCCAACGCCTGCTGGGAGCCGCTGACGACGATCACCTGCGAAGGGTCGCAAATGACCGCGCGCGAGCGGCGCAAGTTCACGGCGATCGCCTCGCGAAGCGCGGCGCTCCCGCCGGTGGGGCCATAGTCGAGGCGCCGCACCGACGCCTTGCGTGCATGCCGCAACAACATGCGGCGCCACATTTCAAAGGGAAACACTTCGACATCGCTGCGGCCGTAGGCAAAATCGTAGCGCAGCGGCGCGGCCGGCTTGCCCAGAAAATTGGCTTTTGCCGCGGCACTCACGGCGCGCCCATAACGGGACAGTCGAACCTTGACGCGGCTGGCCTTGAGGCGGGCTCGCCCGGCGGCCAAGACATCCGCGACGTACGTTCCCGAGCCTGCGCGGCCCACCACGAATCCTTCCGCGAGCAATTGCTCGTAAGCCAGCACCACGACGGTTCTGGAAACGTGCAACTGTTCCGCCAGCTCTCGCGTCGAGGGCAGGCGTTCGGCATTGCTCATGACGCGGCGCAAGATCGCTTGCCGGAACCAGAGATAGATCTGGCGCGAAAGCGGCTCCTCGCCGTTCAGAAGTGGTATGACGAATGACACAAATAGTGGACCTTTTAAAATACCATAGCATCCCGCACGCTTGCGCGATGAAGTTCTTTGCGCTGTTGGGTGCGAACGCGCTGCTGCTGATTTGCGCAGCCCTGATCTTGTCGGCACCCGCCACGGCTCAGCCGCCGACGGCCGCGGCCGAACGCCGCGACGGGCAGCATGATTTCGACTTCGAGATCGGGGTATGGAAAACCCATTTGAAGCGGCTCGTTCATCCCTTGAGCGGTTCGAGCACCTGGGCGGAACTCGATGGCACGACTGTGGTGCGCAAGGTGTGGAACGGTCGGGCGAATCTGGCGGAGCTCGAAAGCGCATCGGGGCATCTGCAAGTGCTGTCCCTGCGCCTCTATGACCCGCAGTCGAGACAGTGGAGTCTCAACACGGCCAACGCCAACGGCGGCACATTGAGCGTACCGACCATCGGTGAATTCAAGGATGGGCGCGGCGAGTTCTACGATCAGGAGTCATTCAACGGCCGAACCATTTTGGTGCGAAATGTCTGGTCGGATATCTCCGCCGATGCATGCCGCTTCGAACAGTCCTTCTCCGATGACGGCGGCAAGACGTGGGAAGTGAACTGGATTGCGGTGGACACCCGTGTGAAATAAAGGAAATGCCATGAATATTCTCCGTCTGTCTCTGGTCGTACCCGTCATGAGCGCGGTATTGGGCGCCGCCTATCTCGCGCAGGCGTCGCAGGATTACCCGCAGCCTCCGCCCTTCAAGCCGAACTTGAGCGGCCTGCATGATTTTGACTTGCGCGCCGGCGAATGGGTTTCGCACAACCGGCGCTTGAAGGAGCGCCTGGCGGGCAGTCACGAGTGGGTGGAATTCGACGGCACGCAGAGCTTTCGCCTTCTCATGGATGGCTATGCCAACGAAGATGAAAATGTTCTCAACATGCCGGGCGGCGGCGCATACAAGGGTGTGACGCTGCGCGCATACGATTCCAAGAGCGGGCAGTGGGCAATCTGGTGGCTGGACGGCCGCACGCCGTTCGGTGAGCTGGATCCCCCGGTGAAAGGCCGCTTCGTGAACGGCGTCGGTACGTTTTACGCCGACGACACGCTGCGCGGCAAGCGGGTGCGCGTGCGCTTTGTCTGGTCGAACATCACCGCGGATTCGGCGCACTGGGAGCAGGCTTTCTCGCCTGACGGCGGCAAGACCTGGGAGGTCAACTGGGTCACGGATTTCAAGCGCCCGAAGTAGGAGCCTGTCTGAGCATTCCGCGCGAGCCGTAGGGTACAATTGGGGGCATGTCCGAGTTCAAAGGCATCCCCGTAAACCTAGAACCGCGGCCGCGCAGCGGTGAAAAATACACGACGCCGCAAGGCTTTACCGCCATCAAGGACGGCGTCAAGCAGTCGCATGCGAACGCCGCCAACCCGCGCAAGCCCGCGTGGCTGCGTGCGCCGCTCGCCACGGGCGCCGCGTTCGGCACGGTCAAGCAAATCGTGCGCGAACATCGCTTGAGCACGGTGTGCGAAGAGGCGAAGTGCCCGAACATTGGCGAATGCTGGAACGCGGGCACCGCCACCATCATGCTGATGGGGGCGGTGTGCACGCGCGCATGCCGCTTCTGCGCGGTCGACACCGGCAACCCGCGAGGCTGGCTGGATGCGGACGAACCGCAAAATGTTGCAAAGTCGGTGCGACTCATGCGTCTCAAGTATGTCGTCCTGACCTCGGTGAATCGCGACGACCTGCCGGACGGCGGCGCCGCGCATTATGCGGCTGCGATCCGCGCCATCAAGAATCTGAATCCGGACACCGCGGTCGAAGCCTTGACGCCGGATTTCCAGGGCGTCATGGCGGATGTGCGCACGGTGCTCGACTCGGGTTTGGATGTCTTTGCGCAAAACGTGGAAACCGTGCGGCGCTTGACCCATCCGGTGCGCGATCCGCGCGCGGGCTACGACCAGACCATCGGTGTACTGCGCTCGGCCAAGGCGTATAAACCCAACGTGCTGACGAAAACCAGCTTGATGCTGGGATTGGGCGAAACGGATGCGGAAATTCGCGACACCTTGGCGGATCTGCGGGCCGCGCACGTCGATGTGCTGACCTTGGGCCAGTATCTGCGTCCCACGCCCAATCATTTGAACGTCGAGCGATTCGTTACCCCGCAGCAATTCGACGATTATCGCCAGTGGGCCCTGGAATTAGGATTTCTCGAATGCGTCTCGGGTCCGTTGGTGCGCTCGAGCTATCGCGCCGAGCAGGCGTTGGCGCGCAACAATGCGGGACTCGATAATGCGAGGAGCATGTCTGAGCATTCCGCGGTCAAGGCAGCCGGAGCTTAAGGCGCCGTGAACGAGGCACCGCTGATTCGCCATCTCGGGCTGGCACCGTACGAGCCGACCTGGCGCGCCATGCAGAAGTTTACCGACGAGCGGCGGGATGCCACGCCGGATGAACTTTGGTTCGTCGAACACCCGCCCGTGTTCACGCTGGGACTGAACGCCAGCCGCGAACACTTGCTCGCGCCGGGCGATATCCCCGTGGTGCAAATCGACCGCGGCGGCCAGGTGACTTACCACGGCCCGGGCCAGCTGATGATTTATCCGCTGCTGAATCTGCGGCGCCTGAAATTGGGGGTTCGTGATTTGGTGATGGCGCTGGAGAACGCCGTCATCGCGTACGCGGCCGAACTCGGCATTGCGGCTGCAAGTTCCAGAAAGGCACCGGGCGTCTATGTCGACGGCGCCAAGCTTGCCAGCGTCGGCCTGCGGATTCGCCGCGGCGCGTGCTATCACGGCATGGCGCTCAATGTGTCGCTCGACCCGGAGCCTTTCGAACGCATCAATGTGTGCGGCTATAAGGACTTGCGGGTCACGCGGCTCGCCGATTTCGGCGTCGTTGCCGATCTTGATGCCGTGGCGCGGGATCTGACGCCGCATCTGTTGCGGCAATTCGGCTACCGATCGGCCGACGAAGCGCCGCTCCCCGCGCGCGGCTACAGCGCCATCAATACCGACTTGCAGGCGGTCAATTCGCGATAGATCTTGTCGAGCTGCTCGCGGCTGGTGGCGTGCACCACATAGGTCAGCGCCAAAAAATTGCCGTCCGCGCTGGTGCGGGTTTTCACGCTGGAATCGGCAATCGGTCCGGCGTGCCGCTCGACGATGGCCTGCGTGAGCGCGCGCAGATCGCTGTCGTGCCGGCCCATGACCTTGATCGGAAAATCGCTGGGGAAATCCTGGGACGTGCTGCTCATAGTGGCGGGGTCTTGCCCAATTCGCGGATGTAGTTCGCGAATGCCAGATGGATTCGCTTGAATAAGGGACCGGGGACGCCGCTGCCCACGGCCGTCCCATCGAGCTTGGTGACCGGCAAGACACCGCGGGTCGAGAACGCCAGCCAGATCTCATCGGCGCCCCGCAGCGCCGATTCGGCCACGGCTGCGCTGCTGTTGCGAATGGACAAAAGATCGGCGAGCTCGGTGATCACATCACGCGTCGTGCCGGGCAGAATATGGTGGCTGTTCGGCGGCGTATGAATGACGCCGTTCTTCACGATATGCACGGTCGTTGATGACCCTTCAGTGAGCTCGCCGTTTTCCAGCATGATGGTTTCGAAGGCGCCGGCATCCGCGGCCAGTTTCTTCAGCAAAATGTTGGCCAGCAGCGCCGTGGACTTAATGTCGCGGCGTGCCCAGCGCGTTTCGGTGGCGGTGATCGCTGCAACGCCGTTCTCGAGCAGGGCCGCCGGCAGGGGATCGAGCTCAGTACAGTAGGCGAACAGCGTCGGCTTCAGGCCCTCGGGCCAGGCGTGGTTGCGGCCGAACTCGGCGCCGCGGCTCACCTGCATGTAGAGATGGCCATCGTAGGCAGAGTTGCGTGAAATCAGTTCCTGGCAGACATGCGCCCAGTCGCCATGCGATAGGGCGGGCGGCATGCGGATTCCCCCCAGGCTGCGGTTCAGCCGGTCCAAGTGCTGGCGCAAACGGAACGGACGCGAGCCGTACACCGGCACCACCTCGTAAACCGCATCGCCAAAAAGAAAGGCACGATCGAACGGCGACACCGTGGCCGCCTCGAGCGGCAGGTAGGCGCCGTTCAAGTAGCAGATGGGCAGCGGGCCGCTCATGCGAACCAGAGGCGGATGGTATCGATGAGACGCCGCCACCAGCCCCCCGCCGCCACGGGTTTTAAGGGATGCAGTGTCGCGCTTGCCAGAACCTGGCTGCCATTCAAGATCCGCAGGGTGCCGACGTTCGCGTCCAACCCCAGCGGCGCGATCAGCTTGGGCTGCACGTCGATTGTCGTTTTCGGATCGGCCTGGCCGCGCGCCAGCGTGATGTACAAATTGTCCTTGATGCCGAACTCCGCAGTAGGCTGCGCCGCCTTCCAGACGTGCGTGGTGGCGAGCGCCGTGCCGCCCTTGGCAATGAGTTTGGTATCGTAAAAAGTAAAGCCGTAGGTCAAGAGTGCGGCGCTGGCATTTTCGCGCGCCTTCATGCTGGTGGAACCCAGCACCACCGATATCAAGCGCATGCCCTCGCGATGCGCCGAGGTGACGAGGCAGAAACCGGCGGAATCCGTGTGCCCGGTTTTCAATCCATCGACGCTCGGATCCTTCTCGAGCAGGCCGTTGCGATTCTGCTGTTTGATGCCGTTGTGTTCGAACTCGCGCACCGAATAGTATTTATAGTACTGGGGGTAGTCGCGGATCATCGCAATCGCCAGCAAGGACATGTCGCGCGCGGTGCTGTAGTGCTGCGGCGAAGGGAGTCCCGAGCTGTTTTCGAAATGCGATCCGACCATGTCCAAACCCTTGGCGGTCGAATTCATCAGCTGCGCAAAGGTATCCTCGGTTCCTGCGACCCGTTCGGCCAGCGCGATGGTGGCATCGTTCCCGGACTGCACGATCATGCCGAGAATCAGATCGTTCACGGACACCGGCTTTCCCAGCTCGATGAAGGTGCGCGAGCCCTCGGAGCGCCAGGCATGCTCGCTGACCGTGACCATGTCTTCCAGTTTGAGCTTGCCTATGCTGAGCTCGTGAAAAACGATGTAGGCCGTCATCAGCTTCGTAAGACTGGCCGGTTCCATGCGTTCCGTCGGGTTGCTCGCCGCGAGAACTTTGTCGGTCTGGTAGTCGACGAGAATATAGGAGCGCGCATCAACCTGGGGCGCACCCGGTATTCCCCCGGTGGCCGGTGCGGACGCGGCCGGGGCGGGAGCCGCCGCGGGCGCGGTGTGTGCTGCGGCATGTTTTGAGTGAGGTTTGGCCGCCCAGCAGGTGGCTGCGCAGACAGCCAAGGAAAGACTCGCAAGAAAAAAACGAAGCATTTAGTGCCTACCCCAATGAACGCCAAGAAACCTGTCTGAGTATTCCGCGCGAGCCGCGTAGTTTACGGGAGTCTCGCCGCTCGGCAATAGCCTTTAGTCGAGCGCAAGATGCGCATCGTTGACGCCGACGCGCTCGAGAGCCGCGACGATGCGATCGAATTCGGCCACACTCGGAACGGGACCGATGCGCACTCGGTACATTCTGCGGCCCGCAATTTCATTATCGCGTACGAATACCTTGCCATAGCCGCCGCCGCGCAATTTCTCCATCAGCCGCTCGGCGTTTTTCGGATCGCTAAAGGCGCCTGCTTGAATAAAGAGCGCGCGCGGAACGGCAACGCTGGACACGCCGCCGGCCGATGAATCCGCGGCTGCCTCGGGCGGCGGTGCGGATTCCACCGGCACCGGCCCCGGCGGCGTGGCATCGGCCGCGGTGAGCGGCGTTGCGGTCAACGGCGCGGCGACCGGCGCGGCGGGTGGTGCGGCGAGCGCAGCGGTGAGTGGCGCGCCAACCGAGCCGGGCTCGATGCTGCGCACTTCCACCATGGCCGTTCCGTTTCGCAACATGTCGAGTTTGGATGCCGCGGTGTAGGAAAGATCGATGATGCGATTGCCGACGAACGGTCCGCGATCGTTGACGCGCACCACGATGCTGCGCCCGTTTTGCAGATTGGTCACGCGCACATAGGCGGGCAAGGGCAGCGTCTTGTGGGCGGCGGTCATGGCATACATGTCGTAGGGCTCGCCGGTTGAGGTCCGCACCTTGTGGAAACCCGGTCCATACCAGGACGCGACGCCGCGTTCCACGTAACCCAAGCTCGAGGAGAGTACGAAGTAGCGCTTGCCCATCACATCGTAAAACGGTGGATTGCCGTTG